>Ga0247839_1002088_pt1 | contig 30872 bp, 28 predicted proteins | sample LaCruzMarch2015__6_FD_192405 | JGI IMG/M metagenome (GOLD analysis project Ga0247839, IMG submission 192405) | Freshwater microbial communities from meromictic Lake La Cruz, Castile-La Mancha, Spain - LaCruzMarch2015_16m | ecosystem: Environmental > Aquatic > Freshwater > Lake | place: Spain... | reverse complement strand
AAGTTCCGTGGTGTTTTCGGAGCCTGCCCCGGCGGACGTGCTGATGCTGGGCGTGATCGTTGGCGTTCCCATTCTTGGGGTCGCCCAATTTGGCCGGGTCGCGCAATTGCATCTGGCGCTGTGGCTGGTGGTGGTGGCGCTGGGGCTTGCCGGCACGGCCATGTCAGCGGTGATGAACGCTGCCATCATTCACCAGCTTGTCACGCTCTATCTGGTGATGGGTGCCTTTGTGATTGCCGGCTATGTTGCCGCCGATCCGCTGCCGCGCTTTCGATTGATCATCTGGTGCTATGTCGTGGGCTGTCTGGTGGCATGCGCGGCGGCGTTCGTTGGCTACTTCGGCGTGCTGCCGGGAACCGAAGAGCTTTTCACCAACTATGGCCGCGCGCGCGGCACCTTCAAGGATCCCAACGTGTTCGGTGCGGCTGTGGCGCCGGGTCTCGTGCTGGCCGTGTGGATGCTGCTCCGCGAAAAGGCGCGTTGTCTTCCGCTGGCAGCCGCCATTGCTTGCGTGCTGGGCATCGGATTGTTGATCAGCTTCTCACGCGGCGCATGGCTCTCGGCTGTGTTTTCGATCCTGGTGTTGGCTTGGATTTCGCTCGTGCGCTCTCGCCGCAAAGCCGACTTGCACAGGTTCGCGGTTGTTGCAGCCTTTGGCACGATGGCGCTGATCGGCCTCATTTCGGCAGTGCTGCAAGTCGATGCCGTTCGCAATCTGATGGAGCAGCGCGCCACGCTCGACCAGAGCTACGATGAAGGACCGGAAGGCCGCTTCGGTGGCCAGGAAAAGGCCAAGCGCCTGATGCTCGATAATCCGTTTGGCATCGGCACCCACACGTTCCGCGAGGTTCATCATCATGAGGAACCACACAACGTCTACCTCACGATGTTCCTCAATGCCGGCTGGCTCGGTGGCCTCGTCTACATCATTTCGGTTTTGGCGACGTTGTTCGTGGGGCTGCGCGGTGCGTTCCAGACGAATGCCTTGCAAGGCCCGTTCTTGATTGCGACGGCAGCCTTTGCCGGCCTCGTCGTCGAAGGCTTGATCATCGACAGCGATCACTGGCGGCACTTCTTCGTCATCATGGGCCTCATCTGGGGTCTTGCCGATGCGCAGGTTCCATCGCCTGCCAGTGCCAAAAGACGAACGGATTAGCCACTTGTTTACCATACCGGCATGGCCGTCTGCTGAGCCGCTGCAATGGTGTTCAGCTTTCAACCTTTCCCGGATAGACCTATCGAACGATCAATCGGGCGTCCTCTGAGTGTTCAGAAGGCGCGACTGCGGCGGCAGGAGGCTGCGACAGCTTGGGATTAAGCAGCACAGGGATGCGTCTTGGGCTTGAACTCGTCCACCGGACAGGGCTCGGCCGGCTGTCTGGCCGCGTGCTTGCGCGGGCCGGCGTCATCTTTGCGTTACATCGTGTGAAGCCGAAGGAGGCCAAAGCGTTCGCACCCAATCAGCTGCTCGAAGTCACGCCGGAATTTCTTGAAGAGACGATCAAAACCGTTCGCGGCTCTGGCTTTGATATCGTCTCTCTCGATGAGGGCTTGGCGCGGCTCGCAAACGGGGCAAGCCGCCCGTTCGCGTGCTTCACGTTCGACGATGCCTATCGCGACAACAAAGACTTCGCGCTTCCCGTTCTCGAGCGCTGCAATGTGCCATTCACAGTCTATGTGCCAGAGCACTTTGCCGATGGCACTGGCCAGATCTGGTGGGTTGAACTGGAACGTGCCATCGAGGTGGCTGCAACAGTTGCCGTGCCGCACTTATTTCCAGGTGAAACGCTCAGCTGCGGTTCGGCTGAAGAAAAAACTCAAACCTTCAACCGCATCTATTGGCGGCTGCGGCGCATGGACGAGGTGGCGGCCCGGCGTATTGTCAGGCACGTGTGCACTAAGGCAGGGCTGGATGTCACTGGTCTTTGCCGCGAACTGATCATGCCGTGGGAAGATCTGCGCGGCTTGGCGCACAATCCGCTGGCCCGCCTTGGCGCGCATACCATCGGTCATTTTGCGGTAGCAAAGCTGCATCCAGCTGAGGCTCTGCATGAAATGAAGGCGTCCAAAGCGCGCGTGGAGGCCGAAACCGGCCAGCCTTGCCAGCATATTTGCTATCCCTATGGTGATGCCGGGAGCGCGGGGCCGCGCGATTTTGTTCTTGCGAAACAAGCTGGCTTTAAGAGCGGCGTCACGATGCGCAAAGGCTTGATCGAGCCCCGCCATAAGAACGCTTTGTTGTCATTGCCCCGCTGTTCGTTGAACGGTGCATTCCAGAATCAAGGCTACGTGGAAGCGCTGCTGAGCGGGCTACCGTTTGCGCTTTGGAACACCCTCGTCGAGCGCCCACGGCAGCTTGCGTCTGGCCGCGCGCTCTCTTACGAGCCCCAATCTTGGGAGGGGTTGCGATGATGGGTTCTTTCGCGCGCTCACCCCGTGAGCCACTGGCAATGGATGGGTTAGAAGTCAAACCGGCCATAAAGAACGCTGTTCCGCCGTCAGAAAATTTGCTTGCCGCTGGCGAACTTGCACGCAGCTTTTCGGCGCGCCGCGGCGCCATGTTCGTATTCTCTATTCGGGTTGTCAGCGCGGCGCTTCTGTTTGTCTCACAAATCATCCTGGCCCGCTGGATCGGTGCCACCGGATATGGACTTTATGTGGCGTTGTGGTCGGTCGTGCTGGTCGCCGGGGGGCTGTCGCATCTCGGTCTCGGAGTGGCCATGATGCGGCTGGTGCCCGAGTACCGGGCATCGAACAAGTTCGATCTCTTGCGCGGTCTGCTGGCGGGCGGGCGGGCTGTTGCGGTTGTGGGCGGCAGTGTTGTAGCTCTGTTATGCGCGGCGATGTTGTGGCTCACCGGGTCTTTCGGCGGCACAGAGATGACTTGGGCCCTTGTTCTGGCGCTCTTGTGCCTTCCGGCTTACGCTTTGACCGAAGCTCAGGATGCGCTGGGCCGCGGTCAGCGCTGGACAGTGGAAAGTATTGCGCCGCCTTATATTCTGCGTCCCGCATTGATGCTTGCAGGCGCTGCAACTTGCTTTGCTCTTGGCTTTCCCGCGACGGCTGTAACCGCGATGGCTTGCGCGCTTGCGGCGACGTGGCTGACAGTCATTGCCCAGACCGTGCTGGTGCAGCGCCGGGTTTCCGAAACGGTGCCGGCTGGCCCCTCGGAGTTTCAATTCAAGTCCTGGATGAAGGTGTCGTTGCCGCTGCTTGCCGTCAGCGGTGCTGAACTCGCTCTGCAAAACGCCGACGTTCTGCTGCTCAATGCACTGCGCTCGCCGGAGGAAGTGGGCGTCTATTATGCAGCCGCTAAGACGACATGCCTCGCGCTGTTCGTTCACTACGCGGTTGGCAGTGCCTATGCGGGTCAGTTCGCAACCGCTGGCGCGCTCGGCGACAAGGCGGGGTTGCGCGCTTTGACACGCGAAGCCGTTTCGTGGACATTCTGGCCGTCAGTTGCCGTTACGGTCGCCGTGCTGGCGGCTGGGCCCTATCTCCTCGCCTTGTTCGGTGACGACTTTCCCTCAGCCTATCCGGCGATGTGGATTTTATCGTTGGGGCTACTGGCGCGTGCCGCCACCGGACCGTCGGAATTCGTGCTCAATATGCTCGGCCGTCAGAACGACTGCGCGCGGGCGTTTGCCGTGGCGGCGTTGGTGTCGGTAGGCCTGAATTTGTTGCTCATCCCATTCTTTGGAGCCCTGGGTGCGGCAACGGCCACGGCGTGCGCGTTTGCAACGGCGTCGGCTTTGAACTGGCGAACCGCGCGCCGCGAACTGGGTCTCAACTTGTTCGTGTTTGCCGGCCGCGGCAGTGAAACCGGCATCTTGCCGTTTACAGCCACAGGCAGTTCTGGTTCCGCAGGGATAGAGAACCTTACCGGCACTGATGCGGCGCCAGGCACTGCGAACGAATTGCAGCAGTCGATCTCATTCGCGGTCGTCCGCAATCAAGCGGACCTTTTCGCCCTGCGCGAAGACTGGATGCGGCTTTACAAAGGCATTGACGGTCCAACCAAGCCGTTCCTCAGTTTTGAATGGAACGCTGCTTGGCAAAAGCACTATTGCGATCAGGACGCATCACGGGCGCAAGATATCGAACTTGCTGTCGTCACCGGACGATCCAATGGCCACCTTGTGCTGGTTTGGCCCTTGGTGCTCAAACGTGTGGCAGGGTTGACCTATCTTTCGTGGATGGGCGCGCCCGTCAGCCAATACGGTGATGTGCTTGTCGAGCCCACCGTCGCTGGTCAAGAGGCCCTGCGTTGCAGTTGGGATGAGTTGCGCGCGCGGCTGAAGCCCGACGTGATTTGCCTTCGCAAAGTTCCGCAAGGGGCTGCGGTCACAGCGCTGCTGATTGAAAAGGGCGCACACATTGCGCATACCGAAAGCGCGCCGTTTGTTAGCCTGCAGGGAGCGACAGCCGAAGATCTTGAGATGCGCTACCCGGCCAAGGCGCGAAAGAACCGCCGCCGTCTGATGCGCCGTCTTGAAGAGAAAGGCTCGGCCGAGTTCGTTCACTTGACGTCGGGGCCCGAAGCCGTAGCACTGGTGCACCAAGCCATTGCCTTCAAGAGGGCGTGGCTCGAACACCGGGGTCTGATTTCGCCCGCATTGATCGACGCACGATGCGATCTGTTTTTTGAAGAAGTCAGCTCGGGTGCGGGGCTGCCGTCGTGCTGCATCGTATCAGCCTTGAAACTCGATGGCCAAGCGTGTGCCATCCTGGTTTCGGTGGCGGGCGGATCGCGGCTTGCAGGCCACATCTTCGCCTACGATCTAAAGTGCGAAAAGGCAGGGGCGGGCGTGCTGTTGATGGAGGAATGCCTTCGCTTTGCCGTCTCGCGTGGTTTTGAGGCCTTCGATCTTCTGGCGCCGGCTGATTCCTACAAATACGACTGGTGTGACGGAGAAGCAGCAGTTCACGATTGGGAAATCGCCGCGTCCTTGCGTGGGTTCGTGCTGACGCGCTCGCAGCTGTCGCATGTGCAAGACCATGCCAAATGGTTGATGAAGCGCATGCCCGCGCCGCTTCGCCGCGTGATTTTGAAGCCCTTCCGGGGCCGCAAAGCCTCCCTTTGCGAGGCAACCGCTCAAGAGGCATCCCCGCCGGTTCGTCTGGCCCCTGTCACTGATCCGTGATCAGTTCTGGTCTCGTTGCCGCGAACTTGGTAAGGCAAGACGGCCCGGGACGAGGCTCCGTTGATCAGGACATCAGTGTGACTGGCAAGAAACCGACCAAGGCAGCCTCGAGCCCGCCAAGCCTGCCTTCAAAAGACGAGATCGTCGAATTTTTGAGCACGGCTGACACCAAGGCTGGCAAGCGCGAGATTGCGCGCGCTTTCGGCATCAAGGGCGGCGGCAAGATTGCGTTGAAGCGCACGCTCACCGAGCTGGCGCGCGAGGGCCGCATCTCCGGGAACCGCAAGGAGTTCCGCGAGAAGGGTAAGCTGTCGCCGGTGACCGCTCTCGAAGTTATCGGCCGTGATGGCAATGGTGATCTCATCGCCGAGCCGCTGGTTTGGCATTCTTCCGATGGGCCGCGCCCCACGGTTGTCATCGTCACGCGCCACAGTGAAACGGGCACGCCCGAACAGGTGGTGGGTGTGGGCGACCACATTCTAGGGCGGCTGAAGGCACTGCCTGATGCCGTGGGAGACGAGCCCGCCTACGAAGGCGAAACCATCAAAAAGCTGCTGCGCGATACGCGCCGCCTCGTCGGCATTTTTCGCGCCAGCAAGCGCGGCGGCGGCACCATCGATCCGATCAGCCGCAAGGAACTCAAATCCTGGCCAATCCAGAGCGGCGATGAAGGCACCGCCAAGGACGGCGATCTGGTGCGCTTCGATTTGCATCGCAAGGGCCGCTTTGCTACCCCGCAAGCGCGCGTTCTGGAGTCCCTCGGCAATCCGCAAGACGAGCGCAAGATCAGCCTCATTGCCATCCACGCGCACGGCATTCCCGATGACTTTCCAGCAAGCGTGATTGCCGAGACGGATCATCTGCCGCCGCTCGATGCCCGGTCACGCACCGATCTGCGTCATCTGCCGCTGCTCACCATCGACCCTGTCGATGCGCGCGATCACGACGACGCGGTGTTTGCCGAACCCGACACCGACGCCCGGAACAAGGGCGGGCATATCGTGATCGTGGCCATTGCCGATGTCGCGCACTATGTGCGGCCGGGCTCGAAGCTTGACCGCGAAGCACAGATCCGGGGCAATTCGGTTTATTTTCCCGATCGTGTCGTGCCCATGCTGCCCGAAAAGATTTCAAACGATTTGTGCTCGCTGCGCGAGGGCGAAGACCGCCCGTGCCTCGCCGTTCGCATGGTCTACGACGCGCAAGGCAACAAGCGCAGCCACTCCTTCATGCGCGCGATGATGCGCTCGCCCGCCAAGCTTTCCTATCAAGAGGCGCAAGCGGCGATCGACGGAAAGCCGAGTGCGAAATGCGAGCCTCTGATGGAGACGGCGTTGCGGCCCCTGTGGACCGCTTATGGCGCGCTCAAGGCCGCGCGCGACCGGCGCGATCCGTTGGACCTCGATCTTCCCGAGCGCAAGATTATCCTCGACGCGGAGGGCCGCATTGCCGGTGTCATCGTGCCAGAGCGTCTCGATGCGCACCGGCTCATCGAAGAGATGATGATCCAGGCAAACGTGGCCGCCGCTGAAACGCTCGAGGCCAAGAAAACGCCGGTCGTCTATCGAATACACGATCAGCCATCGCCGGAAAAACTCAAAGGCCTCAAGGATTTTCTCGATACGCTTGGCATGAAGGTGCCGCATGCGGGCGAGTTGAAACCGGCTGCATTCAACCGGATTCTTGAAAAGGCCAAGACGATGCCCGTGCCCGAGCTCGTCAACGAAGTCGTGCTGCGCTCGCAAGCTCAGGCCGAATACAACCCGGCCAACATCGGCCACTTCGGTCTCAATCTCGCACGCTATGCTCACTTCACTTCGCCCATCCGGCGCTACGCCGATCTGCTTGTGCACCGGGCACTCGTGCGCGCGTTGAAGGCCGGAGACGGCGGCCTTGACGATACGGAAATCCCGCGGCTGGCAGAAGTTTGCCGCGCGATCTCCGATGCCGAACGCCGCGCCATGGCGGCTGAACGCGAAACGGTCGACAGGCTCATCGCCACGCATCTCGCCGATCGAATTGGCGCAGTGTTCGAAGGGCGCATTTCCGGCGTGACGCGCTCGGGTCTATTTGTCCGCTTGCGCGAAACAGGCGCCGATGGATTTGTTCCGGTGTCGACGCTTGGCAACGACTTTTTCAGCCATGTCGAGGCCGCCCATGCGCTCGTTGGCACGCGAACGGGCGAATCCTACAGCCTCGGTGACAACGTGTCGGTGAAGCTGGTCGAGGCGTTGCCTTCGGCAGGGGCGTTGCGGTTCGAGATGATCAGTGAAGGCAAGCGCGGTGGACCTGCGGTTTCAATGAAAGGGTTCCGCGGGAAACGCATCCCGCGCAACCGGCGGCCGGGCAGGTGAAGGCCCACGTTTTGTGACAGTTTCTGCCGGGCGAAAGCCTGCAGCGGGGCGTGTTTCCCCCGTTCCGCGACACCCCGGCGCTTGACGATTGCGGGCGCTGATCCCACTCTCTGCAAATGATAGAAATAATAGCAACGCCCAGCTCCGGCACGCCCACACCGGACACCACCGAACGGTCTCTGCAGACAGCGATGTCGCGCGGCTTTCGTCAGCAATGCCCCGCGTGTGGCAGCAGTCCCATGTTCTCATCGTACTTGAAGGTGCAGCATGCCTGCACCAAGTGCGGGGAAGAACTTCATCATCAACGCGCAGACGATGCGCCGCCCTATTTCACCATCCTGATCGTAGCGCACATCATTGGCGCGGGAATACTATGGGTAGAGCAGACGTATGCGCCGCCCACATGGGTTCACTGGATCATCTGGCTACCGCTGCTCCTCGTCCTGTCTCTCGGCTTGCTGCCGCGCATCAAAGGCGCTCTCATCGGGTTGCAGTGGGCATTCCGCATGCATGGCTTCGGCGGCCCGGGCAGTGATGCAACCGATCCCTCGGTAAACGTTCCGCCCGCCGCGGCGATAAAGCCGGTCTAGCTGGCTTTCGGGGAGCCGGTGGAGCCATGGGCGACAAGATTGCTGATGGCCGAGCGACGCATGCTGGCGAACCCAAACAGTCCAAGGCTGGCCACCCGCCCCTGCGGCCCAAAGATGCTGCAACCCTTGTCATTGTTGATTGGTCGAAACCAGACCCAGCCATTCTCATGGGCCGCCGCCACATGGACCAAGTGTTCTTGCCTGGGCACTATGTGTTCCCGGGCGGCCGAGTGGAAGCGGCAGACCGGACGACGCCTCTAGCTTCGGAACTGTCCCCAGTCCAGGTTGAAAGCCTCATGCTCGAAATGCGCGGCCGCCCATCGCGTGCCCGCGCCACGGCCCTGGCGGTGGCGGCTGTACGCGAGACTTACGAGGAAACCGGATTTTTGATCGCGGGCGCGTTTGAGGGCGGGCAACGCCTGTCGATTGGCACCTCCGAGGCTTGGGTCCCGGCGCTTTCGAACGGTGTGGCTCCAGCCCTCCGTGAATTGGTCTACTTTGCCCGAGCGATTACTCCACCCGGAAGGCCCCGCCGCTATGACACCCGCTTTTTCGCGATCTCCAGGAGTGCGGTCACTTCTGAGGGTTCGATGGGCGGGGATGGAGAACTGGAAGATCTGGCTTTTCGCACGCTGGCCGAGGCGCGCGGTCTCAAGCTGCCATCGATCACGCGGCTGGTTCTTGAAGATATTAACCGGCTGGCCGATGCCGGGTTCACCCGTCCGGACGGGCCGCCACCAGTTCCTGAAACCTACGAGATCCCCTTCTATTTTCAAAGCAATGGCTCATTCCAGCGCGCGCTGTTGTCGCGAACCGAGAGCATACCTTGACAGCGCACGTTTGCCGGGTATGGTGCGCCTTCCTCATTCGACCATCTCTCATTTAAGGGCGTTTTCGCCATGGCAAAGCCTGTTACCCAGAAGATCAAGCTGCTCTCCACGGCCGGGACGGGCTTTTTCTACGTGACCAAGAAAAACCCGCGTACTTCGACTGAAAAGATCGTTTTCAAGAAGTACGACCCCGTCGTGCGCAAGCACGTCGAGTTCAAAGAAACAAAGATTAAGTAAGCTTTTCAAGGACGGCCCTGTAGACGCGGCAAAAAGCGTGCCGGGTGCTGCAGCGGTGCGCTGCTTTTGTGGACCTGCGTCTCGATGATGACGTAAGACATTTGCATAACGCCCTTTTCAAGAGCTTGACCAAGTTCCATACCTACCCGGCAGCGGGGTAAGCATCCCGAGCGTGGCATGGAACTTGGCCTATGACCCAGTGCCGTCAAAGAGGGCGTTGACGAGACACTAGGTGCCGCAGTTGGCAGAACCAACTGCGTAGTTTCCCCGCTCCATCAGTAGATGCGGCAAACCCGACGAGCCGCGGGAACTTAAGTTAGACCGTCACCTCAAAGACCGGAATTCCCGATCACGCTACAAGGTAACAGCTATTCTCGGTTGAGACTATCGTCGCATCACAGCTTGTCAATATCTCAATCTAGGCGTCTCGCGCCCAATTTTGTGACGTTTTGGTGAAATTAATCACAGTGCCGATCATTTCCCGATGAGGCAATTGAACTGCAACGCTCTGATTGACTTGATTGAATTGGCAGTTCCTTCTGCAACCTTCGCAAGAATTCGCGCCCAAGTTTTGGGCGTTTCAGCAAAAATACATTTGGCTTAAGCCGCGTCCGCCGCGACCCGGTTGCGGCCCCGCCGCTTGGCAGCATAAAGGGCGTTGTCGGCGCGCTTGATGACCACCTCCGGTGTGTCGTCGGCTCGCTCCAACGTCCCAAGCCCGACGCTCGTCGTCACGTTGATCGCAAGATTTGCAGTAATGCGGAACGGGTCTGCCGCAATGCAATCGCGCAATCGCTCGCCCACCTGATAGGCGCGGCCGATATCTGTGTCGGGCATGATGATAATGAATTCTTCGCCGCCCAACCGGCACGACAGGTCGATGCCGCGGGTGTTGCGGCGGAAGCGTTCGGAGAATTCCTTGAGCACGATATCGCCGGCGTCATGGCCGTACGTATCGTTCACTTTTTTGAAGTGGTCGATATCGGCCAGAAGAACCGAAAGCGGCCGGCCGGTCTTGATGGCATCGGCAACAAGCGTCGTGAGATGCCCGTCCATATACCGGCGGTTGTGCAATCCGGTGAGCGCATCGGTGATCGACATCTCGACGCTTTCCTGCAGCTTGTTGCGCAGGAATTCGGAGTAGCGCTTGCGTTTGATCTGGGTCGTGATCCGCGCCAGCATTTCATTGCGTTCGATCGGCCGCATCAGATAGTCGTTGACGCCCATATCGAGGCCGCGCATGAGGCGGGCTTCATCACCCGGTTCGACAAGAATGATGATCGGCAGGTGCCGTGTGCGCTCAAGCGCGCGCACCTGCGAGCATAGGCGAAGGGCATCAGCGCCTGACAGGCTGAGGGACACGATCAGCACATCGAAATTGTGCTCGGCCACCTTCAAAAGCGCGGCGTTTGGATCGCGCTCGATAAAGGTGTCGTGAATTTTCGAAAGCGATTCAAGCAGCCGGGCCGCAGAGCGCGGATGATCGTCGACGATAAGCAAACGGCCTAGGCGGTTCGAGAGTGCTTTTTCAAGCGCAGCTGTATCGGTAAGGCCCATTTGCTGGCTGGTGGAAGCACGCAGCAGCATTTCGTCGTTTAGAACCTTAAGACGGCCGAGGTTTTTAACGCGCGTGATGAGCGCGATATCATCGACAGGCTTCGTCAGAAAATCGTCCGCGCCGTTGTCGAGGCCCTGGACGCGATCCGAGGGCTGATCGAGCGCAGTCACCATGATGACGGGGATGTGGTGTGTCTTTGGATTGGCCTTGAGACGGCGGCAGACTTCAAACCCATCCATGCCGGGCATCATGACATCGAGCAGCACGACATCAATGCGTTCACGCGCACAGATCTCCAGTGCGGTACGGCCATCATAGGCGGTCAACACTTCGAAGTATTCGGCCGAAAGCCGGGCTTCGAGAAGTTTTACGTTGGCCAGAATGTCATCGACTACGAGTACGCGGGCGGTCATCTTAAACCTGTGCCTCGCCAATGAAGCGGCGAATGGTTTCCAGAAATGTCGTCACTGAGATCGGCTTTGAGACATAGGCTTCGCAGCCGCCAGAGCGGATTCGTTCTTCGTCGCCCTTCATGGCGAAGGCGGTGACCGCAACCACTGGAATGGCGCGCAGGTCGTCGTCTTCCTTCAGCCACTTGGTGACTTCGAGGCCCGAGACTTCAGGAAGTTGGATGTCCATCAGGATGAGCGACGGGCGATGCTGACGCGCCAGGGAAATGGCGTCGAGGCCGTTGCGGGTTTGCACCGTGCGATAGCCGTGCGCTGCCAGAAGATCGTGGAAGAGCTTCATATTCAGCTCGTTATCTTCCACGATGAGCACCGTCTTGGGCACTCGCTTGAGAGGCACCACATGGCCCTCGACGGCCAATATCGTCTCCTGATAGGTCATGGCTGCCGGCCCGCTGTGTGTCCTGCAGCCATTTGCACCGATTCTCCCCGATAGATTGGCTGAAATCATGCACACACATCAGTAACCAACAGTTTAAGTTTGAGAGAAATAGCTCCCATTATTTGCGGAAAGGCCGTAGACGCCGATGGCGAAACCCTTGATTTACTCGCTCAGTCAGGCCGAGCAACTCGGCCTTTCGGCGCTGACATTTCTGGCCGAAGATGGAGAACGGCTGGTGCGTTTCTTGTCGCTGACGGGCACCACGCCAGCCGACCTGCGCGCAAATGCTGGCAAGCCTGGCATGTTGGCAGCCGTGCTCGGCCATCTGCTCGAAGACGAGCCGCTGCTGCTCGTGTTTACGAGTATGAAAGGATTGGAGCCGGCGTCGATTGCGCCGGCCCACGCCGTGTTGATGCGTGCCGCAGAAGAAGCGTGACCTTAGGTTCTTAGCCGTTGATGTTGCCGAGGCAGATGAATTTTGTTTCGAGGTATTCATCAAGGCCTTCGGCGGCGCCCTCACGGCCAAGGCCGCTCTCCTTGACGCCCCCGAACGGCACAACTTCGTTGGAGAAGATGCCCTCGTTGACGCCGACCATGCCGGCCTCAAGCTTTTCGGCAACGCGCCAGGCACGGCTCAAGTCCTCGCTGAAGAGATAGGCCGCGAGTCCGAATGGCGTGTCGTTGGCGAGCGCCACAGCTTCGTCTTCCGTTTCAAACTTCATGAGCGCGGCCACGGGCCCGAAGATCTCCTCACCGACGAGCGCCATCTCCTTGGTGATGCCGGTGAGCACGGTTGGCTGATAGAACAGCGGTCCGGCTGAATGCGCAGCCCCACCGAGCACGGCCTTGGCACCTTTCGACAGGGCATCGCGTGTCAGCGTTTCAACTTTCTCGGCGGCTTCCGCATTGATCAGCGGGCCAACGGTGATATTGGCGCCGTTGCCAGGGCCGACCGTCAGCTTGCTGGCCGCCTCAGACAACGCGGCGGCGAAGCGGTCATAAATACCCGCTTGCACCAAAATCCGGTTGGCGCACACACATGTCTGGCCAGCATTGCGGTACTTCGAGGCCATGGCGCCTGCAACGGCGTGTTCGAGATTGGCATCATCAAAAATCACGAGAGGCGCATTGCCGCCGAGTTCAAGTGTCAGCTTCTTCACGGTGTCGGCGCACTGACGGTAGAGTATTTTACCAACCGCCGTCGAGCCCGTGAAGGTGAGCTTGCGGACTCGGCCGTCCTTACACAACACGCCGCCAACGGCGGGCGCATCGAGGGTGGTGATGACGTTGAGCACGCCCGGTGGAACGCCTGCATCCATGGCCAGTTTGGCGACGGCAAGTGCGCAAAATGGCGTCTCTTCAGATGGCTTGATGACAATCGTGCAACCGGCTGCAAGCGCGCACGCAGCCTTCCGCGTAATCATGGCAATCGGGAAGTTCCACGGCGTAATGGCGGCTGCAACGCCGATAGGTTGCTTGATGGTGATGAAACGCTTGGAGCCCGCGGTCGTTGGAATGGTGCGCCCGTACGCGCGCTTGCCCTCCTCGGCGAACCACTCGATGAACGAGGCGCCATACGTCACCTCGCCGCGCGCTTCGGCCAATGGCTTGCCCTGCTCGGCGGTCATGAGTTGCGCCAAGCGCTCGGTCTCGGCGGTGACAAGATCGAACCAGCGCCGCAGAATAACGGCGCGCTCCTTCGCGGTCTTGCCGCTCCAGCCGGGCAATGCCGCCTGAGCAGCGTCTATGGCCCTCAGTGTTTCCTTGACGCCCAAATTGGGCACGCGGCCGATGACGGCGCCTGTTGCGGGATCGGTCACGTCGAACGTGTTTTCCGATGTGACCCACTCGCCGCCGATGAGCGCTGCGGCTGGGAACCAGGAGGTATGCGTGGTCATTTGAATGTCTCTATCGCAGGGTGATCGAAATGGATTTGAGATCGGCATACTTGTGGAGTGCGTGCAGCGAGCGGTCGCGGCCAAAGCCGGACTGCTTGAAGCCGCCAAATGGCATCGTCAAATCGCAGGCATCCCAGCCGTTGACCCAGACGAGGCCGGCTTTGATTTCGCGCGCCGCACGATGCGCAAGCGAGATGTCGCGGGTCCACAATCCCGCTGCCAGACCGTAAACCGTATCGTTTGCCAGTCTCACGGCTTCTTCAGGCTCTTTGAATGTCGTGACAGCGAGCACCGGGCCGAAGACTTCCTCGCGCGACAGCGTAGCCGTATGGGCGATGTTGTCGAACACCGTTGGCTCGACGTAGTAACCGCCCGTTTCAGTGCGCACGCGGTTGCCGCCGAGTTTGAGAGTTCCGCCTTCGCCGTGCGCTGTCTCGATGTAGCGCAGCGCCGTTTGCATCTGGCGCTCGCTCACCATGGCGCCGAACGCGGTGCTGGGCTCCAGCGGATCGCCGGGTATGATTTTCTTGGCGACCTGCAGCAGCTTTTCAAGGAACGCGTCTTTGATGCTCTCTTGCACCAAAAGGCGCGAGGCAGATGTGCACACTTCGCCCTGATTGAAGAAAACACCCCACGCCGCATGCACGGCAGCCGCATTCATATCTGGGCAATCGGCAAAGATGATTTGCGGCGACTTGCCGCCAAGCTCGAGGCTGACGCGCTTCAGGTTGCTCTGTCCCGAATACTGCATCAGCAGTTTGCCGACAGGCCCGGAGCCGGTAAAGGCCAGCATGTCGACGTCCATATGCAAGGCAATCGCCTTGCCAGCACCCGCGCCGAACCCTGGCACGACGTTGAGAACGCCCGGCGGCACGCCCGCTTCGAGTGCCAGTTCGCCGAGCTTCAACCCGGTGAGTGTCGATTGTTCGGCCGGCTTCAGCACCATGGAATTGCCCATGGCGAGTGCCGGCGCCACTTTCCACATGGTCATCAAAAGCGGGAAGTTCCACGGCACGACGATGCCGATGACGCCGAGCGGCTCGTGCACGGCAAAGGAAATCCGGTCGTTGGTTTCCGGTCCGACTTCGCCGTAAATTTTGTCGAGGGCTTCGGCGTAGTAGCGCAAGGTGCGGATGGCGCCGGGCACATCGACGGCGAGCGCGTCCTTGATGGGTTTGCCGACGTCGATGCTTTCGAGAACCGCGAGCGTTTCGGCATCGCGCTCCATCAGATCGGCGAGCTTGAACATCACCGCTTTTTTATCGCGGTAGTGGAGCTTCTGCCAGCGCCTGTCGGCAAACGCTTGCTTAGCGGCCGCGACGGCAAGATCGACATCGGCGGCATCGCACTCGGCAATGTGGTTGATCACCTGGCCGTTGCGTGGCGACACGTTCGCAAAGGTCTTGCCAGAAACGCTCGCCACCTTCTGGCCGTTGATGATGGCCATGCCGGGCAAGTCGATCGTGCCGGCAACTTTTTCAAAATGCGCGAGCGATGTCATCGGCAACTCCTTTATGCGACGCGGCCATACCATTGGTGATCGAGTGCGGTGACGACGCGTTCGAATTCAGTACGTTCGGCTTGTTTGATGTCACCATAGACCTTCTGGAATGTGGCCCCCAGGGCCTCGCGCACGACAGGCGACTTTTCAAAGTATTGCAGTGAGTTGACCCACGCGGTCGGCAAGGCGATGGCGTCGGATTCTGCGGCGTTGCCCTCAACCGCCGGACCCGGGTCGATCTTATGGGCGATGCCATGCTGTATCCCAGCGAGAAGTCCACTGAGCACCAGATAAGGATTGGCATCCGCGCCCGCGATGCGATGCTCAACGCGGGTTGCAGACTTCGATCCAGTCAACACGCGCAGCGAAACCGTGCGATTGTTATAGCCCCAATGCGCCGCCATCGGCACATAAGACTTTGGCACGTAGCGCCGGTAGGCGTTTGCCGACTGCGCCCAAATGGCCATGAAGTCGGCCATGGTTGTCCGCAGCCCGCCGATGGCGTTGCGGAACAAGGGCGAGATGGGATCGCCATGGAATACGTTGCTGCCATCTTTGTCGTTGAGGCTCATGTGAACGTGCATGCCCGAGCCCGACCAGTCGTGGTGGGGTTTGGCCATGAAGGTCGCTTCCATGCCGTTTTCCAAGGCAGCTTCCTTTACGGCACGCTTCAACAACAGCGCATCCATTGCTGCGCCAGCCATGTCGTTATGATGCTTGAGGTTGATCTCGAACTGGCCAGGCCCCGCTTCTTGAATCACGGCATCGACAGGGATCTTTTGCTTTTCTGCAATCCGGTAGATGTCGTCGATGAATTTGCTGGCCCAGTTCAGTTCTTCAAATTGATAGAGTTGCTGCCAATCGGGATTGGCTTCCAGGCCCGTCGGCGTCGAAAGTGTGAACGGGCCAAACTCGTTGGCTTTGGTGACATAGAATTCGAGTTCGACTGCCGCCACCGGATGTAGGCCCGCTTTGGCGAGTTCCGCCGTTTGGCGCTGCAGAATTCGGCGCGGATCGAGGCCCTCGGCATCGCCCATCGGCACCATCACCGCCTGTGCGTAGGAGGTTCCGTTGACCGTGACGGGTGCCAGCGTATCAGCGAGAACCCGGAATTCGAAGTCTGGGTCGCCGCTTTCCCAAAGCCTGCCGGTTTCTTCGACACACGAGCCGCGCGTGTCCATGATATAGGCCGTTGACGGAAACATAATGGTTTTACCGGCGAACGCGACGAAGTCTTGCCGCCGCAAACGCTTGCCGCGTGGGATGCCGTTGACGTCGAACATGAAGACGTCGATCCAGGCAACCGTCGGGTTGGCTTCAATGAAGGCGCGGGCTTCATCCGCATTCAAGTACCGTTCGTTCATTTTTTAGAACTCCGCGCCGCCGCGCCGAAGCGCTTGAAGATTTCGATTGATGCCGGATTGGTTGTCGCCTGCCACTCGGGGTGCCACTGCACACCTAAGAGAAACGGTTGATCGTCAGGACCGCGCACCGCTTCAACAAGTCCGTCCTTGGCGAAGGCTTCCGGTTTCAGAAGTCCCGCCAGTTTGTTGAGGCCCTGGCCGTGCAACGAGTTGACCATGATTTCGTCTTGGCCAATCCAGTCACGCAGCGTTCCCGTTAGCGAAATGGGGTGTATCGGCCCCCATCGCTCTTCAAGAGAAAGCCCGGTGCGTTCGCGATGATCATCCATGCCTTCTTCATCGTGCACGGCCTGATGCAGCGTGCCCCCGAGCGCCACGTTGAGTTCCTGGTAGCCGCGACAGACGGCTAACAGGGGGATTTTGCGTTCCACCACAGTGCGTATGAGCGGCAGGGTGAGGGCATCGCGGGCAGGGTCGAGCTTGTCGGGAAACACCGGAGCTTCGTCGCTATAGTGGCCCGGCGCGACGTTGGACGGGCTGCCCGTCAGGAAGATTCCGCCGGCGATGCTGAGCACCGCACCGATATCGACCAGTGCTTCGTCCAGCGGAATGAGCAAAGGCTGGCACTCAGCGGCTTGGGCAACCGCCGCTGAGTACCTTCTGCTGACGCTGTCGAAGATGTATCCGTCGATCGCTTTCGTGCACGAGGGAATGACAACGATCGGCCGGCTCATGTGGTCACTTCGTCCTTTACGGCGGCGAGAGTTTGATCGAGCGCGCGGCCGATCACGGCTTCGGCCTCAGCAAACTGCTCTTCCTTCCAGATCAGCGGCGGTGCGCACACCATGGTGTCGTAAGTGGCACGCATGATGAAGCCTTCGCGGAAGAAGTGGTCGCGGCAGATGAGTCCCACGCGGCCAGGATCGGTAAAGCGCCGCCGCGTTTTCTTATCCGCCACAAGTTCCATCGCGCCGATCATACCGACAGAGCGGGTTTCACCAATGAGCGGGTGGTTCTTGAACTTACCCAGCATTTTGGCAAAGCGGGGCGCCTGCACGGTGCGCACGTGCTCGATCAGATTTTCCCGCTCGAGGATTTCGATGTTCTTCAAGCCGACCGCGCACGACACGGGGTGACCCGAATAGGTATAGCCGTGGTTGAAGTCGTCGTTGTGAGCCAGCAGCACATCGGTAATTTCCTGGCTGATAATGTTGCCCGACAAAGGCAGGTAACCCGATGTCGCCGCCTTGGCGAACGTGATGATGTCGGGGTTGATGTTGTAGTGCTGCGAGCCGAACCACTGGCCGAGGCGGCCGAAGCCGCAAATAACTTCGTCGGCCAGAAACAGGATGCCGTACTTGTTGATGATGCGCTGGACTTCAGGCCAATAGGTTTCCGGCGCGATCTTCACGCCGCCAGCGCCTTGCACGGGCTCTGCTGCGAACGCTGCAACCTGATCGGCACCAATGCGCAAAATTTCGGTTTCGAGCGCGCGGGCGGCGCGAATGCCGAATTCGTCAGGCGTTTCGCCGTCCATCGCTTCGCCATACCAGTAAGGGTCCATGATGTGGCGGAACCCATCATAGAGCGGATAGGTGTGCTGATGCACGTGACCCATGCCCCCCATGGAACCGGCTGCGATGGTCGAGCCGTGATAGGCATTTTTCCGGCTGATGATGATGCGCTTTGAAGGCTGGCCCTTCAGCACCCAATAGTGGCGGATGAGGCGAATGGCGGTGTCGTTCGATTCCGATCCCGACGAACCGAAGAACACGTTCGTGAGGTTGTCAGGCGCGATTTCTGCCAGCTTTGCGGCCAGTTCGATGGCACGCGGATTGCTCGTGCGGAAGAACGTATTGTAATAGGGAAGCTCGATCATCTGCGCATAGGCGGCGTCGGCCAGTTCTTTGCGGCCATAGCCGAGCGCCGTGGTCCAAAGGCCGGCCATACCGTCAAGCAGGCGGTTGCCTTCGCTATCCCAGATATAAGGGCCATCGCCCTTGACGATAACGCGGGTGCCGCCCGAGCGCAGCGATTGGTGGTTCGTCATCGGATGCAGATGGTGGCGGGCGTCGAGCTCTTGGAGGAGCGCGGTGGGGTATTGGTTCGACATGATCGGAGATCTCCAGCAAAAGTGGGGTTGCTGGCCATCTCCCGGTCAAGACAAGAGGATGGCCGCTCTAAATTCCGGCGCGGTGGACGGGCGGATTGAAGCCGATACGCGCGCACAGGCAGAGAAGCTGACGCTTCTTGCTGAGGCCTGAGTGGCGGCGCACGAGGGCTCTGGAGGAGACATGACGCGTGTTCGCGCCACTCCAGTCTTCGCAGACAAATGACGTTTCAATCGCCATGTGGGGTCTCATGAACTGGCCAAACCGGCCAGTGCTCAGGAGTGAGAATGCTGCAAAATTGAGCTCTTGTCCACGTCTACCGTGCTAAAGTGGGTTGAAGCGACGTTGCGCCTGAAAAATGGTCACGGGCTAAATCTGCTGCCGTCGCAGCCACGTATCCGACGGACCATTAATCACTTGGGGTTGAACCGCCATGATCTTCCGCCGCCCGGCTCTCGCCGCCCTGATGTTAGTCATCGGTCCCTCAGGTATTTCTGCAAGTTTGGCCGGCGATGCAACTGGTGCGGCTGCGAAACCTGCTCTCTTGGTGCCATCCAATCCGCGTGAAGCGGGCGCCAGATACGGCCAAGCGGCTGGTGTGGCGCTCGTCTGTTACGGCATGCGGATTACGGGCGGCTCGGAGGAACTGAAAAGCAAATATCAAGGTGAAGATCTCGCCGCCTTCAACGATCAAGCCGGCCGCATTCTCACCATGTGGAAAGATACGCTGAGCTGCAAGAACGCCAAGGGGCCAAACGAGTGCCGCCTGTCGCACGCATTCAGTTGCGCTGAAGCGATGAAGGAAATCGGCCCTGCTGGAACCAAGCTTCCCGGGCTCGTAGAAGAAAAGCCGCAGAGCGAGAAGGCAGCGACTGCGCCTGCCGCTCCCTGAGGCGGCGCGGCGGCATGTTCAGGTTGAAAATGCCGCCGTCTGCAGGTTGATTGGATTGCCGACCCCTTGTTCTGTCTCTACTCCGCCGCTGCCTCAGGCACAGCATGGCTCCGGCTTTCACGCTCGAGCTTCATCCGTTCGGCCACGAGAAACGCCAGTTCCAATGCCTGATCGGCGTTGAGACGCGGGTCGCAGTGCGTGTGGTAGCGATCCGACAACTCCGTTTCGGAGATGGCAGTTGCGCCGCCCGTGCATTCGGTGACGTTCTGGCCGGTCATTTCGACATGGATGCCACCGGCATGAGTGCCTTCCGCGCGGTGTACGTCGAAGAATACTTCGACTTCCTTCAAGATTCGCTCGAACGGCCGCGTCTTGTAGTTGTTTGCTGCCGAGATGGTGTTGCCATGCATCGGATCGCAGGACCACACGACTGTGCGGCCGGACTTCTGGACGGCGCGGATCAGCTTCGGCAACGCCTTGTCGGCTTTGTCGTAGCCGAAGCGGCAGATCAGCGTCAGGCGGCCGGCTTCGTCCTTGGGGTTCAACGCATCGATCAGGCGCAATAGGCCGTCGGGCTCGAGCGACGGTCCGCACTTGAGCCCGATCGGGTTCTTGATGCCGCGGAAATACTCGACGTGGGCGTGGTCGGGCTGGCGCGTGCGATCTCCAATCCAAAGCATATGGCCGGACGTCGCGTACCAATCGCCGCTCGTTGAATCGAGACGCGTCAGCGCCTGTTCATAGCCCAGCAGCAGCGCTTCGTGGCTGGTGTAGAAGCTCGTCGCGCGCAGTTGCGGGGTATTTTCGCTGGTGATCCCGCAGGCGCGCATGAACCCGAGGGTTTCGGCAATGCGGTCAGCGAGTTCCTGGTAGCGGTGACCCTGCGGGCTGTCCTTGACGAAGCCCATGTTCCACTGATGCACACGTTCGAGATCGGCATAGCCGCCCGACGCAAATGCGCGGATCAAGTTGAGGGTCGCGGCCGACTGCCGGTAGGCCTCGATTTGCCGGTATGGGTCTGGAATGCGCGAGGCCGGTGTGAACTCGGGACCATTGATAATGTCGCCGCGATAGCTCGGCAGTTCCACATCGCCCTTTTTTTCCATGGGCGAGGACCGCGGCTTGGCGAACTGGCCGGCAATGCGGCCGAGCTTCACCACGGGCGAGGCGCCCGCATAGGTGAGCACGATGGCCATTTGCAGGAAGACGCGGAAGAAGTCGCGGATGTTGTCTGCGCGATGTTCGAGGAAGCTTTCGGCGCAATCGCCGCCTTGCAACAGGAAGCCATGACCGCCCGCGACGTCGGCGAGCTGCTTCTTCAGGGCGCGTGCCTCTCCCGCAAACACCAGCGGCGGATAGGTGGCCAGTTTGCCTTCCACGTCCTTAAGGGCTTCAGCGTCCGGATAATCCGGCACTTGGACGATTGGCTTTGCGCGCCAGCTGTCTGGCGACCATTGTGCAGGCATACTCTATCTCCGTGGAGCGTAACAATCGCCTCGGCCAATGAGCCATGCCCATGTGCCGGAAGACCACTTCAGCCCCCAAAAAACTGCTGTGAGGTCGCGTTATAGACCGAAACACATCACCGTCAAATGGGGCGAGACCCGGTGTGCTGCAAGCCTGCTGACCGGGGTCAGGAGTGGTTACTTTTCGCCGGGTGGTGACGGGAGCAACGGCGCAGCGCCGTCTGTTGCCGTGTCCGGTATGGCGCTGGGCGGCTCGCCTGCGCCAGCCGCGTCTGGCAGAGGAGCCATCTCTGGAACCGTTGCAGCTTCCGGAAGCGGGGAGAGAGATGGCGGACCGCCGCTCTCAATCGGCGCGCCGGCCGCTGGCGGGGTGTCTGCTGCTGGGGTTTCTGCGGTGCGCAGCATCTCGGTCTCGATGGTGATGCGCAGTTCATCGGACACATAAGGAATGGTTCGGGTGATGCCCCAATCGCTGCGCCGGATCTGGGTCGAGGCGGAAAAACCGGAAGCAAAGGCACCCGCATAAACAGGGTTGATAGTTTGCAGCGGATGCTCGCCGGTAAAGTTCCAGACTACATCGAGAACCACGGACTTGGTGATGCCGTTGATCGAAAGGTCGCCTTCAACTTGACCCGTCTTGTCGGAAGTGGTGCGCACCGATGTGCTTTTGAACGTGATGTTGGGGTATGCTGCAACGTCGAAGAACTCCTTGGTGGTGACGAGATGCTCGTCCAGTTTTTTGACCCCCGTCGCAATGCTGCGGACCGGGATTTTCACCTCGACAGCACTGGCCTCGGGCTTGGCAGGATCGAAGGTCACGGTGCCTTCCGCCGAAGTGAACCGTCCACCCTGCCGCGACAGCCCAAGATGGTCCCATGTGAAGCGCACTTCGGTGTGCTGCGGGTCGAGCGCGTAGGTGTCGGCCGCCGCAGGTGCCGCTGCAATCATGGCATGGGCCAGCGCCATTGCAGTTGGCAAATAGGCACGGAAAATCATGGGTGAGGTCCAAGGTCAAAATGAATGTCAGGGCTGCTGCCGTGACGGAAGTTGGAGGCCATTTTGCCTGATCAAATAGGCAGGGAAATGACGGCTCTCAGGCCTCCGATCGAACTCGTGCCAAGCGTTACGTGGCCGCCATGACTGCGGGCAATGTCACGGGCGATGGCCAGGCCAAGGCCCGAGTTGCCCTCGTCCTGGTTGCGGGCTTTGTCGATGCGGTAGAACGGACGGAACACGTTCTCGCGCTCTGCAGCCGGGATGCCAGGACCGTTGTCATCGACTTCGATGCGCACCCATTCGGCCTCTTTCGCGGCGCGAATGACCACTTTGTCGCCGTAACGGACGGCATTGGAGACCAGATTCGTGATCGCCCGTTTCAAGGCTTGCCGCTTTAAGGGTAAGACCAGTGCCTCCGTTCGTTTGCGCAACTTGAGCTCGATCGAAGTGTCGTAAACTTGCGCTTCTTCGACGATCTCCTCGAGCAGTTCGCTCAAATTGGCAGGCTTTGCTTCTTCCCCGCCATCGCCGCGCGCGAATGCCAAATAATCTTCCAGCATGTGCTGCATCTCGTTGACGTCGGACCGCAGCGAGCGGATTTCAGCGCTCTCTCCGAGCAGGGCAAGTTCGAGTTTGAATCGGGTCAGAACCGTGCGCAGGTCATGACTGACGCCTGCAAGCATGGTGGTGCGCTGATCGACGTGGGTTTTGATGCGGTCACGCATTTCAAGGAAAGCTTGTGCGGCCTGACGCACTTCACGCGCGCCGCGCGGTCTGAAGTCGTCCGGAATGGGGCGGCCTTTGCCGAAGTCGTCGGCGGCTTCCGCGAGCCGCAAGATGGGTCGGATCTGGTTGCGTAGGAACAGAATAGCCACGGTCAGCAAAATGACTGACGAGCCTACCATCCAGAGCAAGAAGATGTGCGAGTTCGAGGCATACGTTTGGCTGCGCGTTGCAATAAACCGCAGCATGGCGCTTTCGTGCTTCACGCGGATTTCGACGTGCCGCGATTGACCGACAGTATCGATCCAGAAGGGCCGCTGCACGTGCTTGACGATTTCGCGCGATAAGGCGCGGTCGAGAAGGTCGAAGAATGGCTTGGGCTTTGGCTCGGGAAGATCTCCAGGTGGTAGAATCTGCATCGACAGATTGAGCTTTTCGCGGGCCATATCGATCAGCCGCGAGCGTTCACTGCGTTCGGGGTTGTGGTCGTAGATTTCGATCAAGGCGGCGATGTCGCGCGCGGTCGATTCCGACAAGCGCCGCGTTACGTTCTGCCAGTGGCGCTCCATGAAGACGAACGCAATAACGCTCTCAAGAACAACGATGGGCGCAATGATAATAATGAGCGCGCGGGCATAAAGGCCCTTCGGAATGAGCTCCGAGCCGACGGTTGAAAGCTTTTCCCGGGTGGTCTTCGATGCAGCATTCAACGGCGCCAGCAACGAACCCGACGCGCCAGCCGTGCGCCGCAGTACGGCCTGCGCGGGCTCGAGCGCCTTTGTAACTCCGGTTCGCAGATTCGGAAAATTCAGGTGACGGTTCCTTTGCTCAATCCGTGTAAAGGATGTACCCCTTGCCGCGTATCGTCTGCAGATAGACAGGGTTGGCGGGATCGGTTTCAATTTTGCGCCGCAGCCGGTTTATTTGCACGTCGATTGCCCGCTCGCTGCCCGTCGAGTCGTCGTTTGACAATTCATGGCGCTGCACCACCATGCCGCGCCGCTGGGCGAATATGCGCAGCAATTCGCGCTCGCGCTCGGTCAGCTTGATGGTTTCGTCTTCGCGCTTCAGATCGCCGCGTGCGATATGGAAGACATTGGGACCCATGCGCACTTCATCGCTCGGGCCCGACTGGGCCTGGCCGCGGCGGAGAATGTTCTTCAGGCGCAGCAGCAGTTCACGCGGCTCGAACGGCTTGGGCAGATACTCGTCGACACCGATTTCCAGCCCTTCGATGCGGTGCTCGGCCTCGGCGCGGGCCGTTAGCATGCAAATGGGAAGTTTGGTCGTGGCCTTGAGGTGCCGCGCCAAATCGAGACCGGATTCCCCCGGCATCATCACATCGAGCAGGACGATATCGAACGCGAGCCCGCGTAGAGCAGCGCGCGCCATGGCGGCATCGGCAGCCGTTGTGACGCGAAATCCGTTCTCGATGAGGTAGCGAGCGAGCAGATCGCGAATTTTCTGGTCGTCATCGACGACAAGCACATGCGGGGCGTCGTCCGGCAGCGCGACGCTCCGGCCGGCGAGGCGTTCGTTCATGAGCGGTTTGCCTCCCCACTTTGAGCCGCGCAGCGGCTGTGCAGAACCAGCGCCTCGACGGCTTGCCGGTCCCTTTCGCCGATGAGACCAAGTAGAAAGCGGCGCGCACCGGCGGCTGCATCGGGGCCAGCACCATCGAGCGCGGCCGCAATGCGCTGTAACTGCAGCCCGGCAAGTTTCTCGGCCAGCCTCGCGCCTTTTGTGGTGGTGTAGAGAAGCCGCTCGCGGCGGTCTTCGGGGCCCGTTTTCTGGGCGATGAAGCCTTCGTCGAGCAACTGCTTGAGAACGCGCGACAGGCTTTGCTTCGTGATTTTCAGAATGTCGAGCAGGCGCGCTACCCGCATTCCGGGATTGCGTTGCACGAAATGCAAGACGCGATGATGCGCACGGCCGAAGCCATACTGTTCGAGCACGGCATCGGGATCGCTGGTGAAGTCTCGATAGGCAAAAAACAAAAGTTCGACACAGGCCAGCAAATGCTCGCGCTCGTCCAGCGTGATGGCCCCGGCCTCCGCCGCGGCTGCCGGCAAATCTGCTGCAGGTGTGTGGTGGCTTTGAAGCCTGTTTATGTCAGTCATGTTGACATATTTGGAGGCGATTGTTAGTCCTGGCAAGTCAATTTACTCCGGACATGAGAACGCAAAGGCCCTTCTGCGGTAGTGCGCCTGAATGGCCGCTCCGTCATTCAGCTGCCTTGATGGCGAGCCAGTGGCCAGCTTCCTCCCCGGAGTCTAAAAGGAACGACATCGAATGGCGCTGATTGCTCCCTTTCACGACCGCGACGGGTTCATTTGGTTTGATGGCCAACTCAAGCCCTGGCGGGACGCCAACATCCATGTGCTGACGCACGGTCTGCACTATGCAAGTGCCGTTTTTGAGGGCGAGCGGTGCTACGGCGGAGAAATTTTCAAGTTGCGGGAGCACACTGTGCGCCTGATCGAGTCGGGCCGCATGCTCGATTTCGAAATCCCCTTCTCACCCGATGTCATCGACGAAGCCTGCCGGTTGGTTATTTCCGCCAACAATCTAACCGACGGCTACGTTCGCCCGATTGCTTGGCGCGGCAGCGAGGCGCTGGGTGTTTCGGCGCAGAACAACACCATCCACTTGGCCATCGCGGCCTGGAATTGGGGGTCGTATTTCGACAAGGCAGAGCGTCTGCGCGGCATCCGCATCGGTCTAGCGCAATATCGCCGCCCAGATCCTGCAACAATCCCGTCGAAGGCCAAGGCAACAGGCCTCTATATGATCTGCACCATTGAGAAGCACCGCGCTGAGCGTGCCGGCTATGCCGACGCGATGATGCTCGATTGGCGCGGCCGGGTCGCCGAATGCACCGGCGCCAATATGTTCTTTGTAAAAGATGGCGCACTGCACACGCCCGACCCGGATTGCTTCTTGAACGGCATCACGCGCCAGACGGTGATTGAACTCGCCAAGCGCCGGGGTATCGCCGTGCACGAGCGCATCATTATGCCAGACGAACTGCCCTCGTTCACCGAGTGCTTCATCGTTGGCACGGCAGCCGAAGTGACGCCCGTTAGCGAAATCGGTCCGCACACGTTCACTCCGGGCAGCGTCACGGAAACATTGCTTGCCGATTACATGGCCGAGGTGCAGCCAAAGCGTAAGGCCGCAGCTGAATAAAGCTTTGGTGGCATCAGCCCGCAGCTCAATCAGGCAGGCAGTGAGATCGTTGCTTTATCACGTCAATCTTAGACGATTGACGTGATCGCCCAAACACTCACCGATACAACAGTAGCAATGGCGAGCCCGGTGATCACCAGAGCGGGGGTTGATGGTGCCGTGTTCCAGGCCGGCATCACGATGGCGAGCACCCCGACCCAAAACATGGCAGAAAAGCCAGATGCCAGGAAAATTCCAAGAACTCTGTAGTATAAATCTCGCGGTTCGGCCGCTGGCTGTATGGCGTGTGCGGCGGCTGGCCGGTCCGCCAGGGGGCGTGTGGCAATCGGGACGGAGATGGTTTGACTGAGGGAGGTTTGCATCTGTGCTTCCTGAGGCAAGCGGCGATCCCGAAACAGGTGCCGCGGAAGTCGGACGCAAACGCAGTGACGGGGAACCCCGCCTCCAAAATGCCTAACAGCCTCAAACTTGGCGAACAACGTGGGCGAAGGAATCATCCCCACTATCCACACCCTCCACTCCGTCTGTGGACAGCCCTGGTCTCAATGCGGCCTCGACGTGTGATGCGCGGTTTTCGGGGTGGCGTTGCATTGGACAGCAAAAGCCGTCACAAGCCCAGATATGGCGAACGAAACTTCACAAACCCGGCGCAGCTTTGATGCTGCCATTATAGGCGGCGGTCACAACGGCCTGACCGCGGCGGCCTATCTCGCCCGTGCTGGGCTGAGTGTGGTGGTGCTGGAGAAAAATGCTGTTGCCGGCGGGGCCGCTATCACCGAGGAGTTTCATCCCGGCTTTCGCAACTCGGTCGCGTCCTACACGGTCAGCCTGCTCAATCCGAAAGTCATCCGCGATCTCGATCTAGCGCGCCACGGCTTGCAGATCGTCGAGCGGCCGGTGAGCAATTTCTGGCCCGTCGATGCACAGCGCTCGCTGCTGATGCCCTATGATTTCGAAGGCCGGCGAAAAGCCATCGCCGCGTTTTCACCCGCCGACGCCGCCCGCCTTGCAGCCTATGACGCAGCTCTCGAACGTGCAGCGGCTGTGTTGCGCGATTTGGTGTTGAAAACGCCGCCCAACGCCGGTGGCGGGTTTTTAGAGCTGATGAAGGGCGCTGGGATTGGGCGCACGCTTCTTGGTCTCGGGTTGCAGGACCAGCGGCTTGTCACCGATCTCTTTACAAAGAGCGCCGCAGATTTTCTGGATCAATGGTTCGAAAACGAAACGGTCAAGGCCGCGTTTGCATTCGACGGCATCGTTGGCGCTTACGCCTCTCCCTCGACGCCGGGTACAGCTTACGTGCTGCTACATCACTGCTTCGGTGAAGTGAACGGCAAGTCTGGCCGCTGGGGCCATGCGATTGGCGGCATGGGCGCGATCACGCAAGCCATGGCAAAGTCTGCCGCAGAGGCTGGCGCGACCATCCGGCTCGATGCTCCGGTGTCGTCTGTTCTGGTCGAGGGCGGGCGCGCTGCCGGCGTGGTGTTGGCATCGGGCGAAACGATCCGCGCGCGCGTGGTGGCGAGCAACATCCCGCCGAAGCTTTTGTTCCGCGATCTGGTGCCCGGCGGCGCGGTGCCTGAGGATCTGCACGCGCGCTTCACAGGCATGAAGACCGGCTCGGGCACGTTCCGCATGAATGTCGCCTTGTCGGCGCTCCCAGATTTCACCTGCCGGCCGGGCGCGGATCTGCAGGACCATCACGGGTCTGGCATCGTTATCGGCCCGTCGATGTCCTATCTAGAGACGGCCTACCTCGATGCGCGCACGCTCGGCTGGTCGCGCGAGCCGGTCGTCGAGATGCTGATCCCCTCAACCCTCGATGCCGGTCTTGCCCCGCCAGGACAGCACGTCGCCAGCCTGTTCGTGCAGCACGTCGCCCCGCATTTGCCCGATGGGCGAAGCTGGCAAAATGATCACGAGAAAGAAGCCTTTGCCGATGTCGTGATTGCAACAGTTAATCGCCATGCGCCGAACTTCGCCGCGTCGGTGATCGGGCGGCAGGTGCTGTCGCCGCTCGATCTGGAACGCCGCTTCGGCCTTGTCGATGGCGACATATTCCACGGCCAGTTGTCTCTCGATCAGTTGTTTTCGATGCGCCCGGTCCTCGGGCATGCCGATTACCGTATGCCTTTGACGGGGCTCTATCTGTGCGGATCTGGCGCCCACCCGGGCGGTGGGGTGACGGGTGTTCCCGGACACAACGCGGCGCGAGAAATCATCCGCGATTTGAAAAGCTGGCGGCGGTGCGTATGAGTTTTTATTTCGGGATGAGCGGCTGAATGGAAGCAGATCACTATCGCGCGCTGATGCGACACCAAGCGGGTGCCGTCACGGTGATTGCCGCTGGCGCATCCGGCAGGCGTTCGGGCATCACGGCGACCGCCTTTTCGTCGCTATCGGACGAGCCGCCAGCCATTTTGGCATGTGTCAGCTTGAAATCGAGCGTGCATGCGGTTATCCGCGAGTCGGGCACATTCAGTGTCAACATTCTGGCGAGCGATCAGCAAGATGTTGCCGAGCGCTTTTCCGGCAAGACGGGCCTCAAGGGCGAAGACCGGTTCGTGGGATCGGCTTGGCTCAATCTTGCCACTGGCGCTCCCATTCTCGAAGGCGCGCTCGCAAGTCTCGATTGCCGTCTGTCGGAACAGCACGTTTTTGCAACGCATTCGATCTTCATTGGCATTGTGCTCGGCGGCCAATTCCGCGCCGAAGCCCAGCCTTTGCTATACTTTCGCAACGACTATTGGGATCTCGGCACGCGATAAGGCCGCTTAACGTCCGGGTGGCAGCCCCACTTTACCTTGGTTCATACGATGCGCATCGACGAGACTTTGACGATTGACGAGCGCTGTCTCGAAGAGCGCTTCGTGCGCTCATCCGGACCTGGCGGGCAGAACGTCAATAAGGTCTCGACGGCGGTCGAGTTGCGCTTTGACCTGCGCCTTTGCGACGGGCTTTCGGCCAGCGAGCGCGAGCGCCTCGTTCGCCTTGCTGGGCGGCGCATGACGGACGACGGCGTCTTGGTGATCCGCGCCGACCGGTTCCGTACGCAAGAGCGCAACCGGGACGATGCCCGCGAACGGTTGTCCGATCTGATCCGCACGGCGCTCGTGGCACCCAAGCACCGGGTGGCCACGCGTCCGACGCGGGCCTCGAAAACGCGCCGCCTCGACGGCAAGGCCAAGCGCGGCAATGTTAAAAAGTTGCGGCAAAGCCGGATCAACGATGATTGAAGACGTCCGGGCATGCGCTTTGCATCGCTTCGGCTGTGGCCGCACCGGCCACCGTCGCCATGCGTGACGGCCCTCAGGGCCGCATGTGCTGGCGTGCGTGCTGTTTTAAATTGAAGCGTCGCCGTGTCTCAGTTTGGGCGGGCGCTTCCGGTCCTTGGCAAACACCGCTTAAAAATTAAAGCAGGCTCATGGTCCCAGCCACCGACATCACCTCGCTTTCGCCGCCCCCTGGAGCTCTGTTTGGCGCGGGGCTCGCAGCGGTTGTGCTGCTGCTGTTAAGCATATCGACCCTGACGCTCATCGAACTTGGCTGGAACTACGGCTCGGCCGGCGGGAGCGCGCTCGAAAAGATGCACCCTGGCACTCTTATGGCCTTCGCATTGATCGCGATGTCGGCAGCCGTGCGTGGCAACCCGTTGACCGCATTCATCCGCACTTTTGAGACCTATCCTGGCGTCATCGTCTATTTCGTTGGCATCGCCGTGCTGATGGCGCATGCGGTGTTTGTGGCCGGATTGCCGTTCACGGTCTTCATCGACACCTTTGTTCTGCCGGTGGTGATGTTTCTATTGTTGCGCGACATCGGCGAGGAACGCCGCAAGTCCCTTGCTTGGCTGATACACGGCATGTTCGCCCTCAATGCCATGGTCGGGCTTGCCGAATTTGCATTCGGGTTCCGCCTGACGCCGCTCTATGTCGAAGGCGAGGTTCTGGAAGCGGAGTGGCGTTCGTCGGCCTTGTTCGGGCATCCTCTGGCAAATGCCGTGCTCACCGGCTGCTACATGATATTGCTCGCCAAGGGTGGCGCGCGCGATATGGCGCCACTGCTCCGGCTCTGCGCTTTTGGCTTGGCGGCCGCTGGCATGATCGTCTTTGGCGGGCGTGCGGCGACAGCCTTCATGCTTGTTGCCATGGCTGTGCTCGCAGGCAACCGCTTGCTGCAGATTTTGCGCGGGGCCCGGTTCGAGACGGGGTCGCTGCTCACGGGCCTCGTCATGGTTCCAGTTCTTGCGCTTGGTGTCATCGTTCTGCAGCAAAGCGGATTTTTCGACCAGTTTTTCGCACGCATCATCGATGACGAGGGCAGCGCCAGCACACGCGTCGAGATGTTCGAGCTGTTCAAGTACCTGAGCTGGTATGATTTTCTTTTGGGTCCCGATCCCCAGCAGATTTCCACGTTGATGGCGCAGTACGGTTTGCTCTATGGCATCGAGAGTTTCTGGATCGCGTTGATCTTGCTGCATGGCCTCGTCGTGTCATTGATCTTCTTTTTTGCTCTGCTGGTCTTCTGTCGCGAGGTAGTCATATCGGCGGGGGCTGGCGCGCTGTTGGTGTTTCTGTATTTCTTCGCGGTCGCCTCGACGTCGGTCAGCCTGTCGGCCAAGAGTCCCGTTTTTGCCATCATGATTGTGCTCGTTTTTGTGCTGAGCCGGCGCGGGATTGGGCTGCCTAGGGCCAGCTGAGGCATCGATGCCGTTTGAAGTTCATGCGATTTTTCCCGTCGCACAGCGCGGGAAGATGCCGTTTGAAGAGTGCCACAAGTTGGTGTCATACTGGGGCGGCAGGGGATGCGGCCGGCCAGCTCTTTCCCATGCATCGCCGTGGTCTTTTATCTGTTTGCAGCAATTGGGGGATGACCTGTGGTCTTCAATTCAAAGTTGGATCGCCGCCAATTGGCATGCGGGCTTGCCGCGGCGTCTGTTGCGGCACCGTTAGCGCCCTGGAGCAGCCTTGCGCGGGCAGGCGAGGCAGCCGTGTCAGCCGATCCGTGGCTCGAACTCGATGCCATGACCCGAGCTGCCGAGGCCATGGGGCTTTCGGCGCCTCATATGTCGCTCGGTCCAGCAACGGCCACGAGCGACTACAACGACATCGCGCCAGCTATTATAGATTTCATCGACAGCATCGAGCGCTCGGCTCCCGCAACGCGGACT
>Ga0247839_1002080_pt1 | contig 30926 bp, 18 predicted proteins | sample LaCruzMarch2015__6_FD_192405 | JGI IMG/M metagenome (GOLD analysis project Ga0247839, IMG submission 192405) | Freshwater microbial communities from meromictic Lake La Cruz, Castile-La Mancha, Spain - LaCruzMarch2015_16m | ecosystem: Environmental > Aquatic > Freshwater > Lake | place: Spain... | reverse complement strand
ACACCCAGGTCCATTGCCCGGGAGCCGAGGGATTCCCCCTGCCGCACACGATTGGGGTGTGAAACTGCAAGTTCGCGAAAGGCTTGCCGTCCACTGGGTCAAGCCGGTGCCTTAGGCTGTGGGCTTCGCCGGATGTAGGTGCCCAGCTTTTCGTTTTAGCCACATGGAATGCACGGCATAGCCGAGTATCAAGAGTGCGGCGGCCGCGTAGGTTTCGGCCTCGGGCACGGGGATGATCTGTTGGTTGAACGAGCCACCGCTCAACTGGAAGCCTGTGCCCACGAAGCTGCTGCTTGAGAAGCCGCTGTAGAAGCTGATCCGGTTGAGCTCATTGTCGGAAACTGCCCTGTCGACATAGAACTGGTCGGTGTTGTTGCCGTTGCCGCCGTTCCAGAGCGTGGTTCCTGTCCAGTTGTAGATGGCGAGGTTGTAAAGGCCCATGACCATTTCTGAGAAATGCAGGACAACGCTGCCGGTGCCGAGGTCGATGATGGAGTCGGCGGACAATGTGAGCGCACCGACCGTGCCGTTGTAGTTGCCGTTGAAAATGAGGCCCGCTGTGGTATTCCCGCTTGCGAGGGTGATGTTGGTGGACGAGCCGATGGCATCATCCGCCGTGACGAGGAGGGAGCCGCCGTTGCCGACGACGACGCCCGAGGTCGAGCCGAGGGCGTTGGCGGCGGCAGCCACGAGTGTGCCTGAGTTGATGTTCGTAGAGCCTGAATAGGTGTTGGCTGCCGTGAGGGTGGCGATGCCGCTGCCGTTTTTGGTGAGCGTGCCGGTGGAGGTGGCGATGCCGCCGCTGAGGGTGGTGTTCCCGGCGCCGACGAGCGCGAGGTTCTGGATGCCGGAAATACCACCGCTGAGAGTGAGCGTGCCGGCATCCGAGCCGATGGTGGTGGCGGCGGAGAGCGTGATGGCGCCGGAGAGCGAATTTGTGCCGCTAATGTTGCGGAGGGCTCCGGCGTTGGAAAATCCGCTACCGGTGAGGTTGAGGGCCTCGGCTCCGATGGCGATGTCGCCTTGGATTTGGAGGGCGGCTCCATTTGCCACAGAGGTTCCCGTGGCGGTGCTTCCGAGTGCTGAGGCATTGCTGATCGTGAGGTTGCCCGCGCTGACGGTCGTGGAGCCGCTGTAGGTGTTCACGCCGGAGAGGACGAGCGTGCCGCTGCCGTTCTGGATGAGGGCGCCGCTTCCAGTGATCGCTGAGGCGAAATCCGTGCCTTGGGTGAGGGTATTTGAGCGGTTGAAGGCCAGTGTGGCATTGTTGGTGATGGCGCTTGATATTGAGAGGGCGCCAGTGGTGCCGCCTGCGCCGATCTGCAGCGTCCCCGCAGCGATGGTGGTCGCGCCAGTGTAGCTATTGCTGCCTGAGAGGACGAGGGTGCCGGTGCCGCTCTTGGTGAGGGCGGTTGATGCACCGGCGTTAGACGAATTCAGGAGCCTCGCCGAAGCGATCAAATCGGCGGCCGAGCTGGAGGTGGCATCGGCCACATCAAAAATGCGGGTCACGCCGGCCGCATTATCGGCCAAATGGACACCATTATTGCCACTGGTTCCGCCAGCGGAAATATAGGAAGCGGAGGAGCCTCCGACTGACACATCGCCTTTTAAAGCGTAGGCTTGGTAGGTTAAGCTGGCGCCATTGTAGGTGGTCAGGGTGCCGCCATTCATGGTCAGTGCGCCAAGCGCGTTGTGGAAACCGCCCACGGCGATTCCGGTGGTGTCGCCGGTCAGATTGCCGGCCAAGGTAAGCGGGGCGCTTCCATGGGCCAGGGCCCCACTGTTATTCAGAACCAGCGTCGCGGCCGATGCCACAGTCACCGACGAAATCGCGGTCAGGCGCTGGGTGTTGTCGTTGGGCGTGGTGGAGTTGCCGATCTGCAGCGTGCCGCTGTTCACGGCAAGTGTGCCGGAGACGGTGTTGCCGGCTGCGCCGCCGGCGAAGATCGTCGTGCCGTTGCCGCTTTTGGTGATGGCCCCCGAGCCGGTGATGGCGCCGGTTAGCGTGCTCGTGCCGGAGTCGGGTGCGAAATCAAGGGTGCCCGCGCTCACAGTGGTGGTTCCGGTGTAGGTGTTCGCGCCTGAGAGAGTGAGTGTGCCAGTGCCGTTTTTGGTGAGGGCACCCGTGCCGGAAATGACGCCACCGAGGGTTTGGTTGCTGTTCGAAGCGAAGAGGAATGTGCCGCTGTTCGCAATGCTCTGAGAGTGGTTGCCGCCACCAAGCAGACCGGTGGAGGAAATTTGGAGCGTGCCGGTGCTGATCGTGGTCGCGCCAGTGTAGGTATTGTTGCCGCTGAGGGTGAGCGTGCCCGTGCTGTTTTTCGTCAGGGCGCCCGTGCCGCTGATCACGCCACCGAGGGTTTGGTTGCTGTTTGAACCGAAGAGGAATGCGCCGCTGTTCGCAATACTCTGAGAGTAGTTGCCGCCACCAAGGAGACCGGTGGAGGAAATTTGGAGCGTGCCTGCGCTGATCGTGGTCGCGCCAGTGTAGGTATTGTTGCCGCTGAGGGTGAGCGTGCCGGCGCCGTCTTTGGTGAGGCCGCCTGTGCCGACCGCGATGATGCCGCTGAGGGTGGTGTTGCCTGCGCCGCCGATGGTGAAGTCTTGGTCAGTGGCGCTTATGCCGCCGGAGAGGGTGAGCAGGTCGGCATCCGAGGCGATGAGGACATGATCTGCGAGTGTGATATTACCTCCGTAGGTGTTGTTGCCAGAAATATTGCGTAGGGCGCCCGTGGTGCTCACTCCAGTGCCAGAGAGGGAGAGAGCTTCGGCGCCTACTGTGATGGCACCTTGGATTTGCAGTGCGGCTCCGGAGGAGACTGTGGTGCTTCCAGCGGTGGTTCCAAGGGCATTTGCGTGCTGGATGTTTAAGACACCCGCGCTTGCTGTCGTGGTGCCGGTGTAGGAGTTGCTGCCTGAGAGGACGAGCGTGCCGGCTCCGCTCTTGGTGAGGGCGGTTGCTGCACCGGCGTTAGACGCATTCAGGAGCCTCGCCGAAACGATCAAATCGGCGGCCGAGCTGGAGGTGGCATCAGCCACATCAAAGATGCGGGTCACGCCGGCCGCATTATCAGCTAAATGAACGCCATTATTGCCACTGGTTCCGCCGGCGGAAATATACGAGGCGGAGGAGCCCACTACGGACACATCGCCTCTTAAAGCGTAGGCTTGATACCCCAAGCTGGCGCCATTGTAGGTGGTCAGGGTGCCGCCATTCATAGTCAGTGCGCCAAGCCTGTTGTGGAAACCACCCACGGCGATTCCGGTGGTGTCGCCAGTCAGATTACCGGCCAAGGTAATCGGGGCGCTCCCATCGGCCAGGGCCTGACTGTTATTCAGAACCAGCGTCGCGGCTGATGCCACAGTCACCGACGAAATCGCGGTCAGGCGCTGGGTGCTGGTGTTGGTTACGGTGGAGTTGCCGATCTGCAGCGTGCCGCTGTTCACGGCAAGTGTGCCGGAGATGGTGTTTGCGCCGCCTGCAAAGATCGTCGTGCCGTTGCCGCTTTTGGTGATGGCACCCGAGCCGGTGATGGCGCCGGTCAGCGTGCTCGTGCCGGAGTCGGGTGCGAAATCAAGGGTGCCCGCGCTCACGGTGGTGGTGCCGGTGTAGGTGTTGGCGCCTGAGAGAGTGAGTGTGCCAGTGCCGTTTTTGGTGAGGGCACCCGTGCCGGAAATGACGCCACCGAGGGTCTGGTTGCTGTTCGAACCGAAGAGGAATGTGCCGCTGTTCGCAATACTCTGAGAGTAGTTGCCGCCACCAAGCAGACCGGTGGAGGAAATTTGGAGCGTGCCTGCGCTGATCGTGGTCGCGCAAGTGTAGGTATTGTTACCGCTGAGGGTGAGCGTGCCGCCGCCGTCTTTGGTGAGGCCGCCTGAGTTCGTGCTGCCCAGCGCGGTTCCCCATGTGACGGATTCCCCGTTGGTATCAACCAGAATGGCCGACCCGCTGTTTTTGATGCGGGAAGAGAGGTCCGTGGTGATTCCAGTGCCGTATTTCAATCCGCCCCCGCCGAATGTGATGTTGCCACCGGATCCAACACCATTCGCATGGTCGATCTGGATCGTGCCAGCGCTGATGGTGGTCGCGCCGGTGTAGGTGTTGCTGCCACTGAGCGTGAGCGTGCCCGAACTATTTTTTGTGAGGGCACCCGTGCCGCTGATCACGCCGGAGAGGGTCGTGTCGCTCGAGGCGTTCGTGGTGAGAGTGAAGCTGCCGAGGGTGATATTGCCTGCTCCGGCGATGGTGCCCACGGTTTCGCTGGCGCCAAGGTTTAGGACTGCACCGCTGGAAATGCTCACTGCGCCGTTATCCCCAATCGCGCTGCCCCCGCTCAAGGTCAGCGTGCCAGCACTCACTGTCGTCGCGCCGGTGTAGGTATTGTTCCCGGTGAGGCTGAGCGTGCCGGTGCCCTGCTTGGTCAAAGCCCCCGAACCGGTGACATTGCCGAAGCTGAGTAGGGTGGTGGAGGATCCACTGCCAGAATTCACTGTGACCGTCGCGCTGGAAGACAGGGCCACATCATTGATCACTTGGCTATTGGCAAAGCTGGCCGCGCCGAAATTAAGCGTCTGGCTGGTTTGGTTGCTGCTGCTTGTGCTCATCGCGCTCAACTCGATCTGGGTGCTGTTCAGGATACGGCGGATATAGGTGCCGGCGGGAAGGTTGGCATTGGTGACCGACTGGCCCACGACCAGGCCGGTGGTGGAGGTGACTGTCACCGTGGTGGCACTGACCGCCAAGGACACGGTTGCACTGCTGGCACTGGCACTGCCACGACCGGTGAGTGTGAAGCCGCCGCCGTTGAGAATCAGCTTGGCTGCGGCGCTGTAGGCACCCGAGAGCGTATCGGTGCCGCCGGTGGCTGCCTGACCAGCGATCACGCTGTAATTTGACACGATATTGCCCTCTGTGACGGTGGTGTCACCCGACCAGTTGCTGAGCGCCACGGGGCCGCCTCCGGTGAAGGTGAGCGTGCCCAAGCCGGTTTTCGCGAGGGTGCCGCTACCGGTGATTTGGGCCGAGGGCGAGACGCGGATGTCGCCAGTGGCACCCACAGCGTTGAAGGTGTGGGTGCCGGATGCTGCCAGCACCACATTGAGGGGTTTGCTGGTGTCGAACTGCATGTCCTTGGTGCCGGTGCCGTTGTAGGAGCCATAGGCGTAGCCGTTCTGGATGTTGACCGTGCCGTTGCCGCTGCTCTGGATTGTGCCGTCGTTAAAATTCAGCGTCCCATTCATCGCGTAGCGCTCGGCGCTGATATTGTTGCCATTGCCGTTGAGCACGCCGATGCGGGCGGCGATGAGGGTGCCGCCGCTGAGGTTGTAGGTGTGGTTGCCGGTCGGATTTGAAACACTGAGGCCCTGTCCGATGGATACGCCGTAGTTAGCATTGGTCGTTGTGACCGTGCCGGCAGTTTGGGTATAAGTGGTCGAACCTGCGGTGGCACCTGAGGCGCTACCAAGAGCAATCTGGGTGGCGGCGGTGATGTTGTTGCCGAAGGAAAAGAAGGTGGCGCTGGTTGTCGGATTACCCAAGCTGAGGGAGCTGGCCGTAATGCTCGTGGCTGTCAAAGCCGTAGCGGCGTTTGCAGAGGTCGTGGTGTTGATCTGGACGGTGGCAGTGCCCGCGCCGCTGTCGGTGATCGCGCCGGTGACCGCGAGGCTTTGGCCATCATTGATGTTGAGCGTGAGTGTGCCGGTCGTATTCGCCAAGTCCACCGAGGCAGCGGAGGCAGCGGTGTTGATATTGAATGTTCCTGTGCCAGTGAGGCTGGCCGCCGTCGCTGAGTTGGGAACGCCCGCACTCCAAGTTGCGGTGCTCCAACTCGTGCCAGTGCCCGACCAGGTGGTCTGCGCGTGCATCGTTTGGCTGAGGGCGGCCATGGTGAAGATGACTCCCGTGATCAGGGGTGCAAAGCGCCAGCGGGAGGGAGAATTGGGGAGTCTCATGGATTGATGCTCGGGGGTGAGGAGTGAGGTAAGTTAGCGAAACAATACGCAATAAAACACACTGAGGGGGATTGTGTCAAAGGGAAAGTTTTTTATCGTTTTCCTGAGGGCACACCTACGGGATGGATGCATGGATTCAACGGGCTGCAAGCTTTCAATTTAACTCTTTCGAACAAGGCGCTCCCTTGCATAAAAGGCGGCATCGGTGCTGTGAGTGCGATGTGTTTTCGAGGCATGGATTGAGAACTCAGCAAGATTTTTTGATCCCAAATTTTATGTTTAAAAATAAAACTCCCCGCAACAAATTAAAACCCATGAATGCAAGCGACCCGGTATAGCCTGCCGACCGAACGCAAAAACTATCCCAATCTCGTTGGTCACGAATTTGCGGCGGACTTCATTGTGCAAACGATACTGAAAAAGGTCGCTTGAGATATGCCAAAAAAATAATAAAAAAATAATAAGTTGCATGAAGTTGTTTTGTGTGTTTTGCTATTCCTTCATGAAAATCCGCCCCCTTTCCCAAATCGCTGCGGCTGTCATTTGTTCGATGGCCAGCCATGTTCCCAGCTGCTGCCTGGCTGCTGATGTGTCTCTCGTCGGAAACACAGATGCAAAAGCATTAGCGTCAGCGCCTCTTCTCGATTCCCTTGGCAACCATACGGTGAGTGATATCAATCGCGATGCCGTGCTCAGCGTCGAGGGGAGGGTCTTGCTGAATGACGCGGCTGGCCCGGAATTGGAGTGCGCGGAGCTCCGGATCGAAGTTGGCAGCGGACAGCGCTTCGGGGCGGCACTCTACATGCGTAAGGTCCTGCTGCGCGTTCTGGGAGATGTGTCTATTTCGTCAAAACAGGGCGCGGATGCGACACTGGCGCTCGAACAGTCATCTGTATTTCGCTGGACCGGGACGATGAAGCTCGCCGGGCCGAGCGCCCGTTTCTCGATAGCTGGAAAATGTGTTGTTGAGGGTGGGTCGCTGGATATTGAAGATGCCAAAGTGCGCTTGATCATCCAGACTCAGGACATGCTCGAAAGGGTCTTTTCGGAAAACCGATCCGCGCTGATTTCCGTCGAGAGAGAGTTTTCGATTTCGGCCGACGCCACTGTGCAGGTGATACTGGATAAAGAAGTTATCAATAGCGATCTTCCGGAGGGAGAGTTTATCATCGTTCGCGGCGCTACGAACTCCGGCGAGGTGCCACAGCTCGAAATCACCGGCGTCTCGCCCAAACAGGCCGCGCGCGCCAGCTTGAAGCTCGACGAGAGGGGACTCATGCTCATCGTCGCATCTGTTCCGTGATTTTGCGCGAAACAAAACGAAATAAAATCTTGACATCTGAAGCGAACCCTCAGTAATTGCAATCAGTTTACCCTCAATCCACCCAAACTCCCTCAAACCACCATGAAAATCTCCCTCTTGTCCCTCCTGTTTTTTACTACGGCTTCCACCGCATTCAGCCAGACCCTCTACTACCGCGATAACAACGGTGTCACCGCCGGTTTTGGCCCGCTTTCTGGGAATTGGGATACCTCCAACACACTCTGGACCACATCCAGCGCCGGAAACATCGCCACAACAACATGGGTCAACAATGTCGGCACACCGAACGATGCCACCTTGGATTATGTTGGCAACACCGGCCCCGCCCCCGCGATCGCTCTGGCGGCCGATTTGAATCTCCGGAATTTGGAAATCAAGGGACTCGTCAACATGACGGGCACCACAGGTCCCGCGCTGTCAGCCTCGGCCAACCGCACTCTTACCTTTGGAACGGGTGCGACGGTGACGGTCGAGGACCGCTCCGCCTTTACCTATGACTTTTATATCCGCCAGCTCACCACCACGGCGGATACGTTCACCCTGAACGTCAACAGCTTCACCAAAGCTGGCGCCGGCACCATGCTCATCGCGGCTCACGCCTCGACCACAAGCGGAGCCAATGCGGTGGTTAAGGTCACGGGCACGGTCAACATCAGCGCGGGACAAGTTTCCCTGGCCACATTCGGCACCACCGTGGGCACCTCCCGCTCGGTTGACGTGGGTGATGCAACCTTCGCGTTGGGCTCCGGCACGGTGCTGAGTGTTGTGAACCCGCTCTCCTACACAGGCTCCCAACCGACCAGCGGCACTGCAGCGCTGGGCTTCGTGACCGGCAACGGAACGGTTCGAGGGGAAATGACAGGGCCGGCTAATACACTGACAATCACTGCCAAAGGCCTGACACCGGGAACGGTCGGCACCGTCGGCACTCTCATTATTGAAGACTTCACCGGCACAAATACGATCGGATCCACGGCGAATGCGACCACCTCCTTTTCCTTCGCCAACACCGAGGTGGGCGGACTCAAGTTTGACCTGGCCGCCAACGGCGTGAACGACCAGATCACTTTGTCCGGATTGACCTCGGTGAACGCCTCGGCCCTCACCTTTGACCGGTTTGCTTTCAACACCCTGAGTGGATTTGAAAGCGGAAACAACTACACGCTGATGAGTCTCACAGGTGTCGGATCTTGGAGTGGCTTCAGCACACTCACCGGCACCGTGGGCGCCTTTGATGGCACGCTTTCACTCTCCGGGAACGACCTTATGCTTAATGTCGTCGTGCCCGAACCCTCGACCTGGGTGCTGCTGGCAGGAGGCCTCACGACCCTGATCATCCTGCGCCGCCGCCGCTTTTCTTCCTCGAGGTAGGGGACCGGCCGGATATGGCCGCAACGCCGATCATTCGGCACGAACGAATTTTTTCAGGGGAGAAAGCTCGCCGCATCCGTGCGGCGGGCTTTCTGATTCCCGGCCACCGCGTTCCACCCGGGCATGCACAGGCGATGAAGACAGCCCCGCCACACATATTATCTCCCGGCCGCGACAGCGCTTTGGGGCGGGGGCGCGGTGCTCGCCCGGATTACGAGTTCCCCCTTGATGACCAGCGATTCGTCTTCGCCCCATTTGTCGATGCGGCGGTGAACGAGGCCTGCGGCGGCGTAACCGATCTTTTCGTAGGAAACGCTCGCCACGGTGAGGGCAGGATTTGAGTAGGCGCAGAGCAGGCTGTCGTCGAAACAAATCACGGACAAATCCGTTGGCACCGCCAGCCCCATCTCCTGGGCTGCACAAATCGCGGAAATACCCTGCTCGGCGCTCATGGCAAGCAGGGCCGTCGGACGCTGGGGGCGCTTGAGAAGCAGGGCGGTGGCTTCGCGGGAGAATTCGAAGTCGCAAGTCGTGGGATTGGCGAGCTCGCTTGAAGTAATGGTGAGCGGCTCGGCTCCCGCCATCGCGGCAAGGAAGGCCTCGCGGCGTTCAATGCCGGCATGGAAGTGCTCCGAGAGGCTGTCGAGCAGGGCGATGCGGCGATGGCCGATTTGACGGAGAAATTCGACGGCCTGGCGGGTCAACTGGCTGTTGTTGCCGGTCACCAAACTCCTGGCTCCTTCCGGTGGGGTCGTGGCCACGCAGGCGTAGGGAAAATGCTCTTGGTTGAACCGTTTCAGAAACTGCCCATCCTCAGTGGCGTTGATGACGACTGCCCCGCTGACCCCGCGCCGACCCAGCACCCGGCAAAGGTCTCCCGTGTTCAATCGCTCGGCATCCGCTCCGTAAATGGACAGTTCCAGATCGTTCGCGGTGCAATACTGCCACATACCATCCATGATTGATTCGACAAAGCTGGAAAAAAGACCCTTCTGCTGAGGTGCCGTCTGGATAAGTGCACAAATATTTGAGATGCGTGGTTCGAAAACCCGCAACTTGAAGCCCAGTTTGTCGGCGTGCTTGCGGACGATCTCCCGCGTCCCGGCGCCGATATCCGGCTGGTTGCGCAGCGCCCGGCTCACCGTGCTGGGGCTGAAGCCGGTGTCGGTTGCGATCTGGTAAATCGAAACCTTGGAAGGGGTAGGTTTGTGGATTTTCGACATTGTCAACACATCATCTCCGTTTCCGGGGAAATTTCAATCCTCACAGCAAATTTTTCCACTCGCCTGAAATATTTACTTGATTGTTGCGTGAAGTTGCTGTTGATTGAAAAAAGATGTTTCTTCCCTACCAAAAACTCCGCCGTTTCCTGTCACCAATTCCCGCTCTTCGCTCGTCCGCAATCCATGCGGCGGCTGTTCTTGCTCTGCTCTCCCCACTCGCCACGGCCGCTGAGCCCGCGCAGGTCATCGAACCAGAAAAAGACCGCCCGAACTTCGTCTTCATCATTGCGGACGATCTGGGTATTGGCGATGTGAGCGCCTACGGTTCGACCATGATCCCCACGCCTCATGTGGACCTTCTGGCATCGCAGGGTGTGCGGGCCACGGACGCGCAGGTGACGGCTTCGGTCTGCACTCCGTCTCGTTATTCGATTCTGACGGGCAGGAATTATTGGCGGCTGAAACGCGAGTGGCAGGGTGACCTGATTGTGGACGACGAGGTTTCCACCATGGCGAAAACCTTCACCGCAGCGGGCTACGCGACCGGGTATTTCGGAAAATGGCATTTGGGCTGGGGGCGTATTGATCCGAATCGTCCGCGCGAGTATCGTGGTGATTGGGATTGGAACGCCGAGAGCCTCGCGCCGGGCGTTCTGGAGACCGGATATCAAACCTTTTTCGGCACGCCATTTTCCGCCAACGAGCCACCGATGGTCTTCGTGAAAGATCGCACGGTGGTGGGACGGGATCCCAAAGATCCCATCGAGGTTCTCGGACCGAAGCAGGAGAAATATTTTGGATATGGGAAAAGCCGTGGAGCCGTGGCTGCCCATGCGGCTTGCACTTTGGAGAAGATCGACTTGATTGTGACCGAAAAAGCCATTCAGTTCCTGGAGGAGAACCGGGCGAAGCCGTTTTATCTCCACCTCGCCCTTGTAGCTCCCCATGTGCCCATCGCGCCGGACACCCAGTTCAAGGGCCGCACAAAGGCCGGAGCCTACGGAGATTTTGTCACGCAGATGGATCACTGCGTGGGCATGGTGAACGACGCGATCGAGCGCCTCGGGCTGGCCGACAATACGCTGGTCATCTTCACCAGTGACAACGGGGCGATTCTGAACGCGCAGGTCCACAAGACCGGCCACCGGTCTAACCTCGACCTCTTGGGCCAGAAAACCGACGCTTGGCAGGGCGGACACCGGGTCCCCTTCATCGCTCGAATGCCAGGAAAAATCCCAGCGGGAACCGTAACAGACCGGTTGATTTCGGTGAGCGATTTCTATGCCACGGCCTGCGAGTTGGCAGGGATTCCGCTGCCAGCGAGCGCTTGCGACACCATGAGTCAAGTCTCTGTGCTGACCGATCCCCAAGCTGCCGCCGTTCGCCAAGAGATGACTTACAACGGAATCACTCGGCCGCAGGTCGCCCTGCGGAGCGGCGAGTGGCTTTTCCTGCCCGGACAGGGATCGTTCGGAGTGACCACGGATCCCAAGCATTCTTGGGCCATGCAATTCCAGAAACTGGGGCTGGTCAATTCGGACTTTGATGAACAAGGCCAAATCAAGCCCGATGCGCCTGAGTTCCAACTTTACAACCTGAAAGACGACCCGCAGCAACACACCAACCTCGCAGAAAAATATCCCGAAAAGGTGAAGGAGCTCTCCGAACGACTTCAAACTTTGCGGGCAGAACGCAAGTAGATCATCCCTTTAAAATAAGAACTTGCGCGCGAAGCTGAAAGCTAAGCTGCAGGAGATTTGGTCGCCTTTTGGAGAATTCGTCCCCACAAATGCCAGTGCGAAACCTTAGTTCAGTCACACCCCCACTCCCCCCTTACTCCCAATGAAACTACACTCTCATTCCCCCGCTGCGCGTTTAGGCTTCACCCTCGTCGAAATATTGGTCGTTATCGCCATCATTGGTGTCCTCGCGGGAATCGCGCTTCCCATGGTCGGAAGAATGCGCGAGTCGGCCAACCAGGGCAAATGCGTCAGCAATCTCCGGATACTTTCCGCAGCGATTCTCCTCGCAGCTGGGGAGAACAACGGCATCCTGCCCGCGGCTCTCGATCAGTCCCTGCCGCAGGATCAGCGCAATTGGATGAGTAAAATATCGGCCTCCGTCAGCCCATGGAGCCCGAGCGTTGCAAGCGGCGGAAAGCCCAACAGCAGCATCTTCAATTGTCCGGCAACCAAACGGAAGGGAACTGGCGCATGGCCGGCAACGGATCCCTGTTATGGTGTGAACACGTCCATCATGGGCGTTGTCTATGTGGGCACGGGGCTGGGTCCCACTTCCAGCAAGAGCCTCGCCGCCTTGGATCGCCTCTCCACCCTGGGACTTATTGGCGATAGCGCAGGCGAGAAGGGGATAATGGATGGCGACTTCCGCATGAACGCGGAAGCTTTCGTGCAAAACGGCTTTCCCGCAGGCATGAGCACGCTTCCGTTCCAATATCCAGCTCCACGGCATCCGACCCCCCGCAATGGGACTTACCGTGCTGGCTCTTTCAATTTGGCTTTCTGCGATGGCCATGTGGAAACGATTAAGGCCGATGACCCACGCCTTTCCGCAAGGGAGGGTCGCGAAAGCCTGTTTTTTCCGAATTAGTCCCAGTCTCCGCGCCATTCACAATTCCTCTTCTACTTTTTCAGCCACGAGATATCCCTTGTCATGAAAAACCTGCTCGTCTTCGGTTCAATTCTGGCCCTCTGCAGCGCTCATCACGTTTGGGGTGCCGAGGCCACGCCCAATGTCCTGCTCATCATCTCGGACGACCAAGGCTTCGGCGACTTCGGCTTCACGGGCAACCCACTCCTGCGCACACCGAACCTGGATCGGCTTGCGAGCGAGTCGGCGGTTTACCGGAACTTCATCGTGGCACCCGCCTGCTCGCCCACGCGTGCCGCCTTGTTCACAGGGCGCGATCATTTGCTCACGGGCGTCTGGGGGGTGCCGCCGCGAGCGAACCTGCGCGAGGATGAGACGCGCATGCCTGCGTTTTTTAAAGCCGCAGGTTACAAAACACTGCATGTCGGCAAGCTCGATTCGGCCAAAGTCGGTAACAAATCGCCCACTGTTTTCGGCTGGGAGGATTGGCTCGGTGGTGGCGGCTATGAGCAGCGCGATCCGATGTTGTGGAAACCCAAGAACAGTGTGCGCGGGCAGGGCTGGACCGCCGATCTTTGGACCGATTACACACTCGATTACATCCGGCAGCACCGCGATACGCCTTGGTTCGCTTCCGTGGCCTATATTATTCCGCATTTGCCGTGGGAGTGTGCGGAAAAATACCGCGCCCCGTTTATCGAGCAGGGCTGCTCGGAGAGCCTCGCGAAGTGCTACGGCAGTATCGCGCATATGGATGAATGCATCGGCCGACTGCTTGAGGGCTTGAGCGAGACTGGGCAGGACCGCCGCACCATTGTCGTTTTCATGAGCGATAACGGCCCCACCAGTCTGGAAGCGAGTAAGCAGGGCGAGGAGGAACTGGCCAAGGATGTGGATTGGGTAAAACGCAACGCCGCCCACCTGCGAGGCCACAAAACGCAGGTGTGGGAGAACGGAACCCGCGTGCCGCTTCTCGTGCGCTGGCCGCAGCGTATCACGGCGGGCGAACGCGCACAGTTTGGCGGTGTCGAGGATGTCCTGCCCACCTTGCTGGACCTCGCCAAAATCGATCCCAGCATCACCCCCCATCAGCCTTTCACCGGCGTGTCCCTCCGCGAATCGCTCGCCGATGCCTCCGCCCAGTCGGAACGCCCGGAACTGCTTCGAATGACGATCTCCGGGAGCGGCTCGCCGGCGGGTCAGATCGCCGATGTCACACAGCGGAAGTTCGAAGATCACCATTTTACGCTACGCGGTCCGCGCTTTAAATACCACGCCCTGCCCGGTGGCAAAGCTGCGCTCTACGACATCGCCGCCGATCCTGGTGAGACGACCGCCGCGCAAACCAAGTTTCCGGAAGTCACCGCCCGCATGGCGAAAGAATGTCGCGAGCGCTGGCAAGCGATTATCGCCAGCGGACGCGCCTTCACTCCGGAAAATAGCCAATCAAAATGACACCTCACTTTTCCCTCATTTCCTGCATTTCCTGCATTCTGCTTCTGTCGAATGTCTTCGTCTTTTCGGCCGATTTGCCAACACCTGCCGCCAAGCCCAACATCATCATCATTTTGGCCGACGATTCCGGCTACTCCGATCTGGGCTGCTATGGTGGCGAGATTGATACGCCGAATCTCGACAAGCTGGCACGCGAAGGCGTCCGCTTCCGCTCCTTTTACAACAACAGCCGATGCAGTCCCACGCGTGCCACACTGATGACTGGTCGCGACAGCGGAAGGGTCGGCTTCGCTGCTGGAACGCTCGGGGGCTGGAACCGTGAAATGGAGGAGCCGTCCTACCGCGCTCGGCTTCCTTACCAGATCCCAACCCTCCCCGAGTTGCTCAAGCCAGCCGGCTATCGCACGCTCATGGCGGGGAAATGGCATTTGGGCGGCAGCCTGCTCAAAACCGGGCATGACTATCCGGCCGAGTGGAAACGCAACCACCCCGGCTGGGAGCTAACCCAGGCCCAAATTGACGATGATTTCAACGCCTTGCCCAAACAGCGTGGCTTCGACGAGTTCTTCGGGTTGATCGGTGGCGAAGCCCATCAGTTTCTCGTTCCCGCCGCCGATGCGCCCGACGCACCGAAAGGAACGACCCTGACCGATAACAAGTATTTGGAGGGGAATGAACCGGCCAAGCTGGAAGCCACCCGCAGCTATGCGATGCGCTGCTACTCAGCCAGTTCCGGCAGCTATCCTTTTAATCCCTCGGACGGCAAAACCGGCCCGGCCTGGTGTGCGACGGACGGCACCACCGATCGCGCCCTCGACATGATCCAACGCGCCCATGCCGACGCCCAACCCTTTTTCCTCTATCTGTCCTATCAGTCACCCCACGCCCCGCTGCAGGCTCCGCAGGAGTTGGTGGAAAAATACAAGAGCCGCTACCAAGACCTCGCGCAGGTTGAAACGGCGCGCGTGGAGGGCTTGACGCGGGAAAAAATCCTACCTGCGGGGATACCTTATGAAAAAACCTTTTCGGGTGCCCGTAAGACACCGCCCAAACAACTGGAAAAACTCCAGGAAATCCTCCCCGTTCACGCTGCCATGATGGAAAACCTGGACAGCAACGTCGGCCGCGTGGTGGCGCGCTTGCAGGAATTGGGAGAACTCGACAACACCCTGATCATTTATCTCTCCGACAATGGTGCCGCGTCGGAGGTCGGTCACCTGATGAACAAGCCTTATCGCGGGAGCAAAGCTCTGCTCTGGGAAGGCGGCCCGAAGACCGCTTTCATCGCGCGCTGGCCCGGCCAGATCCAAGCGGGATCGATCAGCGACACCGTCGGGTGGGTCGGCGATCTCCTACCCACCTGCCTCGCGGTTGCGGGCGCGTCTTATCCGTCCGAATTCCGAGGAGCCACAACCTCTCCACCGGAAGGCCGCAACCTGCTGGCCGCCCTGCGCGGATCGCCGCTGGCCCCACCGGAGTTCATTTTCACCAATGACAAGGGCCAGCAGGGAGTGATTCACCAAGGGCGGTGGAAACTGCTGATCAACCCCGGTTGGAATCAGATCACCAGCCAAAAACCCGGAGTGACCTATGAATTGTATGACCTGTCGACCGACCTGGCGGAAACCAAGGATCTCTCCAAGGAACAACCGGAGCGGGTGAAACAACTCGCCGAGGCTTGCACCGCCTGGCAGGCGAAAAACGGGATCCTGAATTACGGCGAGCTCCTGAAAACCCGGCCCGATTTCTCGAAATAAACCCAACCAACCACCAGAAACCCATGAAACTCGCCCATATATTCTTTCCCCTCTTTCTCACTGCTACACTCTCGTTGCATGCGGCATTGGAGATGCCTTCGATCTTCAGTGATGGCATGGTTTTGCAACGGGATCGGCCCATTGCCGTGTGGGGCTGGGCGGACTCCGGCACCAGCGTCGCCGTGGAATTTGCCTCCGCCAAGGTGAGCGCAATCGCTGGAGCCGACGGGCGCTGGGAAACCCAGCTTCCCGCGCAACCTGCCTCCGACAGCGGGCGCGAATTGATCATCCAAGCGGGCAGCGAAACCCGCCGTCTGCGCGATGTTCTCATCGGCGATGTCTGGCTGCTCGCCGGTCAGTCCAACATGGGCTGGTCGGTGACCCAGTCCGCCGAGGCCGTGGCAGCGAAAGCCCGCGCCAATTACCCCTGGCTGCGTGCGTTTACCCAGTTTCCCATTGAAGGTGCCGCCGACCAGCCGGCCCGGGACGTGAAGGGTGGCAAGTGGCATACGGCCACGCCTGCTACAGTCGGAAACTGGTCGGCGGTGGGCTTCTACTTTGCCGAGGCCCTGCAACCGCACTTGGAGAAAAACGTGCCCGTGGCCCTCATTCACACCCCCATGGGCGGGACCACCATCGAATCGTGGATCGACCTCGCCTCCCTGGAGTCACTCCCCGCCGGTCGTATTGGAGTTAAGTTTTTTCGTGATGCCGTCGCCCAGAGCTTGGAGAAAAAAAACGCATGGTTGGCCGCCAAGGCCACCTGGCAGCAACAGGCCGACGCCGCCAAAGCCGCTGGCCAGCCCGCGCCGCCGCTGGCTGAGTCGCTGGCGAAGGAGCCCGCAGGGTTAAAATACCACAATCTCCCGTCCGTTCTGTTTAACGGTAAAGTCGCCCCGCTCCAGCCCTTCGCCCTGCGTGGCGTGGTCTGGTATCAAGGCGAAGGCAATGCCGCCAATACCGACGCCGCCAAACGCTACGCCGACCTATTACCTCTCATGATCGAGCGCTGGCGTGCCGGTTTTCGCGATCCCGCCTTACCGTTTTTGATCGTGCAACTCCCCGGTTACAACCACCCCGCAAAATGGGCGGACTGGCCCGAGATGCGTTCCCAACAGGCCGCCGTGTGTGCCCGCGTGCCTGCCACCGCCTTGGTCGTGACGCTCGACCTGGGCGAGCGCGACGAGATCCATCCCACCCACAAGCAGCCAGTGGGCGAACGCGCCGCGCTGGCCGCCCGCAAGCTCGTTTATGGCGAGGCGCCGCTCGCCGACCAAGGCCCGCGCTACGTCTCCGCCACTCGCAGCGGTGAGACTATCCTCATTAAACTCACGCATACTGGCGCGCTTTCCAGCGATCCCACAGGATTCGAGTTGGTCGATGCCAGCGGCACCGCCACCCCAGCGAGTGCCCGTATCGAGGGCGATGAAGTGCTCGTGTCAGTGCCCACGACCATGCAGGGGGGCGTCACCGTCGCCTACGCGTGGAAAAATTGGCCAGAGGCCAACGTTTGCGACGCCACCGGGCTACCGCTCGCGCCCTTCCGCACCCCGCTGCTTCCGTGAAGTCTGCTGGCCTGCCATTTTTCAAACGCACGCATACCCCGAAAAATTACGAGCCACTCCAAGCGCCAGCAGAAACACCAATGAAAACTCAACGCACTGTTACCCAAATCGCTCTCGCCAGCATGCTCGGCCTGCTTTGCCTGCTTTGCCTGCTGCCTGTCGCTTGCCAAAAAAGCCCAACCCCGTCGCCGCCCGGGCTGACAGTAAAGGACGGTCACTTCCACCTCGGCGGCAAGCCGCTCCGAGCCGTCGGTGTGAACTACTACGACTTATTCACTCGACTCGCCGCCAAACCCGCCGACGCATCTTCGTTGGATGGTTTGCAGCAACTCGCCAAGGCTGGCGTGCCCTTTGCGCGCTTCAACGCCGGTGGTTTTTCCGCGAAAGACTGGCAGCGCTACCTCAGCAACAAGGAGGCCCATTTCGCGCAAATGGATCGTGTCGTCCGCGCGGCGGAAGCCGCCGGGATCGGCCTGATCCCTTCGATTTTCTGGACGCAATCCCTCAGCCAAGCCGCGGGCGAACACGCCGAGTCGTGGGGAAATCCGGAAAGCCGCACCAGCGCCCTCATGCGGGATTATACCACCGAGATAGTCACCCGCTACCGCAAGTCCCCCGCGATCTGGGCCTGGGAATTCGGCAATGAGTGGAATCTCAGCGCGGACCTCCCAAACGCGGCGCAGAAGCGAAAACCTGGTCAAGATGAACGGGACGACCTCAAAAACGCGCATCTCGGCGTGGCGATCAAGGGATTCTCCACCACGGTGCGCTTGCTTGATGCTACCCGCCCGCTGATCACCGGTCACTCTCACCCGCGCACCTCTGCCTGGCACAACACGCACGAGAAAAGCTGGAAAAGCGACAGCCCGGAACAATGGCGCGAGATCGTGCTGCGCGACAACCCGGAGCCCGTCGATACCATCGGCATCCACATTTATGCCGACACCGAAGCCCAGGAAGCCTGCGCCCAGTGGACCACCGGTTGGCTGGACTACCTCGGCAAATTGCGTGCTTTGGCCACGGAACTGCACCGGCCGATCTTCATCGGCGAGTTCGGTCTTGCCGAAGGCGGCAAATTCAATCCGGAGCAGGTGAAATCGCGTTTCCGCGACATCATCGCAGACATGGAAGCCGCTGACATCGATCTGGCAGCAGTCTGGGTTTTCGATCTGTCAAGGCAGGGTAAGGACTGGGATATCACCTTCACCAACGCACGCTCCTACATGCTGCAGGACGTGATCGAGGCGAACCGCCGCTGGTCAGGGAAATGAGTTGGGCATCTTGCAGGGCGCGAGCCTGTCACTGATCTGTTTTCCAAATGTAAAACAAACCACCGCCACATTCCGCACGATGAAACAGCTGATCCTTTCACTCGCCGCTACGCTTCTCGCGCCGATGGCCCCGCTTCACGCTGCTACCAAGCCGAACATGATCTTCATCCTGGCAGATGATCTCGGGTGGACCGATACGGCGACCTACGGCAGCAAATACTACGAGACGCCGAGTATCGACCGGCTCGCCGCGCAGGGCATGAAGTTCACGGGTTATCACAACGGCCAGAATTGCGCACCCACGCGGGCGGCGCTCATGAGCGGCCAATACGCGGCGCGCACCGGCATCTACACCGTCGGCAGTGCGGATAAGTGGGACTGGCACAGCCGGCCGCTGCAGCCGGTGGCGAACGCCAAGATGCTGGGGCTCGACAAAATCACCGTCGCGCAGTCGCTCAAGAATGCCGGCTACGCCACGGGCATGTTTGGGAAATGGCATCTGGACGGGGGAAAAGGCCCGGAATATCACCCCTCCCGCCGCGGGTTCGATGAAGCCATCTCCACGATGGGATTGCATTTTAACTTCGTCACCGACCCGCCAGTGGAGCATCCCCAAGACGACTACCTCGCCGACTTTCTCACCGACAAGGCGGTGGATTTCATCACGCGCCACAAGGACGAACCGTTCTTCCTCTACCTCCCGCATTTCGGGGTGCATGCGCCGTTTCAGGCAAAGGCCGATCTCATCGCGAAATTCAAACTGAAGCCAGGCGTCGACGGTCACAATAATCCGACCTACGCCGCGATGATCGCCAGCGTGGACGATAGTGTGGGCCGCGTGATGAAGACGCTCGACGATTTGAAACTCACCGACAACACCGTGCTCATCTTCACCAGCGATAACGGCGGCGTCGGCGGCTACGACCGCGAGGACGGCCTCATCCGGGACGGGGACTTCAAGGTAAAAAAATTCAACCTCAAAAAAGCCGAAGATCCCAGTGACGGCAAACATGGAACCGTCACCGACAACACCCCGCTGCGCTCCGGCAAAGGCTCACTCTACGAAGGCGGCACGCGAGTTCCGTTCATCGTCCGCTGGCCCAGCAAGGTGCAGCCCGGCTCCCTCTGCGCCGTGCCGGCTATCCATGTGGATGTCTATCCGACACTACTTGAACTCGCCGGCACGCCGCCGCCCGCCAGTTATCCGCTCGACGGCGAAAGCCTCGTCCCGCTGCTCCGCGACGGCAACGCGAGCCTGAAGCGCGCCGCGATTTTCCAGCACTTTCCCGGCTGCCTCGGTGCCGGCAAGGGCCAGTGGCGCACCACCCCGGTAACGACGATGATCGCCGGCGACTGGAAACTCATGGAGTTTCTCGAAGACGGAAAGCTCGAGCTCTACAATCTCCACCAGGACATCGGCGAAACGAAGAACCTCGCCGCCGACATGCCTGACAAAGCGAAAGAACTCCACGCCAGCCTGGTCGCCTGGCGCAAGGAAGTGAACGCTCCAATGCCGATCAAGAACGACGGAACCGCTGGACCTCCGAAGAAAAAAGGCAAAGGCAAAGAAGCCGAAGAATAAAATGAAAAAACAACTCTCCATGGCTTTAATCGCAGCCATCTCGATGGCTGCCTTGCGAGCGGCTGATGCGCCCGCCCAAGCAAACACCTCGGAGCGGATGCCGCCGAACCTCGTGGTCTTCGTGGTGGATGACATGGACTACGCGAGCCTGAATGCCAATGGCTGTCCGGTGCCCGGACTGACGCCGAACATGGACCGTCTCGCGAGCGAAGGAGTTATTTTCGAGCAAGGCCATGTGCCCAACGCAGTATGCCAGCCCTCGCGCCAGTCCATGATGACTGGGCTGCATCCGCACCGGAACGGTTCATTTGGGTTTGAACCGGTGCCGCCAGGCGTTCCCAACCTTTCGGAACTGCTCATGGCTCACGGCTACTACACCGCTTCGTTCAACAAGGGGCGGGATTACGCGTCCTTCAAGTGGAGTGAATTCCTCGACGGTTACGGCACCTCTGGATTCGGGCGAGATCCTGGGATGTTCGTGGCGAGCGCGAAAAAAGCCATCTTCAAGGCCAAGAGCGAGGGTAAGCCGTTTTTTCTCAATATCGCCACCAGCGATCCCCACCGACCCTTTCCGGGAAGTGCCGACGAGGAGAAGATGCTTCAGAAGATGAAGAAGAAGTGGACCAAACCTGCGGTGGCGGGGAAGGTTTTTGTCGCGTCATTCCACAATATCTGCGCTCCCGATCAGGCTTGGGTGCCTCCTTATTTGGCCGATCTTCCAGAGGTTCGCGAGGAATTGGCGCAATATTACAATGCCGTGCACCGGGCCGATGAAACCCTCGGCGGCATCCTTGATCTGCTGAAAGCGGAAGGCGTCGCAGAAAACACGATCGTTGTTTTTTTCAGCGACAACGGGGCTCCCTTCGCGCCCTCGAAGCAAAATTGTTACCCGTATTCGACCCGGGCAGCGCTCATCGTCCGCTGGCCAGGCGTGGTCAAGCCAGGCAACCGCGACTCCAGCCACATGGTAAGCACCATGGACATCATGCCGACCATCTTGGAACAGGCGGGCATTCCTTTGCCGGTCAAGCTTGATGGACGCTCGCTTCTGCCGATGCTCCAGGGCAAGCCGCAAACCGGCCGCGATCACCTCTACACGACGCAAAATTACATCAAACCGGGGACTCAGGTCTTTCCCATGCGCGCCGTGCACACGCGGGAGTTTACTTATATTTTCAATGCTTGGTCTGATGGCAAGCAACGCTTCCAAGGAGAATGCATGAGCGGACTGACGTTCGCCGCCATGGAAAAGGCGGCCAAAACGGATGCCAAGTTGGCCGGGCGGGTCAAACACATCGCCTACCGCGAAGCGGAGGAACTCTATGATCTGAAAAGCGATCCCTGGTGCCTGCATAACCTTGCCGCCGATCCCGGCCACGCAGCAATCAAGGCGGAGCTGCAGCGGATCATGGAGGCCGAGATGCGCCAGACTGACGATCCGCTGCTACCCAGATTTCTGGGAAAGGGAGAATTGCCCGCCGCGTGGCTGGTTGGAAAGCCGGGCGCTGACTCTTCGGAATGAAAGCCAGCATGACACTTCTTGTCATTGTTTCTGAGAATCAAGTGAAGTTCGAGAAAACCCAGGAACAATGAGAACTGCGAACGGTGGGCTTGGCCTATCCTCTCCATCCAAGTCCTTCAAGCCCAAAGGCCCCTGACCCTCCAACGGCCAGCTTTTTTTCTGCCGGAAACTCTAAGTTTTGGCGATTCTTACAACATCCACCCTCGACAAACACAACAATACGCAACATACTAATAGGAATTCATGCTACCTCCCTATTCATCCCTTGCTCTGGCGGTAAGTTTTTTTCTTTTTTGCATCCCGGCATATGCTGCGGAGAGCCAGCCTGCAGGCCATCTCACTGTGTCCGAGGGCAGGTTTCACCGCGCTGGGAAAGATTTTCATGGGATTGGCATCAACTATTTTGATTTGTTTTATCGCCTGATCTCTCATGAACCGGTCTCGGCGATCCGCCGCAGTCCCCGCGAGGGCCTTGCGATTCTCGCGGAGAAGGAAATCCCCTTCGTTCGATTTCCGGCCTGCGGCTTTTTTCCGGTGGAACTCCGCCGTTATGTGGACGACCCCGAAGGATACTTTGCACTGCTCGACGGGGTCGTGGCGGAGGCTGAGAAGCAGGGAATCGGGCTGATCCCTTCGCTCTTCTGGGCCTTCTTTGCGGTGCCGGACCTGGTCGGCGAGCCCATGCAGGCGTGGGGCGATCCACAAAGCCGCACGAGGGAATACATGCGCCGCTACACTAAGGACATGGTGTCCCGTTACCGTGGCTCGCCTGCCATCTGGGCCTGGGAGTTTGGGAATGAATACATGCTGGAGAGCGACCTTCCCAACCTGATCAGCGCGGAAAAATGGAAGGTGCCGCATAGGGGCACGCCGAAGGAGCGCGGAGAGGAGGATCGGTTGCGAAGCAGCGATGTAATTTCCGCCTACCGCGAGTTTGCCGAACTGGTGCGATCTCTCGATCCCGACCGCCCGATTCTCACAGGCGATACCGTTCCCCGGTCCGCAGCCTGGCATCTGAGTCGAGGGCTCGGCTTCAAGCCGGATTCCCTCGATCAATCCCGGGATGTCCTGGCCGAAAGCAATCCCGACCCCGTGGATACGATGAGCATTCATCTTTACGCCGACGCCGCGAGGAAACCGGACTACTTCCGTCCGAGGACTCCGGTTGGTGAGACCTTGGAGGCGGCGATGGCAGTTTCAACGAAAATCGGGAAACCGCTTTGGCTCGGGGAATTTGGCGCCGACCCCGAGAAACTGGCCGAAGCCCGGCTCGAGGAAGTGGAGGAATTTGTGGGGTTGATCGAGAAACTCGGCATCCCGCTGGCGGCTCTGTGGGTTTTCGATTCTGACAATCCGGACATCGCTGCTTGGAATGTCGAACCCAGTAATGAAAACGCCGGAGCCCTTGAAATTCTGAGGGAAGCCAACCGGCGGCTGCGCTCCCAATCAGTTACCCCATGAAGACCACTTCCTCACCAGGCAGCGCCGGAGATCCGGCAGAGAATATTTCGAACGGTTCTGTCGTGCCAGATCCCAAATGCGCTGCATCGCCCGGTCAAAAAGCCGCCTGGGCCTCCGGCGCGATTGCAGATGTTTACATGGCCAATGTGTTTTCGTATCTGGCGATGCCGATCTACAATGTCGCCCTCAAAGTGGATGCCACGATGGTGGGGTGGGGGATGGGCCTTCCGCGGATTTGGGATGCGCTCGCGGATGTAATCATCGGTTTTCTCTCTGATAACACCCGCAGCCGCTGGGGACGGCGGCGACCTTACATTTTTGCCGGAGGCATTCTTTCGGGTTTGGCTTTTGCGTTGGTTTGGATGCCACCGGCGAGCGCCTCGCCCACCGCGATCGGGGCCTACTTCATAGCGTTCGGTTTTTTATTCTACACCGCCTACTCCATCTTCACCGTTCCTTGGGGAGCACTCGGGCTGGAACTCACGGACGACTACCATGATCGGACCAATGTGCAGGTGTGGAAAACCATTGCCCAGGCGGTCGGAGGCATCGGACTGGGCTGGCTTTGGTGGCTGGCTCTGAGAATCGGCGAGAACGAAATCGAGGGGGTGCGGTATGTGGGGCTCATTTTCGGAGCGATCATTATACTGGCGGCCATTGTGCCGGCGGTGTTCTGCCGGGAGCGGGCACAAACAACCGCCCACGCGCCGCTCTCCTTCTGGAAGGCGGCAGGGGCGACCTTCACCAACCGGTCCTTCCTCTGCATCATGGGCTTCACGATCTTTACGATCATGGGGCTGTTTCTTGTGAACGCCTTTGCCCTTTACATCAATATCTACCATGTCTTCGGTGGAAAAAAGGATGCGGTGGCAACCCTCAATGGTGTGGCCAATACCATCTTTCAGTTGGCCGGTCTCGGCCTGGCTCCGGTGGTTGCGTTTGTTGCTCGCCGACTGGGAAAACGCCGAACCCTGCTCGCGGGGTTCACCTTCGTGGGGATCGGTTTTGCTTCGTCCTGGTGGACCTACTCACCGGCTTTCCCGTATCTGCAGATTGCCAGCCTCGCATTGATCAGCCCCGGCCTTTCCTGCCTTTGGATTCTTGGCCCATCCATGCTCGCCGACACTTGCGCTCGCGATGCCCAAACCACAGGACTTCGGCGCGAAGGCATGTTCAATGCGAGCTATGTGTGGTGCATCAAGGTAGGTATTTCCATGACTCTTGTTCTTAGTGGCTACATGCTGAGCTGGTCCGGATTCAATCCTGAGATTGACCTTCAACCGACCGGTGTGCTGACCAACCTCCGGCTTCTCTACGCCATCGTGCCAGTCGTTTTCATAGCTGCCGCTGCCGCATGTGTTATGGCCTATCCAAAGGAGAATTTGCCGCGATGAATCGTTGCCGCATTGCTGCCCTTGTGGTCTGCCAGATTTTGGCGCTGGTTCTCAATGGGATCGCCGCGTTGGAAATCCCTTCGATTTTCAGCGACCACATGGTCCTCCAAAGCGACCGTCCGGTGACAGTGTGGGGCTGGGCCTTCCCGGGGGACCTCGTAACAGTGGAATTTGCCGGAAGCACTGCCAACGCGACCGCGAGTGCCGATGGGCGTTGGGAAGCGGTTCTGCCTTCGTTTCCAGCCTCCGCCGACGGGCGAGACCCCGAGCTTTTCTTTTTTGTGGTCCAACTTCACGGATACGGCCACCCGAACCGCTTGGCTGACTGGCCGACTCTCCGCGCGCAGCAGGCGGAAGTGGTTCAAAGCACTCGCCGAGCCGCCATGGCCGTCACCATCGACCTCGGTGATCAGACCGACATCCACCCCGTGCGCAAGCAACCGGCGGGAGAGCGCCTTGCGCTGCTCGCACGACGGCATGTTTACGGAGAAGAATCGGTTGTTGCCGAGGCCACTCTGCGCGAGGGCGTTGTTGTTCTTCCCATACCTCAGGGAACTCCAGCGACCGAAATCCGCTACGCATGGGCCAACTGGCCCAAGGCCAATCTTCAATCCCTCAGCGGCCTGCCGATCGCTCCCTTCCGCACGACTCTGAGCGACTAATTTATGAATACGCCGATTGAATCCGACACGGATATATCAGCCTCTGCCCGGATGTCACTTAGCACACCCTCCAGCCTCTCTCTGGATGGACTCTGGCAACTGAGCGGTCGGGACCCGGAGGGAGGAGCCACGCTCGAACTCAAAGGAGCGGTTCCCGGCCACATCCATCCCGACCTGCTGCGCGAGGGTCTGATTCCTGATCCCTTCTGGCGCGACAATGCCGAGCAATGCCAATGGGTGGAGCATTGGGAGTGGACTTACGAGCGGTCCTTCGACCTCCCCGCCGGGGCCTATGAGGAATGGGCTGTCCTTGAGTTTTCCGGGATCGATACCTTCGCCTCCATCGAGTTGAACGGTGAACTGCTCGGGCGGACTTCCAACATGTTTGTGCCCGTCCGTTTCCCGGTCGGCTCCTTGCTCAGGCGTCGGGGAAATGTTCTCCGTGTGTGCATTGATCCGATCCGGCATCATGTGGCCGACATACCACGCGATGTGGACTGTGCCTTCGAGAACCACGAGCGTCTCCATGTCCGGCGCATGCAATGCACATTCCATTGGGATTGGGTTCACCGGTTTGTCTCCGCCGGGCTGTGGCGCGGTGTGACATTGCACTTTCACAAGCAAGCTCGGATCACAGATGTCTTCGCAAGCACCGTCTCGATCCAGCCAGATGCGGATTGGCAAACGTCAAGAACCGCCACAAGCGCCCGCTTGCGGGTGAGAGTCGAGGTGGAACGCGAGACGGAGGCCCCACTCACCGCCGACCTCCGGATCGAAGGGCCGGATGGCGGTATCGTCTGGCAAGCATCATGGAGGGTGGAGGACGAAGAGATCGAGGTGGAAATCGAGAAGCCCCAGCTTTGGTGGCCAAATGGTTTGGGGGCACAGCCGCTTCACATCTTGGTGGCGACACTTCGGAATGCCGAACTGGAGGAACTCGATCACAAAGAGATCACCTTGGGAATCCGGACGGTGGAAATTCGGCGTGCTCCCGATGCTCCCGGAAGCCCCGAGGAAAAACGGACGCGTGACTTGCGCACCGCCCGCCCCGCGGAGGAAATGCGAAACGCCAACGACCCCGGGGAGAGCTTCACGGTGCTTGTCAATGGTGAGCCGGTCTTTCTCAAGGGGGGAAACTGGGTGCCGGCAGACCCCTGGCCATCACGGATCACCCCGGAGCACTATGAAAGACTCATCAGTCTGGCTGCGGAGGCGAACCTCAACTGTCTGCGGGTGTGGGGCGGCGGCATCTACGAGTTGCCGGATTTCTGGGCTGCCTGCAACCGGCTCGGAATTCTCGTTTGCCAAGATTTCCAAATGGCTTGCGGCCACTATCCGGAGGATGAGCCGGCATTTATTGAGGGTTTTCGTGTTGAGGCTTCTGCCGTCATTCGTCAACTGCGCAACCATCCCTCGCTCGCTTGGTGGATCGGCGACAACGAGAATCGGATGAAGTTTGATTTTGACGACCCCCACTCGCCGGGAACCCGAGTGGTGAACGAAGCGATCCGCCCCTCCCTGCTGGAACTGGATCCGGACCGTCCCTTTGTGCCCTCCAGTCCGTTCGGCGGAAGGCCCAACAACTGCCTGACCATCGGCGACTGTCATCAGAGTGCCTTCGCCATCGATCGCGCCGGACTGGATCGTGACTGGCGGGATTATCGGAACTGGTTTCCGGATGCCATCGGCAGGCTGAATACTGAGTGCATCACCGCAGGTTCGCCCACGCTGCGCTCGATCCGAAATTTTCTGGCCGAAGAGGATATCGCCGACCCGCAAAGTCCGATGTGGTATTTTCATACCAAGGACAATCCCTACACCGACACGCGGATCTTTGACGCCCAGCGGATTTCATGCGAACGGCTTCTTGGTCCGTCCACAAATCCGTCGGAGTTCGTGGCCAAGCTCGGCTATCTGCAATATGAATTTGCCCGGCTTACGCTCGAGGCGGCACGGCGCTGGAAAGGATACAACTGGGGTTTGCTCTTCTGGATGTTCAACGATTGCTGGCCGGCGCTCGGCTGGAGTTTTGTCGATTATTACGGCATGCCAAAACCGGCTTGGTTTGCTTTGAAACGCGCCTGCCAGCCTGTCATTGGATCAATCGAGGAGACCGAGGAAAACTTCCGTTTCTGGGTCTGCAATGACCGGCTCGATCCGTTCGCTGGTGAGGTTGCGATTGTGGTGCAGCCGTGGAGTGGCGCGAGCCAAAAGTTGCTGCAACTGCCAGTGACGGTTTCCGCGAATGCTTCCGCCTGCTGCCTGGAAATTCCGAAGACGGAACTGCCCGCCGATTTCAATGAATGCCACGCCGTCTTGGTGATGGAGCTCCTTGTGGATGGCAAGCGGGTTGACCGCGCGTGGTTCTTTTCCGGTTTGCCAAGTGAGATGGCACCACCTCCCGTTCTTCTCGAAGCGGAGATGGAGACGCTTCAGCCCGGTCGGGGCGAGATCGTTCTGCACAGCCTGGGCTATGCCCGCGTCGTCACAATCGACACGGAACTGGATGTTGAAGACAACTATTTCGACCTTCTCCCCGGTGAGGTGCGGCGCATCGTTTGGCGCGCTCGCAGTGCCTGCAAGTCGGCGATTTCCATCACTTGCTGGAATGCTGCAGGTGAGCCCATACAAGTGAAAAATCCACTATGAAATCAGCCAAATGGATCTGGTGCGCGGGACAGGATGTGCGCGGCTACAATGTGGCGGCGCGGTTTCGCAAGGAATTTGAGGTGAGGGATGGGACAGTTGGTGCGCTGCGGATTACGGCAGACAGCCGGTATCGGGTGTTGCTCAACGGGGATTGGATCAACGACGGGCCGGGCAAGGCCTATCCTGAGCATTTTACTTACGACTGCTATGAAATCGGGGGGCTTCTAAAACTGGGGCGCAATGTGATCGAAGTTGTCGCCCGGTATTATGGAGTTGGCACGTTCCACCAGATTCCGCAGCAGGCGGGATTGTTAGCGGAAATCGAAGTGGACGGACAGGCTATCGGCACCGACGCCTCCTGGGAATCAACTCCGGTGAAATGGCTGCGGCAGGAGGTGCCCAAGGTGAGCTGTCAGATGGAGCCCTGCGAATGGATCGATGCGCGGCAGGATACCGAACCGAACTGGCGCCCGTCGGTCGAGCTGTTCGCAGCGGACGGCGGACCGTGGGGCGACCTGTTGCCGCGTTTGTCGCGTCCGCTCACCAAGCAGCCTTGCCGCCCGTTGACAGTTCACGGGGCGGTGCTTGTCGCCAAGGCTCCGCCCTCGGTCTGCGTGCCAGTAACGAGGATCGCCCACCCGGCGCTGATCGAATGCAACCATCGCACCGGCCGTCCAGTCACGCTGGCAGCGACGCTCACGCTTGCGGAGCCGGCCGAGATCGATTTCGGCTCTCCCTGCTGGCGGGTGGCCATTGACGGAACGCGCGCCGACACGCCGCTTGCGCTTGAAGCGGGCATCCACACCGCGCTTTTCTTCTGCGTCGAATTCTACGGTCACAAAAAGGAGCTCGCCTTCCCGTTCCTACACCTTTCGGGCGTCAGATGGGGCGAGTGGAGTGTGTTTGTGAACGATGAGTTCCTCTTCCGTGACAACGACATCGTCTGGATGAATTTCCCGAATCCGGGGGCCGGGCAAGCCGAGCGAGGCTGGATGGCGAAGGTGGATGCCGCCTGCTCCGCATGGCCTTCGGCCACCGAGCCCGAGCCGGAATTGGGACGCCGGATCGGGATCGCAGAGAATGGGCTTTTCCTTGGCGATTACACGGCGGACTTCGCCGCGCGACGACCCTTGCGCGATGCCGGTGAATCAGTAACGAACTCCAGCGCGCTCTGCGAGGGCGGTTCGGGCGTCGTCCAGATCGCCCCCGCCCCCGGCTGCGATGTCGAAATTTGCTATGACCTCGGCGAGCAGCGCTGCGGGTATTTTGATTTCGAACTCGCCGCGCCTTCGGGCACGCTCGTCGATCTACACCTCGTCGAATACATCACCCCGCAGGGCGTGGTGCAGCACACGGCGGAATTCAACCGCAACGGCATGCGTTTTGTCTGCGCCGAAGGCCTCAACCGGCAGCTCTCGCTCAAGCGGCGTTCCGGGCGCTACCTCTTCGCCACCCTGCGCGAGTTGACCGCACCCGTTGAACTACGCCGACTCGAGATCGTTGAGTCCACCGCCGATGTGGAACCGGTTGCACAATTCCACTGCTCCGATGCGGCACTCGACCTCGTCTGGTCCGCCTGCGAGCGCACGCTCAAGATGGGCATGGAGGACACCTTCACCGACTGCTCACTCTACGAGCAGACGCTCTGGATCGGCGACGCCCGGAACCAGGCCCTTTATGCCTTCAGCGTCTATGAGGCGCCGGAAGTTTCCGCCCGCTCGCTGGAGTTGGGTGCGCAATCCCTTGAGCGGTTTCCAATGGTTGGATGCCAAGTGCCCTCAACATGGGAATGCATTCTGCCGGCATGGAGTTTTCTCTGGGGTATGCATGTCTGGGAGCATTACTTCCACACCGGAGATCGTGCGTTCTTGGAAAAAATCTGGCCTGCCGCTCGGCGCAACCTCGAGGGGGCATTCGGCTTTCTTGATCGTCATGGCCTCTTCAGCGGGACATTCTGGAACCTGCTTGAATGGGCGCCCATCGACGATGCCCACCCGACCGTCATGCACAACAGCCTCCTGCTCGTCGCGGCCACCCGCGCGGCAGAGGCCTGCGCCACCGCCCTCGGAGACGATAACGCACTGGCCTGGCTGCGACCCCGGTGCGAGGCACTCGTCGAGGCCATCAACGCTTGGTGGGACCCGAACAAGCGAAGCTTTCCCGACGCCATCCTTGAGGATGGCACACCCAGCCCAAAAATCTGCCAGCACAACAGCGCCCTTGCCATCCTCGCTGGCGTCCTGCCTGAAGAGCGTATCCCCGACGCCCGCGCCAATCTCCTCGACCCACCTGCCGAAATGACCCGCATCGGCTCGCCCTTTGCCGCACAATTCCTCTACGAGGCTCTCGATATCCTCGGCGAACCCGAAGCCATCCTCGCCTCGATCAGGGAAAACTACCTTCCCATGATCGAAGCGGGCGCCACCACCGTCTGGGAAACCTTTCCCGGCAGCACCTGCTCGCCCCCCGGCTTCCCCACCCGCAGCCACTGCCACGGCTGGTCTTGCGCCCCGCTTCTTTATTTCAACCGCATCATCCTCGGCATCCGCCCCACGGCCCCGGGAGGCAGGTCTTACATCATCGACCCCCAACCCTGCGGCTTGACTGAAGCCTCCGGCGCAGAATCCACGCCCTACGGCCCGCTGCTCGTCGCCTGGGAAATCCGCAACGGCCGACTACTTCCAACAGTTCAAGCCCCACCAGAAATTCGTTGGACCTTTGCCAAAAACCCCTCATTTCAAAATTGACGACGGGAAAAACTATTCCCTGCCCTCTCTCCCACAAATTGCGGCAGAACATTTTCTCCCCACCCAATCCCGCAAACTTTTTGGCCGATCGGCCATTTTTTTGACGGTTTTGTTCCATAACCCACGCTTGTTTTGAAGCTCGAGACGTGTGTTCCGTGAATCAGCCCTTCGGTCCCGGAAGTGACTTATGCTGTCCTGAAAATCAATCTTTGGGTGCTCGCTGGGTGCATGACAAAAATTAGGGTTTGGGCATTTTTGTCTTTTCTGTCCTTAGAAATTGTAGTATTTTATACTACATATGCAAAACGCCACCACCGCTCAACTCCACGCTCGTCGCTCCCAACTCCTTTCCCAAATCGAAGACCTCGATCAAATCCG
>Ga0247839_1002076_pt1 | contig 30945 bp, 26 predicted proteins | sample LaCruzMarch2015__6_FD_192405 | JGI IMG/M metagenome (GOLD analysis project Ga0247839, IMG submission 192405) | Freshwater microbial communities from meromictic Lake La Cruz, Castile-La Mancha, Spain - LaCruzMarch2015_16m | ecosystem: Environmental > Aquatic > Freshwater > Lake | place: Spain... | reverse complement strand
CGGGTCACTGCGAACACATCGAAGTTACGATTCACGTTGACGGATCGATCAGTATTTCGGATGACGGCCGAGGCATCCCGGTCGACATGCATCCGAAGTTCAAGATGCCTGCGGTGGAGTTGGTTCTCACCAATCTCCATGCGGGAGGAAAGTTTGATCAGGGTGCGTATAAATATTCCGGCGGATTGCACGGGGTTGGAGCGAAGTGCGTCAACGCACTATCCGAGTGGTTTGAGGTCGAGATCTCCCGTGACGGGAAGCTCTATCACATGGAGTTTGAGCAGGGGAAGACCACCTCGAAGCTCAGTGTCACCGGGAAATCAAAGAAGACAGGGACCAAGATCACCTTCAAGCCCGACCCGATCATTTTCACCGATACGACCAAATTTAAGTTCGACCTGCTGGCCAAGAGAATGCGGGAGCTGGCGTTTCTTAATCCCGGTTTATCGATCACCCTGACCGATGAGGGGAAGAACGGAAAAACAGAGACCTTTCTCTATAAGGATGGGATTGAGGAGTTTGTGAAGCAGATGGTGAAAGCGAAATCCCCCATCCATCCCAAGCCGATTGTTTTGGAGAGGAAGAAGGATGAGGTGTTTGTGGATTGCGTGATCCAGTACCACGACGGATATGACGAAACCCTGCTTCCTTTTGCTAACTCAATACCCAATCCAGACGGGGGAACTCACGTTTCAGGATTCCGTTCGGCCCTGACCCGCGCGATTAATCAGTACGCTTCAGGAAAGAATCTGGCGAAGGACAAGGATCCCAAGATTACGGGCGAGGATGTGCGGGAGGGGTTGATCTGTGTTCTTAGCATCAAGTTGCCGAATCCACGTTTCAACGCTCAGACAAAGGTGAAGTTGGTCAATGCTGAGATCGAAGGGATCGTCGGAAGTTGTGTTTATGAGGGGCTCCTTGCCTTTCTCGAAGAGACTCCTGGGGTTGGGAAAAAGATTTTTGAGAAAGCCCTGACGGCGGCTCGTGCCCGGGAAGCGGCTCGTAAGGCAAAAGAGACGATCCGCAAAGGAGCGTTCAGCGGGGGTGGATTGCCTGGAAAACTGGCAGATTGCTCGGAACGAGATCCTTCCCAGTGCGAGCTGTATATTGTGGAGGGAGATTCGGCAGGTGGTTCGGCCAAACAGGGGAGGGATCGCCGGACGCAGGCGATTCTTCCGATTCGTGGAAAATTGATCAATGTAGAGAAGGCTTCGATCGATCGAGTGCTGAACAATAACGAGATTCGGACGATCATCACGGCCGTGGGTACCGGAATTGGGACGTCGGGTGACAAGGACAAGGAATCTGAGGGGAGCGGAGGTTTTGATCTCAGCCGCCTGCGGTATCACAAAATCATTCTGATGACCGATGCGGATGTGGACGGATCTCATATTCGAACGCTTCTCCTAACCTTCTTCTTTCGGAAGATGCCTGAGTTGGTGGCCTTGGGACATATTTACGTGGCGCAACCACCCTTATTCCTGATTAAGCGGAAAAAGAGGGAGGAGTATGTGGATGACAACGAGACTCTAGATAAGATTTTGATCGAGCTTGGAACCGAGGAGGTTTCGTTGGTTCGTCTCTCGGACAAGAAGGCCTACAACAAAACGCAGCTGATGGATGTGCTGGTCTCCTTGCAGGAGTTGGAAAAACTTTCCCGTGCGGTCACTCGCAGGGGAGCGAAGTTTGAAGATTACCTTGAGGCGCGAAACGCAAAGTCGGGTGACCTACCGAAGTATATTGCGAAGGTGAGAAAGCAAACCGAAGAGACATTTGAGTTTTTGATGGACGACAAGGAGGTGGCTAATTTTCGGGATAAGATGGGGATTGAGGATGAGGGGGATGAGGACGAGAAAGAGGAGAAAGGTGGCAAGGCAAAGGATGCCAAGGATAAAGATGATAAGGCTAAGGAGGAGGATAAAAACCGTCCTAAGGCCAGAATTTATGAGATTTATGAGGCCAGCAGCATCTCCAAGGTTCTGCAAGGTTTAGGGAAAAAGGGGATGGCGATGGATCATTTCTCGGCTCAGGACAAACCTCTCTTTGAGCTGATTGAGGGGGAGGGAGACAAACCGACGAAGACTCCCATCTTCTCGATTGCAGAGATTCTTACGGGTGTGAAAAATGTCGGAAAGAGGGGGGTGCAGATTACTCGGTTCAAGGGTTTGGGTGAAATGGATGCCAAGGAGCTCTTTTCGACCACGATGGATCCGGAGAAGCGGCAGTTGCTCAAGGTGGACCTGGTGGATGCGGCAAAAGCGGATGAGATTTTCACGACACTGATGGGTGATGAAGTGGAGCCACGGCGAATCTTTATTGAAGAAAACGCCTTGAACGTTCGGAACTTAGATATTTAACCCCCGAAGAAGACGATTATGGCGATTTCTAAAGAGAAGATTGTTCCGATCAATGTGGCGGATGAGATGCAGAAGTCGTTCCTCGACTACTCGATGTCGGTTATTATCTCGCGTGCGTTGCCCGATGCGCGGGACGGTCTGAAGCCCTCGCAGCGGCGTATTTTGTACGCGATGGACGGGCTGGGAGTGCAGCCGAATCGAAAACCGGTGAAGTGCGCCAAAATTGTCGGTGAGACGATGGGTAATTTCCATCCTCACGGTGACATGGCGATCTATCCGACTCTGGTCGGAATGGGGCAGTGGTGGGGCATTCGGCACCTACTGATCGAGGGGAGAGGCAATTTTGGATCGATTGACGGAGATCCACCGGCGTCAATGCGGTATACAGAGGCGCGACTCCATCATTTAGGTGCGGCCCTGATGAACGATATGGATCGGGACACGGTCGACTTTGTTCCGACATACGACGAACGATTGACCGAACCGGTGGTTCTGCCGGCCTCTTTTCCGAATCTAATTGTCAATGGGGGAACCGGAATCGCGGTGGGAATGGCGACGAATATTCCGCCGCACAACTTGGGAGAGACAATTGATGCGATTGTGGCGTTGATTGAGGATCCGAAGCTCACAGCCGAGCAGATCTTGAAGATCATGCCTGGGCCGGATTTCCCGACAGGTGCGTTGATTTGCGGCAAGGAGTCGATCGCGTCGTACTACAAGACGGGGCGAGGCTCCCTGAAGTTGCGGGGTAAGGTTTCGGTGGAGGATGGTCGCTCGGGTAAGCAGCAGTTGGTCATTACCGAGGTGCCCTACAATGTGAACCCGGAGGAGTTGATCAAGCGGGTGGCTGAATTGGTGGAGGAAAAGAAACTGGAGGGAATCAGTGATGCGCGGAATGAGTCGGATGAATCGATCCGAATTGTTCTCGAGCTGAAGAGGGATGTGATCGCCAAGGTGGTGATCAACAACCTGTATAAACACACCGCATTGGAGAGCAGTTTTGGGGTGATCATGTTGGCGCTGGATGGGCGTCGTCCGAAATTAATGCCGATGCGGGACATGTTGATTTGCTACCTCGAACATCGTCGGGAGGTGGTGATTCGGCGGACCAAGTTTGACCTCAAGGTGGCGGAGGACCGGGCTCACATTCTCGAGGGGTACAAGAAGGCACTCGATCATTTGGACGACTTCGTCAAAATCATCCGGGCCTCGAAAGATCGGGCGACGGCGAAGGAGAAGTTGATTGCGAAGTACAAGCTGAGTGATCGTCAGGCCGATGCGATTCTGGAGTTGCGGTTGTATCAATTGACGGGGCTCGAGCGGGACAAGATCGAAGAAGAGTATTTGGCCGTCATCCAGAAGATCGAGGAGTTGCGTAGTATTTTGGCGAGTGAGAAGAAGGTTTACACGATCATCAAAAAAGAGCTTTTGGAAATTAAGGAGAAGTACGCGGACAAGCGCCGGACGCAGATCGTCAAGGATGAGGGGGAGATTGATGTACAGGACCTGATTGCGAAGGAGGGGACGCTGATCACTCTTTCGCACGCAGGGTATATTAAGAGGACAGCGGCGGATAGTTATCGGGCGCAGAAGAGGGGTGGGAAGGGTGTGATTGGGATGAAGTCGAAGGAGGAGAAGGGGGATGATGAGGAGACCGATTTCGTAGAGCATCTTTTTGCCGCATCCACCCACGATTACCTGATGTTCTTCACGAGCACAGGCCGGGTGTATGTAGAGAAGGTTTATGAGATTCCGGAGATGGGTCGGACGGCCCGAGGGAAGTCGATCGCGAATGTGCTGGCGCTGCAACCTGGGGAAAAGATTGCGGCGCTGATCTGCGTGCAAGAGTTTACCGACAAGCAGCACCTGGTCATGGCGACCTCTTCAGGAATCGTGAAGAAAACCAACCTCTCCGACTATTCGAACTTCAGAAAGGGCGGAATTATTGGAATCAAGATTGAGGCGGGGGATCAGTTGATCGGATGTGCCTTAACCAATGGGAAGCAGGAGATCGTTCTGGTTACTTCCGAGGGCATGAGCCTGCGATTCCATGAGGATCAGCTACGGGATCAAGGTCGGGCCACGGTTGGGGTTTATGGAATTCGACCCGAGAAAAAGGACAAGGTGGTCGGGGCAGCGGTGGTGGATCCCGAGGCGACTCTCTTGGTGGTGGGGGAAAATGGAGTCGGGAAGAGAACTTCGTTTGAAGATTATCGAAGTCAGACCCGAGGAGGGAAGGGGATCATCACGATGAAGACCACGGATAAAACAGGGTTGGTCGCAGGAGCGATTTCGGTGAAGGATGCGGACGAGATCATGATGATCACCGAGAAGGGGCAGATGGTAAGAACGAAGGTGAAAGATATTCGGGAATCGGGCCGAAACACCCAAGGGGTTTATCTGGTGCGTTTGCAGAAGGGGGATCGGCTGCAGGGTGTGGCCCGAGTGGTGGACACGGAGGAGGATGAGCAGCTCGAGTTAGGGACGTGAAGCGATTCGTTGGGCTGCTTCTCGGGCTTTGGATTTTTGCCGGGATCGGTTGGGCCGATTCGGGGGCTCCGCTGGAGCGGATCGCTTTTGGCTCCTGTTATAAGCCCGAGAAAAAGGGGGGGGTTTGGGCGGGGGTGAAGAAGTTTGATCCCCAGCTCTGGATCTGGCTAGGGGACAATTTTTATCATGATTGGGCGAATGGAAAGTATGTTCGGACGAACGATGACCCGGACTCCTTTGCGAAAGGGTATCAAGCGCTAGGAAGGAGTGAGGGAGTTCAGGCTCTTCAATCCTTGGCGGCCGATCGAGTGATGGCCACGTGGGACGATCACGATTTCGGGAAGAATGACGCGGGCAAGGAGTACTCCCGCAAGGAGGAGTCTCGGAGGGCGTTTGCCAAGTTTTTCGGTGTCCCCGATCGACCGGACGGAATTTATAGCTCTCGCGATTTCGGGCCGGAGGGGAAGCGGGTGCGGGTCATTCTTTTGGACACCCGATTTAATCGTGATTCACTTCCGCGAAAGGGTGAGGCGCCCTCCGACGGAGACATTTTGGGGGAGAGTCAGTGGAGTTGGTTGCGGGAGGAGTTGGCTCGTCCCGGGGCGAGCCTGATGATCCTTGGTTCCAGCATTCAGTTCGCGTCGGAGCAGCACAGGTTTGAAAAGTGGGCGAATTTCCCAAAGGCAAAAAATCGAATGCTTGAACTTCTGCAGACGACCCGAGCCCAAGGGGTCGTCTTTATTTCGGGGGATCGCCACCATGCGGAGATCTCTTGTCTATCGAACAGCGCGGCGGGCTATCCGCTTTATGATATTACCTCGAGCGGAATCACGGAGGGGGGCGGGATTGGTCAGGAAGAGAATCGTTATCGGGTCGCCGATCTTTGGAATGCGAACAATTTCGGCGCAATTCAGATTGATTGGTCCCAAGCCAATCCAACTGTCTCATTGTCCATTCGGGACGAGCAGGGAAAAGCCGTGCGGGAGGTTTCTTTCCCATGGAGTCAACTTGCCCCGCCCAAGCAGTAATCTAACCTAACTTATGGCATTTGTGGTTCCTCGCCCTGATCTGAACCTGTGGGAGAAACTTTATCTTCCTTCCATCGTCGGTGGAGTGTGGATCACCTTGGGTCATATGGTGAAAATGATTGTCGGGAGGATGTTTCCACAAAAAGAGAAGGGTCCACGCTCCTTGATGGATATGAGCGCGACAGGATTGTTGACGATGCAGTATCCGGAGGAGAAGTGGCCCATGCCCGACGGATACCGTGGGGCACCGGTGTTGGTCAAAGATCAAGAGGGACGGGAAAAGTGTGTTTCGTGCCAGCTTTGTGAGTTTGTTTGCCCCCCTCGGGCCATTCGCATTACCCCTGGATCCATTGCTGGATCGGATGTCTATGCCAACGTGGAAAAGCGCCCCCGCGAGTTCGATATCGACATGCTTCGCTGTATTTACTGCGGAATGTGTGAGGAGGTTTGCCCGGAGGAGGCTATTTATCTGCGCAAGGAGCAGCCCATCTTTGTTGGGACAAGTCGGGAGGGAATGATTCGGCACAAAGAGGAGCTTTATACTTTGGGGGGTGTGATGGATCGTCCGATTCAGAAGTGGCGCGGCAAGTAGTCCGCGAGGTTGCGAGCTGATGGAGGCGATATTTTTCTGGGCGCTAGCCGTAGGGTTGCTGGTTTCGGCTACGGCGCTGGTGGCATTTCGAAATCCGGTGACCAACGCGGTGTGCTTGGTGGTGGCTTTGGTCATGCAGGCGGCTCTCTTCATCACCCTCGAATCCTTTTTCTTAGCCGCGGTGCAGGTGATTGTTTATGCGGGGGCGGTTATGGTTCTCTTTCTTTTTGTGATCATGCTTTTGGATGTGAGGGAGGAGGCGAGGCGCAGAGTATCGTGGCCACTTTTGGTGGGCGTGGTGGGGATCGGGGGAGGAGCAGTTTTTGGAGCGACGAAGATTTCCTCACTTTTTCCTTCGTCCGACAAAATCTTGCACTGGGGGCAGAGTGGAGGAGGCGGGGGAGCTAAGGAACTCGGGCGGCTACTTTTCACATCCTACAGTCCGCTTTTTTTAACGACAGGAGTTCTGCTGCTGGTGGCGACGATTGGGGTGGTGGTCCTGTGTCGAAAGGATCCTGAGGTATGATTTTTGGTGAGGTTACCCTAGGCCACTACTTGGCTCTCAGCTCGCTTCTCTTTCTCATTGGTCTGGCTGGCGTGCTTTTGCGCAGAAGCCTCCTGATTGTCATGATGTCCCTGGAGCTTCTGCTGAATGCGGCCAATTTGGCTTTGGTGGCGGTGGGTCGGTTTCAAGGACTCCCTGATCCCCAGGTGGCCGTGTTTTTTGTGATAACCGTCGCGGCGGCGGAGGTTTCCCTGGGCCTCGCGATTCTGGTGGCGATCTTTCGAATTCAGAAAACCACGGCGGCCGACCAACTTTCAACCTTACGATTCTAATGCGGGCCTACACTCCTTACCTCATTTTGCTTCTGCCTTTGTTGGCGGCTGTTTCCATCCGGATTTTTCTCCACCCGTTTCCCCGCATTTCGGTGGCAGTTTCCACTTTCGCTTGTCTCGGTAGTTTTCTCGGGTCGCTGGGGCTTCTGCTTTTAGGGTCGGCCTTGGGTGGGGTGGCCGCTCCCTCTTTGCCATGGGTGGAGATGGCCGGTTTCCGGGCAAATCTTGGGCTGATGGGGGATCCTTTAGCTCGCGGGATGGCGACTTTGGTTTCGGGGGTTGCCTTTTTGGTTCATCTTTATTCCATTGGGTATCTCGAAAAAGATCCCAGCCGCAGCCGATTCTTTGCCGAACTATCGCTCTTTGTCTTTTCGATGTTGGGCATCGTCTTGGCGGACAATCTGGTCTCCATGTTTATTTTCTGGGAGCTGGTGGGATTAAGTTCCTACCTCCTCATCGGTTTTTGGGTGGAGCGTCCGGCGGCCGGGGCGGCGGCCAATAAGGCATTCTTGGTCAATCGGGTGGGGGACTTCGGATTTATTTTGGGAATCTTGGGAACTTGGGCTCTTTTGGGTACGTTTCACTTTTCTGAGTTTTCCGCTCGAGTCGGTGAAGTTCCGGTTGGATGGGGCGTGACCGCGGTTGGGTTAAGCCTCTTTTGTGGGTGTTTGGGGAAGTCCGCTCAGTTTCCATTGCACGTCTGGTTGCCCGACTCGATGGAGGGTCCAACCCCAGTGTCGTCCCTCCTGCACGCGGCGACGATGGTAGTGGCAGGGGTGTATATGCTGATTCGGGTTTTACCGATTCTTGAGTTGAGTCATGTCACCATGATGACAATCGCCTGGATCGGGGGGCTGATGACCCTTCTGCCGGCTCTGATCGCCTGCCAGCAAAATGATATCAAGCGGATCCTCGCCTACTCGACCCTTTCGGAGATCGCTTACATGGTCATGGCGGTGGGACTGGGGGTACCAGGTCCAGCGATGTACCACTTGATGACGCACGCATTCTTTAAGTGTTTGCTTTTCCTGGCGGCCGGCTCGGTCATTCATGGCTGCCATGGGGAGCAGGATATTTGGAAGATGGGTGGCTTGGGCAAGAGAATGCCATTTACGGCATTGGTTCTGCTGCTGGGAACCTTGGCGCTTTGTGGAGTCCCGCCTGTCTCTGGGTTTTGGAGTAAGGATGCGATCTTTGCGGCGACGGCTCACTCTCCTGGGCTAGCGGCGGTTTCCATGGCGGCGGGCTTCTTTACCTCCTTTTTTATGTTGCGAATGATTTTGGTGGCATTTGGCGGGGAGCCGAAAAACGAGGCGGCACGACAGGCGCATGAGGGAGGCATTTGGATGATTGCCCCGATGGCGATTCTCGCGACGCTTTCGGTCCTGAGTGGGCTCTTCCCCGTGGAGAAGTTTCTCGGGATTCCCCCCGAAGAGGGACATGCCTCTTGGACGCTTTGGCTATCCTTACTGTTCGCCTTGGCTGGCTTTGTTCCCGCCTACCGTTTCTATCGCCAGGCCGGGCATGAGCCATTGAACTTTTCGATCCTCCGTCACAAATTTTACGTGGATGAGTTTTATCAGCGGGCACTGATTTCCACGCAAGATGCTTTCGCCAAGGTGACGGATGCCTTTGAGGGTTGGGTGGTGCGCGGCTTTTTGGTGCGCGGGTCCGGGGTGGTCGCGCGGGCTTCGGGGCAGGGATTGCGGCTCGTCCAGTGCGGCCAGGTGCAGGTGTATGCGGGTCTATTTATCTTGGGGGTCTTTTTCCTGCTGGGTTGGCTTTGGCGGGATGGATGGATGCGATGAGCTTGACCTGGACCCTGCCAGCCTTGCTGGGACTACCCTTGATCGGAGTGCTTGCCATTTCCCTTGGGGCGGCTCCTCGTCGGACCGCTTCCGTTGTTTCCTTTTTGAATTTGATTCCAGGCTTCCTGGCGTTTGGCGTGGTGTTACGGGAGGGAGATCTGCTCTTTGGAGGGGAGGCGAGTTTCATTCGGGAGGTATTTCCGGTGCAGTTTCGGTTGGGCTTGGATGGGTTGAGCATGGCACTGGTCGGTTTGACCCTGGTGGTGACTCTTTCGGCGATGGGAGTCGCACAGGCTCAGGTCAAGCGGGCGAAGGAGTATTACATTTGTCTTCTGCTGGTGGGGTTGGGGGGCTTGGGAGCTTTTCTTTCGCTCGACCTCTTTTACTTCTTCTCTTTTCATGAAGTCGCGCTGATTCCCAGTTTCCTGCTGATTGGAATCTGGGGGCAGGGGGATCGGACGGGGGCGGCTTGGAGAATGACGCTCTATTTAATGCTGGGAAGCCTCGTGCTTTTGGTGGGTCTGATTGGTCTGGTCTGGGCGGCACCCGAGACGGCCCGATCCCTGGATTGGAGGATTTTGGGAGAAACTTTACGAGCGAACCCCATCCCTGGAGCTCAACAAACTTGGCTCGCCGCCCTGCTTTTGGTGGGGTTTGGGACATTGGTCTCGTTGGTGCCATTTCACAGCTGGGCCCCCGGGGGGTACGCCTCGGCGCCCGCTCCGGCGGCGATGTTGCACGCCGGGGTGTTAAAAAAGTTTGGTTTGTATGGACTGCTTCGGCTGGCTTTGCCCCTGACTCCCATGGGGTGGAAAGAGTTGAGCTGGCTGGTGGGATTGATGTTAGCGGGAAATATCCTCTATTTGGGATTGGCCGCCTTGGCGCAACGAGATTTTCGTTGGCTGTTGGGTTTTTCGAGCGCCATGCACATGGGCACGATCTTCTTAGGGTTGATTGGGGGAACGGTTCTCGGGTTGGGAGGGGCACTGTTGTTGATGGTGGGGCACGGCTTGAGTGCGGCCTTGGGATTCGCGGTGGCGGGGGAGATCGGAAACCGACTCGGAACGACCTGGATGCAGGATTTGGGCGGATTGGCGAAGCGAGCGCCCAAGCTTTGGTTTTACCTGATGATCGCGGGCATGGCTTCGATCGGTTTGCCGGGATTGGCCAACTTTTCGGGTGAGATCTTGATCTTTTTTGGGGCGTGGTCGGCTCATCCTGTGTTGGTGGGTATCGCGGCCTGGGGAGTTGTCTTATCCTCGGTCGCGATGTTGCGGGCGATTCGCAGCATATCTACCGGGCCGGTGCCCGCGAACCTGGCTGCCAAAGAGGTGACCGATTTGATGGGAGCGAAAGAAGTTTGGCCGATGGCTCTCTTAACCTTTCTGCTTTTGGCGATTGGTCTCGTTCCGAACCTGATCTTGGGCCCGGCGAGGCCAGTTTTAGAAAGGATTCTGCAACCATGAGTGGCTGGTTTTGTCCGGAGGTTTGCCTGGTATTCAGCGGGGTCGGGTTGATCTTGGCCGACTCTTTGTTGCCAGAGGGCAAAAAGGGATGGATTCCGGGGGTGGCCCTGGGCTTGAGTTTTGCGATTCTGGTTTTGACGTTGGGGCAATCGGGTCAGCCCATGCCGAGTTCGTGGCAAAATTTATTCCTGACCGATGGGCTGTCTTCTGTCTTTAAACCCTTCTTTGTTTTATGTCTGCTGGGGGTGACGCTGATCTCGATTCGTACCCCGATGGAAAGGGAAGAAAGGGTTCGGGCGGAGTGGATCGCGTTGCCATTTTTTCCGACGGCGGGGCTTTGTCTGCTGGTCAGCGCCCACGATTTTTTGGCCATCTTTGTCGCTTTGGAACTGGTGGCCATTTCTCTTTATCTATTAGCCGCTTTTCAGCGAACACGGGCGACGAGCTTAGAAGCCGGAATGAAGTTGCTGGTGATGGGCGGACTATCGACCGGGTTTTTGGTCATGGGCATTGCTTGGTTATATGCGGCCGCTGGATCGACCGAGTTTAGCAAGATTCTGGTCGAGCAGGCGGGTCGTCCGGCCTCTTTGCCCTTTTTATTTGCGGTGGGGCTGATCCTGACCGGTCTGGCCTTTAAGGTGGCGGCCGTGCCTTTTCATGCTTGGGCTCCGGATGTGTATGAGGGTGCGCCGACCTCAACCACCGCTTTTCTCGCGGTAGCCTCGAAGGCGGCTGGCTTTGTTCTTCTGGTTCGCATCTTTGGTTTTGGTGCGTTTGCCTTGGATTCGGTCGCGGTGGTCTATCGTCCCGTCATGCTGACTTTGGGAATCGCCACCGTGACTTTAGGTACGCTGGCCGCATTGCCCCAACGAAATCTCAAACGATATTTGGCCTATTCAGGGATTGCGCACGCGGGGTACATGCTCTTGGCCTTGGGAACATTGGGAGAGGCTGGGATGGGCACGGTGGTGGGTTATTTATGGGCTTATCTTCTTTCCGCCTTCCCGGTGTTGATCTTTATCCAAGAGATGGAGCGGATCCATGGCAGTGCGGATGTTCGGCATTTGGAGGGGCTGGGGCAGAAGGATCCGGCGGTGGCGGTGGGGTTGACCCTCTGTTTTCTTTCCATGGCTGGGCTCCCGCCCTTGCTGGGGTTTGCGGCTAAACTCTCCGTCTTGACGACGCTTTGGAGTGCGGGCGAAATCCCTGGATTGGTGGTGGGTGTCGTCATGGCGGTGGTGGGGCTAGGATTTTATTTGGTCCCCGTCCGCGCGATGTACTGGGAGCGGGAGGCGGATGCAGTTCCCGCGAAACGGTTTCCCTCTTTCTTGGTTTGGATTTTGTTAGGCGCGGGTCTGGCGCAACTGGTGTTGGGTCTCCAGCCGAGGCCCTTGGTGCGTTTGGTCGAACGAAGTCTGGCCCCAGCGACGACGGCGGTTTCGAACGAAAAGTGAGGAAGCTGGTTGGCCAGCAGATTTTCGGTTAGGGTCGATTGGTGACGAATCCCCCCACGACGACAGGATCGACTGGCCCCAAGGTGGGCTCGGAAAAGCTGGTTAAGCTATCCGAGGCCGCCGCGACCCATCTGATGGGGTTGTTGCAAAAAAAGGAGTACCCGAATGGGGCGCTGAAAGTATCCGTGGTGGGTGGGGGTTGTAGTGGCTTGCAGTATCAGATGGAGTTGGTCTCGGGGGCGGGACCCAAGGATATTGTGGTGGAAAGTCGTGGGGTCCGAATATCGGTTGACCCCAAAAGCGCTGTTTTTATCAGTGGTTCGGAGGTGGATTTTAGTACGGATCTGCTCAAAGGTGGTTTTCGGGTGACCAATCCGAATGCGAGAGCGACCTGCTCCTGCGGAGACAGTTTTAGCACATGAGGAAACGATCTGCTTCCGTGCCTCGGAAAAAAACCCCGAATCTGAAGTCGGTTGCGGGAAAGGCGAAATTGCCCTATGCCAAGCGGCTCAAACTGGGCTTTGCCAAGGTCGAAAGTGATTTAAATTGGTTGATGGGAGCGTTCTGCGATCTGCTGATGGAGTTAGGTGAGGAGAAGGTGGTGAAGGCTTTGCCTTTTCGTGGGGGCACGGCTGAGTTGATTCCGATCGAGAAGGGAAAGGTGACGCGGGCCTACTCCTTGGCTTTTGGTTTGTTGAATGTGGCGGAGGAGGCGACGGCGGCGGCCATGCGGGGCATGAATGAGGCGATCAACGGGCCTGGGCACGAGCCGGGTTCATGGGCGCAGGCTTTGCGCGGGATGAAGTTGAATGGGATGGATGCGGAAACGCTCGCGGCCGAGTTGCCCACCTTGCGGATCGAACCCGTTCTGACGGCCCATCCAACGGAGGCACGGCGTCGCTCGGTCCTGGCGTGCATGCAGGAGATTTACGGGATCCTGACCGAAAAATCACGGCACGGGGAGGGGCATCCAAGAGAGCGGGACCGCCGGGGCAAGCTGAAGATTGTTTTGGAGCGCTGGTGGAGGACGGAGGAGGTGCGAACGCAGCGTCCCACGGTGGACATGGAGAGAGAAGGGGTGATCCACTGCTTATCGGGGGCGATGGCTCAATCCATTGCGGAAACGGATCGCCGATTGCAGGAGGCATGGGTGCTGGCTGGCTTAGGAAAAGAAGGGCCGATCCATCCGGCCGTTCGACCTGTTCTATCTTTTGGGACTTGGGTGGGCGGTGATCGGGATGGTCATCCTCTGGTGACCTCGACCACGACTGAGACGAGTTTACGGCAATATCGCGAGGCCTCTTTGCGATTGTTAGGGGCCTCTTTAGAAAAGCTGGCCTCCCGATTGACTCTCTCGCGAAAGTACCACGGAATCCCGCCCGAGTTGGAAAAGTGGCTGGGGGATTGGCGTAAGCGGGTCGACCCCAAAGATCAGCAGCGGATCGCGGTGTACCAGGAGGAGCCATGGCGCGAAGCGGTTTTACTGATGCGAGCCCATTTACCGCCCGAGTGTGAGGGCGGGGGTGGGTATGGGCAACCGGAAGATCTGATTTTGGATTTAGGAGTGGTGCGGCGGGCACTGATTGCGGTAGGGGCTCAGCGTCTGGCGGCGGCGGAGGTGGATTCCATGATTCGGCTGGTGGAGGTATTTGGGTTTCATTTGGCCGCCTTGGATATTCGGCAGAACAGCAGCCGCCATGACGAGGCGATCGAGGAGTTGGAATCGGCGTTAGGAGAATCCAAGCACCCCCCTTACCGGAATCGGACCGAGAAAGAGCGACGTTCGCTTTTGGAAGCTTGGCTGAAAAAGATTCCTTGGAGTGTAGAGGAAGCCATTGCGGCCGGTCCGGCGGCGGCGGATGTCATTGGGACCTATCAGACCCTGGCGAAGCATGCCCGGCAACATGGGATTGATGGGTTAGGGCTCTCCATTATTAGCATGACTCGGGATGTATCGGATCTTTTAGCGATTCATGTTTTTTGTCGGGCCGCCGGATTGACCCGACCGGGGGAGGATGGATCGGAGGTTTGTCCGCTGCCGATTACTCCGCTGTTTGAGACTTTAGCTGATTTGGAGGCCGCCCCTCGTGTGGTGGACGAATTTCTGCGGCATCCGATTACGCAGAAGACGATCAAAGTATTAGCCCAGCACGAGTCCCAAGTTGTGTTACGACGAAGAGTGGCACTGGTGGATCCGGGCGAGGGATCGGTTGTTCTGCCGGTTGAGCCGCCGCCGATTCTGCGCGTGATGATTGGCTATAGTGACAGCAACAAAGATGCAGGAATCTTAGCGAGCCAATGGTCTCTCCATCGGAGTCAGCGAGCGATGGTGAGGGCAGCGAAGGAGCAGGGGGTATCGGCGAGGTTTTTCCACGGTCGCGGCGGCACGGTGAGTCGTGGGGCAGGTCCAACCCATCGTTTTTTGGAGGCACTTCCGAGTGGGACGCTTTCGGGTGATCTACGCGTGACTGAGCAGGGGGAGGTCATCGGCCAGAAATACGGCACGGTGGCCACGGCGGCGTACAATTTGGAGCTTCTCTTGGCGGGCACGGCCTGGAGCTCGCTTTCGGCCAGTAGCACACGCGAGGACGACCCGGAAATGGCGGAGGTGTTTGAGTTTCTCTCTCAAACCAGTATTCAGGCCTATCGTGGTTTGATCGAGGAGCCTGGATTTATGGACTTTTTTCGGCAATCGACCCCGATCGATGTGGTCGAGCGAAGTACGATTGGGTCTCGCCCCTCCCGTCGAACGGGAGATTCGGGTTGGGGCGATTTACGAGCGATCCCATGGGTTTTTAGCTGGTCTCAATCCCGTTTCTTTTTGCCGGGCTGGTATGGTGCGGGCGTGGCTCTCCGAAAACTGCAAGCGGATCGCCCCAAGCTTCATCGGCTTTTGCGGGAGAAGGTGAAGAAGTGGCCGTTTGCTCGGTATGTGTTTAACAATCTGGAGAGTGGGGTCGCGAGTGCGGACCTGGAAGTGGGCTACTGGTATGCGGAGTTGGTCGCGGACGAAAAGCTGCGCCAGCGTATTTTTGGTCTGATTCAGGGTGAATTCAGTGCGGTGAAGGAAGGCTTGGCCGAGCTTTTCCCTGATTCCCTGGCCAAACGTCGACCACGATTTCGATTTACAGTGGAGCGGAGAGTACGACCCCTACGAGCTCTGCATCGTTGGCAGGTGAATGTGCTACGGGATTGGAGGCGGGCGGAGGGTAGTGGCAATCCGGAGGCGGAGTCGATGTTGGGCGAGTTGCGACAAACGATCGCGGCCATTGCCGCTGGGCTGCGAACGACGGGATAAGGATCATTCATGCGAAATAGGGCAGGCTGGAAGGTCGTCCTGGCGGGCACTGGAATCAACCTAGCTTTGGGCATTCTTTATGCCTGGAGTATTTTTAAGACGGCCATCGAGAAGGATCTGGGTTGGGATTCCGCCAAGTTAAACGATCCTTACGCCATTTGTTGTCTGGTGTTTTCTTTCTCCATGATTCTGGCGGGCAGGTGCCAGGATAAAATCGGGCCGCGTTGGACGGCGACTCTAGGGGGTGTTTTGGTGGCAATCGGTTTGGCCCTTGTATCCCAATCCCGTAGCTATGGCGTCTGGGTCCTGGGGTTTGGGGTTCTAGTGGGCATGGGTATGGGATTTGGTTACTCTTCCGCCACCCCGCCCGCCCTGAAATGGTTTCCCAGTTCCCAGACGGGAAAAGTCGCTGGGATCGTCGTGGCTGGATTTGGCTTAGCCCCTTTATATATCGCCCCTTGGACGGAAACCCTCCTGAAAACGGGAGGCCTCCAACTCGCAACGGCTTTTTACGCGGTCTTCTTCTTGGTGGTGGTTTGTGGGTTGGCGACTTTTCTGAAGAATCCAGAAAATGCTCAAGGGCTTACGGTGGTTTCCCAGGATGGCTTGAGGAGTTCCGTCTCTCCATTCGCTATGCTGCAAACGAGAGAATTTTATCTCCTATGGTGGGTGTACTTCATTGGGGCAGGAGCCGGCTTGATGGTCATCAGCAGCATGAACGGCATGGCCAAGAAAAGCATGGGGGATTATGCCTATTTGGCGGTGATCGTTCTGGCCATTGGGAATGCGGCGGGGAGGGTGGTCGCAGGTGTTGTTTCTGACCGGATCGGGCGCAAGGCCACGCTGTTGATTGTCACCCTCTTGCAGGCGGGGTGCATGCTGCTCTCCATTCCGGTAACCCAACAAGGCCACTACGCCCTCTTGATCGTTCTCCTCGCCACCATGATCGGCTTCAACTACGGGGCCAATCTCTGTCTTTTTCCGGCCTTCGTGAAAGACCTTTATGGGGTGCAGCACTTTGGCATGAATTACGGGATTCTTTTTACCTCGTGGGGGATCGGGGGGTTTGTCTTGAGTCGAGTGCAGCAGATGCTGAGGGCTTCCAGCGGTGATTTTCGATCCTCCTTTATGGTTGCGGCCGGGTTGCTTTTGGTGGGTTCGGCCATTTCGCTTTTCTTGAGGGGTTCGAAGAAACCTTGCTTGGCCAAAACTTAAGTTACGATAAAGTTCGTTCATGATTTTCGAGACACCCGATCTGGTTTTTTTAGGCTTCTCTCTTTTGAAAGCGATGGCGGTGGCCGGGGTCGTTTTAGTGATGGTGCCAGGAAGTGTGACGGCCGAGCGACGGCTAAGCGCTTGGATCCAAGATCGGCATGGGCCGAATCGTGTCGGAATTCCTTTTACGAATATTCGGATCTTTGGCTTGGGGCAAGGATTGGCCGATGCGATGAAGTTTCTCCTGAAAGAGCAGTTTGTGCCGGCTTCCGTCAACAAACTGTACTTTAACCTCGCTCCGATTTTGGCCATGGTCCCCGCGCTGGTGACGGTTGCGGTGATCCCTTTCGCTCCGGGGTTCGACTTGCGCCCGTTGGCTGGGTTGCTGGCCGAGCCGTTGCACTGGACGGACGCCACCGTGCAGGCATTTCAGATCAGCGGGGTGGTGGCCAATCTGGATATCGGCCTTCTGTTTGTTTTCGCCGTGATCTCTCTCAGCGTGTACGGAATTGTGCTGGCGGGTTGGGCCTCCAACTCAAAGTATCCCTTCTTGGGCGGGATCCGTTCCTCCGCCCAGATCATTTCGTACGAAATCGCCATGGGAGCCTCCGTCGTTCCTGTTTTTCTGGTTACGCAACAGCTCAACCTTGGGAAAATTGTGGAGTATCAAATTCAGAATGGGTGGCTGGCTTTGCCGCAGCTTGGGGGCGGGCTCGTTGGAATTCTTTCCGGTTTGTGCCTTGCTTTTTCCTTCTTGGTGTTTCTCGTAGCCGCATTTGCGGAAACGAACCGTCTCCCTTTCGACTTACCCGAAGCGGAGACGGAGTTGGTCGGCGGGTATCATACGGAATATTCGGGCATGCGTTTTGCCCTCTTTTTCTTGGGGGAGTATGCGGCCATGATTTCCGCTTCGGCCATCATGGTAACGGTTTTTCTTGGCGGATGGAGTCTGCCATTTCCTTGGTTTAACGCGCTACCCATGCCGGAGACGGTGTTGGGCTTTGCCCTACCATCTTGGTTGGCGGGTCAAGCCATGCCGTGGTGGTTTGGATTTGTGTCGGTCGGAGTCTTTTTGGCGAAAATCCTGGTTTTTATCGGTTTCTTTATTGTCATCCGATGGACGATTCCCCGATTTAAATATGATCAACTGATGAATCTGGGATGGAAGTTCTTTATTCCGGCCGCATTCATCAATATTTTTCTGGTGGCGGCGCTCGTCCTCGTCAAAGGTTAATCCGGTGATGAGGAGAGGCCTGGTGGAAGGCGGGCGGTTGAGGTGGCCACTGTTCCACGTTGTCCTTTGGGTGACCTTCATTGGGGTTTTAGGCGTTTTTGCCGCAGAAAAGGGCCCCACTCTCGTCATCCAAAAGGATGAGCACCGGATTGCGGGGGTTGGGACGAATGGCATCACCCGGTGGACTTCCACTGTGGCGCGAGATGGGGAAAAGGTTTCCGCGGTGAATCAAAGTGGAAACACGGCCATGGTCAGCATCATCCACCAGAAGACCGGCAAGATACGGATTCAGACCTATGATGCCGACAAGGGCATTTTGAAGTTTTCCAAAAGTATGAATTAATCAAGGATGAGATCTGCTTCTGATCTAAGATAAGCGAATCTCCACTGGCATGGTGCTGAGTTTTTTATAAATCTGGCCGAGCCGATAGATAGGCCACCACCGGTAAAGGTAAATGTCGAGAGGGCGCCACATGGCGACCCACCCCAGGATGATTAGCCCTTCCTGAAGAATAGCCCGAAACTGTCCGAATTCGGCGTGGATGGCTTGTGCTCCCATCATGCAGGCGACAAGGAAGGACGTGGCGATGATCAGGTTGATCCAGCCATGACGAAGGATTTGCTTGAATTCGCGTCGATTGAGTTCGTAGCGATACTGAAAGTAGTGGTGGATCGACTCTTGCAGAGTCCGCTCGGCCTCCAAGCGGTCGCAGTTTTGACTGAGATGAACGATAAGCTTGAAAGGTCTTTGGAGAGAGTGCTCTTGAGCCCAGCTGACGATGAACTCCTCTGCCTCGGGATCAAGATCCCGCTCATGAAAGGGGGAGGGATCGATCGAGTTAAAGATCTGCTGGAGGGTTTGGACTTTGACCTCAATCAGCTGATATTCGGGCTGTACGGGCATTTCATGACTGTAAAGGGGACGATCATGAAGGAAAGAACGGCCAGGGGATGGTGGAAGGTGCAAGGCGAGAGGCGTCTATCGGCCTCCCGCGTATTGGTCACATATCCTTGGCGAAGTAGGTAAAGATGATGTCGGCCCCAGCTCGGCGGATGGAGAGGAGGGATTCATCTCTAGCTTTCCGTAGATCGACCCAGCCTTTCTGAGCGGCGGCGTAAATCTGGGCGTATTCACCAGAGACCTGATAGGCGGCGAGGGGAAGACGAGTGCTTTCCCGTAAATCACGGAGGATATCGAGGTAGGGTCCGGCCGGTTTCACCATCAGGACATCGGCACCTTCTTTTTCGTCGAGGAGGGCATCTTTCAGAATGGCTCGGCGGTTGGCGGGATCCCCCTGATAGCCCCGTTTATCGAGGGAATGGGTTCCGGCAGATTGGGCGCTCCCGACGGCATCACGGAAAGGTCCGTAAAGGGAGGAGGCAAACTTAGCCGCATACGAAAGAATCCCAGTTTCGGTAAAACCGGCTTGGTCGAGGGCCTGCCGAATGTATCCGATCCGACCATCCATCATGTCGGAGGGGGCAACAAAATCGGCACCGGCATCAGCTAAAAGGACGGCCTGTTTCAGGAGGAGGCGGACGGTGGAATCGTTGTCGACATCCTTGCCCGAACGATGCAAGAGGCCGTCATGGCCATGGGAGGTGTAAGGATCGAGGGCGACGTCCGTAAATAGTGGGAGGTCAGTCAGCTCTTTTTTGAGGGATTGGATTGCCCGAACGATTAACCCCCTTGGATTGAGGGCTTCCTTGGCGTTGGGGGTGCGTAGTCTTTGCGGAATGAATGGGAAGATGGCGATTCCGCCGACGCCACGGCGGGAGAGTCGTTGCGCTTCTCGGATTAGGGAAGGGATTGGAAAACGAAAATGACCGGGAAGGCTGGGGATGGACTCCGGTTTGCCTTGACCATCGATAACGAAAAGCGGGGCGACAAGATGAGAAGGGGACACTGCAGTTTCAGTGAAAAGCCGACGGATTCCCGATGTCCGACGGAGGCGTCGGGAACGGATGGGGATCGAAAGAAGGACTTTGGGCATAGGAGTATCCTACCCAGCAGCTGAGGAAGAGCCAATTCTGGCCACTTGACGGTCGGCAAATGTTTGACAAATTATTTGACATGCAAACGAATGTGAGTGGTCTGTTGCGGGAGTTTCCCAAGTACCGGCAAGCCGCCATGGCGGGGCACAAGGTCTTGATTAAAACAAGAGAGGGAGATTTGACCCTTTCGTCCTGCAAAAAGGCGGAAGCGAAGCTCTTGGGGTGTATGAAGGGGGTTTTTCAAAATACGAATCATGATCTGACTCGGCCTACTTTAGTAGAGAAAAACTGGAAATACGGGATTTGAAGGTACTGCTGGATACCCACGCGGTTCCTTATGTATTTGGTGACCCAGCCAAGCTGGGCAATGACTCCAGAAGAGTTCTCGAAAGGTGCGATCCTGAGCAGATCGGGATATCCGACTTTTCACTTTACGAGTTAGCCGTTCTTTTCGAAAAGGGGCGGATCAAAATTTCCCGATCCGCAAGCACAGTCCTCAGTGAGATCACATCCCGTATCACAGTTGTTGCCTTGGATGGTGCGATCGCTCTGGATGCCACCCGATTGCCTCTGCCTCACGGAGATCCATTCGATCGTGTGATTGTAGCGACCGCGCGGCGACACCATTTGCCCTTGATCACCAAGGACGCGATGATTGTTGCCAGCAAATTAGTGAAAACGATTTGGTAGAAATTGCTACCGCGGGAGAACAGTCCAGGCGTCTTTCCAGAGGATGAAGGCAAACGCAAAGCAGATGAGAGCGGCGATCCAACGGCCATTTTTCTCTAAAAGGTCGGAACACTTTTGTTTGATGGCGGGGCCGGCCTGAGGTCGAAAAATGGCCAAAAGGAGAGGCACGATGGCCGGCAAGAGCGACAGGAAGCTGAAGAGGGAGAAGGCAAAAATCTTCACCAGGGCATCGTTGGCTCGCGCGATTTCATGGCCCACGGTGAAAGCCAGAATTGAGGTTTTGGGGTGCAGACCCGTGGTGGTCAGTCCAATCAGGAACGTGCTGGAAAGGTAATGCGTGTTAATCGTCGGTTCCGAGTTTGTATTTAACGAGGGAAAATAGGAGAGCAGCTTGGCCTTCAGTCCGGTAGGGGTGGATTTTGGTTTGGGGTTACGGTCATCCTTTCCGGTGAGGAACTGCCAAGTGCGATAGAGCCCGACCGCGAGAAGGGCCGTGCCAATGCTCGCCCGCAGGCCGAAACGAAACCAGGAGTGATGCTCTGCCCCCGAAGTGGCACTGGGGGTAATCCAAATGCCGAGGGCAAGGGCAAGAAAGAGGCCGATGGCGGCACCGAGAAAAAAAACAGTCGAGTTGAGGCGGGCACGGGTTTGGTGGGCGGCCATAACCAGCGCAAGGATGAATACTTCCGGACTGAGCAGAACCACCATACCCATGGAAAAGGCAGTCGTTAGGGTGTGGGGTAGGGACGCGCGATCCATGAAAGGTCAATATGCGGAGTGGCGGAACAGCTTCAATCCCCGTCTTTCCCTTGCCTGCCAAAGTGGGAGGTAAATGATTTATGTTTTGCCCGTAACTGCCTAGATTTCACCGATGGAAGATGTCAGGCTTTTCGATACCGCGAGCCGTTCCGTAAAACCCCTTTCGGCAGCTGAGGGCAAGGCGCTGAAGTTTTATGCCTGTGGGCCAACGGTGTACGGGCCCGCCCATATTGGTAATTTTCGGACTTTTGTGGCGCAGGATCTGCTGGTTCGGGTATGGCAGGAGGCGGGGGGAAAGGTTCAACATGTGCGGAATCTGACCGATGTGGATGACAAGACAATCCGTGGAGCGAGGGAAGCCAAGCAAAGGCTGGGAGATTTTACTCAGGGATGGACCGACCGGTTTTGGAAGGATGGGCAGGCCCTTGGGCTTCAGAAGCCAACCAAGGAGCCTCGGGCCACGGAGTTCATTCCGAAGCAGATTTCCCTGGTTGAGAAACTGGTCCAGGGAGGTCATGCCTACGTGGCGGGTGGTTCGGTCTATTTTCGGGTCAAATCCTTCGCTTCCTATGGAAAGCTATCCCATCTGGATGAGCGGGAGGTGAAGGAGGGTGCTTCGGGTCGGGCGGATGCGGACGAGTACGCCCGGGAGCAAGCAGCCGACTTTGTTTTGTGGAAAGCTTATAAGGAGGAGGATGGGGATGTGTTTTGGGAAAGTCCTTGGGGAAAGGGTCGGCCAGGATGGCACTTGGAGTGCAGCGCGATGGCGATGGAAATTCTGGGGGAGACGATCGATCTGCACGGTGGTGGGGCTGATTTAATTTTTCCTCACCACGAAAATGAGATTGCGCAAAGCGAAGCGGCAACGGGGAAGGCGTTTGTTCGTCACTGGTTTCATGTTTCCCATCTTTTGGTGGAAAATCGGAAAATGAGTAAAAGTCTGGGCAATCTTTATACTCTGGACGATGTGACATCCCGCGGGTGGGACTCCTCGGATCTTCGGTTGGTGCTGCTTTCCGGACACTATCGGCAACCCTTAAACTTCTCTTGGGACACGATGAGTGCGGTTCATCACGGCAGGGAAAGACTGGGAAGATTGCGCAGTTGGTTGGAGGAAAGCTCCAAAGGAGTGAAAGGGAAGGGCTGGGGCTCCTTTCAGTCGGCTTGGGATGCTTTGCGGGAAGATTTAGAGACGCCCAAGGCTCTGGGGGCGATGTACACGGCCGTGGGGGAACTGGAGCAGAAACGAAAAACGGGTCTGACGCCGGAAGTGGCGGCGAAGGAACTGGCGGGACTGGATCGGATTCTGTCCGTTTTTGGGGTGGAACCAGCTTTTGAGAAAACGGCAGAGGCACCAGATGAAATCAGAAAATTAGGGGAAGCCCGGGAGGCTGCTCGCAAAGCGAAGGATTGGAAGGAGTCGGATCGGCTTCGGGATGAGTTGGCCCAGCATGGTTGGGAGGTGCGAGATGCGGCCGGCAGTTGGCGGCTGGTGCGGAAGCCGGGAACTCCCTAGGTTCAAGCGATGGCCATGACCCCACTGGAGGAGCTGAGACATTCGACCGCCCACGTGCTGGCGACGGCGGTGCTGCGGTTATGGCCGGATGCCTTGCTGGATATCGGTCCTCCGACGGATGCGGGGTTCTACTACGATTTTGATTTGTCTCACCGCTTCAGCGACGAGGACTTTGCGAAAATAGAAGCGGAGATGAAAAAGGTGGTGAAGGAGAACCAGCCTTTTACGCGTAAGGAGGTGAGTCGGACTGAAGCGAAGGCATTCTTTGAGGGAAAGAAGCAGTCCTACAAGATTGGGCGCTTAGGGGATATACCGGAGGGGGAGGCCATATCGTTCTACACGAACGGGGAGTTCACCGATCTCTGTGCGGGCACTCACGTCAAGAGCACGGGGGAGATTCAGGCGTTTAAGTTGCTCCGCTTGGCAGGGGCTTATCATCGGGGAGACGAGAAGAATAAGATGCTGCAGCGGATCTATGGGACAGCTTTTCCGACCAAGGAGGAGCTGGAGGCCAGTCTCAAGGCCCAAGAGGAAGCCCTGCAGCGTGACCATCGGAAGCTGGGCAAAGAGTTGGACCTCTTTCTGATCGATGACGAGGTGGGGCAGGGGTTGGTGATGTGGACTCCCAACGGGGCAATCGTTCGGCATGAGATGCAGAAGTTCCTTTTGGAGGAGTTGGGAAAGCGTGGATATGAGCAGGTCTTTACCCCGCATATCGGACGACTGGGGTTGTACAGGACCTCAGGGCATTTTCCGTACTATCAGGAGTCACAGTACCCGCCGATCATTGACCGGGAGACAATGGAAAAGCTCGCCAAGGAGGGTTGCTCCTGTGCCGAGCTGAGCAACAAGATTGAAAAGGGGGAGATTGAGGGATATTTGCTGAAGCCGATGAACTGCCCGATGCATATTCGGATTTATGCGTCGCGCCCGAGGTCGTATCGGGATCTGCCGGTTCGTTTGGCGGAATTCGGGACGGTGTATCGATGGGAGCAGTCGGGAGAGTTGAATGGGATGACTCGGGTACGTGGCTTTACTCAGGACGATGCCCACTTATTTTGCACCGAGGAACAGGTTGCGCCGGAAGTGGAGGGGTGTTTGGAGATGGTCCGTCTGGTTTTAGATACCCTCGGCATTGGTGATTTTCGGGTTCGGGTGGGTCTGCGCGATCCTGCCTCCGATAAGTATGTTGGATCGAAAGAGGGTTGGGAGAAAGCCGAGGCGGCGGTCAAGGCAGCGGCGAAGAAGCTTGGGGTGAAGACGAGTGAAGAGCCTGGGGAGGCTGCTTTTTACGGACCCAAAATTGATTTTGTGGTGAAGGATGTCATTGGGAGGGAGTGGCAGTTGGGAACGGTTCAGGTCGACTACAACCTGCCGGAGCGTTTCGATTTGACCTACACCGGTTCCGATAATCAGAAGCACCGGCCGGTGATGATTCATCGGGCGCCCTTTGGCTCGCTGGAGCGTTTCACCGGGGTTTTGATCGAGCATTATCGCGGAGCCTTTCCAGTGTGGCTGGCACCCGAGCAGGCTCGCTTTCTCCCGGTGAACGACCAGATGATTGCTTATGCCGAAAAGTGCGCCGAACAGTTTAAAGCCGCGGGGTTAAGAGTCTCGGTGGATAAGAAAGGGGATAAACTGGGAGGTCAGATTCGTAGGGGTCAGTTGGAGAAAGTTCCATTTTTATTGGTTTGCGGCAACAGGGAGGCGGAGGCAGGTCAGGTAGCGGTGCGGAGTCGGGAAAAGGGGGATGAGGGGGCGCAGAGTGTCGAGGTGGTCATGGAGCGGTTGGTGAATCTGATGAAACAGCGGGTTTCTTAGGCTGAATATTTAAGGTGGCGGAGGGCAGGAAGTGGGGTATTTTCGCCCTTCCATCTTGAAAGCCAACGAGTTTAGGCCTGTCTCTCCCGATTCTTGGGGCTCCGTCCCTCTGTCCATGTGGCAGGATTGGTCCTGGCAACTCCGCAATCGAATTCAGACACTGGAGCAGTTAGAGGAGCGTCTTTCTCTTACACCCGAGGAGCGAGCGGGGACGATTTTAGCCGGGAAAAAGTTAGCCCTCGGCATTACCCCCCACTTTTTCAGCCTGATTGATCGGAATGATCCTGACTGTCCGATCCGGAGGCAGGTGGTGCCTCGCATCGAGGAGTCGGTCAAGGCCCCGGATGAGATGATGGACCCTTGTGGGGAAGACTCCCACATGCCGGTTCCTGGCTTGGTCCATCGGTATCCGGACCGAGTCCTGCTTTTGGTGACCGACCGTTGCGCTTCGTACTGTCGTTACTGCACGCGGAGCCGTGTCGTGAGTGGAGCAGGGGAGCAGGAGTTGACGATGGACCTAGAGGGGGCGTTCTCTTACTTGGAAAAGCATCCCGAGGTGCGGGATGTTCTGCTTTCGGGGGGCGACCCGCTGCTCCTCTCCGACGCCAAGCTCAACGCAATTTTAACCCGTCTGCGGCAGATCCCGAGCATTGAGTTCATTCGCATAGGAACGCGGATTCCCATATTTCTGCCACAACGGATCACTCCGGAGCTGGTCGCCATCCTAAAAAGACATCACCCCTTGTGGATGAGTGTTCATTCCAATCATCCGGCCGAATTGACCCAGGAGGTTCGTCAAGCTTTGGAGAGGTTGGCGGATGCGGGGATTCCGCTTGGCAACCAGAGCGTTCTGTTAAAGGGAGTGAATGATCGCCCCGAGATTCTCAAAGAACTTTTGCACAAGCTGCTGCTTTGCCGAGTGAGGCCATACTATCTTTACCAGTGCGATCTGATTACCGGCTCGGCGCATTTGCGAACTACGATTCGAGAAGGGCAGGAGATCATGGAGCAGTTGCGCGGTCACACCACTGGGTATGCCGTGCCGACCTACGTGGTGGATGGGCCCGGCGGTGGGGGCAAGATTCCGATTGGTCCTAACTACATCGTTGGAATGGCGGATAATCGCGTCATTCTAAAAAACTATAAGGGTGATGTGTATGAATACCCTGAAATCGGCCAAACTCGTATAGCCGACCTTCGCGGTTGACCTGGGCAGACCGTCCGACGCTACGGCTGAAACCGGGCGGAAGATCAAAAGCGCTTGCTGGGCATCCTTGGATTCTTAAGTCGGAAATCGAAACTGAGCTCGGCCAGGAGTGGAGTGGTCAATCGGTCGGAGCAACGGGTCAGCAGGGGCAGTTGATGGGGACCGGGTTTTATTGCGAGGGGGCACGGGTGGCCTGGCGAAGATTTCGCAAAGATGAGGGTGATTTTGATGCAGATTTCGTGGAGGATGCTTTGCAAGCAGCCCTACATAAGCGCAAGGGAACGCCTGCACGGAGGATTGTTTGGTCGGAAGCGGACTCGATGCCAGGACTGGTGCTGGATCAGTATGGAAAGTATCTCGTGGCACAGATCACTACTGAGGGCATGGAGAGGAATTGGGAGCTTGTTCGCAGTGTCGCAGAAAAGATCATCCAGCCGGATGGGATATGGATCCGGAGGGATGCTTCAGGAAGAAAACTCGACGGGATGGAGATCCTTCCGGGCGAGGTAGTCGGCACAGTCCCAGAAAAGCCTATCTTGGTTGAAATTGCTGGGATGGAGGTGTGGGTCGATTTGCGGGCTGGACAGAAGACAGGCACCTATTTGGATCAGCAGGAGAATTACGGCATCGTTGCGCAGGAGAGTCGGGGACGAAAGGTTCTTGATCTCTTTTGTCATACGGGGGGGTTTGCCCTTCGTTCAGCCCGAGCGGGTGCGATCGAGGTGACAGGAGTGGATAGCTCCCGTCCTTCCTTGGAGTTGGCCAGGCAGAGTGCAGAGCACCATGGATGGAAGATTCGGTGGGCTCAAGAAGACGTGACACGGTTTCTTCGGACGTGTCGCAAGAGGGAGTACGATCTGGTGATTTTAGATCCGCCAGGCTTAGTCAAAAGCCGTGATAGTGCCGAGGGAGGGACCAGGGTGATGGCTGAACTTCACCGCAGCTCCCTGAAGGTCCTCGCCCGGGGTGGATTACTGGCCACGTTTTCTTGCTCGCACCGCGTCGGCAGTGAGGAATTGTTAGGGATGGTCAAACAAGTTGCGCAAGAGGAGGGTCGGGTTTTGCAGATCAAGACTAAGCTGGAACAGTCATCCGACCATCCGGTAGATCCGGCTTTTCCTGAAAGTCGCTATTTGAGCGGCTTTCTTCTGGAGGTGAGATGAGGCTCTTGGCGCTGGCGCTGCTGTTCCTGTGCGCTCCGGTGGGTGCGAAGGAGTTGGCCCATCCCAAGGATTGTGACGGGAAGGTGGTGGAGCTCAATCCAACAAACCGAATCACGATTGTGCTGGCAAGTAGCCAATCCTTGGCGGATACCACTCGGCAATTTGGGCGGGCGGTCTACGGATGGCAGGGGAGAAAAGAATTTCGAGTCATCGTGGTCGTGGATTTAAGAAAGTCCCTGGGAACTCTCTTTCAGGGATGGACGGTGGGCAAGATGAAGGCAGATCTGAACGAGGAGGCAGAGAGACTGATTCCATGGTATCGAGCCAATCAAAACCCAAACAATCCCCGGCCTGACCTGTGTGGTATTGCCGATTTTGATGGAAAGGTCACTGAGTCCTTGGGTTGGGGTGGTGATGACACGAAGATGAAAGTGAAGATCTTTGGCAAGAGTGGAGATGTGGTATGGTCTGATATGGACGTCATCAGGCCCGATGCCCTTCGTCGCGAGGTGCAGAATCTGCTCGGCCCCCCTGTGCCCACCCCGCCGGATGCAATCCCCAAGAAATCCCGAATGATTCTGCGTAAAGGATGAGTATTTCGGACGGTATCTTTTGTCTTGGGGTGGATCACCATGCGACACCGCTGGGGGTTCGCGAAGTTTTGGCCTCGTCCTCGGGGGACCGTTGGATTCCTCACTTAATTGAGCATGGGGGTGCGGCCGAAGTGGTTTTTTTGAGTACCTGTAATCGCGTGGAGATTTACGGGCGTTCGGAAAGTCGGGGACCCGCGATTGTTTCTGATGTAGCGCGTTCGATGCCTTTGGAGTTAGGGAACGCTTGGCGAGAGGCCCGGGGGGTCTACCTGCACGAAGGGATTGCGTGTTGGCGGCATTTGGCTGAAGTGGCCACGGGGCTTCGATCCATGGTTGTCGGGGAGGGGGAAATATTGGCGCAAGTTCGTCAGGCGTATGCGGGGTCGAGGAATGCGGGCGGTACAGGACGCTCCATGCATGCACTTTTTCAGTCAGGTTTGCGGGCGGCACGGGCGGCGCGGGCGGTGGCGGGATTTGGCCAGGGGGATGCCTCCGTCGGTCGGTTGGCCGCGGAAGCGCTGGAAGAGATGGGCGGCGGAGGAGAAAGTAGGCCTCTCCTTCTTTTAGGTTCTGGACTAACCGCGCGCAGCTTTGTGTCGGCGTATCGAAATCTATCGGAGCGGCCGCTATGGATCTCCTCCAGATCAGCCGAGCGAGCGGGTACACTGGCGGCAGAGTTTCATGCTCATCGAGTGGAGTGGGGGAATTGGCCAAGGAGTGTGGCCGATGTGTCGGTGGTGGTTTCGGCTTTAGCCGGGGGGGAGTTGCCGTGGTCGGAAACGAGTCATGGGGGGCCAGACATATTGATGGACTTAGGTGTCCCCAGGACTTTGACAGCGCTTCAGCGTTCTTTTCCTAGAGCGACTTGGGTAGATTTGGAGGAGTTAGCCAGGAGAAGCGAGATCAAGCCCGAATCACTCCAGGCGATTCACCGTGCCGAAGAGGTTCTGCGGAGGCATGAATCGATCTTTGCCGTTGGCCGTTCCCCAAGCGTGGAGGGTTCTCGGGTAGTTGAGGGATGAAGTTTCGGCTGGGAACACGAGGGAGTCGCCTTGCCCTAGCGCAAGCGAGGAAGGTAGCGGATCAGATGCGTCAACTTCACTCTGGCTTAGGGGTCGAGTTGGTCGTGATCCGCACGGCGGGGGATGTTCGTTCTGAGTTTGGTGACGAAGTTCCCACCGTGGTCGGTGAATTTAGTTCGGCGCTGGAGGAGGCTCTTTTTAAGTCAGAAATTGACGGAGCCGTGCACAGCGCGAAAGACTTGCCTACCGTAATTCCGGAATCTTTGGTGGTGGGGGCTTATCCCGAAAGAGTGGATCCAAGAGATGCATGGGTTTTTCGGGCGGGCGAAACATTTTCGCTGAATTCCTCAGGATGGGTGGGAACGGAGAGTCCGCGGCGAAGGCTTTTTTGGGGCGAGCATTGGCCTCAGACCCAATTTCGAACTATTCGGGGAAATGTGGATCGTCGAATGGAGAGATGTCGGCAAGAGAAAGAGTGGAGTGGAGTTCTTTTGGCCTGTGCGGGAATTGATCGTCTTGGGGGTGTTATGGATGGACTTGTCATGGAGCGATTGGACATTCCGTGGATGATTCCAGCCCCTGGTCAGGGGGCGCTGGCCGTGCAGTGTCGACGGGATGACCGAAAAGCAGTTGAGATGCTCTCCCGTTTAGACGATCCAGACGTTCGCAGTTGTGTCAGTGCGGAAAAAAGCTTTCTAGAAAACTGGGGGGGAGGCTGCTCCGAATCACTTGGGGCCTTGGCCAGGATTCAACCCAATGGAACACTCCATCTCCAGGCGGGGGTGAAAGACCGATTTGATCGTCCCCAGAGAGCCTCAATCGAGGGACCAGTACGCGAAGCGGAGATGGTGGGCGCACGCCTGGCGGAGGAGATGCGTCGTGGGTAAGTGCGGAAAAGTGTGGTTGGTCGGGGCGGGACCTGGAGATCCGGGTTTAATGACTCAGCGTGGGATTGACGTGCTCAAAGTTGCCGAGGTGATCCTCTACGATCGACTGGTTCATCCGGCCATTCTGCTGAACGCGTCGCCGGACGTGCTTTGGATTGATGCGGGCAAGACTCCCCGAGGCCGACGAATGGAACAGCATGAAATTCATCGCCTACTCATTTCCCATGCGGCCAAGGGGAAAAGGGTGGTCCGCCTGAAGGGTGGAGACCCATTTATCTTTGGCCGAGGGGGCGAGGAGGCAGAAGTTCTGGCCAAGGCCAAGATACCCTTCGAGGTGATTCCGGGTGTGACCGCGGGAATCGCTGGGCCGGCCTACGCGGGAATCCCTGTCACCCAGAGGGGAATGAGCACGGAATTGCTGTTTCGGATTGGGGCTCGGGCGGAGGGATCGGTCCGAGGGAAGACTTTGGTCGGGTATATGACAGTGGAGGGCATGGGGGATTTTTTAGAGCGGGCGCTGGATTTAGGATTCTCGCTTTCCACCCCGGCTGGGGTGATCGAAAGGGCCACCACCTCCCAGCAAAGAGTAATCACGGGAACAATCGGAACATTGGCCAACCTCGCCAAGAGGAAACGCGTTTCGGCTCCTGCCATTGTGGTCGTGGGCTCCGTCGTTTCTCTTCGAAATAAGCTGAGGTGGTGGGAAAGGAGAATATTGGCGGGTAAACGTATTGTCCTTACGGCAAGCGAAGCTCTGAGGAAAGGTTGGCGGGAGTGTTTCGAGGATCTGGGCGCGGAGGTGTGGGAAATTCCGATGACCCACATTCAGCCGCTGATTCCCGAGAAGGCTTGGGTTCAGAAGATCTTGAAGGCGGATTGGTTGGTTTTCACCAGTGCGTCCGCGGTGCGTTTTTTTCCCCAAGCGGTGGGTGATCTGAGGAAAGTGGCGGGGTGTAAAATTGCGGCGGTCGGGAAAGGCACGGCAGATGTCTTGGGGGCGATTGGTCTGCCAGCCGATTGGGTGGGGCAGGGGCCCGGCTCGGAAAAGCTGGTACAGGGATGGCCGCAGTGGGCCAAGGGTAGAATCTTGCACATTACAGGAGATGCGGGAGATGACTCGATGATCCAGAGATTTCGAAAGCGTGGCTATCAGGCCGATCGAATCATCATTTATCGAAATCAGGGAGGTCGGTCTGTTCCCAAGCCTGTGCAGGATGCTTTGCAAAAGGAGGGGGCCGATTGGCTTGTTTTTGCCAGCGGAACGGCGGCGTCGCGCTTTCGCAGGCTTTTTCCAAGATTGAAAAAGATTCGTCAAGTCGTGGCTATCGGGCCGGCCACAGCGCGGGCCGCGCGCAACGCTGGGTGGAGGGTCTCCTGTGTGGCGAAGGAGCCCTCGGCACAGGGGGTGCTTCGTGCGATGATGAGTACCTCATGAATCCACTTTTGGACGAAACGATGGAAGGGGCGCACGTGGCCTTAGCGATGGGGGATATGGCCGCCGCCGCTGCCCTTT
>Ga0247839_1002074_pt1 | contig 30958 bp, 28 predicted proteins | sample LaCruzMarch2015__6_FD_192405 | JGI IMG/M metagenome (GOLD analysis project Ga0247839, IMG submission 192405) | Freshwater microbial communities from meromictic Lake La Cruz, Castile-La Mancha, Spain - LaCruzMarch2015_16m | ecosystem: Environmental > Aquatic > Freshwater > Lake | place: Spain... | reverse complement strand
ATGAGGCCAGTAGAAGAAGCACTCAACACAAGGCCATTATCTAGAAATAAGGTGTCTAGCTGGTGTGTGTTCATATCCACGCTGTACACCATGGATGGAGATTTCTTCTCCGATTTCTTCACATGCCCCAGAAATTTCACAAAATCGAGATGTGCGGCTGTTATCACTTTTCCATTACTAAACGTGATATTGTCTGCACCTTTTAAGGCCGGTAAATCCACTCGGTTGGACAATCCACTCGGTTCAATCGTGTAGGAATGGATGGTTTTTTCCTGAGTTCCTGTAACGTAAAGCCTATTGCCTACCACCCCTACTCCATTTGCATAGGCCAACTTATCGCCCACTTGCTTCCACGTTGTTCCGTCAAAATGCATGATGTAGCTGCGTTTCAGTGCCCATAGTTTCTCCCAAGTGCTTCCTTTCTTGCCGCTATCGTTACTCACATATAGTCCTCCACGATGGTCGGTACACACGTCATTGGGCGATGTCACCAAAGGATTATACAACGCATTCACAAATTGAAGCGAATTCTCTTGCAGCTGAAAAACCAAAATGCCATGCAGGTCGCGCTTAGTATCATGATTCACTGCGTATAAAAACGTTTGATTTCCTATAGTTGCCACATCAATGCCATGAGGCCGCAATTGCAGGCTATCGGGCAATCCCGTGATATTCAACCTCAATTGTTTGCCAGTAGAAATGGTGTAAGCATAAAATCCATTTTTGGAAGAATCCTCCAATCGCCTTTCCGTGGATGAAATAATAATTCGGGGATAACCCAAGCTTGTATCTAGCGCAATATCCTCTGGTCCAGGCCCAGTGGCAATTACACGATACGGTTTGCTATAGGTGCCATAGTTTTTGCATGCAGAAATTGACATGCCAACCAACACAAGAATCAGAAGTTTAGAGCAATTCAAAAAGTTTCGCAATGGCTTGATTTACATTCGTGTGAACTTCCGTAATGGATGCTTCCATCATATAACATGGAGCGCATATTATTCGATTTTCAACATCAACAGCAAGTTCTCGAATAGAACGCATCTCCGATACTGCACCGGTTTTCTCCAATCCACCGCCAATGGCAGCAATGTCGTAAGGTGAAGCTTCGGTTGTGTTTCCTACTGAAAGATGCGGATGAATTCCAGTTCCTTCCAACGCTTTCGCAATCACTGTAGGCCCCATGCACAAACCAACCAACGGCTTTTTGGCTGCTGTCATTTCAACAATAATGCGTCTAACTTCTTGATTTATTGTCCCATCAGGCCCATCAAATGCCCAAGAAGTCAAATTTTTAGCTGCACCAAACCCACCCGGAATAACCAACGCATCCAAATCTGTTTCCGATATATTCGCTAGGTTCTTGATATCGCCACGGGCAATGCGCGCAGCTTCCACCAGCACATTTCTAGTTTCGCTCATCTCCGCACCACTAATGTGATTAACCACGTGATGCTGCTGCACATCGGGTGCCACGCAAATGGCTTTGCTCCCATTTTGGTCAATAGCCAAAAGTGTAAATACTGATTCCTGTATTTCAGAACCATCATATACACCGCAACCTGACAGTAATACTCCTATTCTCTTCTTCATTTCCGAAAAATTTAATGCGATTTAGAGCTTCCGCTAATATGGAAGTCAAAGATGTAAACAAACCAATTCAATTGCCACAAAAAAAAACTGCTCCCCGAATTATCGGAGAGCAGTTTCTAATTGCTTTTTAAGTTATTGAATCTAGCATTGCTGCTAGAAGTCAAATTACTCAGCTACTACAGCAGTTGTGTCAACAGCAACTTCTTCAACAACTGGAGCTTCTTCAACAACTGGAGCAGCTTCTTCCACTACTGGAGCTTCTTCAGCAGCTGGCTCAGTTCCGCATGAAGCGAAGAACAATGTTGAACATACAGTAGCAACTAGGAAAAGGTTAAATTTTTTCATTTTGTTTGGTTGGTTTGTTTGGGTTTAGATCCGAGTACAAATGTATATATCGAAAGTGTTCAAAACTCATTTCTAAAATATGTTAAAAAATTTTATTTAAACTGATTTTCAACTAGTTACATATCTTATCAAGATATTAACAGACCTCGTTTCTCAAAAAGACCTCTAATAACGAAGTTAACGACTGTCAAAAATGACCTGTTTGGTCAATCCTGAATGGCTCCAAGTGCCAGTCGCGTATCTTTAGAATCCACCACTTCCTTCACCCAGTCTTCCGATTTCAGCTTTTCCTCATTGAGGATAATAGGGTTTCCTAAATAGTCAACCCGTTTTCCAGGATAGATTAATGTTCTCCACAAATAAACCAGCAAAGACGGTTGGTTCAAATTTGGATGATTGTAGGGTTTCACTTCCCTTGCGTGATACTCGGGGTATAAACTCCAATGCACTTCTGGACGCATGTGGTGAATGGCATGAAAACCATTGTTAAATGTGAGGGCATTAAACAGTTTTCCTGTAAAACTGCGCGAATGGTTGTAGGCATGTAAGTGGTCGCATCCATCATGTTGCCAATAATTTGTGCCGAATATGCCCCATGTCCCATAAAAATTTGGAAGAATAACGAGCAAAATCGCACGCTGCCAGTCTAAAATCAAAACAATGAGTTTAAACCCAAAGACCACCAACGACTCATACGTGTATTGTTTAGTCCATGCCCTGTTGGTGTTACGCATATATTTCACAAATCGCTGTTCGGAAGCCATTATCTCGAACATTAAGAGAAAAAAGAACAATGCTTGATTCAGAATATTCCAACGAAACTGTGCCCTATTTGTGCGAGCAGAATCTTTTGGAGTTTGCAAGTGCTTGTGATGGCTCAAATTATGACCTGGAACGAAACCACTTACCGGATGTCCGTGGCAAAGCGAAAGCAAAAACTGAAAGCCGCGATTTAATTGTGAAGAATAGAATAGCGGTACATGAATGGTATTGTGAATTATGGTGGCAATAATAAACTGATAAAAACAGTGCGCCAAAACCAATAAAACAACCCAATGCCACGAAATTAAAGGATACAAAACCCAACTTGCAGCCAAAAAACCTACATATCCAATTACAACACTAAGAGTTAAGACATCGGATTTGTATCTAAAAACATGTGAATTTGCCATTTCAGACAGATTGATGCTGCAATAATATTAAAACAGACTAATAGAGACAAATGATGTTTAGCAGTTATTATCTCTTATTTTGGGCATCCAAACCCAACCGTGTGAAATTCATTGCTCTGTTTACAATCCTTGCATTACCACTAGCGAGTGTGGGGCAAAACTATTTTCAGCAGCACGCAGATCATGAAATACAGGTAACGCTTGACGATGAGCGACATGAATTGCACGCGTTTCAAACAATAACATACACCAACAATTCTCCCGACACGCTCTTTGAACTTTGGTTTCATCTATGGCCAAATGCCTACCAACGCGGCACAGCGCTCGACCATCAAATGCGCGAATCTGGAGATGTGTCGCTGTTTTATTCCAAAGAAGAAGATCGTGGGCAGATAGATAGTCTTGACTTTAGAGTGAATGGAGTCCCTGTCAAAACCCGACCACATTCCAAACATACTGACATCCTGTTGGTGCAATTATCGGCCCCATTGCCACCACAAACAAGTATCCAAATAACCACACCATTTCAGGTGGATATACCAAAAGGCATCTTTTCGCGATTGGGGCATCTTGGTCAAGCGTATCAAATTACGCAGTGGTTTCCGAAGCCTGCTGTTTACGACCACAAAGGCTGGCACGCTATGTCCTACTTAGGTCAAGGCGAGTTTTATTCTGAATTTGGGACCTACGATGTGCATCTTACGGTGCCAAAAAACTATGTGGTTGGTGCAACTGGCGACCTTGTAAATGGAGAAGCAGAAATCGCATGGCTAGAGGAGAAAGCAAAACAAACGGCAGCAACAGCATTGTTCGACAATAATTACTTGGAATTCCCGAAGTCTGATTTAGAAACCAAAACCCTGCATTTTCACCAGGAAAATGTGCATGATTTTGCATGGTTTGCAGACAAACGCTACCATGTATTAAAGGGTGAAGTTGAATTGCCCATTTCAAAACGCAAGGTCACTACTTGGGCGATGTTCACCAACAACGAAGCCGATTTATGGAAAAACTCCATTGAATATCTTAATGATGCCACGCTTTTCTACTCCGAAAAAGTAGGCGAATACCCCTACAATCATGTAACCGCGGTGGATGGTGTACTATCTGAAGGAGGTGGCATGGAATATCCCAACATTACAATAATAGGAGAGTCGGGAAATGCCAAGGCTTTGGAGACAACAATAATGCACGAAGTTGGGCACAACTGGTTTTATGGAATGCTGGCCAGCAACGAGCGCGCCCATCCATGGATGGACGAAGGCATGAATAGCTTTATTGAAGCCCGATACATGTTCAACAAATATCCAAACCTAAAGCTGCGAGACTCCTATTTCAATGGCAAATTAATGCACGCAGGCTTGCGAATTCTAGGCATCTACGACCTTGAATACAGCGAAATCAATCGCCTGACTTACCGTTTTTCGGCCAGAGCAAATTCAGACCAGCCTATGGAACTTGCCTCTACAGCTTTTTCATCGATGAACTACGGAACAATCGTTTATCAGAAATCTGCCGCAGTGTTGGCCTATTTGCAAGCCTATTTGGGTGATGCAAAAATGGACACGATAATGCACCGCTATTTTGACACATGGCGCTACAAACATCCTTATCCAGAAGATTTTAGACAGGTGGCAATGGCAGTTGCAAACGATTCGCTTTCGTGGTTTTTTGATGGGCTAGTGGGGTCTAATTCCAAATTAAACTATGCGATAACCAATGCTCACCTTCTTGAAGATTCTATTAAAGTGAAGGTGCGCAATGCTGGTGAAATTGCGGCACCGTTCCCAATTTCGGTGATGCAAAACGATAGCGTTCAACATGTTTCATGGTTTGATGGCCTATCTAAAAAAGGATGGGTAACGGTGCCTTGCGATAGTTGCGATGCTGTTTTGCTCGATGCCAATCATTCCATTCCAGACCTCAACCCGAAGAATAATATCCTGGCATTACCAGGGCATGGCCGCGATTATCGCCAGTTAAAAGCACATTTTCTGGGTTTTGTAGAAACGGACGAACAGAGCCACATTGCATTTGCTCCCATTCTTGGTGGCAATGTGAATGATGGAGTTATGCTGGGCGTGGCCATCTACAACGACCTTTTGCCCAAAAATCGGTTTAGCTACACCATAATGCCCATGTATGCCTTTGGAAGCAATGGACTGACGGGCATGGCCGATTTGCACTATACCGTATTTAATGGAACTAGCTCATTCATACGTTTCCGCATTCAGGGCCAACGTTTCACCATCGACCAAACAAACAACCGCTATTTGCCTGGCAACATCATTCGGCCTGAGGTATTGCTAACTTTTGGTAACAAAAACGTTCGGAAAAACATTTCGCATGCACTAAGAGCCCGAGCTAATATTTTCTTTGAGGAAAATTCATCAAAGTCTGGCCCTATCATACCTCAACTGACCTATGTGTTTAAACATGCTCTTGCCCCGCATTCAACCCAAGTAACCTTGGACATGCAATGGCTAGACGAGACTCCAAAGTTCAACCTCGAAGCCATCTACAGTTTCGCATTTAAGCGCAGCCGTGGAGTGCGCGTGCGTTATTTCTTTGGTTTGATGCCCATCCCAACATCCGAAAGCAACTACAATTTTCGCATGAGTAGCCATCGCGGGTATCAGGACTATTTGCACGAAGGAGCATTCTTAGGCCGTCACGAAACCAAAGGCTTCTTTTCGCAGCAAATGATTGAGGCCGATGGCGGGTTCAAAACCTACATGAACATTGGCGCATCTAATAATTGGCTCACGGCACTGAACATTAGCTCAACGCTATATCGCAAAATTCCCATCGAATTGTTCCTTAGTGTTGGTGCATCCGCTAACACAGGTACAGCCTTTCCTGGTTCCGAAACATTCTTGGTGGAGTTTGGGGCAAGCGTCAATGTAATTCCAAACGTATTAGCCGTGCATTTCCCTTTTCTATTTTCTACCGATGTAAAAAATAATGTGGAGCTGAATACCCGAAATTATTGGGAGCGCATACGGTTCACATTCAACATCAACGAAATAAAGCCGCGTCAACGAATACAGGAGATGTTTAGGTAGAGACAGTTAATTACTCGAACCAAAAACTCTACTCTCCAGGATGATAAATCCTCTCTGCGTGCTTTTCAATTTCAGCGCGGTCAAAGGTCATGGGTTTGTATTGTTCTTTAGTAAATAATTCCATTTGATCGGTGTAATGCTTGCTCTCTTCATGCGAAGATGCTCCAAAAGCATTTATACTTTCGATGGATGGCCCATCTTTAGAAAACCTCACCTTTTGGATGTAACCATCACCATTCACAATTCGAAATAACCCCTTTTTCTTATCGTAAAGTTTTGCATCGGCAGCGCGAGGAACCTCCCTCAAACCATGGGCTGGAAAGCTGACCTCACCCTTTTGATGACGTTGAACCTCACCTAGGGCCACGTCCAAAGTTCCATGTGTTTTGAGTAAAAACTTCTTGGCTTTAAGGATGGCTTCAACCGCTTCAACTTCACTGATTTTTTGTTTTCGAATCATTAGTAAACCAAATGGAGCATCAGCGGCCAGTCGCAAATTATCATGAACAATCATTGCTAGCGCAGCATCTTTATTAGCTGCATCGCCCCTCTTGTTCCATTGCTTTAGTTTGATAATAGCGTCCGATATATCAGGATGTGCTGCTGGATCCAAATCATACATCGCAGCAAATCTATCAGCATAGCTACCACTTGAATGATACGAAGTGTTGTATTTGAAGCTTTCCACTTGGGCTTCAGAAAACTTACCATTATTCCCCTTAAACAAAGAACCAAATACCTCTCCCCTATTATATTCAAAGGTTTGAATTCCAGGAAAATCAGTTTGAACAGCACAGCTATCTCCTGTGCAATGCATGGGCGTATTGTTCGCGTTGTAGATATACCCGCATTCAGGGTTTTCAGTATGCGGCATTTTATCAAATGGAATAATTCCTTCCCATTTATAAGCCGATGTATTTGCGGTTATGGGCAATGTCCAATCTAATTTAGGATTGCGGTTTGGCACTTTTCCTGCCGAGTGCAGCAAGATATTTCCTTGTTTGTCGCCATACACCACATTAAACAAAGGCAGCGCTTGCATCTTAAGAGCAGTTTTAAACGACTCCAAATCGGTCGCTTTGTTCATTCTATACCACTGCTCTGCTGCGCGAATATCAGTGTAGCTGGGAAACCGGAACGCATAACTACCATACTTTTTGGCCTTATAAACTGGACCGTAGGTTGAAATCTGAACCTTTTTACTTACTGGAATGCGCATACCCGCAATTTTCACCTTCATCTTGGCTTTCTTCACATAGAACTCATGCCATTGTCCATCGTATTTATATTGGTTTTTGTTTTTTGGATTGATTTCAAGCTTGTAAGCATCTCCAAATACATGATAATTTACAGTGTGCGCCCAACCCAAATGGCGATTGGTTCCAACAAAAATGGTCATGCCTCCAGGAAATAATCCTCCAATTATATCCCAACCTTCTTGGCTTGCAACATGCGCTTCATACCACGCTACTCGGCCTTCTAATGGCTGATGAGAATTGATACTAAGATAACCCAATCCATCTTCCATCCGCGAGGGCGCTACAGAGATAGCATTGCTTCCAACGGTATTCACAGAAAAAAATTCGTGGAGTCTATTCTCATTAACCGCTTTAAGTGTGAGTCCAACTCCAGCCATAAGTGATGTGTTGAGCACATACCCTTTTACCAAATCTTGAGCCGTAAATGGCAATGACTTTTTTCGAAGCACTTCATTCGGGTGAGCCGTTGCATAGGCATTCAGCCCTTGGGTATACGCTTCCAATACCTTTCTATAATCTGAAGACAAGTCAAGTTCGTATCGTGCATCTACTAAAGAGTCAATGCTCAACAATTGTAAGCCGAAGTCAAACAAAACACCTTCCTTTCCGAGCACCTCGCCCAACATACGTTTCCCTGTAAGAACGTTATGTTGAATATGCTCGAAATCATCCTCAGAATGCGCCCAAGCTAAACCGTATGCCGCATCAGCATCCGTAATTCCATAAATATGGGGCACACCAAAAGAGTCACGAATAATAGTAACATCCTTAGGATTGACTTGACCGCTGCAGTTATTGCAGACCACTAATGTCCAAAGACTGATGGCAATCACTACTCGGGCGAATTGAATAGAATACATGAAAATAAAGATTTGGCGAAAGGTAAAAGTTATGCTGATACTAAAGCATTCCCTGAGAATGTTAATGATTAAGGAAAGCGGATATTACGTGGCGTTCTCTAGAAATTTCAAACAACACAATAAGTTTCTGTTTTTTCCGTTCTAAAGGAGAAATATTTTTTCGTTTTAAAAACTTTTGTTTCACATTTACGTTAATAGTTTAAACAATATTAAAATGAAACTCTCATCACTCACAAAACTATTGTCAGGATTCATCCTACTAATATCCTTTACTAGTTGTAACATATTTAAGGAAATTTCAGTAAGTGACGCAGACTACCAACCATATGATGCTATTATCGTTCCTGGATTTCCGTTTAACGATGAGGAAGGAAAGATGAACGCTTTTCAGCGCATGCGTCTGTTCTGGGCACTTCACCTCTATGAAACTGGAGAAACCAACTACATTATAGTTTCAGGTAGCGCAGTTCATTCTCCATATGTTGAGGCGGAGATATTCGCTATTTTCTTAGCCGAATTAGGTGTTAATCCAAAACATATTATTATTGAAAATCGCGCAGAACACAGCACTGAGAACGTGTTTTATTCTTTGGAATTGGCTAAAAAGTTAGATTTAAAACGTGTGGTAGTAGCAACAGATCCTATGCAATCGAAAATGATAGCATATCTAATGCGCAACATTGACGTTGAAATAGACTACCTGCCAACAGACCTGAAGATGATTTTTACCAAATACCAGCCTAAGTTTGACCACGCTATAGATGGTTCTCCTGCCTATGTCAATAACTTTGTTCCTCTAAAAGAACGTGAAAATAGAAAGTTGAGAATGCAGGGAACGAGAGGCGAGCGTTATCTTAAAAGTGTTGAAGAAGAACGTACTGCTCAAGCCTACTCTAACTGATTTTGATTTTATTTAGCAAAGTGATGCATACTTAGGATTGTAAAATCAAAACAAAATATGATTCAAGTTTTTTATTGGCATCTCTTCGCCATAATATCCATTTCTATAGCTTCCTGTGGAAGTACTGAAAAGGCATTTGATGAAGCAAGGAATAAAATGCCGTTTGATGCGATAGTGGTACCCGGAGTGCCGTTCGACACAGCTTGGAGTGATGTTATGCGCGCCCGTGTTTTGTGGAGTTATCATCTGTATAAAAATGGATATGCCAAAAATGTAATTTACTCTGGAAGTGCTGTATATACGCCATTTGTGGAGGCTAGAATTATGGCTTTGTATGCCATTGAATTGGGTATTCCTAAGGAAAATGTTTTTACCGAAGAAAAAGCTGAACACAGCACCGAAAACATCTATTACAGCTATTATTTGGCAAAGAATTTAGGATTTAATCGCATCGCCCTTACTACAGACCCCTTTCAGAGTGGGATGCTAAAGTCATTTGTGAAAGCCGAGAATTTGGATGTCCAGCTGGTCCCTGCAAACTTCGATACGGTTAAAACTTTGTATTCGAATATCAAGATTTCAATTGACCCAACTTGGGCCAAAGTGGAACAATTTACGGCCTTACCAGAACGAGAATCATTTTGGAAACGCTTAAGAGGTACTATGGGAAAGAACCTAAAGTTTACCCCTGAAGAAATTAGCGATAGTACTATGCGCTACGAAACGGTGTGGATTCCTCTTGAGGAATAGTTCATTTAAAATAAAAATATTGTTTCTTCCATGACATTATCTACGCAATTCACGCAGTATTTTTGTGTGGTTCACGTAGGGAAAAGATGAAACGCACTATTCGAATAGCATCGGGAGAAGTTTCCCTAGTAGATGAAGAGTTAATCTATTTTAAACTCTATCCTAACACGGAGATTAATCTTTCTCTTGTAAAAGAATACAATAGTATTGTTGGCTACCTATGCGAAGAGCGTCCGCACGTTACAATAGGCGATATTAGCGGGCTAACTTATTTGGCCAAAGAAGCGCGAGAATGGCTCACACAAAGAAGCAATGAATGGGGCATCACCATATCAATGGCCGTAATCTCGAACACCTTTTCTTCGAAACTAATTGGGAATTTATTTCTTACTGTAAGCAGACCTAAATATCCAGTAAGGATATTTTCAAATTATGCTGAGGCAGAACTATGGTCTAGAAAGAACTATGCTACCTATACGGCTAACGTGGAACAGGTAGGATAATTTCTTCCGTTAAAACTATTTTGATTCTTCTAAAATGCCTTTGATATCGGGTCGAAAATAGAGTTCACTCTTCAATACTTTGCCGTCTTCTCTGTAAATCGGCAATCCATCAGCATCAAGCTTGCTCATATTGCTTCGGTGAATTTCATCGAAAACTGCAGCCATTTTATGTTGCAATCCATGCTTGCAAATAGTTCCAAAAAGGATATACATCATATCTCCTAAAGCATCTGCAATCTCAACCAAATCTCCATTTTGACATGCTGAGAGATACTCCTCATTTTCTTCCTTCATTAAGTTAAACCGCAGCATAACATCAGCTTCTCCAATATTATGCTCGGGCAACTCTCGATTTCCAATACCAAAAACGCGGTGAAACTCATATACCGCAGCTATTTTCTCATGAAGCGTATGTTGAGTGCTCATTTCCTAATTGTACATAAATAAAATTCTACTTGTCCCAAAAGCGGATTCCTCTATTGACTCTGAAAGCCTATAACTGGCATCATAAACTTGTTCTAATCGGTTGGTAATCTGGCCAGTTGTATCGGTGAATTGAGACGATTCCAAATAATGATTCTCTGAAAAATCCAATACCGTATACCCCAAAGTCACGTGATTTGAATTGGCGTAATTAATCCGCACAATTCCACCGAAATAATAATCGTAAGTGCGATAATGAATAAGGCTATCGTTCTGATTGAAATACGATATGCGAAAAAGCCTCCCATCATCTTCGTAGTACCGGTATTCCTGATATCGCACACGAGATTCTCCATGAAAATGCTCAAATCGCACTCGTTTGTTATTCAAATAAGACAAACAATGTGAGCTGTCTACCGCACCAAAAACTATGCATTCTAAACTATCGTTGCTCAAATAATGGTAGCTCCCAACTGTTGTGGTTCCATTTTCCAGACGTTCCACTTTAGCTTGTAACAAGCCATTGGAATAACGCTCAGTAATTGATTTTACAGGATTCCCATCGTTGTCAAAAAAGGTTTGGTCAATTGCAGTATCACCAGAATAGAAATACTCCACATAACCAACAGGGTTTCCGTTGCTAAAGCGATATTCTCTGCAAAGCTTCCCACTATGCATTGCATCCGCAGAGCACGGAATAATTTCATCTACACCACAAGATGAAAAGACCATTATAAAAATCAAACCCAACGTTGAAATTAAGAAATGCTTCATTCGAAAATTCAAAATTATAACGCAACACCTACAAGATGGCGAGCATTACTAATGGCAGCTTCAGTAGGAGAATCGTTACTCAGCATTTTGGCAATCTCCATCACCCTATCTTCCTTATCTAAAACACGAATTCGCGTAATTGTTCGATTCGCATCTCCCTCTTTGTAAACAAACAAATGCTGCATTCCTTTTGCAGCTATTTGGGGTAAATGGGTAATGCAGATTACTTGCATAAAGTTGCTAAGTTCTCTGATTTTCAATCCCATTTTATCGGCCACATCTCCGGATACGCCTGTGTCAATTTCGTCAAATATTACCGTTGGAAGCTGTGCATTTCGGGCCATTTCGGCCTTGATAACTAACATAAGTCGCGATAGTTCACCACCGCTTGCCACCTTACTTATGTCTTGCAATGGCTGGCCTTTATTTGCAGAAAAAAGCACTTGAATAGTATCTGCGCCAAGGGCATTTATTTCCATTGGTTGAATGGAGAATTGCACTTCGGCATCGGGCATTCCAAGTTGATTAAGTTCTTTGGCCAACTTTTCACTTAGTCCAATTGCAATAGACTTGCGCGATTGGGTTAAGGCTTCAGCTTTAGCGAATAAATCAATTTGCAATTTGCTTAGCTCAGACTGAAGTTTGATCAGTTCTTCATCCGAACGCTCTATTCCGCTCATTTTCGCCTCCAACTCACTCATAAATTCGAGTAATTCAGCCTCATTAGGCTTGCGATGCTTGTTCATTATATAATAAATAGCATCCACGCGTTCTTGCAATCGCTCAAGTTCTTTAGGGTCCTCATCTATAGTTGAAAGACTACGCTCCATTTCAGCGTTTACATCTTCCAATTCAATGACGGAACTCTTAATTCGTTGCGCCCAATCTTCGGCTTTGGAAAAATTCTTTGACAATCGCGCCACATCATTACCTAATTGACGCAAAGCATCAACCAGTGCTTGCTCGCCATTTGCCAATTGATTAGTTACCTTGGACAACGTGCTACTAATTTCACCCGCATGCTCTAAGGTTGCTAATCGCTCTTCAATTGCAGTCAATTCGCCTTTAACAAGATGTAGCTCTTGAAATTCTTGAACTTGAAAACGCAAATAATCCTCTTCTGAGCGAAGTTGATTTGCATCTTTCTCCAATTTGGATAATGATCTTTTCTTTTGACTCCAATCGTCATAAACAGTTGAAAAGTTGGCAAATGATTTTCCTTTATCCGAACAGGCATCCAAAAAACGTGCTCTGAAATCTGGCTCTTTTAATGTGTGAACTTCATGTTGAGAATGAAGATCAACCAGACAGTCCGCAAGCTGCTTCAACTGAGGTAAATTGACCGGAGTATCATTAATAAATGCCCGAGATTTGCCTTGAGCATTTATTTCGCGTCTGATAGTGGTTGTTGATTCTAAATCGATGTCATTTTCCTCAAAAAAATTTTGAAGTGCAAATCCATCTGTGATAAACTCTGCTTCTACAACACATTTCGCATTTTGATTGTAAAGCACAGAAGAATCTGCTCGTTTGCCCAATACAAGTGATAAAGCACCTAATAAAATGGATTTTCCTGCTCCGGTTTCACCAGTCAAAATAGTGAGCCCCGGAAGGAATTCCACCTCCAAATCGCTAATTATCGCATAGTTGCGTATGTGTAGGCGACTAAGCATGAAAAATCACTGTTTCGTGATTTTCTGATACTTGGCAGAGTTCGAGGGATCCATTTCCATTAACAATTGCGCTGCCTTTGTTTTTATATCTGGCAATCCCTCAGAGAACACATTGGTAAGTTCGTCTGCTTTACCTGTAAAAAAGGTCTGTAACAAAAAAGAGTTGGGCTGATCTTTTCGGATACGCTTCAACTCAGGAAGGCAGTCATAGATGGCTTTTCTACCACCCTCAATGTCCTTTTGCATTACATCTAATCCCAAACGGTGATACCTGTAAATGACGTTACGAAATCCTTCAAAACGGGCATTCAATAAATTCTCAATAATCCAATAGCGATTTTTACTTCCATCAGCAGATTTCCAACCGCGCTCGGGTTCTTGCTGGGCATTGTTTACGATTTGAAAAGCTTTCTGAAAATAAGGTTCACCGCCTTTATCCGAAAAGGAATCGTAGTCCATCCCAATTATTAAGTAGGCATAGTATGCCATTACAGAAGTGAGATTGCCAATATGTTGATTCTCCTGAAATTGAAGCTGTTGACTTTCAGTATAAGTAAAAGTAAAGTCTTGGTCGTTTATGTTGAGCAAAACGCTATTGTACGAAGAATTGAAAGCTGGTCTGCTCGCTTGAATTTGAATTGTAGCTTTGAATTTATCACTTGATAACCGTTCGGAAACCGTAACTAAAATACTACACTCAATGCGTTCTTCTTTATTAAAATTATCGGTTGTCCATGCAGTAGAATTCATAAATTCCCGCATACTATTCTGAAGTGTTTCAAAAATTCGCTTCTCTGTATTTTGCACTTGCGGACTAATAACCGACACCGAACAATTTAATTCTTGAGCACTACCGTTGATGGTAAAAGCTAGAATAATTAGTGTGATTACGTACCTCATAAAGCAGCAGAAACAATTTCAAGAATATCGATGGCAACCTGCGCCTTTGTCTCTAGCCCAAAAGTAGCGATATTCCCTTGTCGATCTAGCACGGTGACACGATTGGTATTGTGTCCAAAACCAGCACCTTCGTCTATAAGCGAATTAAGCACAATCAAATCGCAATTTTTTCGCTGCATTTTCTCTTGTGCATTAAGAATTCCATTTTCAGTCTCTAATGCAAATCCAACAAGGTACTGATTAGTTCTCTTTCGTCTTCCAAGTTCTGCCAAAATATCCTGCGTTGGCTCTAACTCAATACTTAAATTGGCGTTAGCTTTCTTGATTTTTTGTGCTGCAATATTTTTGGGGCGATAGTCTGCCACGGCAGCGCAGAGTATGGCAATGTCAGCATCCTTAAACAATGGGACTGTGCAATCGTACATTTCTTGAGCCGAAGTAACATCCTTTCTCGCAATATTGGCGCTTGATTTTATCGCACTTGGCCCACAAACCAATGTAACATGAGCACCCTGAATTGCAGCTTCCTCTGCAATCATAATTCCCATTTTTCCTGAAGAATGATTTCCGATAAAACGTACAGGATCAATGGCTTCGTATGTTGGCCCTGCAGTAACCAGTATCACCTTTCCTTGCAATTTACTCATGGAGAAGTGAGGCAATCGAATTGAATATTTCCTCTGGTTCGGTCATTCGGCCGTAGCCATTCAGACCGCTGGCCAGCTCACCTTCTTCCGGCCCAACCACATAATTCCCTGTTTCTTTTACCAATTTAATATTGCGTAAAACCGCTGGATGCTGCCACATTTCTAAATCCATTGCTGGCGCTAAAAGAACAGGGCACAATGCCGATAGATAGGTAATTGTTACTAAATTATCTGAAAAACCATTCGCAATTTTCGCAAGGCTATTGGCAGTAAGTGGCGCAATAACATATATATCTGCCCAATGCCCTAGCTTAACATGATTGTGCCATTGGCCAGTTGCATTATCAATCATCTCGGAATAAACGGGATTACCGGACAACACCGCCAACGTTGGTCGCGTCACAAAATCAAAGGCCGATGGAGTGGCAATCACACGCACTTCCGCACCAGCTTTAACAAGCAAACGAATAAGCATGGGAACCTTATAGGCTGCAATGCCACCCGTTACACCAACTAGAATGCGTTTTCCTTTCATCCGCCTTTATGCAAGAAAACCCAGCAATTGCCAGGTCTTCTTTTAGTTATGAGTCATAAAAATTAAACCTCTGAACCAGCAGCTACCGCTTCTTTAGAAGGATTGCGGTAGTATACTTTACCATCCAAATACTCTTGAATAGCAATAGAAACTGGTTTTGCCAAGCGCTCGTAGGTTTTAGAAACCTCAATTTGCTCACGGTTCTCGTAGATTTCTTCTAAGCTATCTGCTGGTTGAGCGAACTCTTCCAACTTTGCATTAAGCTCTTCTTTGATTTCTGTTCCAATCTGATTGGCACGCTTGCCCAAAATGGCAATCGTTTCGAATATATTACCTGTTTCGCTCTCCAATTGAGCAATATCGCGGGTAATAGTGTTTCTTTTAGCTTGAGAATCTTTGTATTCCATGTTATAGTGATTTTATCTTTTGCAATTGTGTTTTACTGTCGGCACTCACCTTGTCTACATCTCTAGCATACGAAGTATCGGGATACTTTTCCATGTAAGAAATGCATTCGGCAATTGTTTCATTGTAGCGCTCTACCTGCTTCGATTCTATACTATTGAAAGCAAGCAAATAACCAGATTTGATAATCATAAACCCTAATTCCTCCCTGTGACGCGAATCTGGAAAATCCTTAATCGTGTTTCGGAGCGCAAAGATAGCAGCTTTATAGTCACCTAAGCGGTAATAAAGTTTCGCGTGCTTATAGCTTTTGGCTTCCAACTTTGCACGCAAACGATCCATCAAATCGTTGCACTCTGAAACGCGTTCGCTATTGGGATATCGGTTTACAAACAACTGAATCTCATCAATTGCTTTGTAGGTGCTGGTCTGATCCAAACTTTCTTCTGGAGAATCCAAAAAATAGCATTTGGCATTCATAAATTGTGCTTCCTCTGCATTTACACTTCGAGGAAATGTTTTTATGAAATTATTAAAGTGATAGCCAGCAAGCATATAATCGCCTAATCTATAATTACAATAGGCATAGAGGTAATACACATCCTCGGCCTTACTCGTACCGCGAAACACCGTAATCAACTCTTCCAATAATGGAAATGCTTTTTGGTATTTACCATTGTCGTAATACAATTTGGCCACCTCATACTTTTTCTCAAAATCGTTGCTTTTGAGAATTTTCTGATACTTACAACCGCTATTGGCAATTGCTACTATGAGCAAACAGGCAGCTATGGCTTTTTTAAGCATGGCCGCGAAATTAAGGATTTATCTCCTTTCTATTAGTTGTCAATTTCGCTGTGCGTATTTGATGGGCAACTTTCTAAGATTGAGTTCATTTTAATGCCCTGTTCGGGTAATTTTGTATCATCAAATTTCACAAACATGGATATTTTTGAACGTATTCGAACCAATCGTGGACCATTAGGCACGCATTCAAAGGAAGCACACGGGTATTTCACTTTCCCAAAATTGGAGGGCGAAATAGGAAATAAAATGGTGTTTCGAGGACGCGAGCGCTTGGTGTGGAGCCTTAACAACTATCTTGGATTGGCAAATCATCCCGAAGTTAGAAAAGCAGATACCCAAGGTGCCGCAGACTTTGGTATGGCTTCACCAATGGGGGCTCGAATGATGTCTGGCAATACTGACTATCACGAAAAACTTGAGAAGGAATTGGCGGCTTTTGAGATGAAGGAGGCTGCAATTTTGCTCAATTTCGGATATCAAGGTATGGTATCTGCAATCGATGCTTTGGTAACGCGACATGACGTTATTGTTTATGATGCAGAATCACACGCTTGTATTTTAGATGGTGTCCGGTTGCACATGGGAAAACGCTTTGTTTATCCTCACAACGATATTCCAAATCTGGAAAAACAGCTTCAACGAGCAACAAAACTTACGCAAGAAACTGGTGGTGGAATTCTAGTAATCACAGAAGGAGTTTTTGGTATGTCTGGTGCTCAAGGCAAATTGAAAGAAATTGTTGCGTTGAAAAAACAGTATGATTTCCGCTTGTTTGTTGATGATGCGCATGGTTTTGGCACTCAAGGAGCTACTGGTGCTGGCACTGGCGAAGGTCAGGGAGTTCAGGATGGAATAGACCTCTACTTCGGCACGTTTGCAAAAAGCATGGCAAGCATTGGTGGATTTATCGCGGGCACTGAGAATGTAATTGACTTCCTACGCTACAATATGCGTTCTCAAATTTTTGCCAAAAGCCTTCCAATGCCATTGGTAGTTGGAGCGCTGAAACGATTGGAATTGCTACGCAATGAACCCAAACTTCGTGAAGATTTGTGGACAATCGTTCGGGCACTTCAAAAAGGCTTGACTGAGGCTGGATTTGAAATTGGAAATACGGAATCGTGCGTAACGCCTGTTTATTTGAATGGAACTATTCCAGAAGCTACTGCTATGATTTTCGATTTACGAGAAAATTATGACATCTTCTGCTCTATGGTTGTGTATCCTGTGGTGCCGAAGGGAATAATTCTTCTTCGGTTGATTCCAACAGCTGTTCACACCTTAGATGACGTGCGCTACACCATAGAAACCTTCACCAAAGTGCGCGGATTTCTTGAAACCGGAAAATATCAAGTAGACAAAATCGCTTCTCACGCTTAAACTTTCATTGCCTCAATTAAATTTCACAGATGAAGAAACTTCGGATATTAATTCCCACCGATTTCTCAGTACTCGCAAGAAAAGCTGCGGTTTACGCCCACCAACTTTCTCAAAATTTGGATGCTGAGTACGTGTTGTTGCATTGTGACGATAAATTGAGACCAACGTACGCTTTGGTGAGCCACTTGGACGATGATATTCGCAAGGAAGCCATGAAAACCTTGGATGATTTGGTCATATCTATACAAAAGGAAACTGGTCTTCCCGCGCCAATCAAAGTTGACTTTTTAGTTGGAGATCCTATTTCTTCCTTAGAGAAATATTCGAAAGACCATCACATTGACATGGTAGTGATGGGAACAAAAGGCGAATCGGTTATCAAAAACAAGTTGTTTGGTTCGGTGGCAAGTGGCGTTATGGAAAATGTTTCTTGCCCCATTTTGTTTGTTCCAGCTATAGGAGAAATTGAAATCCCTAGAAACATCGCTTTTGCAACAGACCTCACAAATTTGGATGAGGAAATAATGGAGTTGATTGCCTTTGCCCAGTTCTTCACCGCAACAATTCATGTAGTGCATGTGTATCCCGACATGATTGAGCCTGACACATTTGATGAAGAAACCACGCAACTTGCGTTGATTGCATCGACTCACTACCCAAATATCACCTTCAACGCAGTGATGGACTCGGATATAATTGGTGGAATAAATCGTTTCATAGAATCGGATAAGCCTGATATGCTTGCCATGTTCACCTATAAGACGGGAATACTGGAGTATCTATTTAACGAAAGCCTCAGTGAGGAATTGGTAGGACATAGCACCAAACCTCTGTTGGTTTTGCGCAAAGGATAAAATCCGAATTCCTCCATATTTAAGTATCAAAGAACGAAGCTTTTCTGCTAAGTTTGAGGAAATGAATCCTACTCCCGAAGCAATTCTAAAGCAATACTGGGGCTTTGATTCATTTCGACCTATTCAACGCGATATCATTCAACAATCTTTGGATGGAAAAGATGTGCTCGCATTGCTACCCACCGGTGGCGGCAAATCTATTTGTTTTCAAGTGCCAGCGCTTTGTTTAGAAGGTGTTTGCATCGTTGTTTCTCCTCTAATTGCCTTAATGAAAGATCAAGTTGCAAACCTCAATTCAAGAGGCATAGCATCTATTGCACTTCATTCTGGCTTACGCTTTAATGAAATTGATGCGGCATTGGACCAATGCGTTTATGGTAATATAAAATTTCTATATCTCAGTCCAGAAAGGCTAAGAACTGAGATTGTGCAAGTGCGCATTAAGATGATGAAAGTGTGCCTTCTTGCCGTAGATGAGGCGCACTGCATATCCCAATGGGGTTACGATTTTCGTCCTCCATATTTACAAATAGCCGAAATACGCAAGCTGTTACCTAAAATTTCAGTTATAGCACTCACTGCAACGGCTACACCTGACGTGGTTAAAGACATTCAAGCAAAGCTCAATTTCAAAAAAGAGAATGTGCTTCAGGCTAGTTTCAGAAGAGATAATCTGACCTACATGGTTTTTCGAGAGGAAGATTTGAAAGGAAGGCTTCTGCGAATTTACCAGCGAATGCCGGGTTCAAGTGTTGTCTACGTTCGCAACAGGAAGAGAACGCAGGAAATTGCTACATTCTTAACCACACAAGGCGTTTCAGCAACATACTACCACGCTGGCCTGTCGGCAGATGAACGTGACGCTAGGCAAGAAGCATGGATTAGCGGCAAAGCTCAAGTTATGGTGGCCACCAATGCTTTCGGTATGGGGATTGATAAAGCAAATGTAAGAACAGTGATTCATTTGGGATTTCCGGAGAGCTTAGAAGCCTATTTTCAAGAGGCTGGACGCGCTGGTCGTGATGGAGCGAAAAGCTATGCTGTGGCTTTGATTATGACTGAAGATGTAAAAAACTTGAGGGATAGATTGGACAACGTTTTTCCAACTCGAGAATATATAAGTATGGTTTACAATGCTTTGGGAAATTTCTTCCAATTGGCAAATGGATCAGGATTGGATGAATTTTTCGAATTCGACATTCGAGAATTTTGTGAGCGCTACACGTTAAAACCAAACGAAGTACTCCAATCCATTTCCTTCCTAGAAAAAGCCGACCATTTGATTATGTCGAGCCATAGCGATTTGCGTTCTACACTACGATTCACAATGAACTCGAATGATTTGTATGACTTGGAAGTCCGCAATCCACGCACAGCTCGAGTTACTAGGGTATTGATTCGTAGCTATGCCCGATTGTTTGAAGATTATGTTCCCATCAATGAAAAACAAATTGCAAAAAGATCGGGCTTCGACTTAAAAGAAACCGTGACGATTTTGCATAAACTGAACACTGCAAAAGTGCTGGACTACAAGCCATCGCGGGGTTTGCCCAAAATCAATTTTGTGAATGGTCGCTTACCAAAATCGCAGCTCCTCATTACAAAGGAATTGTATGAGAAGCGAAAATCAGCTATTTTAACCACCCTGAGGGCAGCAATTAACTACATGGAATCGCGCCTTATTTGCCGAAGCAGATTATTGCTCAGCTATTTTGGAGAACTGGAAACTCCACCCTGCGGACAATGTGATATTTGCATTGGAACCAAAGGACAACAGGTTTCCTCAGACGACTTACAGAGCGTTAGAACGCAAATCATTCCATTACTGGTAAAAGAACAACCGCTTGAGTATGTGGTAAATGCTGTTCCTGAATTTTCAGAAAAACAACTACTTAAATGCATACAACTTTTAATGGACGATGGAGAAATTGAATATCTTCAAAACGGAAGCTTGAAAGCTTCATCCCCAAACTGAGAATTGTTGAGATTAAATTAATCCTCTCTTTGCGAGGAGGACAACCAAATCTGCCAAACGGTTAGAATATCCAGCTTCATTATCATACCACCCTACAATTTTCACCATTTTGCCAATAACAGAAGTGAGTTCCGCATCGAATGTACACGAATGTGGATTTCCAATAATGTCGACAGAAACAATTGGGTCTTCCGTATAAAGTAAAATCCCTTTCATAGTTCCTTCTGCGGCTTTCTTAAAATGAGCATTGATATCTTGCTCTGTCGCATCGCCCCTTATTATGCATGTAAGATCGGTGAGTGAGCCATTGATTACTGGAACTCGAATTCCAGCCCCTCCCAAATGACCAACTAAATGCGGGAAAATGCGGCCAAGCGCTTTAGCGGCTCCAGTGCTTGTAGGTATTATAGACTGCGCAGCCGCACGGGCTCTGCGCAAATCCTTATGCGGTGAATCGTGCAGACGTTGGTCGCCTGTATAGGAATGCACTGTGGATACAAACGCGCTCTCAACGTGATAGGCATCCTCCAAAACTTTAATCATGGGTGCTGCGCAGTTTGTTGTGCAAGAAGCATTAGAAATAATGTTGTCGCTTAAATCCACTTGATTCTCATTTACACCAAGAACAACAGATGGAATGCTTCCATCCTTTGCAGGAGCTGAAATGATGACTTTCTTCGCTCCCGCTTTTAAATGTGAGCCTGCCGTTTCTCTAGTAAGAAAAAACCCCGTGCATTCTAGAACCACATCAACTCCAAGTTCTTTCCAAGGCAGAAGTTCTGGACTTTTCTCTGCAAAAACCTTTACCTCACGGCCATTAAAAACAATACCCTTTTCATTGGCAATAACAGAACCATCAAAAGTCCGATGAACAGAATCGTATTTAAACAAATGCGCTAGCGTTTTGGTGTCCGTTAGGTCATTTATTGCTACCACTTCTATATCCTGTTTTTGCAGCAAAGCACGCATAGTTATTCTTCCAATACGCCCAAAACCATTAATTGCAACTCTTGTCATTTTCATACTTATTAAGTTGATTTCAAAAAAAAAGCCTCCCAAATTTCGGAAGGCTTTTTAGGAATTAATATTCTATAAGCCTCAATTCTTCACTATTTTCTTAACCAAAACGCTATCATTCACACCTACGCGAACAAAGTAGATGCCTGGTGCTTGCGCTGTCATATCTACATCAAAACGATGCGTGCCATGACTCATTTGACCTGCGTGCAAATCCACCACTTTCCGCCCCATAACATCCATCATTACCATTTCCACTTTCGACTCATTTTCCAAAGTCATAAGGATAGTTGAAGATGCGTTCGTTGGATTTGGAGCAATGCTCAAGTTGATTTCACGCTCTAACGAAGCTGCACTAAGTGGTGCACCAGAAATGGTGATATCATCGATATAGAAGTTGTTGGATTGACCACCTGCAGTCCACTGAAACTTGATGCGAACATTGTCACTTGACGCAGCACTTCCCAAGCTGATTTCAACATCTGACCAAATACTGCTAGGGGTCGGGAAATAACTCTCACTAGCAAGACCAGAATTCACCAATTCAAACTCAGTTAATGTTTCTCTTGGCGCACCCCACGATTCGCCACAGTCTGTTGACACATAAATGCGCAATTGGTCAGCAGGAGTAGTATTTAGCGCAGCACCAGACCAACGGAACTTCAATTTTGCGTTAGATACTGAACTTAAATTATAGGAAGGAGAAACAAACTCGTCTACACGACCTTCAATATTGCCATAATTTAAGATGCGAATGGATTCATTGCCTGTACTTCCACCATTAGGAGCAGCATAAAACTCCCACTTATTTTCATTACCATCATGATTGAAAACACGATAATTTGCTAAGAAATCATTTTCCAACCAGAAAGTATCATAATAACCCCAATCACTTTGAAATTGGGCAGTATTTGAGCTCACAACCACCATGCCTGGCATTACTTGGCTATCTGAACCAACGGCATTGGAAACACCTAAGGTTACGTCATAAACACCAGGAGTGTTGTACGTTACTGTTTCGTTTACATCGCTAGAAGTAGCAGGAGTGCCTCCTGCAAACTGCCATGCATATGTGTCCACGTCCCCGTTGAATGCATTCCCACGGAAATCAACCCTTTCACCTTCGCAAATCATCGCAGTAGTAGCATAAAAGCTAGTCTCATTAAAATGAAACAATGCTTTTGGCGCGCATTCTACTGCTTCATAATCATAAGGATCTGCAGTACCAGTACCTACCAAATTATCTTGAGAAATAGTGAATGCACGAACACCCGGTGAATCCGTATTTCCCTCTAGCACAAAATTCATCACGTCCGTCTGTCCCCAAGTAAACTGATTCATACATGGGTCAGATGAATAATCCATGTAATTGCTGAACATTTCACCATCAGGATTTTCCTCATCACATACCCCAAGATTGAAAGGTGTAGTGTGATTAGGTTGCCCCACATTACCACAAATCCCAAAATTAGGTCCAAAGGCAGTTGGGGTGTCATCCACCAAATCGCTGCCACAATCTTCATCGCCCCATATGTGACGCAAACCGAGCCAATGGCCCACTTCGTGAGTAGACGTACGACCACCCTGCGTGGCCTGACCAATATTGCTGGCAATAACCACAATACCATCTGTAGAAAGTGGGCCACTTGCAGGAAACTGAGCATAGCCTAGCACAGTACCTAGGCCATCAATAGCCCCGATAGATTGAACTACCCAAATATTTAAATAACTATAAGAGTTCCAATAGCTGATTGCTTTGAAACCAGTAGGATTTCTAACATCTACCGTATTATCAGTAAAAACGCGTACTATACCATCGGTGCAGTTTCCAAGAGGATCTTTAGTAGCAAGGCGAAATTCTATATTCGAATTAGATGCCTCATCTCTAAAACGAACCGGAGTGTTTACTGTATCTGCATTCAATCGATTGTAATCGTCATTCAACGTCTCAATTTGCTGATACACTTTTAGATTACTAATGTTCTCAGCGCCTCCTTTTTGAAGAATATGCACTACTACGGGAATAATTCTCTTTCCTCCTTCACGAATTACAGCCGTGTTTGGATTCTCGATATACCTTTTCAATCCTTCCTGATAAGACTCAAACTTCGCTAAGTTTTCGGGGTCTTTCAATTGCTCATGTAAAACATGATGTGAAATACAAGGTTCGCCTGGGTGGGCATCGTGTCCTATTTCACTTTGATTCTGCGCTTGAACAGTAGTTCCAGTTAGAAATACCCCTGCTACAAAAAGATAATTTTTGAATTTCATTGTGTTGATTTTATTAAAATGAGGCCGAAAATGAAAGGACTTTTCCGACTAGTCGACAAATATAGGAATAGAAAAACAGGATAAATGGAATTACCTATGCTTATTTGCTACAAAAATTCGCCATTAATTACAGTTCTAAGACCCCTAATTTAGAACAAATGTTTCTCTGCATGGTAGGAGGAGCGCACCAAAGGGCCACTTTCAACAAAGCGAAAACCCATCGTCAAACCGATGTTTTTATACTTGTCAAAAATTTCGGGAGTTATAAACTCAACTACCGCCAAATGGTTTTTAGTAGGTTGTAGATATTGCCCCAATGTGAGTATATCAACCCCCACAGAACGCAGGTCCTGCATGGTTTCCAGCACTTCATCCTCTGTTTCTCCCAAACCCAACATTACCCCAGACTTGGTTTTTAACCCTGCAGCTTTCAGTCGTTTTAAAAGTTCTAGACTTCTGTCGTATTTTGCTTGAATACGCACTTGTTTGGTTAATCTGCGCACTGTTTCCAAGTTGTGAGATACTATTTCAGGTGACACATCAATAATGCGTTGCAGGTTTTCCCACTTCCCTTGAAAATCAGGGATAAGTGTTTCCAAAGTAGTTCCTGGACTGTGTTTCCGGACGGCCCGAATGGTTGCGGCCCATATTTCTGAACCGCCATCGGTCAAATCATCTCGATCCACCGAGGTAATTACCGCGTGCTTCACTTCCATAAGCTTGATGCTTTGAGCTACGTTATACGGTTCGGAAATATCTGCTTCCTCAGGTCGCCCAGTACTAACGGCACAAAACCCACAGGAACGTGTACACACATTGCCCAAAATCATAAATGTGGCGGTGCCCGCTCCCCAACATTCTCCCATATTGGGGCAATTTCCGCTTTCGCAAATAGTATGCAACTTGTGTTCGCTAACAAGCCCACGCACTTTTTGATACTCTTTTCCCGTGGGAAGTTTTACTCTAAGCCACTTGGGCTTTGGAGTTCTTACGATAGGTTGATCCTCCATGCGCTAATTACTCTTCTTTTCTGTTCGCAAATTTCCGATACCACCGCGTTCCAAACTGCAAGCTGACGTAAAAGGTTAAGAAATATGGGTCGTTGCTAATCTTGGCCATCATAGGCACGTCTTGAAAATAATAGTCTATGATAACCCCAGTTTCAATACTGGCTATATTTTTTTGCTGCTTAGCGTAATCAAAACTAAACCCAAATCGACCATAAATACCTGGCAGAAGTCGCATTTTATCTATGCCTTTGAACTCCGATGCACGTCCGAAAATATTATCTACAAAGTGTTTTTCCGGATTATAGCGCTCTGTAGCAATGTATTCATAGGGAACTGATGGGTAACCAATTTCCAAATAAATTGGCTTAGCCCAAGCCACCGAAAGACCTCCAATATAGAGATAACGAATTTCTACGCCTTTATCGAATTTGGCATACATCACGTTGTGGCGACCATAGCCCAATCTCGTTACAACTATTTGATTTAATTCACCATATATATAACTACTTGTATTTTCATAATATGGGTTTACCGAACGCAGTTCTTTCGGATGTTCCATACTGACGGCTTCCAATTCAAAAACACGTTTTCGCCTGAATGTTTTATTCTTGCTCCTACGGATAATGAGACCCCATCCCTGAGAATGCAAAACGCCTCCACCTGTGAACTCCTGTTTACGCAGTATTTGGGTATCGTCAAAACTGCGATTCTGAAGTTTTTCAGCTACTGAACCTTTTGGAGCTATTGGAATTAAATCCTCATCGTCTGTTTGTGCAAACGAAATTGAGGCCACGCCAACAAAGACCAGAGTCAGAAAAAAGGCGTAAAATCGCTGCATCAACATTACCGCAAATTTACAATAGAAACGTAAGGTCATGCCTACATCAATAGTAGTCTATCAAGGAGAATTGAGTACCGATGCCGAGCACGCATCAAGCGGAACCGTTATTCGCACCGATGCACCGAAAGACAATCAAGGATTGGGCAGAACCTATTCCCCCACCGACTTATTGGCAACGGCTTTGGGCAGTTGCATGCTTACAATTATGGGCATTCGCGCCAAGACTGCGGATATTGACATTTCGGGTACCACGGCAACAATCACCAAAATAATGGCCGACCAACCTAGGCGCGTGTCTCAGATTCTAGTGGATATAGCAGTGAAAGACAGGAGTCTTACAAATAAAGACAAATCTGCGCTAGAACATGCAGCATTGCACTGCCCAGTTGCAAAAAGCCTAAGCGAACACCTAATTCAAACGGTGAGCTTTAGCTATGTCAAATAACAATCTAGGCGTTTTTTGTGTCAGTAGCTGGAGCCTCTACCTTACCATAAGCAGGACAGCTTTCGCTTGAACGGCATGAACCAAATGATACAACACCGATTGCTACTACTACCAAAATTAAAATTGACTTTTTCAAAACAAGAAGATTGAAGGTGGATAAATATAACGCTTACGAATGTTGAACTCTAAACCTATACCTAGATGAAAACAAATGTAGTGGCAAGGTTGGTAATAACGAAAAGCCCATCTAAAGGTTCAGTATAAGTTTTCAACATCGCTTCGTTAAATTTAGCGATTGGAATAAATATGATGCACACCAACGACATTTCAATCCATCCATCATGGCATCTACTTCTTAATGAGGAATTTGAAAGTAACTATTATCAAGAATTGGCTGAGTTTATTCGTGAAGAGCGCACTGCCTTTAACGTATTTCCTGAGGAAAGTCTAACGTTTGAAGCCTTTAACCAAACGCCTTTAGATGCAGTCCGTGTTGTAATCTTGGGACAAGATCCATATCACGGCCAAGGCCAAGCCAACGGTCTTTGTTTCTCGGTCAATGAAGGTATTCGCTATCCTCCATCACTTCAAAATATCTTCAAGGAATTGAAAATTGAGCTCGATATTCCGACTCCACCGACTGGAAATCTCGCGAAATGGGCCCATCAGGGGGTTTTATTACTTAATTCAACACTAACTGTAAGAGCACAGGAGCCCGGTTCGCATCAAAATCAAGGATGGGAAACACTAACAGATGCGGTAATTAGAAAATTATCTTTGGCTAAAACAGATTTGGTTTTTATGCTTTGGGGCAACTTTGCACAACAAAAGGAAAGTCTAATCGCAAAAACGAATGGGCATTTGATTTTGAAAGCACCTCACCCCTCCCCGTTCTCAGCACACAAAGGTTTTTTTGGATGTGCGCACTTTTCTGCGGCAAATGCGTTCTTATTAGGAAAGGGATTCAACGCGATAAATTGGTCGTTGGATTAAAACTAAACTATTTGAAGCCATTCTATTGAAAATAGCTCTCTACATACGTTTTGCCGTGCTTCTCATTTTGGGAACTGCTTGCTTTGGGCAAACCTATGTATTTGGACAAAGAGCATCTTACGGTCTAGTAGTTGTTCAGGATAGCACAGGTATTCCAATCAAGAAATTGCACCAAATTTTTAAGCCGAAGGAAAGCTACCCCGACTCCACACTTATACTTCAAGCTATTGGTACGCTTATAGAAGAATTGCGTTTTAGAGGATATGCCCAAGCAAGCATTGATAGTTTGAACTGGAGGGATGGAATTGGCACTGCATATCTCCACACGGGATTTCCTCTAGTATTCAAGGAAATTTCTGCCGGAAATGTGCCCAATGAAGTATTAAGACGAAGCGGATTTAAGAACAGACTCTATTTTGGAAAGAATTTTCGACCAATTCGGTTGGTTGCGCTAAAGCAAAAGCTAATTAAGTACTATGAAGACCGGGGCTTTCCATTTGCTGAGGTACAGCTCACAGATATGAAATTGGTGAACGATTCCATCTCAGCTAGCCTTTTCTTGGATGCTCATCAAGAGTTTCGAATTGATAGTATTGTGGTGAAAGGGAAGTCGAAAATCAAGGCTAATTATTTGAAAAATTACCTTGGAATTAAAACCAAAGACCGCTACAACGAAAGTAAAATTGGACTCATTTCCACCCGACTTCGTGAGATTCCGTTTGTAAACGAGGTGAACAAACCGCAAGTGGTTTTCAATGAGGGAAAGGCTAGCATTTATGTGTTTTTAGATCGAAAACGCGCTAGCCAATTCGATGGTATTCTTGGAATTTTGCCTGATAATGAAAATCCGGGTGAGGTGCTCATTACTGGAGAGATTCAATTAAAATTGCTAAGCGCATTTAACCGAGGCGAACTCATCGATATTTCGTGGAGAAAGATGCAGGCGCGGACTCAAAATCTAAATATCCAGCTTTCCTATCCGTTCCTATTCGACACACCATTCGGGTTGGACGGAACGTTTGAACTTTACAAGCGAGACTCTTTATTCTTGAACCTCAAAGGCATAATTGGAATTCAATATCACTTGGTTGGAAACGACTACATCAAAGTGTTTGCAGATATACGATCCACAGATATACTAGCGCGCTCATTGCTGCAATCTTCTCAAAATTTAAGACCAGATAACGTGGATTCGCGCACGCAGCTGTATGGATTTGGCTATCGCATGCAGCGCCTTGACTATCGTTTAAATCCTAGAAAAGGCTTTGATTTGTATGTAGAAGCCAGCGCTGGAACAAAAAAAATATTGTTCGATTCGGAAATTGGAGAAGAGCGCTATACTGGACTAAAAGAAAACTCATTTCAGTTGAATGCCACACTAAATGCGGCATACTATATTCCCATTCCGAATAGAAGCACCGTAAAAATTGGAGTGAAAGGTGGCATGATTCAAAATGCGAATCTGTTTGAAAGTGAAATGTTTCGCATTGGCGGATTGAAAAGTTTGCGAGGATTTGACGAAGAATCCATTTTCGCCAATCTATATGCGGTGGGAACGATTGAATACCGATTCTTGCTCAATCTTGATAGCTACATTTTCATTTTTGCTGATGGCGCTTATTATGAAAATCGCGCCATTAATAGGAGAATTACCGACCGACCGATAGGGTTTGGACTTGGCATTTCGTTCAGCACTAAGATTGGGGTATTCTCCCTTACGTATGCCCTAGGCAAGCAATTTGATAATCCGATTGATGCACGGGCTGGAAAAATTCATTTTGGAATTACCAGTTTCTTCTAAGAAAAAAGCCTCGAAAACAGAAGTTTCCAAGGCTTTTTAGTACGTGAATTAAGAACTACTAACCGCCCATCATGGCGCCCATAGTCTTTTGAAACTCTTCGAAAGTTTGCTTTTCATATCCATCAGGAATTACAAAAAGACTTTTGTCGATAGATTCTTGTTTAACAGAACTAGCTGTGAGCTTCATTTTCATTGGTCCAGATGCGATGGTATATTCCAATGGAAATCCTTTTAGGCCTTTGAATTCGCGGCTAGCACCAGCTGGAAGTTCTTCTGAATAGTACAATTCCATTTCAAGACCAGCTTCTGTTTTGATGATGGCTTTTTTGCAATTGAATCCCGCAATTTGTTTCACATCGCCATCAATATATTGAATGTCCAAATCTTTGGCTTTATCACCGCGTTGCTTTTCCATTTGCTCAGAGCTCATTTCTACTGCAGTTTTCTTACCCATCATATCAAGTAGAAGGGTTCCTTGATTCTTTTTGGTATCGAAAATGGTGGCTTGCTTCATCCCCATTCCCATCGATTGCTCTGTTCTAGATTGGTCGCCCTTAATTTTTATTACGGTTTCATCTGGAAGCATAGACTCAAAAGCAGCCATTTCTGCTGGCAAATCTTTGTATTCGATTCCAAAAACAACGGTGCCTTCAAAACCTTTTTGTGCCATTGCTGGCGAAGCAGCCAAAAGAACAAGGGCTGCAAAAATTACTTTTTTCATGTGTTGATTAGATTGATTGGTGAATTGACTTCTTAGTTATGATTACTGATTGCTTCCAAAAACGCGTTGCAACAAATCGCTTACTTGATGCGATGCGTCATTCCGAATTTTACCCTCTTCTTCGGCTACCATTACAAACAAACCATCTGTGGCTTTACTGGTTGTGTAGCCTGCCAAATCAGTGCTTACAGGTGTAACGAACGGAATGGAATTGTAGGCATTTGTTAGTTGAGCCCATGCAGTTTGGGCTCCTACTGTTTCGAGCGATGTTTCGATATGAGGCCTAAAAATGGCATTGATTTCAGCTTGAGTTGCCCCTTTTAAATACATGGTTGCTGCATCATCGTTGCCTTGCAGTATGCCAAGGGCATCTGTAATAGTAATCCCGGTAATCGCATCAACTAGGATTGGCGTGGCTTGTGTGGCTGCATCTTCTGCCGCACGGTTCAGTTTCAAGACTACGTTATCAATCAATGTTTGACCACCAGGAATTACACCAACTGCAGCAATGATTGGCTCAGCTTCAGGCGGAAGTAAAATTTTAATGAGCTGATTGCCGAAATAGCCATTAAGTGCTGAACCTCTAGCCACAGAAGTGTCTGTACCCACAGTTAGCGCTTCTTTAAGACCCTCCGCAATTTCTGAATCTGATAAATTGAGATAGTCTAGAACCTCATCGCAGGAATACAAGCCCACGCTCAGGGTTAAAAACATCAGCACGATTGCTGGAAAACCAAGATTGCGAAGTTTAGATTTCATGACAGTAGATATAAATGGATTGGTTAATTATTACAGAGCCCTTCGACCTAGAGATTATCGTGCCAAATGGAAATATCCTTTCAACAAATCTGACCGTCCAGGAATTTCGAGCACATAGAAGTAGGCACCATCTGCAGCATTATCTCCATCCCAAGGATTAAGATGGTAGTTCTCTTGCTCATAGGTATTGCGTCCCCAACGGTCGAAAATGGTCATTTTGTTTCCAGGATATAGCTCAAGACACGGTAGGTTAAATGCGTTGTTTTGAGGGGTGCTTCC
>Ga0247839_1002072_pt1 | contig 30975 bp, 23 predicted proteins | sample LaCruzMarch2015__6_FD_192405 | JGI IMG/M metagenome (GOLD analysis project Ga0247839, IMG submission 192405) | Freshwater microbial communities from meromictic Lake La Cruz, Castile-La Mancha, Spain - LaCruzMarch2015_16m | ecosystem: Environmental > Aquatic > Freshwater > Lake | place: Spain... | reverse complement strand
AATAGTGCCCGCGCGTGAATGAATTTTGGGGCGGTCGTTTTCCCGTGGCGGGTGATCGTTTCGAGTCCGTCGCGTTCTTCTTCGGTGAGGGTGACTTTGTATCGTGGTGCCATGCCGCCAACTTGACATGCAAAAACAGGCAAGTCAAAATACAAAATAGTAAATGTTACATGATACTAGTCCGGGTAACTGGTTAAAAGGCTCTCGACCCTAGACTCTCGTCTCTCGACACTCCATTTTGGCAAAATCATTGACAGCAAAATCATTTTTTTTGGAACCACGAAGGACACCAATTTTCACGAATAGGCGGAGAAGCGTAGGGCTACGCTTGGGCAAGCCAAGGGGGATGTGTTGTGAAAAAGCATCTGCAAGCCCGATTGCGAGGGTCTTTTTCACAACACATCCAGCATTCGCACAGCGAATCAGCCCGTATTTTCTATCTTTTTATCCGTGTTCATCCGAGCCATCCGTGGTTTAAAAATGCTCTATTCGCTGCGCGAATGACCCTGTGAGTCAGGAACCTTAATTTTTTAGTGTCATTTAGTGCGATTAGTGGTTAAAAAAATCAGACAGTGAATTTGCTCACCAAAATTCAAAAAAACCAATTCGTTTGGGGTTTTGTGATGGCTGCTATTCTCAGCCTCTGCTTTACTGCGCTGGTTATCAATTATTCGGAGAAGAGCGGAAAGCTTGCTTTTCCACCGTGGTATGATGATAGCCATAGCATAGTGGAAGGCGCTCTGCGCTTGATGACTTTGCAGCAAGATGGCTTGAATGCCGCATGGATGGAGTATCTTGCGAGGCCGCCGCACTCATTTTTGCATTACTACTGGACTTCGCTTCTCTACGCGTTGTTCGGCATGAACGACAGCGTCGTTTACTGGGGGAATTCAGTTTTTGTGTTTCTTGCACTGCTGGCCATGTCTTCTTTGTTAGGTCGCGTTGGCTTTGCAAAAATTCTTTATCTTGTGGCATTTTTATGTGTCCCAGTTGTTTTCAATGTAATTTACGATTTTCGCTCGGAGTGCGCATTGGCTCCCCTTCTTTTTTGTGCCTCCAGCCTCATGGTTCTGGCCGTCTTGAATCCTGAAAAACTCTGGCGATACACGATTTTATCCGGGTTCTTGTTTGCACTTGGGTTTGGCATCAAGCCCGCAATGTTTCCTTACACCTTTGGAATGATGGGGGCCGCCTCGTTGGTTTGGCTCTTATTTACTCCCGATTGGAAGCGAATGGTTGGGGTAAATTTTCCAAGCATTCTAAAAATTCTTTGCCCGGCCGTTGTTCTCTGTGCCATAGCAATCCTGCCGTTTTCGTTTCATTATTGGTATAATAAAACAACCATTTGGGGTTATATAGACAGTATTGCATTTAAATCAGAATTTTACAGGCAGGGTGGAGATTTTTGGAGTCAGGCGACATACCACTTGAGTGGATTTCCTGCTATGTTGAATCTTGGGATTTACAAGTGGCCGCTTTTGCTTTTGGCAGGCGTTGCCGCCGTCTGCACATTTTTTTTAAGGAATGCAGGAGATCGCAGGCTCTCGCAAGCGATTCGCTGCCTGTTTTTCCTCACATGTTGCTCCTACCTGGGAATAGCCGTTAATCGAATGGTGCAAAATTACTTTTGCATGACATTTAATCTTCTTCTGACCGCTACCGCTCTCGCTGGTCTGGCTTGGGGGGCGTCCATTTTGCCGAAGAAGTGGGCATTTGTTCCTCCGCTGATTCTTGCTTTGGGGTTTCTCTTTGTATGGCGTATTCCTGTGAGCCAGGATTATGTGGCTGAAACAGCCAAGCAAGGCGCGGGAGCGGTGGCATGGCGCAAAGAGGCGCCCTCAAGGGTTTTTGAAGTGATTCGCCGCGAGATTCCAGCTCACACATCTCCAGTGGTTTGGTTTGGATGTCACGGCTGGCTCGATGGGAACACCCTCTCGTGGGAGGCCATCAAGCACGGCTTAAAGTGGAGGGCATTGAGTTACTACGAGCGTTCGCCAAGCATTCTCGGCCAGCCTCCGGATAATGTGGACTTTGTAGTTATGTGTGAACATGGTCTTTCAGGGCTTTCTGATTTGCCTCTGAATCCGGGAATTCCAGAAATGATTCTCTATATCGAAAAAAACCCCACTTGGTCCAAGCTTGCAACGCTCAGCGATCCCAATGGCAAGTGGGTGCTCATTTACAAGAAATCTGCCTTATGAAGCTTTCCGCTGTTATTCCCTGTGCATTCCGAAACTACAATAAAAAGTAAATTTAATAAAATTCACAAAAAAAGAGAGAAAAAGCTCATTCTAACGTCAAATATGCCGACACATCCTACTGCAATCATTGAATCAAAATCCGTTCATCCCAGTTCTAAAATCTGGGCCTTTGTCCATATTCTGCCTGGGGCGGTTGTTGGAGCAAACTGTAACATTTGCGATGGTGTATTTATTGAAAATGATGTCATTGTTGGTGATCGGGTCACCATCAAATGCGGTGTGCAATTATGGAATGGAGTTCATCTTGAAGATGATGTTTTCATTGGTCCGAATGCATCATTTGCCAACGATCTTTTTCCGCGCAGTTTAGATCACACGAAGCCCATTTTAAAAACCAAGGTCCTTGCAGGAGCTTCCATCGGTGCAAATGCAACGATTTTAGCTGGTATTACAATAGGTAAAAAAGCTATGATAGGTGCTGGGGCGGTCGTAACAAAATCTGTTCCAGCTAATGCGATCGTTGTTGGTAACCCTGCGCGTATTAACGGCTATACAGATACAGAGAAGCGCCATGAGTCTCAACAATCGGATTTTCCAAAATTGCTAGGAAAACATGGTCTCCGTGTTCGCGGTGCGAGCATTCATAGATTCAAACATGTCAACGACCTCAGAGGAGACCTTACAGTCGGCAATCTCCCTACAGAAGTCCCATTTTTGCCTGCCCGATTCTTCCTTGTTTCAAATGTGCCCAGTTTAGATGTGCGTGGTGAGCATGCCCACCGTGAGTGTCATCAATTTTTAATTGCCACGCATGGAGCAATTTCGTGTTTAATTGACGATGGTTGCACTCGCGAGGAAGTGCGTTTGGATAGCCCTGAACTCGGTCTCTACATGCCACCCAAGGTCTGGGGCGTTCAGTATAAATACACGCCTGACGCAGTGTTGCTCGTTTTTGCATCGCATGCCTATGATCCGGGTGACTATATTCGAGATTATGATGAGTTTTGTAAAATCGTCCGAGATTAGTTTTCTATAAATTTTTCGATCTGATGTTTTATCCACCAATTAATATTACGTTTATTTTTCTTCTATAATCTCCACCAAAAAATAACTCAATGAGCTATTTGAAGCCACTTGATGGAATACGAGCTATCGCTATCATCGCGGTTGTGATCTTTCATATAATGCCTGAGGTTTTGCCTGGAGGCTTCATGGGTGTTGATGCATTTTTTGTTTTATCTGGCTTCCTTATTACCTCGGGAATATTAGATAAAATACATGATGGGTGTTTTTCACTTAAGGAGTTTTATCTTAGACGAATTCAAAGGCTAGTTCCAAACATTATCATAACTGTTTTGGGTGTGTTAGTATTGTGGCTGATCTTTTTTCCTCCCAGCACTGTGCGCGCAATAGGGACTCAAGCAATTTGGACACTATTCAATGCATCAAATATTTATATTTGGAAAAATTTTGGTGATTACTGGGGTGATTCAGCTAAGCTTGCGCCTCTTACGCATACATGGTCGCTTGGTATTGAGGAGCAATTTTATATACTATTTCCTTTTTTTGTTTTATTAATAATTCGTTTTTTTCCGAAGTTTTTATTTTTATCTCTATGGGCAATATCTATTTTAAGTTTTTCTTTTTGCTTATATGGTTCTTACAACGCGCCGCAATTAACATTTTATCTATTGCCAACTCGGATATGGGAATTGTTGCTTGGATCGCTTGTAGCTCTGCACCAATCACGATATGCAATGGAAAAAAACTTCTATTATCATTTCAAACATCTGAAAAGTGTTGGATGGCTGGGAATTCTTCTGCTTATCGCAAGTTTTCTATTTTTTGATGAGGGAACTGCATTTCCGGGTTGGGTATCACTTATTCCAACACTTGGCACGATTCTAATGTTATTATCTGTTTTGCATGGTGAAACAGCATTGTCGCGCTGGTTGTCATCCAATTTTATGGTGAGGACAGGGAAAATTTCATATTCATTGTATTTATGGCACTGGCCTTTGATTACATTCGGTAAGCACAAGCTGATATGCATGGGTTCCCTAAATTGGCTGGAGCTGTAGTTGGTGCACTTGGGGGCATCGCTTTGGCCAGTCTCGCCTATACCTGTGTCGAGCAGCCGCTCCGTCAAAGGGGTGGGGGGCGTCGAATGCGAATGTGGATAATCGCTTTAGGATTTGTATTTGTTGTGCTTTTCGCGAGCTTTATTGCATTCCGTCCTTGCGTAGCTGATCGATATAAAATATTCAATACAATAACCTTTAGCGGCAGGTTGTATGATGCGGTAGGTTCAAGCGGCAGCGATTTAAAAACAGCGATCAGATACTATGATATTTATTTTCCACACGACGATCAAATTATTCAGGCATCATGGAGGAATGGGGGCATCATCAAGTCGTATGGGACCGGGGTTCCCGAGGTTGTTGTTATAGGTAGTTCTCATGCGCTCATGTATTCAAGAATGATCGATAGCGTATGTCAGAATTTAGGAGTGTCGGTTTCATTTTTGGGTGTAGATGGGGGGACTCGTGCATTTTTTGAAAACCTACCTACTTCAAGATTTAAGACTGAATCTGAAGCTAGAGAATTCGATGAATATCGCCAAAATTTTCTTTGTGATTGGCGTCCGAAAGTTGTTTTTATGATTGATCGATGGGATAGTTTAATGATTAGAAAGGAATTGGTTAACGTAAACCAGTTTGAAATCAAACTTAGGAATTTCCTTGAAAAAGTTAGCCCTCTAGTTGGGGTGGTTGTTTTTGTTACTCAAGTGCCAGTCCACCAAATTGGTGAAGAGGTAAATTTACGTGAAATCGTTACATATTCTATGCAAATAAAAAATGATTTTCCTGTCTTATATCCTGATTATAGAAATAAATTTAGAAATGATATTAAGGCTTCTGCCGAATCTCTGGTCTCAAGTTTTAATAATTTACGCATCCTTAAAGCTGATAAGCTGTTTTATGAAAAGTCAGGAGGTATACGGTATGCCTCAGGCAAGAATTTTTTTTATGCAGATGATGATCACTTAAGTGACGCTGGAAGCGAGATCGTCCGTTCATTATTTGAAGAAGTAATTATCGAGGCCTGTTTTAATCAATGCGATAATAAACCCAGTAAGAATTAAGTGATTTTTTATGTTTATCATAGATCCACATTGATATGTTTTATCCACCAACAATTCCGATAAATATTCTAACCTTCCTCATATTGAGTTTATTTTGGGGAGGGGTTTCCTTTGCCTATGCTTGGAACGGAGATCGCTTGCGTGATTCATGGGCTCTCCATGGCCTGACTGGAGTATTAGCATCGCTGTCATCTTTGCTTCTATTAACTGCGGTAGGCTTTATTCCGGATGATTGGAGCGCAACGCGAATGTCGGTCCCGCTTTCGCTCTTCTATGGTTATCCTTTATATTCTGAATTGGCATCAAATCCAGCTAACGCAAACTTCTATTTACCACTTGGATTATTTGGGTTTTTGCCTGCTGCATATTTGGGTTACTTATTTCATTCGCCATCTGTATGTCTGCTCTTGGGATGGGCTACTACGATGTTGTTTTATTTTTTACCATTCTATCTTTTTATTAGGAGATTTAAAATAAATAACAAAATCAAGCTAAATTTGTTTTTGCTCTGTATAATCATAACTTTATCCACAGCATCACTGCGCTATGTTGCTACGATGATCCATGTAGATGCGGCGGGATTCCTCTGTATAGCCACCGCACTGTCGCTCATGTTACCAATACCCTCTACTAATGTTATGCCTTCTAAAGTCGATTTCGTTATTTCAGGCATCGCCTTAGGCATCTCAGTTTTTATAAAACAAACTTTCTGGCCTATTACTCTTGTTTTGTTTATGCTTATAATTCTCTATTACAGGAATGCATCTAAAAAATTTATCACTTCATTTTTTATAACAGTTTTTTTATGTATATGCTTTATTGTGTCTCTTTTTGATATCCGGACTATCTGGAACTATGCTTTTAATGCAGCTTCATCAGCCCCGGATGGTTGCAGTGCAATTCAATCTTTAGTTGCATTTTTCAAGATTAATTGGCCGCTTTTATTTGCAAGCTCCTTATTATTTTTTTTACTCTGTTGTTATAAACGCTCAAATTTTCAGAAGCCATTTGTAAATTCCATAATTGGAACATTATTTATATTTTTCTGTGCGGTTCCGTTATCGATATATACATTTACAAAATTAGGCTCTGATTCTAATCATTTTATATTTCCTTCTGCTCTGCTCCTTTTTTTATTGCTTTATTTTTTATCCCAAATTATTAAAGATAAGCCTAAAAACAATAGCGTTTTTTTAGTTGTGATAATAGTATTTATATTTCCATTATTCACCTATACCAAGACTTATTGCGGTTGGTATCTTTGGGTAAACAATCCTCACGAGGTTGCCTATCGTGTTTGCAAAAAATATACAGACCATTCTTTATATTTTCCATGGCAACCGATGGCTTCCTTGTTAGCAGATGGAAAAATGTATCATATTGACCAAGCAATTTTTTATGAAAAAGTAAATGGAATGCATCCGAGGTCAATGGCAAATATAGATATGTTTCTCCCTAAAAAGCCTTTCATTATCGCATTGAGGCCATTTGGTGCGCCAAGTTTTTTGGCTAATAAATTCCAATCTACCGAAATAGATTCTTTGCAAGAAATTCCGGAACTGCTGGATTGGAAAAAAATGCAAGTGAAATAATATGGTGACACATCCTACTGTAACTATAAATCAAAATCCATTCAAAAATATGGGTCTTCATCCATCCTGTGCTGATAGTGGCTATACGAGATTATTATGAGTTTTGCAAAAATGTGAAAGATTAGCTTTCTATGAAAATTCCCTTTTTACAACTTGGAGATGCAGTGGCCGAAATCCGTCCGGAAGTCGATGCTGCCATAAAGCGCGTTTTAGACAGTGGATGGTATCTGCTTGGGCCTGAGCTGGAAGCCATGGAGTCCGAATGGGCGAATTGGTGTGGCTCCAGCTTTGCCGTGGGCGTCAGTAATGGGTTGGATGCCATGCATCTCGTTTTGAGAGCCTGGGGAATAGGTAAGGGCGATGAAGTCATTGTCCCTTCTAATACCTACATTGCCACTTGGCTTGCGGTAAGCCATTCGGGAGCCAAGCCTGTTCCTGCCGAGCCGGATTGGATCACATGTTGTATCGACCCTTGCTTGATCGAGAGCGCAATCACCCCTCGCACAAAGGCCATTTTGGCGGTCCATCTTTATGGACATCCATGCGATATGACCGCTCTCATGGCTGTGGCCCGAAAACACGGATTGCTTGTCCTTGAAGATGCCGCACAGGCTCATGGAGCTGAATGGTATGGGAAAAAAATAGGAACCCATGGAGATGCTGTCGCTTGGAGTTTTTATCCTTCTAAAAATTTGGGTGCCCTTGGAGATGCCGGTGCTGTAACGACTAACGACTCCGCACTTGCTAAAAAACTAAAAATGCTTCGGAATTATGGCAGCGCGGTGCGCTATGTCAACGAGGAGGTTGGATTCAATAACCGATTGGAAGAATTGCATGCGGCTATTCTCAGAATTAAAATTCGTTATTTGGATGAATGGAATGCACGCAGGCACAAAATAGCCGCGCGTTATAATTCCGCTTTCAGTAAACTTGAAAATGTAACTCTCCCAACGACACAACAAAACGCTAAACATGCCTTGCATCTTTATACGCTACGCACTCCATTTCGTGATGCTTTGAGATCCCATCTGGAGAAAGAAGGCATAGGAACTCTCATACACTACCCAATCCCTCCACATAAACAAAAGGCCTACGAGTATTTGGGGTTGGCAAATGCAAGTTTTCCCATTGCAGAGAAAATCCATGAGCAAACACTTAGCATACCGCTCGGACCTCATTTGTCTCACGAGGCTCAAGACTGGATTGTTTCATGTGTTTTAGCAAAAATGGGACGCATCTAAATATATGAAGCTCTCCATCGTCATCCCTGTCTATTTTAATGGGGGGTCTCTCCCTGCTTTGGAAGCAGCTCTTGCGGATCTTGAGGGGCAACTTTTAAAGACAGGCATTGCCTTAGAGCTAATTTTTGTTAATGACGGTTCCCGCGATGCTTCGCTGGAAATTCTCAAGGCGATTAAAGAACGCCGTCCTGAGACGATCATTCTGAATCACTTGGCTAATCGAGGCTCTATGGCAGCAATCAAATCAGGCTTAATGCGTGTTACTGGTGATTGCTTCACTTATTTGGCGGCCGATTTGCAAGATCCTCCGGAGATGCTCTTAGAAATGGTTGGCGAGTGGCATCGGGGACAGCGTTTTGTGATTCGCACGAGAGCCTCCCGCACAGACCCTCTTCTTACGCGCTTTTTCGCTTGGATCAATTATAGGCTTGTTCGCCTTCTTGTCATGCCTACTTATCCATCCGGCGGTTTTGATATGGCAATAATGGATAAAGTTTTTTTACCGCATTTATTGCGCTGTGGTCATAACAAAAATCTGGCCATGTTTGCATGGTCCTTAGGCATTCCTGCAAAGGTGCTAACATATCATCGGCGCGAACGGGAGCATGGGAAATCCATGTGGACATTCCGTAAAAAAGTGAATTATTTTATAGATTCCAGTATTGGATTCTCGGTCAAACCGATGCGTTTGGCTACTGCGATTGGATTTACTATTGCAATCACATGTTTTATCTATACACTCGTGGTAATTGTTGGAAAGCTTTGCGGAATAATTGATACACCAGGGTTCACAACCATAGCGGCACTATTAGGATTTTTAAACGGCTGTTTGTTTATTTTTCTGGGTATGTTGGGCGAATACGTATGGAGAATTTATCAAGAAATGGATAGGCATGCCGAGGCTGTTGTAGAAGAAATTAAGTTAAAATAGAGGTCAATAGATCAGACAATTGCACAAAAATGAAACCCTGCCTCTCCGTCATCATGCCCGTATTCAACGAGCGGGCCACAGTAGCTGGAATTATTGAAACTGTCCTTCAGCAACCGCAAGTCGCTGAGCTGATTGTAGTCAACGATGCCTCGAGCGATGGAACGCGGGATGAATTGGAGCGCATCAAAAATTCCGATTCGCGCCTGCGTGTTTACCATCACGATAAAAACCAAGGCAAGGGTGCCGCCTTGCGAACGGGGATCGCGTATGCGACGGCAGATATTGTGATCATTCAAGATGCGGACTTGGAATATGATCCCACGGAGTATCCGATTCTGCTGCATCCGATTTTGAGTGGAAAAGCCGATGCGGTTTTTGGTTCGCGTTTTATTGGTTCGCAGGAGCACCGCGTCTTGTATTTCTGGCACTCCATGGGCAACCGCTTCCTCACGCTCATGTCCAACATGTTCACCAACCTAAATCTCACGGATATGGAGACCTGCTACAAGGCCGTGCGGAGGGAAATCATTCAATCCATCCCGATCCAGGAAAACCGCTTTGGATTCGAGCCGGAGATCACCGCCAAGCTCGCCAAGAAGGGCATCCGTATCTACGAAGTGGCTGTCTCCTACCATGGACGCACCTACGCCGAGGGCAAGAAGATCAATTGGAAAGACGGCGTCCGCGCCATCTGGTGTATCATCAAGTATTCCCTCTCTCGGGGCAAATGAGACAGGGATTGAAAAAATTCTGGCAAAATCATTGACAGCAAAATCATTTTTGCAAACGCAACCAAGCACCGTGGCAGGTGTGCGGTAGACTGCCGCATGGCAGCCTAAAAGGCGAGATGAGTCGGAGCGAACGAGTCAAATGCGCAGATAAACGCGGATAGAATAGAGAAGCGCAGGGCTATGCTTGGGCAAGCCAAGCTGGCGCTGTGTTTTCAAATCCCCTCACAAGCGAGCTTGAACGGGATTATGAAACCCCATCTCCCATTCTGCTGCGCAAATGGCCCTGCTTTGCTCAGGAATCTCTGGAAAATTTGGGGTTGCGCTTGGCCTCCAAGCGGGGATGTGTTGTGAAAAAGCATCTGCAAGCCTGCTTGCGAGTGTCTTATCAACAACAGATTCAGCATTCACGCAGTGAATCAACCCTCGTATTTTTTTCTGATTTTTTTATCCGTGTATATCCGAGCCATCCGTGGTTAAAAGCAATTCTTGACTTCCGCTGCGCAAATGATCTCGTGACTCGGGTGCTGCGATTTTTTACCGGGAACTGGTGACAATGCCTGAAATTTTAGATGTGGGCTCGGCAGATTTCTCTTGCATGAATCTGTCGAAATGTGACAGTTTCCAACAAATGCAGGCGTTGACGGAATTAGCCATTTCCATAAAAACGCTTGCTCAGTTTATCAAATATGATAAGTAGAGCTTGTGAAATTTGAAGTTTTTCGGTTTAAGGTGGGAGTTGCCTACTTTTCAACGATTTTTTTGCGTCAGATGTTTCCAGATTTGGAGGTTGGCTATCTGTCGCTTCAGTTGACGCGCTGGTGTGATGCGGGAAGGTTGGTAAAAATCCGCAAGGGGCTTTATGCATTTGGCGATATCAGTGCCGGATTGCCAGGGTTGGCGAATGAGATTGTCGCACCAAGTTACCTCTCTGGGCTTTGGGCCTTGGGGCACTACGGGATGATTCCCGAGGCCGTCTGGGAGTATACCAGTGTGTGTCGGGTGTCGCCTCGCAGAAAGCTTTGGCAGACGCCATTCGGGAGGTTCAGCTACAGGCAGTTGAAATTTTTTTCAGGATACGAGCGCGTGGAATGGGATGAAAGACATGTCTTCCTCGCTGTGCCGGAAAAGGCGATTTGTGATGAGTGGTATTTGGCTGGGGGGGAGTGGACGGTGGAGAGACATCGTGAGATGCGGTATCAGCAAATCGGGAGTCTGCGGGAGCATTGGCTGGAGGAATTTGTGTTGGGGTTCGGGTCGCCCAGGGTGGAGCGGGCTCTTGGAACTTTTTTAGAGTGGCACAAGGAAGTGGAGGAAATAGAATGAGGCGTCAGATTGTCGAGACGGCAAGGAGCCGGGGGGCAAAGGCGGCGAATCTGCTGAGGGAATCGCTGCAATGGGAAATTTTAGCCGCCATGCACGGGGTTGAGGCGTTTCGGGAGGTGGTTTTTGTCGGGGGCACTTGCTTGCGGTTGATGCATGGGCTCAGGAGGTTTTCTGAGGATTTGGATTTTAGTGCACGGACTCGTAGTGGGGTGCCTTTTTTAGAGGGCTTCCCACAGCAGTTGGGGCGTTTTTTGGAATCGCGCGGTTTTGGCGATGCGGAAGTGGTCGTCGGGAAAACGCACGGAGCGGTTCGCTCGCTGTGGGTGAGGTTTCCCGGTGTGCTGAAAGAGGTCGGAGCCTCGCCGATGTCTTCGCAGAAGGTCGGAATCAAGTTGGAGTTTGATCTGAACCCGCCGCAGGGCGCGGATTTTTCGGTTCAAGTGGTTTCGAACCCCATCTTAATGGCCGTGGGGTTGCATGATTTGCCATCTTTGATGGCTGGAAAATTGCATGCGGTCTTGGCCCGTTCCTACACAAAGGGAAGAGATTGGTATGATTTGCTTTGGTATTTGGGAAAAAAAGTCGAGCCGAATACCATTTTTTTGCAGAATGCGTTGGGACAGCAACCCTCAAAGTTTTGTGCTGATGCGGAAAATTGGAGGAGGTCTGTTTCTGAATTAGTCCAGGTGGCTGACTGGGGCGCAATTCATCGGGATTTAGGCCCGTTTTTAGAGTCAGATTCGGAGCTTGGTATGATGAGGGAGAAATTTTTTTTGGCAGCTTTAGGGTAGAAGTAAAAATTCCATGTGGAAGGTGGCATTTTTTCAGGACTCCGCTGCCAAGTTTTTTTCTACTCTCGCAAATATTTCGTTTAGGAGTTTGGAAGCCTATAAAGCATACTCTTTACCTGCCACTTTCACCCGTTATTTCTATTCGTGTGGTTCATAGTTGTTTTTTTGGCAGTCGCCGAAAACAGTCTTTTAACTTTTTAACCGTTGCTACATATTTTTACTGAAAAGTGACTATTAAAAATACTATTTATTCAGCATTGATTGCTATAATGATCAGTGCTGTTTTTGTTTCTTTTTATCAATCCTGCTTGGAACGGGATGTGCCGATTGCGTATGAGGGAGATGCGTTTTCTGTTTTAACAACCATCCAAGGGTATGCGGAAGGTGATACCAATCCAGTAACGCCCCGGTTTTTGGATCGGCTGAATGCGCCGTTCAAGGGCGCGTGGAGTGATTATCCCCAGGAGAAAATGGTGTTTTGGCCGGCGGGATTTTTGGTTGCTTGGCTGGGAGTGGCGCTGGGCTCGACGGTTTATGTGTTGATCTTGCAGATTCTGGCGGGCTGGGCGTTTTATTTTGCGGGGCGCTTCCTGCTGCGATCGGAGGGGCGGGAGGTGTGGTTGGCGGCGGGGGCCGTTTTATTTGGATTGGCGCCGTATGCGTTTTTGCGGAATTTGCAGCACTTGGCACTTACGGCCTATTGGCCCGTTCCGCTTCTTGTTGTGACTCTGATTTGGCTGGGGTGGCCGGAACGAACGAGGTTCAGTCTCCGAAGCGGGTTGATTTTTTCCTGCTTTGCTGCATTTATTGGCGGAAACTTCAATCCCTACTATATCGGGCCGTTTTTGGTGCTGCTTTCATTGTTGGCGCTTGGCGCCTTGGTGCAGAAGAAGTGGTTGTGGTTAGGAGTCTTCACGATGGTTTTTTCCAGTGCGGTCTTCGGGTTTCTCCTTCAAAACATCGATACCTTCATTCATCTCGCGCAAAGCGGAAAAAACCCCGAAGCCGTGAGCCGAAACCTGTGGTGGATGGCCAAGTTTTCATTGTATTTGCCGGATTTGTTTTTTCCCCGGGCGCACATGAGCAAGTGGGTGAGCAACATTTCATGGTCGCTCTACCACAGTCGTGTGCCTCAGCAGCTTTGGGGCGAAAGTCAAACGGCCTACATCGGCTTGGTGGCAGGTGGTGGACTCATTGCCTTACTGGCCAGCGGTTTAATCATGGTTTGTGCCAGAAAATACGAAGCGGTTTCCCCATTCTTTTGGCTTTCGTCCGGGGTCATCCTTTTTTCGGTTGCCGGCGGGGTGAATTATCTGCTTGGTTCCTTTGGCTTTCTTCTCCTCAGAGCGGCCAATCGTTCGTCGATTATACTCGCCTGTATGGCGTTGTATTTTCTGTGTGAAAATGCGCCCGCCCGTATCGGAAAATATTGGAAAATTATGCTTTCTATCGGCTTGGGAGCAGTTGGCATTTGGGACCAACTGCCGCGCTATCCGAAGTGGGAGGAGGATGTGCGTCAGCGTGCTTGGCAAGACTACGAGCGTGATCGGGAGTTTTTTCCGGCTCTTGAGGAGGCGTTACCCAAGGGGGCAATGGTTTTTGAATTTCCCGTAAAAGATTATCCGGAAATGGGGCCAATCCGAGAGATGGGCGACTACGAGCATTTTCGTCCGATTTTGCACTCCACCGATCTCAGGGTGAGTTATGGCACAATCAAGGGGCGAGGTGACACGGTGTGGCAAAAGGCACTGGCTTCAATATCTCCGGAGGAAATCTGTGCAACGCTCGAGAGGCATGGATTTTCAGCGATTCTGATTAACCGGAAGGCTTATGAGGATGCAGGAACGGCCCTGCAAGCCGAGCTTGCAACCGCGGGAGCCGAGCCGCTCGTGGAAAACCAAGATTTCTTCGTCTTGGGCCTCCAACTGAATCCCAATCCCATGCTGCCAGAAATTGTGAAAACGGTTCGAAAAAAGCACAAAAACCATAAAGAAAGTGAAATAAAATGAGTCAACTAGCGTGGTCCAAGCTTTATCAGTTTCTTCCTGTCTTTGTGCTGCCTTTGACATTTTTGTGTCTTGTTGTGCTTGTATTTGAATGGAACAAAAAAACCGATTTCTGTTCTTTTAAACTTCGGACGGCTATCATTCTTGGGGGGCTGTTAGGCATTCTTTGGGCGCTTGTTGGAACAGTCATTTTAAGTCTATTGCATCTCTTAAAATTCGAATGGGTGCTGGGTTATTGGTTGGTAAGCTTATTTTTCCTAATATATTGCATTCGATTGAATAAAATCAGTCTTTTCTTTGCTGAAGCTTTTAATTCACTGCGGATTTGCTTGTTTTCAATGAATTGGTTTGAGCGAATCTTGGGGCTCTACATCACTACGGTCTTGGGCTGTGCATTTTTAATGGCAGTATATTCGCCTCCAAATAATAATGATTCGATGATTTATCATCTGCCTCGACAAATTCTTTGGATGTCGAATGCATCCGTCTTTATTTCCGAAGCACCAAATATTTTCATGCTGAAATGGCCACCATTATCGGAATATCTCGGCGTCAATTTATGGATTTTGGCTGATTCCGATCGTCTGCACAATTTGGTCCAATGGATTGCATTGATTGGGTGCTTGTTAGTGTTGAATATGATCTTGGAGTTGTTGGGTGCGAGTAAGGGATTTCTCACATCTTCGGCAATATTGGTAAGTATTCCTGCGGTATTCTATCAGGCATCCAATACAAAGAATGATATTCAGGTGGGTTTTTTACTATTGTGCCTAATTTGGTTAACAGAAGTGGCGGTAAAGAAACGAACTGTATCTTCGCCCCTTGCGATTTTTACGGGGATTACGGTTGGGTTTTGCCTCATGGCCAAAGGGACCTCTCTAATATATCTCACAGTTTTGCTTCCAATTCTTTTATTTAGGCTACTCGCCAATCGGGTTTCACTCCATTTTGCGCCGATTTTGTCTGCTGTCCTCATTTCCATCGTAATAGCAAGTCCCCACTATATTCCGCACACTAAAAATATACTTGCCGGAGACACTGGAGAAAATTCCGAGCATAAAAATGCAAAGATCAATATCCAGAATGCGGTCTCCGTCCTTTCAAAAAATGTGGCGCTTCAAATGGCTCTGCCTTGGCCAAGTTGGAATGCTGCTGTTAAAAATGGAGTCGAGAGATTACACCAAAGGCTTGGCGTGCGGGTCAACAGCCCGGAAACTTCGTTCTACGATCAACCATTTGATGTCATTTACTGGCCTAATTCTGAAGATAATATCACAAGTATCTTGGCAATTATAATAATTATTTTACTTCCATTTATCTTTATTTATCAGATATTTAGAGGAAGAAAAGTTGGAAGCTTTTATTATTTTCTTCCCGTCATGCTTCTTTTGATTTTTTCGATATTATTAAAATGGCAGCCATGGCATACGAGACTACTTATTCCCATTGAAATAGTTGCCGGAATTCCTATTGGTATTGTCATGGCCTCCGGGATATCTGTGCTGGCAAAAATTTTACTCGTTGGGTTTTCAGCTTGGTGGTTTTTTCCGTGCTTGAAAGGTTGGCATCGACCGTTACTGGGATATCAACCGGTTTTCTTCATGCAAGATTTAGATCAGCGTGCCATGAAGGCTCCGCGTGAAGCATTTGATACAATTGCGCTTTCGGAAATCCTTGCGCAGTTGAAGCCTCAATCGCTAAGGATCAACAATTCCTTTTACCCACCACTCGTATATATGGGCCGAGATTCAAGAGCTTGGCCTCGGATCTATTGTTCTCAAAATGCAAGTGAAGAAGTTGATGCAACTCTAAGAACAATTGCAGCAGGCAAATCGGCCCCGCCCCTTCCGCTAGGCGTGACTCGTCTCTACGAAAGCGGATCTGCGTGTTTGGATGTGAAGGAAAAAATTATTAATCATCAAAAGCAATTAATTTCTCCAGTTTTTACGGGAATGAAAAATATTTCCGGCATGGATGAGCCGATTGGTCCATTTCCATTAGCCAAGCAGCCTGTTTTCTGCCACGCCCATTACCCCGAAGTTTCATTTGAGATTCCGGCGAGGTCGGCAACCGGAATCATGCGGGTCGAAATGACATTACCCTACTTTAATAAACTTGATGAAAATATTTGTGAGATTTTCGTTAATGGAAAGTCAGAAGGCAAAATTTTTCTTAAGAAAGTTAAGAAAGGAAAAGCAACATATTCCACATCGGTCGTTATGCCAGCTGGTGAACTGCCAACAGTGGTGAAGTTAGTTTTTGAAAATTTCGCGACAGACTCCGAATCGAAAATCGCTGCCTCCATCACTGCGATTCAGTTGTCGGACGCGGAGCTGTGGCTCGCAAAGTAATTTTCCTCCAAAACACACCATCACCCGATGTTTTCAAGATGAGATCGGTTTCGGGAGTCATGGTTTCTTGGATTTCAAAGCGTCCATTCCGAATAGTTTCCTCGAGGGTTTGGGTTCCAACTTCCAGGCCGATACTTGTGCCGTTTGGGCCGGTGCCTTCGAGGTGGACTTCAATCGGGCCGCTCGATTGCGGTGTGAGCCGTGTGGTGTTTGAGGTGGCCATGCGGCCGGATTTTTTTAGCGATGAGCCTTGTTTCCAGAATTCGGAAAACACGGGGTCTGCGGCAAATCCACCGAAAGAGGCGGCCAGAATGGGCTGTTCGGTGCGGGGTGCGCGTTCGAAGATTGTGTAGTAATCTCCGATCCAACTCGGGGCGAATCCCGCAGGGGCAGGTGGGTTGAAATCTGCGGGTGGCACGGGAACTCCCGCATCGGGAAAGGCGGGGATAATGATGGCGTCTGCTTCTCTCGGTCGCTCCGCGTTCCCGCTCAGTAAAATAAGCAGCGGGGCATGCTGGTGGAGTTCCCGGAGCAGGCCGTAAATCTCAGTCGCGCCGCCATCTATCAGAACGCGCTTGGCGCTGGACGCACGCAAAAATTCCACAATTTTCCGAATTTCAACCGACCGACCGGGCATCATACGGCTCATCTGGTCGGTTTTTTCGTTTCGGAGTATCGAGCCGCCACCAAAGAGGGGGCGCTGTCCATCGTAAATGAGGTGAGGGCGCAGAGAGGCCAGTGCCAGTGCGGCAAAAATCATGGGCAGCCAGCGGGGTCGCAAGTGGTCGAGTAAAATGCCTGCCAGGGGAGCGGCCAGGAAGTAGGCGGGTATGAGCAATCGGCCTTGCCACGGCTGCCAGCGGAAAATCGCACAAAAGATCACCAGTGAAAGAAGCCCCATGGCAAAAAGGAGCAGGATGCCGGTATTCCTCCTGAAGTCTGCCAGAAAAAGACCAAAAGGCAGCAGCAGGAGGAGAGCGGTTTGAGCCGGAGCGGGTGCCAGATCCTCGAGTCCTGCAAAGTAGGGGAGGTGGAAATTCTGTCCATCAAAGGTCGTAGCGGGGTCATCTGCATCGCAGCCTGCCCAAGCCAAGAGGGACCTTGTGCGGGATTCCAGGAATTTGTTCCAAGGCTCCGACTCGCAGGTGAATTGTCCTGCGGCGTTTCGGACGGCAACATTGAAAAGGTCTTTGGGGCTGTGTGATTGGTTCGAGTGGTGGAGGTTGGGGCCAGCAGGGGAGCCAAAGACATCGGCGTTGCGCAGGAGTTGGGGCGTTGCGGGCAGCAGTGCGAGCGCGACCCCCGGGACAACGGCCAAGGCCAGACTTCGCCCTGCGCCTTGGCGCAAATATACCCAAGCCAAAGCAAGGCCTGCAGCCGGAAGGTAGGCGATGGCCGTTCCCTTTGTGGCGATTGCGAGCCCGGCGCAAAGTGCCGCAAGGAGAAGGATGCGGGCGCTGGCATGCGCCTCAACACTCCAGACGCGCAAGGCGAGGAGAGCAGGCACAAGGATAAAAAATGCCAGAGTGATGTCGTTCTTGGCATTCGAGGCTTCAAAAAAAACGATAGGCACTAATGCGGCAAAAAGCACGGCCAGCCAAGACGCCCGCCAGCTTCCACCGAGGGTTTGGACGACAAGCCCCACAATTCCGCAGCACGCGAGTAGAAAAAGGCTCTGCACCAAATTATGCCAGTGGTCGCCGCCGGAAAGAATGAGAAGATTCAAGCCTATGAACTCACTCAATACGGGCATGGAAATCTGGTGCGAGTGGGCTGCAGTGAATGGTTCCACACTGCCCTGCATGAGCCAATAAATCTGGCGCGGCATGTGGTAAATCTGCACATCGAAATTCATGGGTGGTGTTGCCACAGCCATGATCAAGATCAGCGTGGCCGTGCCACCTAAAATAACGGCGATCCATGCAGGGCAGGCTTTCAGATTTTGCCAGACTCTGGAGAGTTCACTCCGGCAATCGAGGCCTCTGCGGCTGGCCAGAAGAAAACCTGTGGGAAAGATCGTATAAAGAACCCATGCCGAAAAAACCGGCCCCCAAGAAAGCCGATCAATAGCGGATAGGGCCTCCGTGAGGACGAGTGAAAATGTTGCGAGCAACACGCAGGAAAGTGCCAGCGACCATCGCCAGTGCCGGCGACTGGATGGTGCCGCCGCGAAATGTGCCGCCATCCAGAGGAGTGTCGCGAAGAATGGCAGGCTGCCGCAAAGTGTCTTCATAGCCGATTAGTGCGATTGGCGTTTGGTGAAGAGTTTTTTCCATTCGTCGCGAACTGCTCTGCGCAGATAAGAGACGATACCGCCCTCGTATTTTGCCTCCAGATGCTTCAGGTAGTCGTGCTGCTCCGCCAGCCAGTTCCAGAGCGTGGAGGTGGAGCGGTCTGTCGCTTGGAACCAACCGAGCATGACGGCTACATCGGGATCGGCGGCGGCTCGGGATTCCAAGGCCGCCAGAGCTTTCGCTGCGAGTTGGCGATGGCGGGTGAACTGTATGCGCGGGTCTTCAGCCCGGAAGCGGGTCTGGCAATAAAACCTTGCGCACTCTTTTGGTGTGAATGCGACCTTTGCAAACGGGGCCACAGACACTCCCCAAGCGCTGTCACCGCAATGCCCGAAATCCGTCGGAAAGGGATTAGCCTGGAGAAAAACGGTGCGGTAGAGATTGCTCGCGCTGCTGCCCAATAATCCATGGGGAAGCGATCCGCAAAGCATGGCTATCGTCTCTGTGCGGCTGAGAAGCCGGTCGGCGAGTCCAGAGGAGCGGAAGGCATCCGCAAGGCGGTTTGAAGGCATTTTTTCCTCCACAGGTTTCGAGCCATCCTCGTTCCGCATTTCCGGAGGGGAGATGACCACATCGGCATCGTGCTTGCGGGCGGTTTCCAAGAGGTGGGAGAGGCCGGCTGGGCTTATCGGATCCTCGACAGTTGAGATGTAACACCACGCCGCCTGCGATGCGGCGATGCCTGCATTCCAGCTTTGGTAAAGACCTGGAGGGTTGTGCACGAAACGGGCGGAAAATGGCGACAACGCGTCTTGGGCAAGCTCGAGCGAGCCATCGCTGGAGCCGCTGTCCACCACGATGATCTCTTCCACCTGCCAAGCCCATATTTTCACCGATTCCAAATGCCGGGCCAGACGCTCGCGGCAGTTGAAGATCGGAAGAACGGCTGAAATGGGATCAGGCATAGGCGGGGTTCAGCGAGTCAGGCCTATCAAGCGATCCAAAATCTTCGTGGCAGGCCAGCGGGCTTTTTTGATGAGGTGGTCCACGGCCGTGCTGGCTTCCAAAAACGACTCGGTCTCTCGTTTTTCCAGTTTCCAGCAAGTGCGTGAATTTCCCGAATTGTCGGTCTCCCTCCAACGGATCACATGCAGCGAGCCGTCCGGGAAGGCGCTTTCGGGCAACATCTGCATCTCGCGTGTGATCTCGGCCACCTCGGCTTCATAGCGCGAGGCTACGCTTTTCGCATCGTCGTGAAATCGGAATGCTGCCAGCGGAGCCTCCACCGAGGCCACATTAGCGTGTTGAAAAAAACGGCTCCACAGCCAGTAGTCGCCGGCCGAGGCGTGCCGAAGGTCGATCGCCCCGCCGATTTTTTCCCAAAGCGACCTCCGCCAGAAGCAGCTTTCCTGTTGGAGAAAATCGTTGTTGCCAGGCCCCCCGTGCTGCCCTTGGTAAAACCGGCGTGCGGAAAATCCCGGCGTGCACCACAAGTTCTCAAAAGCCCCTTCCCCGGTCATACACGCCTTCATCGTGGAGGTGATCCACTGGATTTCAGGAAAGGTTTCAAAAATCATCCGCACCGTTTTGAGAGTCCAAGGCAGATAAAGATCCGAGGAATTCAACCACCCCATAATTTCACCCCGGGATTTCGCAAATCCCCGGTTGATGGCATCATACTGCCCCCCGTCCTTCTGGCTCTCCCAATGGGCCAAACGCCCGGCATAGGATGCAATGACCTCCTTGCTCTCGTCTGTGGAGCCCCCGTCCATCACGATGTATTCCAGATCCACATCTTGGGAAAGCACGCTATCGATAGTGGCCCGCAAAAAGGAACTCTGGTTGTATGAAGGAGTGACTATGGAGAATAGCATCTACTTTCCATTTGAAACACAAACCACGCTTTGAATACAATCGCGTTTCCTTGTTCTATCGCAACTCGCCGCGCTGGCGAAGCGAAAATCAAGAGAGCAGGCGCGCGATAGCCTGCCGATAGTCGAAGGAATTAAAACACCATGTCGAAGGAAACCTACAGACCTGATATCGATGGACTGCGTGCCGTGGCAGTCCTTGCGGTCGTGATTTATCATGCCTTTCCGTTTGCATTGCCCGGCGGGTTTTCTGGGGTGGATATCTTTTTTGTGATTTCGGGCTATCTGATTTCAGGGATCCTTTTCAAAAGTCTTGCTCAAGAGAAATTCAGTTTTTCGGAATTTTATGCAAGGCGCATACGGAGGCTCTTTCCAGCGCTCGTTGTCGCGCTTTTTTTAACGCTTGCTGTTGGATATTATTATCTTTTGAGCGATGAATTTGAGCAGCTTGGCAAGCATGTTGCTGCCAGTTGTGTTTTTATTCAAAATATCGTTTTTCTTAAGGAATCGGGCTACTTTGACAAGGCGGCCGACTTGAAACCTCTTTTGAACCTATGGTCGCTTGCCGTCGAAGAGCAATTTTATATTTTTTTCCCTCCATTACTCATTTTGCTCTGGAGAAAAAAATGGCCAATTACTCGGATTTTAGCGGCCTTTCTCCTGATTTCCTTTTTCGCCAATCTAGTCATGTCCGTAAAAGACAGTGCGGAAGACTTTTTTCTGACACCTTATCGATGCTGGGAGTTAATGGCTGGGGCAATGCTCGCCTGGAGGCATTTTTCTAAGGGGCAGGATACGCGCTTCGGAAATGTTTATTCCATAATTGGTTTGCTGCTCATTACCTTTTCATTGATTTGGCTTGATAAAAGCAATCCTTACCCTGGTTGGCGCGCGATTTTTCCAGTAACAGGGACTGTATTGCTAATAGCGGCTGGTCCGGGTCCAACAATTAATCGATGGCTTTTATCGAATCCGATTTCAATCTGGGTTGGGTTAATTAGCTACCCTCTTTTTCTTTTTCACTGGCCTGCGCTTTCCTTTTTGCGAATTTTGAAAGGAGAGCATCCGAGTAGCGTGAGCATCCTTCTTGCAGTAGGTCTGAGCTTTGTCCTTGCGGCGTTGACTTACTATTTTGTCGAAAAAAAGATTCGCTATGCCAAATCACGATGGACTATCTTTTTATTATTAACGGCTTTTATCGTTTCCGGAATTCTGGGGCTTTTGATTTGGCAAAAAAAAATAAAGGCTCGATCGTCAGGGTTGGGTTTCGATGAGCATATCCAAGCGGCGCTGGATGTGAAGTATTTTAAGGGAGTAGATGCGAGTCTCTTTTATCCGGGGATTTGGATACAGGAGGGGAAAAACAAGGGATTCAAGACGCTATATATCGGCGATAGCCACATGCAACAATGCGCTCCTAGGATATTTTATCTATTCAAAAATGAAAAAACTGGAGACAGGGGCTTTATGTTTTTTACTTTAGGCGGCCTTCTTCCTGTTCCCGGTGTATCTGTTAGTTTTGGTGCTCAACCGCAACCCTATGATGTTTTTATTCCCAAGATGTTGGAATTGGCAAATAGAAAAGATGTGGATAGAGTTGTTATCACGGCCAGGTGGATATTGTATTTTAGTTGGAAAAGTAAAGAATTGGAAATTAATTCCTTTCGTCTCGATACGAATGAAGGCTTGGAGTTGTTCATGGAGAGTTTTCAAAATATGATTCAAACATTTGTCGCAAATGGAAAACAGGTTTTTGTCATTTTGAGTATGGCTACGGACTCTTCTTTTGATCCAAAGTTAATGATTGATCGAAAATTGAATGGAGATATCGCTATAAATCCTCGAGTTTATACAGTTGAAGAATTCCGAGAATGGAAGAAGGCGAAGGAAATGAAGATGACACAAGGCGAGCTCATGGATAAAATTACTTTTATAGCCGAGCAAGCAGGGGCAAAAGTCATCGATCCAATGCCTTATCTTTCCAAGGATGGAGTTTGCTTTCGATTTATCAATGGGAAACCAATTTACCGGGATGGCAGCCACTTAAGGGCAAGTTTTGTTCGTGATAATGCCAATTATTTGGATGAGACAATTGCTCCATGATAGAAAATTGACGCCAACCAACTGCTATTAAAGTGACCCTCCACTTTTGTTTCTTCTCTTCCAAACTTCAATCAAACGGCCGCTTGCTGCGGCCGTTTTGCTTTTCCAAAACAAACCGCTTTGATAACTTTTGAGCCTGTGACGAAACAACCAATGAAAGACTCCGCCGCTGAGCTTCGGCTTGCCACGGTCTTGGTGGCGCGGCCGGAGGGGCAGTTGGGGAATCGCATTTTTCAGGCGGCGGCTTTTCAGGCGGCGGCTTGGGAAATGGGGTTTGCAGTTCTGAATCCAGCTCTGGGGCCGTATGCGGAGTTTTTTCCCGCGCTGGCGGAGGATTTTTTCTGCCGTCCGGGGCAGGGGCTGCCCATGGCGCGCTGGCGTCTTTTGTTTTGCCGCACACTTGATGCTCTGACCTCCCGCCCCCTTCATCCTGTGTGGGCTGCGGGTGGGTGCGCCGTGTTGGACATCGCCGCTTCGCACGATGGCAGCGAGGAGGACTTCGACCTCTGTGGCGAGGAGTTTCAAAGAATCCTCTCGCAGCATCGCCTTGTTGTTGCGAAGGGTTGGAAATTCCGTGCGCATGCGGCTCTCAAGTCGAGGCGGGATGAGGTGGTGAGGCTGTTCATGCCTCATTCGGGCATTCGTGCCGAGGTGGAGCGGCACATCGCCCAGGCCAGGAGCGGATGCGATATTTTGGTCGGCCTGCATGTGCGGCGCGGGGACTATGCGAATTGGCTGGGGGGTAAGTTTTTCTATGGCTGGGATGCCTATGCGGACTGGCTGAAGGCCGCAAACGCACTCTGGCCGGGAAAGAAAGTGGGCTTCCTGATCTGCTCAAACGAAAGTGTGGACGATCTACTCCGGTTGCCGGGCGTGAGCGCGAGCGCCGGCCCCAGCGCACCGATCACCGACCTCTACGCCCTTGCGGCTTGCGACTTTTTGATTGGCCCACCGAGCACATTCACCCTCTGGGCGTCCTACTACGGAGGCGCTCCGCTGCACATGCTCGTGGAAAAAGACCAGCAACTCCAGATCGCGGGGTTTGCGCATCACCAGCGGTTTTGAAAAAGGCCATGCTTGCTTTGAAAACGCGTTTCGACTGGCGAGTGCTCATTGCGGTCGTCTTATTTTTCAATTTGGCAGGTTACTTTTTGATTCCAGAAATCCTGGGCGTATCCCGTCAAAAACTTTTCCATTTTGCGGGGGTGGCGGCCCTTGAGTTTCCGTTTATGGATTTGCGCGGCGTGGCCACTTGGTGCGAAGCCGCTGCGGGTGGAATAGACCCGGCTGTCACGCAAACATCGATCATGCTTCCCGATGGAACCCGGCAGCCCAACTTCCTGATGAATTACTCACCGGCGGTGGTGTGGTTTTATTGGTTGGGCCTGCGACCCGCCACAGTGTGGGTATGGGCCTCGGGTTTGATTGCCCTGCAGATCCTTGCTCTCTTGGGACTCTGCGGGCGGGTGTCCTGCCGACAGGCCATTCTCTGGACATTCTTGGTTTGTTCCCCGGCCTCGCTGCTCGTCATGGAGCGGGCGAACATGGATATCCTCGTGTTTGCCTTGTTTGTATTGGCCTTGGCTCTTCGCCGATATCCCTTGGCGGCTCTTGCGCCGATTCTTCTGGCGGCCGGGCTGAAGTTTTACCCGGCGGCGGCCCTTGCGGCTTTATGGAGCCAGGGAGGAATGAGGCAGCGTCTTGTGGCTGTCGGCGGGCTGGTAATCTTCCTCGGCATTCTTTTTTTGCTCAAATCCCAGCTTGCGGGCATAGGGGCGAGTTTGTCTGGGCAATACCAAAGCGCCTTCGGCAGCAATGTTGTGGCGGATTTGTTGAAAAACCACGGCGCATGCTCGGAATCGGTCGCTGGTTTTTTATCCGTGGCACTTCAGATTTTCGCTCTTGGGTTGGCCGTCTTGAGCTGCGGCACGGGTTTTTTCCTATCAAAAAAATGGCCGACGGAAGTCACAGAGCGTGCGAATTATTCCTTTTGGCTGGCTGCGCCTATGTTCCTAATTCTTTTTATCTTAAGTAACCAGATGGACTACAAGTGGATCTTCCTGCTCTTCCTGGTTCCTGCGGTTTTGCAGCTTTGGGACGGCAAGTTTTCGCTTTGGTCTGTCACTTCCAAATTCTGGCTGGCAGCGGTGTGCACTTATTCCTACTGGACCTTTTTTTCCGGAGAGGAGTCACTGCGGAATGCCATTTTCAAGCAGGGCATCATGTGGCTGGTTTTCGTCATCAGCTCTCTGCTGTGCGGGGCCCTCTTGGCGCGTGTGCCTGGTTTTTTAAAAAAGGGGGAGGTTTCTTGAGTCTGCCGCCGCTTTTGATCACGGCTGCCTTTGATGTCGGGGAGACGCCGCATGTGAAGTTGCGCGATACGCATCAGCGCGTGCTGCATCACATGGAAGGGCTGTTGGCTTGGCTCGAGTCGTCGGAGTTTTGCCAAATTATCTTCGCCAAAAACTGTGGAACAAAAATCCAAGAGAGAGTTCTCTCCGACACTGCAGCTGCTTTTGGAAAGGAGTTGGAGTTTTTGAAGATTCCCTCCTCAAAATTCACCGCTCGGCAAGGGAAGGGCTTCGGCGAGGGGGAAATCGTTGGAGGCGCACTTGAGAGGAGTCGATTCTTGGAAAAAGCTCCATGCTTTGCGAAATCCACCGGCAAATTGTTTCTCAAAAACCACGAACTACTGCTTCCCGAAAAGTCGCGGGCCAGATGCTTCCGCTGTGCGGCGCCGAATCGCGGAAACCCTTCCGCCTGGCATCGCCTGGTGAACAAGCTCCACCAATCCGAAGCGGGCTCCCGATGCCTTGCCGACATGCACCGTCTTCTCCGGGTGCCATGGTTTTTTATCGGCGCACGGCCACAATTCTGGGTGGATACGCGATTCTATGTTTGCGGGCGGGATTTCTATTTGGCGAATTTATCGCGATCGCATCGAAGGGTGCAGGATCGGCTGGGCTACTCGCTCGAGGCGGCATTTTACGATGATTTGCAGCGTGTCGAGGGGGTTGGTTGGATTGATAAAATGCCTCTCGTTTACGGCACCTCGGGCACGCTTGGAACAACGGCCGCGCCTTTTGCGGAGCCTCTCAGGAGCCGGGCAGCGGCTCTGGCGGCGGAGCTTTTATCTTCATGAACAAACCTCATAGCTTGAGTTGGGAAAATTTTCCTCCGTTCCCTGCCGCCTGCGCACTGGTGTTTCTTTTGCCGTGGCTGGTGAAGTGGGTTTTCGGTCTGCCGTGGCTGATGCTGCAAAATTTCACCGATGGCGTTTTCTATCTCGGCTATGCGATGCATTTTCGGGAGCTGCTGGACCGGGTGGGGCTCACTTATTATGCGGTTCGGTTCAGCGGGATCGCGCCGGATGCGTTGGCATTCTCGCTGTTCGGTGCGGAGGCTGGGTTTATCGTCGTGCGTTATGCTCTCGCTGGAGCGTGTTGCGTGGCGCTCTTTCTTCTCTTCTCGCGGCGCTACGGGATGGCGGCGGGGTGGTTCGCCGCATTTGCGTGGGCTTTCAATCCAGCGGCGATTCGGTTGTTGCAGACCGCGTATGTGGATGTCGTGGGGGCGTCGTTTTTGTGCCTCGGGCTTTGCCTGATCTGTCTGCCGCGAGCAGGTGTGTGGGCTGCGTTTTTTGGAGGGCTATCGCTGGGGATGACATTCTGGTCGCACCTGCACGCGGCCGTGGCGCTTGTTTTTTTTGGACCGCTCTTGCTCGTCGCTCTTCTGGATCGACCTCGAAAGGAAGCGTGGGGTTTCGGTTTGGCGATGCTGGCTGGGGGCGGCGTGGTGACTTTGGCTGGCTGCGGATTTTTTTATTGGAACGATGGTCTATGGGATCTCACGAGCCCCACGCGGGAGCTGTTGCAAACGCTCAAGGACGGCCATATCCCCGCTCCGAAACTCGAGTGGATCGAAGTAGCGCGTCAATGCCCGTTCTGGCTCTCGGTGCTTCCGCTGGGCGTCGTCTTGTTTTTCCTGCCAACGAGGGACCGCTTTCTCTACGCCTGCTTCTTTGCTTTTGTCGGCTACATCGCCTTCCTGCTCTGGGGGGACTTGGTGAAGGGCGGCTACTCTCTCTCTCTCTTTTATTACTTTTCCTTCGCCCTGCCGGCGTTTGTTTTTCTTGTCGCCGCGATCGTTGCCAATCTGGGCCGAGATGGGTGGCGCATGGTTTGGGCACTGCTTGTGCCGGTCTTCGCTGTGGCATGGAATCCCTCAGGCGGCATGGTTGCGATAGGCGCTGCCATTTTCCTGGCCTCCATTCCAGCATTCCTCGTTTGGCGGCGAACGACTCTCCCTGTCTCGATCTGTGTCGCTCTCGCCTCTCTCACTGTGGCTCTGGCGCCCACAAGCAAACTGGCTCTTGGCAATTACTGGAAATCGGATGACCTCTCGCTTCTCACCATGGCCGGGCAGCTTTCCAAGGCCCTGCCAAAATACCAAGCTGATCCGGGCAAGCTCGCTTTCTGGTATGACGATTCGAAGGGTGATGACCTCCGAATGCTCCAGTCCTTCTACCTCCACGAATTCACCAAGCTCAGGGCGCCGGATGGCGGACGACTCGAGTTCTCGCCAACTGCTCCGCTCGACAAAAATTCCATCCTTCATGACGGGCTGAGGCATGTTGTGGTGCTGGGAGATTCATCCGAGTCGGTGGAGCCCGCCGTGCAAAAACTCCGCGAGATCGGCATTCCCATTCGAGAAATCAAGCCGATACCGCTGCAGGCTTGGGGGCAAACCCTCCACGCCACGCTCGTCTCTTTCGACCTGCCGGATTTTGAGGAGAAATCCTCGCTCGATCCCGACTGGAAGCTCCACCGCCGCGCCAAGCTCGGCGCGCGAGCCATCATTCAAACCAGTCCCAAAAAAGGAACCCTCGATGCGGCCTTGCCCATTCCCCCGCTCTCCGATGGAGAGGCCCTCTGCATCAAGCTTCGCGTCCTCGAAGGTGCTGTCCGCATCGGCTTGGCTCCAAACGAATCCGCTGCACTCGAAGCCGACGCCCTCCTTGTTTCGCCCACCACATCTCCGCACGAAATCCTTCTTTTCCCTCCCAAGCCGGGCGAGTCATCCAGCCTCCAAATCCGCAACGCCGCGCCCAGAGGCGTTCGCTCAAAAATCCGGTTCCAACAGATAAAAATTGTTCGCTTGGCCGCCCCTGCCGATGAGTAAAATTCCCGCCAGCCTGCAGCGTGGTCGGGATGTGGCCACCAATGGTGTTTCCCTCTGTGATCTCGCTGCCCTCTGTGGTTAATTTTTTCGAGCGCCTTGAAAACCCATCTCGTCATTCCTCATTACAACGACACCGCGCGTCTCGAATCCTTTCTCGATGCCATGCAGCGCGGCCTGCCGGAGCGGTTTTCCATTCTCGTCTCGGATGACGGCTCGACTCCTCATGAGCGTGAGCGCTTGGCGGCATTGATCCACGCCGTGCAGCAGAAACAACCAGGCAGCGGGCCTGTTTTTTTGGATCCTCTCTTCACCCCTTGCAATACGGGAAAAGGCGGCGCCGTCCTGCGCGGATGGGATCACTCGGGGAATGCCGACATCTTCGCCTTTGCCGATGCCGACGGCGCCGTGAGTGCCGCCGAGATCCTGCGTGCGGAGAGTTTTTTCCGCTCGCCAGAGGCCGCCACAGCCGAGGCCCTCTTCGCCAGTCGCGTCAAAATGCTCGGTCGCACCGTCGAGCGCTCGCTCAAGCGCCACCTCGCTGGCCGCGTCTTCGCCACTCTCGTCTCAATCGTCGGCCGCGTGCCCGCCTACGACACGCAATGCGGACTAAAAATTCTACGCAGCTCCGCCTTCAAAAAAATCCGCCCCCACCAGCAAAGCGTCGGCTTCGCTTTCGATGTTGAGCTTTGCCTCCTCCTCCAAAAATTCGGCTGCCGCACGCTCGAGTTTCCCGTCGATTGGTCCGACATCCCCGGCAGCAAGGTCAGCCTCCTCCGCGACTCCACCCGCATGGCCCGCGAAGTCTTCAAAATCCGCCACCGCGTGGATGGCATAACGCCTTCTTCTCACTAAAAAACGAAAATCAACTTGTTAGGATCATCTCCTAATTTTGGTAGATCCATCTCCTAAATTTCATGGCCCCACCCGCCGCCCCGCTTTTCACCATCATCACCCCCACGCTCAACGCCTCCGCGACCCTTGAGGACGCTGTCTGCAGCGCCATGGGGCAGGGGATCGAGTGCGAGCACCTGATCATGGATGGCTGCTCGTCTGATAGAACGCTCGAGATCGCCCACTCGTTTCCGCAACTGACCGTCCACAGCGGACGCGACCGCGGGCTCTACGACGCCATGAATCGCGGCGCCTTCTTCGCCCGGGGCGAGTGGCTCATCTTTCTGCAAGCCGACGACTGGCTGCCCGAAGGCACTCTGGCAGCATTCCAAGCAGCCCTGGAAAAAAATCCCGCCGCCGAGATTCTCACGGGTTCCGCTGAAGCCGTGCATCAAGTCGGCGAGAACCTCTGGGAGACCCGTTGGCAGCGCACCTCGGATGCCGACAAGGCGCTCACCGTCGAAAACATCGCCCTCGGCGAGCCCATGCTCAACGCCCGAGCCATCCGCAAGAGCCTCTTCAAAAAAGCCGGCCCCTTCGACCTAGCCTACTCTCTCGCCTCCGACCGCGACTTCCTCCTCAAGCTCACTGCTATCCAGCCCCAAGCGGCGGCCGTCGACGCGCCCACCTACCGCTACCGCTGGCACGAAGGCTCCCGCACCATGAACGCCGGCAACTCCCTCAGCCGCCGCCTCACAGCCGAAAATCTCGCCATCGCCCGCAAGCACCTCACCGATCCCTCCCGAAGCACCGAAGAAAAACTCACCCTCCGCGCCTGGCATTCCCGCCAATCCACCCAAGCCGCCCTCTGCGCGCTCGAGGCCTTCGATCCCATTGGATTTCTCCGGGTCATTCCCCAAGCAGTTGTCCGCGATCCCTCATGGCCGTTTGTATTCGCCGGGGAGTTTGCGAAATGTTTTACGGGCTGGATCCGCCGCGGCTTTCGCACGAAATCGCAACTCAGTTGCTTATAGTCCGGGTAAGAACAGCCCTGTCAAAAACCACCGAGTGGATTTCTTCGCCCGGTTGATTCTTCATGCCGGCCGGAGTGTTCACGACCCGGAAACGAGGTCCATTCCAGTCGATCATCAAAGTGAAACCCTCCTCCGCCCCTTTGAATTTTCTTTGCAGGTCGGGATAGTTCATTCCCAAGGTGGACAATCTCGTCTCGAACTCCTTTTTTGTGAGCGATGGAGCGGAATTCCCATCGTCACCCACATGAAGAATTCCGCCGGGCCGCGAAAGCCGAGCGGGGGATTCCGGAACTGGTTTGTTTGAAGAGAACAAAGGAAAGGCGGTCAGGCCGAAAAGAAACACTGCCGCTGCCCAGAGAGAGGTGGCTTGTGTTGGAGTGTCCGTAGACTGTTCGAGGGCGTTCTGTGTGAAACCACAAACCCTGGCTGCGTTTTTGCAAAGGTTGAAAAAAGCAGCAACTCCAAGGCCGCACAGGAGAAAAATGATCGGCATTGTCACGGCATAGGGCCGCGAGCCGGCATCCCACGGGGGAGCGAAAGGCATCGACAGAAAAATCCCGGCCAGAGCCAAAAAATCGGGCTCCAAGAAAAAACCTGCCGCAAAGAAAGCTCCCGCTAAAAAAGCTCCTGCCAAAAAAGCGAAGAAAAAGTAGTCCCTGAAGCCCGACGGTTATGGTGTGACAAAGATACGAAAAAAAGTTCCCGCTCGGAACGCCGCCGTCCTCGTCGGCACCAGCCCCCCAGCGGTGACTTTACGGCAACTCCGCTAACCCATGCGTCAATACGCGAGACCGGTATCTTTCCATCAAATACGATATGGCCGCACTCACGTGCGGGAATATTGGGCGCCGACGGAGCATCGCCCTCCAGGGCCTTGGGAGGGATGACCTCCGTGTCGTCCCATTTGTGCGGGCGCAGACCGCCGCTATCAAGATGCGAGAGGGGCGCGCTCTCGCGTGCCGCAAGCTCGGCAGTCATAGACAGCCGATTCAACACGTGCGCAGCCACGCCTATACTTTTTCTGGGATCTACTGCTCTGCGAAGGCGGTTTGGGCGAAGATGAGGGCTGGGTGTCCCGGGTGTTGTTGAATCCAATACTCGAGAGCGGCTGGGGATTCTTCGGCGAGGCGCTCGAAGGCGGCTTGGAGTGCGGTTTGTTGGAGGCTGGTATCGGGAAGTTTGGAGGCCCACTCGACTGCGCCTGCGGTGTCGTTGACGATCCATGCGGCGGAAACGGTCTCAAGGGCGGATTTTTTCAAGACGGGATCCTGCAACCCGGTGGCCCATTGGAATGCGGAGGCTGGATCGACGAAGGCCCAGCTTTCCACGAGGGCGATGGAGGCGTTTTCTTTCAACTCGGGATTTGTCTGGGCATCAACCCAAGCGCGGGCTGCGCGGGGATTCAGGCT
>Ga0247839_1002068_pt1 | contig 30998 bp, 16 predicted proteins | sample LaCruzMarch2015__6_FD_192405 | JGI IMG/M metagenome (GOLD analysis project Ga0247839, IMG submission 192405) | Freshwater microbial communities from meromictic Lake La Cruz, Castile-La Mancha, Spain - LaCruzMarch2015_16m | ecosystem: Environmental > Aquatic > Freshwater > Lake | place: Spain... | reverse complement strand
GCCGGTGTATGTCGGCTATTACCGCGGCCCGGTCATGATAAACAGCTTAGGCACCGTTCTGACAAATGGGTTATTCACATTCACAAACATCACCGACGCCGCCGGTAGCGCTACGCGCAGCGGAACCGAGCCTTTTAATTCCAACTACCAGAAGCTGGCTTTCGACGGAGTGACGTATCTGACTTTTATCCGGAGTACCAAAATTAAAAACGTTCCCGGTCTGTACGAATATAGCGGCTCTGGTTTGGCATTTACATTAATCAGCAGCAATGCCGATCTCGGCGTCTACACGTTCACGAACTGGCACGGCCTCGGATACTGCAATCCTTACTATTACGGTTTGTACAACGGAGCTGACATGAACGGGCCGGGACTCTACCGGTTTACCGATCCGACCGACCCGGAAAATACGGCGGTGCGTCTTTTTGCGCCGCAGACATTTCCTTCCAATATCTGGAACGAAGTTGACTTCGACGGCACGCGCTGGCTTTTTGTGCGTCCATCGACCGCAGGAAGTCCGGGAATATATCAGTACGATCCGCAAGCGGACTCCTTTACGTTGATCAGCGGAGCTGAAACCTACACCAACTGGAACGGTCTCGGGGTTTATGTCGAACCGCCGCCTCCGCCTGCCTCCACGAACAGGCCGCTTTTACATAAAAAAGTTTACGTGGTGCTCTTCGGCGGACAATCTAACGCCGTGGGCTGGGGATATCGCCAATACCTGCTGGACACCGGCAACCCGTTAGCGTTTCCGCAAAGTGACGTGGAGATGTTCAGCGGAGTAGGCCTGACTTCGGTGATCGGTGTTCTGACAAATCTTCAGTCCGGAGCCGGCATAACCGGCATAAAAACCAACGGAACGTGGCAATATCCGGCCCTGACAAATACTCCGATCAATCGCTTCGCATCGGAATTGAGTATGGCCAGAACAGTCCGGGACCTGATTCATATTCCGAACTCGAAGGTCGTTGTTATTAAATACGCCTCCTCCGCCAAAAGCCTCTACGAAGACTGGCTGCCGGACGGAACAACCAACAGCGCGACGGACGGACCAACCTATAAGGGATTCCAAACCACCGTCTGGAGCGGTCTGGCCGCAATACAAAGCCGCTATCCGGACTATGAAATTGAAATTCTCGGCATGGGCTGGGTGCAGGGCGAATCCGATGCAATAGAAGGACACGCATCAGACTACTATGCGAACCTGACCAATTTTGTGGCAGATGTCCGCGCAACATTCGGTTCAAACATAGTCTTCGCGCTTTCCAAGCTTTCGCCGAATCAGGGAAGTTCCGCCAATTTCTCAGCTGTGCGGGTTGCTCAACAGGCCGCCGCCGATACGGTTTATAAAGTCGTCGCCATCGAAACCATAGGACCCAATTATTCAACCTGCAGCAACTTTACTGAAGGGGCATATCACTATCTATCCCCTGCGCTGCTGCAGATCGGGTGTGACTTGGGAACCGCGATCATGACCGCCAGCGGACTAGACCCCGATACGGACGGCTTGCCGGACGACTGGGAAAACAGCTATGCACCGGGCGCGGCGGGGTTGGGAAATTCGCCGGAAGCTGATTACGATAGCGACGGTCTCACCGACCTTCAGGAATTCCAGATCGGCACCGACCCGGCCAATCCCACTGACAACCTGAAGCTGACAAACACTCAACTGCGCACCCGCTGGTCAGCAAAAAAAGATGTCCGCTACCAGATGTGCACCTCCACCAATCTGACCGCGTGGATAGACTTCGGAACGCCCGTGCTGTTAAGGGACAGCAACAGCACCGTCGAAGTGGATTTTTCGCAATATGTGGCAACCAACCATTCCGCCTTTTTCAGGCTTCAAGTCCGGTGAGTATTAAGAGGAACAGATTATGAAGCTTGGACTGAATTCATGGTGTCTTTTACTGCTGTTTGCGTCCGCCGGAGCCGAGGCGGCACAACCGGTCTATGCGGGCTATTACCGCGGAGCCACCAGAACAAACAGCTCCGGCGTGGTGATAAAGAGCGGGTTATGTACTTTTACGAACATTACCAATGCCGTCGAGAGCGCCACGCAGGTTGGGACACAGCCCTGGCCTAGCGTCAATTGGCAGAAAGTGGCCTTTGACGGGACGGAACATTTCACGTTTGAGCGGAACTACGGCGTCCCAGCCGCACCGGCAGGTCCGGGGTTGTACAAAGCGCTTTCGTTAATCAGCAGCAATATTGATTCCGGCGTCATCTATACGTTCACGAACTGGCACGGCATCGGATACTGTGCCCCGTTTTTTTACGGCTTATACGACGGGACGGCCATGAGCGGCCCAGGACTCTACCGGTTCACCGATCCGACCGACCCGGAAAGCGCGGCCACCCGGCTGTTTGCGCCGCAGACATTTTCTGCCAGCACCTGGAGCGACATGGATTTTGACGGCACACGCTGGCTTTTTGTCAGAACAGCGGCGGCAGGAAGCCCCGGCATTTATCAATATGATCCGCAGACCACCAACTTTACCTGCATCAGCGGAAGTGAAACCTACACCAGCTGGGACGGCCTCGGTGTGTACGTTGCGCCGGAACCGCCGCCGCCATCCACGAACATTCCGCTTTTGCATAAGAAAATTTATGTAGTGCTCCTCGGCGGACAGTCCAACGCGCTGGGCTGGGGATACCAGCAATATCTGCAAGATACCGGAAATCCGTTGGCATCGCCTCAGACCGATGTAGATTTTTTCACCGGCTTCACCGGCTCCATTCCACTTTATACCCTGCTCCCGCTCCAGTCCGGGGCCGGCAATCCTGCCGTAAAAACTGAAGGAGTGTTTCAGTACCCAACACTAACGAATGCTCCTGTCTGTCGCTTCGGACCGGAATTGAGTATGGGCAGAACTGTCCGCGATTTGATTCACATTCCGAATTCAAAGGTGGCCGTCATTAAATATGCCGTTGGCGGAACCAGCCTTTATCTAAGATGGCTCCCGGACGGAACAACCAACAGTGCGACAGACGGTTCCACGTATCAGGATTTCCAGACCACGGTATGGAGCGGACTTACGGCGCTGAGTACGCAATATCCGGATTATGAAATTGAAATTCTCGGCATGGGCTGGGTGCAGGGAGAAGCAGATACAGGAACCAATAAGATAACAGGAGAAATTTACGCCACCAATTACTTTTCCAACCTGACCAACTTTGTGGCGGATGTCCGCGCGACCTTCGGCTCGAATATCGTCTTCGCGCTTTCCAAACTTTCTCCCAACCAAAGCGCCAGCACTTACTACACAACAGTGCGGGCGGCTCAACAGGCCGCCGCCGATACGGTTTATAAAGTCGTCACCACCGAAACCATCGGAACAAATTATTTGACGGCGGCTGGCTACAATGAGGGCGGTGTCCACTACCTAACCCCTTCGCTGCTGCAAATCGGGCGGGATCTGGGAGCTGCGATTGTTTCCGCCAGCGGATTGGATCCCGATGCAGACGGCCTGCCGGACGACTGGGAAAACAACTATGCCCCGGGATCTGCGGGCTTGGGCGTTTCACCTGATGCTGATTACGACCACGACGGTCTTACCGACCTTCAGGAATTCCAAACCGGCACCGACCCGGCCAATCCCAATGACCGCCTGTCGTTAACCAACACGACATCGAAAATACGCTGGTCCGCCAAAAAAAATGTCCGCTACCAGATGCGCACCTCCACCAATCTGACCGCGTGGATAGACTTCGGAACTCCCGTTCTGTTAAGGGACAGCAACAGCCCGGTTGAGATAGATTTTTCGCAATATGTGGCAACCAACCATTCAGCCTTTTTCAGGCTTCAAGTCCGTTAATATTGGGAATCATCCTTTCCATGAAAAATCTTCGTCGGTCGCCGGTCTTTTTGATTCTGGGCTGCTTGCTCGCGTTCGCCCCAATGGTGAAAGTTGCCGCCGCCAGCATCAGCATCAATTTCTGCATCGGCCAGAACGACACCAACTCGGTGGACACCGGAGAATCCGCCACGCAGTTCCAATCTGTGGACGGAACCAACTGGAACAACATCCTGCTTAATGCCAAAGCAGGGGTGCCTTCAACGTTCATAACCGCCAGCACGGGTGGAAATTTTATCCGGCTGCGTGATGACTCCGGCAATACTAACGCCGCTCAGCTCACATCCACTCTGCTTGCCAATAAGGGTTATTGCAACTTCTCCGACTTAACACCTGAACCGCAACTCAGCAGTTCGGGCGAAGCGGAAATGATGAATTCCTACATCCTGATAGGGAATGTAAATGGCACCAATGAAACGTTTGCTGTGAGCGGGTTGGGCAATGCGTTCACAACCAATGGCTACAAGGTCTATCTTTTCTTCGACATTGGAGCGGCAGGAAGCACTTTGCGCACACTCGGTTACTCGGTCAGCGATGGTGCCAGTTCCAATGTTTTTTGGGCTGGGGATACCATCGGAGATAATTCGGATACCAACGATGATGGAGTTATTGAGTGGAAAAAGGCGACAGGCATTGCCTCGGGCAGTGCAACGGCAGGAGCCAATTACGCGCTCTTCGAAGGACTGAGCGGATCGAGTTTCACCGTTTCTTTGCCAACATCAGTCGGTACCGCCGGTCGAGGTGCTATCAACGGTATTCAGATTATTGCCAACGCAGGAGCGATTCCGGTCATCACCTCCTTCACCGCCACGCCGGGAACAATCACTAATGGCGCAACATCAACGCTCGAGTGGCAGGTGCGCGGCGCGGATTCGATTGTGATTAGCGGACTCGGAGCGGTTGCCACCAGCGGCACCACCAACGTAACGCCCTCCTTCAGCACCACATATACGCTGACCGCGAGCAACGCGTTCGGAATTGTGGCGTCAAATGCGACAGTCACCGTCAGCCAAGGCCCGGTGGATGTCTATCTGCTGGGCGGACAGTCCAACATGTCAGGACAGGGCTTAACCAATGGCATTCCGGCCGGGCAGGAGACGATAACCGGCGTGCTTTTTTACCATTCGACCACCGTTCATGGAAATACTTTGCCCGAAACACTGTATACAAACGTTACGGCAGCTGGCGCAGACATCGCTAAGTTCGGCCCTGAAATCGGGTTCGCCAACCGCATTAAACAGTTGCGCCCCGGCGCACAAATGGCGCTGATAAAATATTCGGTAGTCGGCACCAGCCTGATCAAGGCCTGGCGGCCCGGCATCAATGCCGCCGACACCGTCAACTGGGGGCCGCAATTTATCGGTTTCGTTAATACGATGAACGGCGGTCTCGCCGCCCTGCGCGCGGCCGGTTACGAACCGCGCATCGTCGGAATGCTGTGGCAGCAAGGGGAGCAGGACGCTAAAGACGGATGGGACTCCGCCACCTCCAGCGCTATTCCGGGAGAAACCAACGCTGGGTCGCTTTACGAATCAAATCTCGTGCATTTCATTGCCCGGGTGCGCGAGCAGTTCGCTACCGACATCGCGCCGGAAGGCCTGCGCTTCGTGCAAGGCACGGTGCTGCCGTATAACGGGGCGGTCGCGCCCGTTAAATTCCCGGCCCGCCAGACCATTAATACCGCCAAGCTTGATATAGACGAGAACTCGGGCTCGCCGGTATCCGTACCCAATACCAGCACAGTCTATTGCGACCAAACCATTACACCCAGCGGCGCGGATGAAGTTCATCTGACCGCAGAAGGTCAGCTGATGCTGGGTAAACTTATGGCCGAGCACATGCAGGCACCAAGCTTTTCGAATTGGTCGACAGGGCTCACCAACAGTGCGGCCGGTGATGACGACGGCGACGGATTTTCAAACGGTCTGGAGTTTTTCCTCGGCACCGACCCGCAATCGCCGGACAGCCGGTCCGCCGGTCCGGCCTGGTCTCCGGCACGACTGGATGCCGGTAGCGGGCTGACGAATTATTTCGTGATGAGCTTCCGGCGGAGCATGACCAACAATGCCGCCGGTTTTTCGTGGCAGGTTGACGGCACAACGAACCTGAATACCTGGGCCGACGCTTCGCTTAAACCAGTGCTTATGGAGCGCACAAATTACACCGACGGTACAGCGACATTCCGTTACCGTACAGCACGTCCGTTGAATGCGGATTTGCAGAGCTTCATGCGTCTTCGCCTGCTATTCTCCGCACCCTAAACTGAACCTTGGGACAAATCATGAAGACAAACAATCGGTATGATTTCCTGAAACTGGCCGGCCTTGGTATGGTTGCACTGAGTTTTCCAACCATTGGAAAAACAGCGCCTATCGCGCCGACGAAGCCAAACATCATCGTTATTCTGGTGGATGACATGGGCTTTTCGGATCTCGGCTGTTACGGCTCGGAAATCAGCACGCCGAATCTTGATGCCCTCGCCTCCAGCGGACTGCGCTTCACCCAGTTCTACAACACAGCGCGTTGCTGCCCGACACGGGCATCGCTCCTGACCGGATTATATCCGCATCAAGCCGGCGTAGGCCACATGACACAGGATAAAGGCCTTCCGGGTTACAGCGGACGCCTCAACAGCAGTTGTGTAACTATCGCGGAAGCGCTCAAGCCCGCCGGTTACTTTACCGTCATGAGCGGCAAGTGGCATGTGGGACAGGAATTCGGTGAAGCGCCGTGGACCCGCGGCTTTGATCGCAGTATTAATTCGGTGCAGGGCGGATTCTATTACAGCAACCCGAAGCACAAGCTGTATCTCAACGGAAAACAACTTGAAGACGATGATCCGATTCTGCCGAAGGGTTGGTACACCACTGATGTGTACACCGACTTCAGCGTTAAATTTATTGATGAAGCGCTGGCGGCGAAAAAACCGTTCTTCCTCTATCTGGCCTACAACGCCCCGCACTTCCCGTTGCAGGCCCCGGCAGAAGATATCGCCAAATACCGCGGCAAATACAAAGTCGGCTGGGACAAGCTGCGCGAACAGCGCCACGAAAAACAACTCGGTCTCGGTATCGTTGATAAAGCGTGGCCGCTGTCACCGCGCCCCGATGAAGTGAAAGCGTGGGACAGCCTCACGCCCGCCGAGCAGGATCGCTTTGATCAGCTCATGTCTGTTTATGCGGCGTGCGTGGATCACATGGATCAGGCGGTAGGACGGCTCGTTGCAGATTTGCGGATCAAGGGTGTTCTCGACAACACGCTCATCCTTTTCATGAGTGACAACGGCGGCAACGCAGAGGGCGGCCTGAGCGGCATAATGGAAGGCCCAGGTGCGCCCGGCCTGGTAAACTCCAAGGTTTTTTGCGGTCAGTCCTGGGCAACGCTCGAGAACACGCCGTTCCGCCGTTACAAACATTTCAATCATGAAGGTGGCATCTCCACACCGCTGATCGCGCACTGGCCGGCGGGCATTGCGGCCAAAGGCGAACTGCGCACTCAACCCGGCCATCTCATCGACGTCATGGCAACCTGTGTGGCGGTTTCCGGCGCAACCTACCCCGCCGAATTCAACGGCAAAGCCATCGTGCCGATGGAAGGCCGGAGTCTGCTGCCGGCTTTCGCGAACAAGTCCATCGAACGCGATGCACTGTACTGGGAACACGAAGGCAATGCCGCCGTGCGGGTCGGTGACTGGAAACTCGTCCGTTTCCACAGCACCGGATCGTGGGAGCTGTACGATCTCAAAACCGATCGCACCGAGCTGAATGATCTCTCGCTGAAGAATCCCGAAGTGGCGAAAGATCTCGCTACTAAATGGGACGCCTGGTCGATCCGCGCGAAGGTCGTCCCCTACCCGGATCAGCAAAAAACCGGCGGTAAGAAAAATAAAAAAGCTGCACCCAAAGGGGACGAATGAAAATGCAAATACGGGTTGCCGGGCGATCAATTTATCTGGCAACAGTTTTTGTTATTCTACTCGCCGGAGCCGGATTTTGCGAAACAACGCCCGCCGGATTCATCAGTCTGGAAAATGATTCCGGCGTCTGGTGGTTCAAGTCGCCGGACGGCAAACCGTTTCTTTCTATCGGGGTCAACCATGTTGAACCGTTCTATTGGCAATCCCCGAACAATAAAGCCTTCGTGCTGGAGACTTACGGCCCGGCTCTTTTTTCCCCGGACGGAAATATCCGCGACGGATCGCCGGCGGCAGATAAATGGGCACAGCACGTGGCGGCAACGTTTAAAACCTGGGGCTTCAATACCCTTGGTGTTCACAATCCCCTGTCAAAAAGTCTCCGTTCGGAGGTTCCGGCGTATTATGTCGTCGAGCTGGGACAGCCGTGTAACTGGGGCTGGAATTTTCAGCGCGCTATTCTGGTGAGCGCATTTAAAAAGAAACCGCTCGACGTTTTTGATGAGGCCTTTACTTCGGCCGTCCAGGCTCAGGCGGCAGAACTGGTGAAGCCGCGCGCCAACGACCCGCAGGTTCTGGGTTACGCCTATACCGATGGTCCGCCATGGACGATTGAAGACGATCCGGCCTCGGCCGATTTCCAGAAGCTCACTGCCGCCGAAAAAATTATTCATCCGTGGTGTCTGGCGCTGATGTCTCTGCCGGCGGAAGCCAAAGGCAAACTGGCGTGGCTGGCGATGATGAAAGAACGGTATGCTTCTCCGGAACAGGCGGGTGCAACCTATGCCTGCGAAGCAGCGACATGGGATGATCTGGCGGCAGTCACCGTCTGGTCTTCGGCTCCTGACAAGACAAAGGCCGCAGACGACAGTCAGGCATTTTTAGAAAAAATCATGCGTCAATGGTATGAAATCCGCAGAGACGCCATCCGCCAGTATGACCGGAACCATCTCATTCTGGGCGACAAGCTGAACATGAACCGGGACTCCCAATATCCTGACCAGCTGATCCGCAGCCTGCACGTCATGAAAGATTACGTGGACGTGATCAACATTCAGTATTACGGAGTCTTCAATCAGCAGCGCGATGCGCTGGCGCTGATTTACAACGAAACACAAAAACCGATCCTTACCGGCGACACCACCTTTAATCCGCTATGGAAAGATCCCGGCCCGGATGCGGTCGACTATTACGGCCGGCTGGGCCAGACGTTTTCAACGGAGATCCAAAAACTGTTTTCCCTGCCCTATTTCATCGGCTGGCATCATTGCGGTTACATGCGCGGATTGCGGCGGGAATATATTGCGGCACTGAAACGCAATGATCAGCAATCCATCGAATACTTCGACAACAAGAAACTGAACTACAGAGAAGGTTTTTTCACAGAAGTTGAAGAGCCGATTGAGCCGATCCTCAACCCCCTGAGTGTAGCGATCGCGAATTGCGAAAAGCTGCACCGGAACCCAGGAACGCCCATCGAAAAATAAAGAAGAGGAGTTGTTATGCAGAATAATTTAATCAGAATCACCGGACTCGGTGCCGCCGCATTGAGTCTTCCAATGGCCGGAAGCTTAGCCGCTGCCAAACCGGCATCACAACCGCCTGTGACGAGCCTGTCGAAACCAAATATCGTTTTTATTCTGGCCGATGACCTTGGCTGGCGCGACCTGAGTTGCTATGGTAGCACGTTTCACGAGACGCCGAACATCGACCGGCTTGCCGCACGCGGTGTCATGTTCACCCAGGCGTATGCCGACAGCCCGCTTTGCTCGCCGACGCGCGCCAGCATACAGACAGGCCTGCACCCGGCCCGCCTCGGCATCACCGCCCCAGCATGCCATGAAAATTTCGTGCGGCTTGAAAAGAAGCTTGGCGACCCCGACCCGAAATCGAAGGTCCTGCAAGCCAAAAGTCTCACGCGCCTCAAGACCGAATATTTCACGCTCGCCGAGGCGTTCCGCGAGGCGGGCTACACGACCGCGCATTTCGGCAAGTGGCACATCGGCCACAATCTGCCCAACCGCAAAAACGACCGCTTCGAGCCGAAGGACCAGGGGTTCGACTCCGATTTTCCGCACACGCCAACGGTGGGGGGGCCTGTCACCGGTTTTTTCGCCCCGTGGAAGTTCATCAAAGACCCTCCGCTTGAAGGCAAGGCCGGTGAACATATCGAGGACCGCATGTCCTCGGAAGCCGAAAAATTCATCCTCGCACACGCTTCGACCGGCTCAGAGCAGGCCAAGAAACCGTTTTACCTGAACTATTGCGCCTATTCGGTGCACATGCCAGCTCATGGCAAGACTGACTACGTCGAACATTTCAAAAAGCGGGCGGATCCAAAGAACCCGCAGAACAACCCCGTGTATGCGGCAATGGTCAAGAGCCTTGATGACGCCGTCGGACGTCTGATGAATGCGGTGGATCAAGCCGGCATAGCCGACCGCACGATCATTGTGTTTTTCTCCGACAACGGAGGCAATGTGGACCCGCCGAAGGTCACGGTGCCCGAGGGTTATGAGAACAAACCGCTGGCCTGCAACTACCCTCTGCGCAGCGGAAAACTTTCGCTCTACGAGGGGGGCACGAGGGAACCCTGCATCATTGTATGGCCCGGAAAAATCAAGTCAGGCACGGAAAACGGGGCTTTGTTCCAGAGCGTGGATTTTTATCCGACCCTGCTGGCAATGTGCGGCTTGAAACCTCACGCGGATATCAAGCTCGACGGCCTGAACCAGGAAGGAGCCCTCCTCGGCGGGGCGTCGCCGCGCGACCGCATATTCTGCCACTTTCCCCACGGCAACGAAAAAATCCCGATCCCGGGCTTCCTGCCGGGCACTTATGTGCGCAAGGGGGACTGGAAACTCATTCGCTTCTACGCGGACAACGATGACGGGAGCGACCGCCTGGAACTCTACAACCTGAAGGACGATGTCGGCGAGACCAGGAACCTTGCGGCGGACAATCCTGAAATCGTGAAGGATCTGAACGGACTGATCAGCGGGTTTCTAAAGGATACCGATGCGGTCATCCCTGTGAGAAACCCGGATTACAGCGCGGCACCCGGAGGAATTGATTGGATCAAAATTGAGTGTTCCGATAATGCCGCAGATTCGTCCGCGCAACCCGCACCGGAACTGAAGCCGGGCTCGACCCTGGGTACAAAAATTAATTCCGAAGCGCTCCGCGCCAAAAACATTGAAGCGCGCATTGACGGAGCGAAAACTGCGGCGGAGACGCTGGCCGCGCTGCACGAAGGTTGGACGAATCCGCCATCGACCTACCGTACACATACCCGCTGGTGGTGGCCGGGCAACGCGGTAACCAAAGAAGGCATTGATTTCCAGCTGCAGGAGATGAAGGACAAAGGGTTCGGCGGCGTTGAAATCATGAGTTCTTCTAGGGTTTACGAAAAGGGAAACATCGAATTCGGTTCGCCGGAATTTTTCGAGATGGTGAATTACACGGTGTCCAAAGCGCACGAGCTGGGCATGTTTGTGACGCCGCCGCTGGGCCCGGGCTGGAACCTCGGCCACGGCTGGGTGCCGGAAGCCAACCGGTCCAAGGCGCTGGTGATTTCCGAGCAGGATGCTCAGGGCGGACAGTCGGCGGAATACGCGCTGATACCGCCTGCACAGCTTCCTTATGTACGTACGGCCAAAAAACTCGAAGCCGTGGTGGCGGTGAAGCTTAACGCCAAAGGGGTTCCGGACTGCGGAGAACGCATTGACCTAAGTTCCGCCGTCAAAGGAAAAAACGATTTTGCCGTCAAACCGGATCTTAAGGTGCGTGCGGATCTGCCGTCCGGGAAGTGGAAGATCATGACCTTCTGGACCGCTTTCTCCGGACAGAAATGCGCTTCGGAAGATTACGACCCTAAGTCCGCAGTGGCGGATCATCTGGATGCGAATGCGGTTCGGGACTGCGCCGACTACATGGTCGGAAAGTATCGCGCCCTGTTCGGCGAACACTTCGGCCAGACGGTCGATTCATTTTTCAACGACAGCTTTGAACTGCATCAGGACTTCACGCTGTGGAGCACGAATTTGTTTGATCGCTTCCAGCGCGAAAAAGGTTACGACCTCCGCCCCTATCTGCCGATGATAAAATACGACGGGGCGCCCGAGACGCCTTATGTGCGCTATGATGTCGGAAGCTTCCTGCATGGGCTGGGTATGGAGGGTGCCATCGGAACGCTGGCTGATTGCGCCGCCGAGAACAACGTACACATGCGGCAGCAGCCGCACTACCGGTTCGTCACGGAACTGATCGAAGCTTCGGGCCGGCTGCAGCGGGCTGAAACGGAGAATACGAAGCGGAGTTTCGATCCGGTGTTCTGGCACAAACTCACCACCAGCGGCGCGCAGTTATATCCGTCAAAAGAAAAGAAATGGACGTCGGCGGAAGCGTTCACCTTCATCAACACCCGGTACCGCACCACCATGGAAGAGATCAAGCGCGCCACCGACCTGTTCCTGCGTGACGGCGTCACCCAGTTCTACAACCACGGCTATTTTTACTCGCCGGAAAAAGAACTGGAGCCCGCCCGCGACATGGGCTACATGAGCCGGATCAGTCACGTGAACACCTGGTGGCCGTGGTATCGCGGTCTGGCGGATTATCAGGCGCGCGGCGCCTTCCTCAGCCGACAGGGCCGGGCCGACAGCAGCGTGCTGGTGTATTCGCCCATGCCGACAGAGTGGGCCAAACAGGTGGACTTCCCCTTAAAGCATGTACGGCATATTCCTTTTAGCAGTCTCCTCAAGATACTGGTCGCCAGCGGATATGACTTCGACTGCGTGAATGACGACCTGCTGCAAAAGTTCACCACGGTGCAGAATGGAAAACTGGAGATCAACGGATACAAATATTCCGTACTGATCATGCCGAAAGTCGAGGTGCTTGCACCCGAAACACTGGCGGTAATCGACCGGTTTGTGCGCGCCGGAGGAACAGTTTTTGCACTGAATACACTGCCGAAAAAAACCACCGGTTTAATCAATCATGTTAAGCGGGACAACCAGCAGGTAAAGATGCTTGCCGATTTATTTGAGCTCAAGGGTGGAGTCAAGACGGTCGGCAAAGGAACGACTTATTTCCTGCCGAAATGTGACGAGTTCGAGTACCAGAAAACTCTGGGGCAGGTCTTTGAATGGTCGCCGACCGAGCCTTTGACACCGGCCTATGCCGAGTTTGTGAAAGACCTGCGCAGTCACTTGGTGCCGGACTTCGAGATCGCCGGAACACCACTGAGTAACGGTCTGACTTTCCGCCACACCCGTATCGGTCAGGTCGACGCGTGGTTCATTTGCAATCTCCAACCCAATGCGCAGCGCACGGACGTTATCCTGAACACGGAAAAACGGTTCCCGCAAATCTGGGATCCGATGACCGGACAGATAAAATCCGCACCGGTTTCGCGCGTAACCGACGACGGCCGCCTGGCGTTGCCCGTAGATCTTCAGCCTTGGGATTCCTGCTTTGTGCTGTTAACGGCGAAGCCGGAAGGCACCTTGCCGCCGGTTCGCCGGTTCGGATCGGAAACATTGCGCGCCGTGGAAGGAGCCTGGTCGGTGGAATTCAGCGGTATCGGCGGCAAGCAGCACCGGATGAATATGAGCAAGCTGGTTGACTGGGCCACGGTTCCGGAACTCAAAGAGTTCTCCGGCAGTGCACTGTATACGATCGACATCGATCTTCCGGCGGAATTTGCAGGCAAGACCTCGGCGGTATTTCTGGATCTCGGCGATGTTCATGAAGTCGCGCAAGTGCTGGTTAACGGAACAGAGGCCGGAAAAGTCTGGATGCAGCCCTACCGGGTCGAGGTAAGCGGACTGCTTAAAACGGGGAAAAATAAAATCCAGATTCGCGCGGCCAACCTTGTGTGGAATTACACGATGGGTTTAGAAAACCCCACGCCGATTCCGGAAGAACTGCAGGCGCACTACGGCACCACATGGAACAAGGATTGCAAAAGCTGGGAGACCTTGCAGAACCACAAGCGGATCAATAAAAACGACCGCCTGCCGTCCGGCCTGCTCGGCCCGGTAACATTAAGAATATCTACGGAAACCACGAAGCAATAAGGAGTCACCATGCCGGTTAAACAACGAAAATTTATAAACGCTACAAGCCTTGGGTTAATGGCATTAGGTTTTCCAATGCTTGGAAAAGCGGAGGCGCCGTCTACGACACGGCCGAATATCCTTATTTTGATGGCCGATGACTGGGGCTGGCCGCACGCGCCGCAGTATGGCGATAAGGTGGTGAAAACTCCGGCGCTGGATCAGATTGCGCAAGATGGTGTACTGTTCACTCATGCCTATTGCAGTGCGCCGTCCTGTGCGCCGTCACGGGCGGCGCTGCTTACCGGACAGGATTTCTGGCGGCTTGAGGAAGGTGCCAATCTGTTGGGAACGCTGCCGGCGAAATTTGCTGTTTATCCTGAACTGCTCCAAAAAGCCGGCTATGCGGTCGCCTCCATTGGGAAAGGCTACTCTCCGGCCAATATCGCCGCCGGCGGCCGGACAGAAAATCCCGCCGGACATTCGCTCACTCCTTCTATAAGCGCGGGAGGCTTCGAAAAATTTATTCAAAAACTTCCGGCCGACCAGCCGTTCTGTTTCTGGTTCGGCAGCCGCGATCCGCACCGCCCTTACAAAAAAGGTTCGGGTATAGCGGCGGGCATCGACCCGGCGAAGGTTCAGGTGCCGGGCTTTCTGCCTGACGTACCGGAGGTACGCAGTGACTTTTGTGATTATTATCTCATGGTGCAGAAGTTTAACGACGATGCGATGAAGATAATCGACGCGTTGAAAAAATCGGGTCGGTACGACAACACGCTGATTTTCATCACCGGAGACAATGGGTCTCCATTCCCGCACGGCAAGACGCAGATCTACGAATGGGGTATGCACGAACCGCTGGCCATTTGCTGGAAAGGCCGCTTTGCCGGAGGCCGGACGGTGGAGGATTACACCTGCTTTACTGACTTTGCGCCGACCATTCTCGAAGCCACCGGCATGCCGGTGCCGGACGATATGACCGGAAAGAGTCTGCTGCCGCTGCTGCTCTCCGGAAAATCCGGACAGGTCGAGGCGGCGCGCGATGCGGTGGTGGTCGGGCGGGAGAGGCACACGGGAAGTTATCCAATGCGCGCCATCCGCACAAAAGAGTTTTCCTATATCCGGAACTTCGCCACGGATCGCGATCCGAATCAGTATGGACGCAATGTTTTATCTGCGGACTACATGATTAAGCATAAAGACGACAGCCCGGAGATGAAACGGCTCTATGCGGCATCGTTCGGGCCGCGGCCGACCGAAGAACTCTATGATCTGCAAAAGGATCCGAACGAACTCACAAACCTCGCCGACAATCCGGAATATGCGGATATCAAAAAGAAACTGGCCGAACGCCTGATGACCCGGCTGACAAAGACCGGCGATCCGCGCGCCCTCGGCAACGGTGAGGTGTTTGATAATTACCGGACATGGCAGGGAGACAATCTACTACCGACCGTTTCGGAGCAGAAACCGGGTGCGAACGTCGAATGAAAGGAACCGTTATGCGAAACACACAACATAATTTTATAAAACTAACCGGATTCGGCATAGCCGCGCTGGGGGTTCCAGCGCTTGAAACCGCCGCCCTCGCCAAACCGCCGGTCAAACCTAACTTTATTTTCCTTCTCACCGACGATCAGGGCTGGGCGGACACATCCCGGCCGGCTGACCCGAACATCCCGGACTCCTGCCGTCCTTTTTTCCACACGCCGAACATGGTGCGCCTTTCGCAGAATTCGATGAATTTCACGAGCGGCTACTCCCCCGCTCCCGTCTGTACTCCTTCGCGGCGGAGCATCCAGTTCGGCATCACCTCCGCACGCGGCGGCACAAGTTTCAAAACCGACTTTGATCCGGCGGGAAAACTGCCGCTGGCTCAGATGATTAAAAAGTGCGACCCGTCCTATACCTGCGCCCATATCGGTAAATGGGGCGAGTACCTGATCGGCAATAAAGGCGAATACAACAGCGATCCGCGCGGCGAGCCGTCCGCTCTCGGCTACGATGTCTCCGACGGATTCACCGGCAACGAACACGGCTCCTGTGAAGGCCCCATGAAGTTCACGCTGGTTGCTGATGACGATCCAAAACGCACCTGCACCATGACGGCCAAGGGCATTGCATTTATGAAAGAGCAGGCGGCCGCGGGCCGGCCGTTCTACATGCAGATGAGCTATTACGCAATCCACCGCGCACCTCAGGCAAAACAGGCGACGATTGATAAATACGCAGGCAAAGGTGATCCGTGCGGCGGCGAGATGACGATGAACATTCCTCCGATGCTCGAAGACCTCGATACCGGTATCGGGATGCTGCTCGATACCGTCCGCGATCTCGGACTGGAAGGCAACACCTACATCTTTTTCGGTGCAGACAACGGCGGTGCCGAATCCAGCTACGTTAAGCCGCACAAACCTGGAAAGGTTGAGCTGGATCAGCCCGGACTTCCGAACCGCAACGCGCCGCTGTCGGAATGGAAACACTCGCTCCGCGAAGGCGGCGTCCGCGTTCCGGTGATGGCCTGCGGTCCGGGCATCGCGAAAAATTCATGGTGCCGTGAACCGGTGGCGCTGTACGACCTGTACGCAACCATTCACGGAATTCTCGGCGCACCGTTCAAGCTGCCCGACAACCTCGACAGCGCGGATTTACGGAAGCTTCTCTTGAACGGCGGCAAAGGATCCATTGGACGTAAAACACCGGGGCTGGTATTTCATGATCCGTTTAAGGTTCATCCCCGCTCCGCGCTCCGGCAGGGCGATTACAAGCTTTTCATCAACTGGAAGCCGGGCGGATGGGATACTCAGAAACTTGAACTGTTCAATCTGGCGGAAGACATCGGTGAAAAAAATGATCTTTCCGCGAAGATGCCGGAAAAGACAAAAGCCATGGCAGTCGAACTCACAGCCTATCTGAAAAACATCGGGGCCGAAACGCCGGGTGTTAAAAAATGGGAAGGTGGAGAATAAGTTACCCCGGGAATTCCATTTTGAAAAACAGACTGACCATTATTGCCGGACTTATTCTTCTAAGTCTCTTGACCGGGACGGCGTTCGCCGCAGCAGGAGATGAAGCGGCCTATCCCTGCCCCATCGACGCCGATCTCTGGCTGCTGGGCGGACAATCCAACATGCAGGGTCAGGATTACGTCACCAACTATCCGCCACAGGAAGATCCTCGCATTGTGACCTTCAACATGGCTAACCAGTGGATGACAGCCACAGATCCGCTCCACCGGCTCTTTGAAGCCGCCGCGCCGGTTCATCGCAATATATTCATGAAAAATATTTTGCGGAACGCCGCCAGTCCTGCCGCGGCGGAAAAAACCTTTGAGTCGTTCCGGGATGATTTGCGCAAGAACCCACGCGGTGTTGGCCTCGGTATTACTTTCGCCCAGACCATACTCAAAGAAACCGGACGGCCGGTCGGGCTGATTCCCTGCGCACACGGCGGGACGAGCATGGCACAGTGGAATCCGGCGCTCAAAGATCAGGGCGACGCATCGCTTTACGGCGCAATGATCAACCGGGTTAAAATGGTCGGCGGCGGCCAGAAGATTAAGGGGCTCCTTTGGTACCAGGGTGAATCCGAAACAGGTTCCGCCGGATCTATCACCAATTTTGAAAATAATTTTATCACGTTCATTGATTCGGTCCGGCGCGATTTAAAACAACCGGAGCTGCCCATCATCTATGTCCAGATCGGACGCTATGTACACAGCCCGGAGCTGGGCGGCGGTTACGAGCAGATTCGCGAGCTACAACGGCGCATCGTCAAGGAACGCAAAAACATTTATTTCACGACCGCCATTGACCAGCCGCTCTTCGATCTCATTCATATTTCAGGCTCCGGTCAGCAATGCCTGGGGCGGCGCGTCGCTGAACTCGCCCTGACCTATGTCTATGACAAACCCGGCCACGGGAAACAGATTGATCTGGAATCAGCCAGCGTGATCAATTCCGGAAAACAGATTCATCTGAAGTTCAGCGGTGTGAGCGGAAAACTTCAATCGGCAGGAAGGCCGGAACAGTTTGAGTTGCGCGGTGATTCTCCGGATGCCAAAGACGTGCCGCTGATCTTCCGCGTGGATTTTGATCCGCAAGATCCCGCCGCGCTCAATCTGTCCGTTGAGAAATCGATCAAAGGACGTGTCAAACTGCTTTGCGGCGGCGGAATGAACCCGTATATGAATGTCGTCGATGATAGAAATATGCCCATTCCGGCGTTCGGCCCGATTGAGGTGACTGCGGAAAAACAACCATGAGTAAACAGGACTTCGTTATGCAGAACAGACAGCAGAATTTTATAAAACTGGCCGGGCTTGGTGCGGCGGTCATTGGTTTTCCAATGCTTGGAAAAGCGGCGGAGATTCAAGGTTCGGAAAAGACCCGGCCGAACATTATTTATTTTTTGGCTGACGATCTCGGCTGGGCCGACGTAGGGTTTCACGGGCCGGACATCAAGACGCCGAATATCGATAAGCTCGCAGCCGAAGGCGTCAAACTTGAGGCGTTCTATGTGATGCCTGTTTGTACTCCAACGCGGGCGAGTCTCCTGACAGGACGCTACCCGATCCGCTACGGCTTGCAGTTCAACGTGCTTCGCCCCGGCGGACAGCATGGTCTGGCAGTCGAAGAGCGCACACTGCCGCAGGCTTTGCGCGAAGCAGGTTACGAAACGGCCATTTGCGGTAAATGGCATCTCGGTGTGGCCAGGAAGGAATATCTGCCGATGCAGCGGGGCTTCGATCATCAATATGGTTTCTTTATGGGAGCCCTCGACTATTTCACCCATATTGAAGCCAATGGCTTTGACTGGCACCGGGACGAAAAGGTCTGCCGCGATGAAGGATATACCACACACCTGATCGCCAAAGAATCCATCCGGCTCATCGAGCAGCGTGATAAAGCAAAACCTCTTTTTCTTTATGTTGCGTTCAATGCGCCGCACTCGCCGTTCCAATGTCCGCCGGAGTACTCGGCCCCGTATGTGAACATGGCTGAACCCCGCCGGACTTATGCCGGTATGATTGCCGCAATGGATGAAGCGATCGGACAGATCGTTGCCGCCGTTGACCAGCAGGGTCTGCGCAAAAATACACTCTTCATTTTCTCCAGCGACAACGGCGGGATGCCCAGCAAAGGCGCACTAAGCCAAATCGCCAGCAACGGATCGCTGCGCGGCGGAAAAAGCACGCTCTATGAAGGCGGCGTGCGGGTTCCGGCTTTCGCCACCTGGGACGGACATATTCCGTCCGGCTCGGTCGTCACCGAACCACTTCATATCGTGGACTGGTACCCTACTCTGCTGAAACTGGCGGGCGCGTCACTGGATCAGAAACTGCCGCTGGACGGGCGCGATGCCTGGCCGACCATCGCGCAGGGCAAACCCTCGCCGCATGATGCAATCTTTCTTAATAACGTCGGACGCGAAGGCGCCATCCGGATGGGCAACTGGAAACTTGTCCGCAATGGAAAGGATGTCTTTGACGAAGAAAGTGATTCCGGCGCAGGCAAGAAAGCATCGAAGGAAGATAAGAATGCCAAGCGCGATGCTTCCGATACCTACGAACTGTTCAATCTGGCAGAAGATCCTTATGAGAAAAATAATTTAGCAGGAAGCTTTCCCGAAAAGGTGCAGGAACTTTGCGCCCGGCTGGATGTCTACGCCAAAGAAGCTTTACCGCCGATACTGAATCGCAAACCGCCTGGATTTAAAAACCCGGCTGTGTGGGGCGAAGATTTCAATTAACGTTTAGATTAAATATCAATGAAAGGAGCAGTCATGTTGAATAAGCAGAGAGATATCGTAAAAATGGCCGGTCTTGGCATCGCGGCACTTGGATTTCCAATGCTCGGAAAATCCGCGCCGGCCGCACCGGCGAAACCCAACATCATCGTCCTGCTGATTGACGACATGGGTTACGAGTGCATCGGCGCGAACGGTTGTACGTCCTACAAAACTCCGGTGATCGATAACCTCGCCGCCAAAGGTGTACGCTTCGAACACTGCTACGCGCAGCCGGTTTGTACTCCGACACGGGTCCAGATGATGACCGGCATCTATAACGTCAGAAACTACACCGATTTTGGCGAGATGGATCCGAGCTGCGTGACCTTTGCAAATATTCTCAAACCGGCAGGTTACGCGACCTGCATCTCCGGCAAATGGCAACTCGGCAGCGATCCTGAACTCCCTAAAAAGTTCGGGTTCGATGAATATTGTCTATGGCAGCACACACGTGCACCGCCGTTGAAAACACAGAGTCGCTACGCCAATCCCGGATTGGAAATCAATGGCGTCGTGAAAGATTTCACGAACAACGAATACGGCCCTGACATCGTGAGCGATTACGCGCTCGATTTCATTCAGCGCAAAAAAGATCAGCCCTTCTTCCTTTACTACACGATGATGCTTACGCACGGCCCGTACGACCCCACGCCCGACAGTGCCGACTATGTCAAACCCAAGCCCGGCTCCAGAAAAGCAACCCGCCCTGACGGCGTCAGCCTGAACTTCGCCGACATGGTTGCTTACACCGATAAGCTCACCGGCAAGTTGATCGCCAAGCTCGACGAACTCGGCATCCGCGATAACACGCTGCTGATTATTCTCGGCGACAACGGCACAGGCAGAGGCACCGTAACGATCATGGGTGAGCGCAAATTCATTGGCGGCAAAGGTCTGCCGACGGATGCCGGAATGCATGTGCCGCTCATCGTGAGCTGGCCGGATAAAGTAGCGAAAGGCAAAGTTTCGCGCGACATCATAGACACCACTGATTTTCTACCGACCATCTGCGAAGCCGCCGGCGTCACGGTTCCCGCCGAGCTGAATATAGACGGCAACAGTTTTCTGCCGCAGGTGCTCGGCAAGGAAGGGAATCCGCGCGCCTGGTATTACAGCTGGCAATGCGGGCAAAAAGAAAAAGGAATTACTGCCGAGTTTGCCGCCACTCCGGATTTCAAACTTTCCCGTGCAGGCGATTTCTACGATCTGCGCAGCGACATCGAAGAAAAGAATCCGCTTAAAGTGCCGGCTCTAAAAGGCGAGGCTGCTACCGCTGCGAAACTTCTGCAAGGCGTGCTCGACCAGTATAAAAATGCCCGTCCGGCTGCTATCGCCATGCCGGTTGCAGTCCCGTCAGCTCGGGGAAAAAAGGCCGCCAGCTCTGTCAATAAAGTCGATGAAGCTCTGTAAATAAACAAGGAATCCTATGAAACGTATCACCGCACTCACTCCATTCCTGCTGTCGTTGTGCAGCTTCAGCCAAGCTGCTGACAAACCCTCGCCCCGGCCCAATATCATCTTCATTCTCGCCGACGACCTCGGCTTTGAATCGCTGGGCTGTTACGGCAGCGTGAACTATAAAGGGCTGGGTGCGGTGAAAACGCCGAATCTGGATACCATGGCCAGGGACGGCATGCTTTTTAAATATGCTTTCGCCTGCCCGGTATGTTCTCCGTCGCGTTCAGAAGTGCTGACGGGAAAGTATAATTTCCGCACCGGCTTCCGGCGCATTCTCGGTAAAGCGGGCGTACCGGATCAGCTCGATTTTCAGGCGCATCCCACCATTGCTGCGCGGATGAAAGCGGCCGGATACGTCACGGCGGTCGTCGGCAAGTGGCATCTCGGCCCGCCGTGTACCAAGGGCGATGAGAACGAGGAAGTCCCGACCACCGCCGAAGCCGATACAGCGTATCCGCATCCGCGCGAATGCGGCTTTGACCGGCAGTGCATTTTCAGCGGAGGACACTTGAACCAGTACGGCGAGCCCAAAGCCGGTAAATACACGCCGGAGCTTTTGCAGAACTGGACGCTGAACTTTCTCAGCAGCCGTAAAGGCCGGACGGAACCGTTTTTTATCTATTATGCATCCCCGATTCCCCACGGTCCGCATTTCCCGACCCCGCTGAATCCAAACGGAAAAACCGGCGGCGCACGCGGAGACATCTCGAATTATCCTTATCTGATCGAATATCTGGATCAGCAGGTCGGTGAACTGCTGGCCAAGCTGACCGAACTGGGGCTGCGCGACAATACGCTGGTACTGTTCGCGGGCGATAACGGCAGCTCCGGCGTGACCACCCAGATGCGCGACGGCCGTGAAATCCCCGGAGGCAAAGGCTCTCCGGCAGACAGCGGCTCCTGGGTTCCGCTGCTGGCCAACTGGCCCAAAGGCATCGCCGCCGGAAGCATGTACACCGGCATGGTTGATTTTACCGACATTCTGCCGACCTGCCTGGAGCTGGCCGGTGCACCGGTTGCGGACGGAGCGGATGGCGTCAGCTTCGCGCCGCAACTTCAAGGTAAATCCGGCACTCCGCGTGAGTGGTCTTTTTCGCTGGGATGGAACCGGTGGTATGCCCGCGAAGCCAAGTGGAAGCTTCGCGAAAACGGCCAGCTGTTCGATGTGAGCGACTCGCCGTATGTTGAAACTCTGGTGAAACCGGAAACGGATACCCCGGAGTCAAAGGCCGCGCGCATCCGCCTGCAGGCCGTACTGGATAAACTCAATCCGGGCCCAGATCTGTCGTCGCCGAAAGGCAAAGAGAAGGACGCTGAATGATGAAAATCAAACCGGCCGCCGGAATTTCCGCCGCATTAGCAATCGCTACCGGCGGTATTGCCGCAGAGAAAACATCGGCGAGACCCAATATCATTGTCATTCTCGCCGACGACCTTGGCTTTGAGTCGCTGGGTTGCTACGGCGGCGTGAATTATAAAGGGCTGGGCCAGGTGAAAACGCCGAATTTGGATGCGATGGCCAAAGACGGCATGCTGTTCAAATATGCTTTCGCCACGCCGGTCTGCTCGCCAGCCCGTTCGGAACTGCTCACCGGAAAATACAACCACCGCACTGGGTTCATCGATATCGCCGGACGAAGCGGCGCAACCGAAAGCCTCGACCCTCTGGCGCACTCCACGGTTGCGGCACGGCTGAAAGCTGCCGGATACGTCACCGCCGTCGTCGGCAAATGGCACATCGGTCCGCCGGAAAGCATGAAAGAAATTCCGACATCAGCCGAAACGGACACAGACTATCCGCACCCTCGCGAATGCGGGTTTGACCGCCAATGCATTCTTGGCGGGGCGCATCTGGAACTCTACGGCGAGCCGAAGGCCGGCGCTTACACACCGGACATTCTGCAAGGCTGGGCGCTGCGTTTTATTGAAAGCCGCAAGGGAAAGTCCGAACCCTTCTTCCTTTATTACCCGTCGCCGATCCCACACGAGCCGCTCTTCGCCACACCGCTGAATCCCGACGGCCTGCCGCGGAATAAACAAAACTATCCCTACCTGATCGAATATCTTGACCGGCAGGTCGGCGAAATTTTTCAGAAACTCACAGAACTCGGCCTGAGGGAAAACACGCTGGTGATTTTTTCCGGAGATAACGGGACTCATCGCTCTATTACGACCGAAATGCGCGGCGGACGCGAAGTCAAAGGCGGCAAAGGGATGATGACCGATACCGGATCGCAGGTGCCGCTGCTGGCCAGCTGGCCGAATGCAATCAAAGCCGGCTCCGTGTATGACGGTCTGGTGGATTTCACCGACATTCTGCCGACCTGTCTCGAACTGGCCGGAGAAAAAGTGCCGGACGGAATCGACGGAATCAGCTTTGCTCCGCAGTTGCGCGGTCGGCCAGGCACTCCTCGCGAATGGACACACTCCCTGTTCGTAGACAAATACTTTGTCCGGAATGCTAAATGGAAGCTCCGCGAGAATGGACGTCTCTTTGATGTAAGCAAATCGCCGTACGAGGAAACTCAGGTGAATGCTGAAAACGATACGCCGGAATCCAAAGCGGCGAGAGTTCGGCTACAGGCCGTGATGGATAAACTGCATCCGGTAAAAGTCGAAATTACGAAAGTGCAGTAACCATGATCGGAGCCGTCCGGGTAAATTCGATGATCTCGCTGCTGGTCACAGTCTCCTGTGCGGCAGGAATAGATTTGCCTGAAGAATTTCCCATCGCGATGACTTTCCGCGGCAGCGACGCCATCCACGGGGCGGCGTTAGAAAAACGCTTGAAAGAAAGCTCGCCGTATCTGGTTATGCATGCACTGGGCAACACGGAAAACAGCAAGATTGTTGCCAAACGGTGGCCGGAAAAAATCGTGACGGACCAGATGGCTTACGGCGGAGTCGGCGGAGATGTGGCGCCGCGGGTTTGGCCGGGCCATTTTTTGTACAAAGTCGGCACCACACTGAAATGCGATATCCGGTCCGGCGATGAGGTGTTGCAAGTTGAAAACTTTAAACTGCTAGCTCGGGAAGGCGCGGAACCCGCAGCCGGAACGTTTCCTGCCACTTTCACCATCTACACCATCGACAGCGACGGCAAGCCGGACTGGTCGAAGGCCGAGCATGTGACGCTGATTAAGGTCAGTAACGGCGAGCTGAAGGTGAAGCGCGGGCAATGGGGAAGCACCCCGCGATCCTTTAAGGCCGGCAAAGCGGTGGTGGCCGGACACATGATGTTCTGGTCTCATCAGTTCCAGTTGAATCTGAGTCTGCATTGTCCGCGCGGCGGGCCGGACGATCTCACCGCCGCCGAATGGTTCGCCCATGAAATAGCAGACCGGATAAAAGAAACGGGAACAGACGGCGTTGAACTCGACGTCGGCCGCTGGACCTGGGGCTATCCAAAGATGAACGCCATGGACTGCAACAACGATCTGCTGGCGGACTACGGCTACATCGACGGCGTAAACAGTTTCGGACTTGGGAACCGCGTACTTTTCCGTGAAGCACGCCGGTTGCTTGGCCCGAATAAAATTATCCAGGTCGACAGCAACGATCCGATCTTCGGCATACGGGGCTGGGATTATCTGAACGGCGTGCAACTGGAGTGTTTCCCGCTGGGAAACCGGTTTGATCTGTTTTCCGTGGCGTTTCTGCATTTGCGCCGCTGGGTGGAAGAAGTGCAGGAACAGCCGCATTACAGTTACGGTTTCACCAAGGTGCCAACCACCGTTTTCTCCGGCAGTCGTCAACCCGATGGCTCGCCGGAAGACTTCCATTTCCGGGTCGGGCTGGCTGCCGATTGTCTGGTCGGCATGCCGCATCCGTTCGCCAGCATTGAAGACATGACGTTTGACCCGGCCAACGACAGCGACAAGGAGGCAAAGGAAAAATTCGGTGTTTTCAGGTGGGACGAATATTTCGGCGGCGATTTAAACAACTGGCACTGGCTGGGCAAACCGCTGGCTCCTGCAGAACAGCATCTTGACGACCTCGCAGAAGAAGATTTGCTGGCAGATGTTTCATGGAGTTGGAAGATCGATAAAAAATTTGAAGCCGAAGACCGTCAAACCGGCGACGTCATCGGCGCAACGGTAAAACGCATTCCCGAACTGACGATTCCATCCGACTTATGGTTCGGCGTACGGCTCGAACCGGCCAAAAAACTGTCACTCAAACCCCATCAGGAATACACGCTGGTTTTCGATGTGCGCGGCGATGACACCTGGCAATACGCCGACCAGATTTTCCCGCGTGTTCCAAGAATGGTCGCCATCCAAGGAATCGGTGAGACCAAGCGCAACGCGGATGCGTCAGCCTCCGTGCTGGCAGGCGACGCATGGCAAACCTGCCGCATCAGCCTCACAACATCCGATAAACCGGACTCCGAACTGGCTTTCGGCATATCGGAACAGACCGGCCGGACGGAGATTAAAAACATCCGGCTCTACGCCGGCGGCGCGGAACGCTGGTCGCGCGATTTCGAGCACGGCAAAATACTGCTGAATATGACGAAGCATCCGTGGAAACTGGATATCGGCAGCGGCTATCGGCGGCTCAAAGGAACGCAGTGCCCGGACATCAATAACGGCGCGGAAGTGAACGGCTCCATTGAAGTCCCGGCATGGGATGCAGTATTTTTGGTGAAGGACTGATACAGAAAAGTATAGACTTTGACCCGCTGCACCCTGCGCGGCAGGCTTTCAGCTTCTCACTCCGCTCAGGTCGTCCCTTTATTATGCGCTCTTGGAGACCTGCCTGTAGCGGTTTTAAATGACTTGGAGAAAGTATCGGCATTAGGATACCCGAGCTCCTCGGCGATCTCCTTCAATGTCCAGGTGGTATGTGTCAGTAGAGAAGTCGCCGACTTTATCTTGAGCTGCATAAGATATTTTTTTGGAGATTCATATGCACTTCCCTTGAACAGATTATGGAGCGTGCCCCGGCTGACATTGAAGTGGCGGGCGACATCTTCTGCGGAACGGATATTCTGGAACTGCCTTTCCATATACTGCACGTAGCGCATCAGTCGTGGATCCGGTTGCGGCTGAAGATTGTGCCCTTGGTTTACCGCCAGGCTTTCCAGTAAAAAAGCCGCAAACAGGTCGCAAATATCGGCAGTCTGTTCTTTTGGCGCCTTGGCGGCCAATTCAAAAAAGGCCTTTGTCAGCTCGATAATTTCTATCCCGTTAACCAGATTGAATCCCACGCAGGATTTCGGGAACAGGCGATCCCAAAGCGGTTGTATATCGGCGGTAAAATAGAAAATAAACATCTCCAGCGTACGATCATCCGTTTCGGTAAACTTGTAGGGTTTATGCGGCCAGCGAACGGCAACGGTGCCCTGCCGTAAGGAAATGGTTTTATTAAATTGCGTAAAATCAGCCTGACCGGAAATCGGAAGAACAATGGAGTGGTAGTCACTGATTACATGCTGAACATCCATTTTTGCCTCACGAACAGCGCGGAAGGCCTTCAGCATTCTTTTCCCCGGAACGGGAACAAGATTTATATACTCGCAATAATTGTCCTTATAATGTGCGTAGGCGGTTCGTTTCATCGGGGGCCTCTCTCGCTTGGTCGGTCGGCGGATCCAAACTATGACATCCACCCCTGCTATACAATGCACAAAAAGGCGTTTTTTTTAAACAAACCTTCCTGTGGTTTTTTATACTCCCGTGGTATAAATGGAAAGTTTAGAACCAGTTCATACACCGGTTGTGTGTGGATGTTTGACAAGTAAAGAAGAGGGAGATTAGAAAATGAAAAAGAAAGTATTAAGCATCATCATGCTTGTTGCTGGCTTGAGCCTCTCGGCGCAGGCGGCGACTTATTATTGGAATACGGGGACCGGTACTTGGGCTGGTAGCAACTGGTCGGATAATGCTACATCGGGTGGCACGACAGGCGTTCTTCCGACGTCAACCGACTCGGTGGTCTTAAATCAATCCTCCACCAACAGTGGCGAGACTATCACACTTACGAACTCCTTCACCCTTGCGGGCATGACTATAAGAAACACTGGCAACACTGTACTTTTTAGTTCTACTACCAACTCTCAAACGCTAACGCTCGGTAGCGGAGGTATCACCATAGATGCGGGCGCTGGCACGGTGACGCTTGGCAACGGCAACAACCGCAGTGAAAGCCTTGCTTTAGGGGTGTCACAAATCTGGAATAATAATTCAAGCAGTCTTTTCCGGCAGAGAATCGGGACAGCTTCCACCTTGCCCAGCATAGGCTTGGGTGCAAACACTCTTACGCTGGACGGCGTGGGAAGCTGGCAGCTCGATGCCCCGATTACCGGCAGCACGGGAGGAATTATCAAAAACGGCACCGGCACGCTCTCCCTTTTCGGCACGAACACCTATGGCGGCGGCACGGTTCTCAATGACGGCACGCTGGTGGCTAACAATAACAGCGCTTTGGGTTCCGGTTTGCTGACCATGGCTGGCGGCACCCTGTCCAACAGCACCGGCAATACGCTGGCCAACAACATTAACTTGAGTTCCGCCGGAACATTCGGCGTGGCAAGCGCCACGACGCTGGCTCTATCCGGTACCATTACGAACACCGGTTCGCTGATCAAAACCGGCGCCGGCACCCTGTCGCTTTCCGGTACAAACACCTTTGCGGGTGGTGTATCGATCAATGAAGGTACGCTCAGCGTGGCCTCGATCAACGATAACCTTGGAACCGGCACGATCAACATCGGCTCCGGAGCAACAACAGGCACATTAAATCGTACCGGGGCAACGGTGGAAACCGTCACCAAGACGATCAATCTTGCCGGCACAACCGGCGGTGCCACAATCAACAGTTCCGTTACCAATCTGAATATTTCCGGAAATATTACGGCGACGGGAGCGGGCAGCAAGACGCTTACTTTGGTAAGCGCGGCGGGCGGCGTGAACTCGATTTCAGGTGCCATTCAGGATCACAGTGCAACAGATACAACCGCACTGACGCTCAGTTCGGGAACTTGGACTCTTTCCGGTAACAATACCTTCAGCGGACCGGTTCTTTTGAGCGGCGGTACGGTGAAAATAGGAAACAATAATGCCTTTGGTACCGGATCCGTGACTTTTAACGGAAGCGCGTGGTCTTTAGGAGCCGATGTTGTTCTTACGAATAACATCACGTTCAGCAAGGGTGCTAACGGCAATTCGGGCAGCTCTTCTATTGAATTTGCCGGGAAATTAAACGGCAGTGGTAACTTCAACGTGAATGGCTTTACAGGCGGCACGACGAAGTTGTCTGGTGACAATTCAGGCTGGAGCGGAAACCTTGGATTCACCGGTGCCAGCAAGGTTCAGCTGAATAATATTAACGCCCTTGGTACCGGAACAAATATCACTTTCAGCAACGCAGCTAATACCAGAGGTACTTTAGAATCTTTGGTTGATCTGTCCGCCGGGTCCGGCCTTACACAAAATATTACTCTCGGGACAAGCGGCTCCAGCACGAGCTATCCTACCTTCAAGACGACCGCCGACCTAAAACTGTCCGGTGTTATCAGCGGTGCGTCCGGAATTGGCCTACTCAAGACCGGTGCGGGCAAATTGACGATGACCGGTGCAAATACCTACGACGGTATGACACGGGTTTCAAACGGCACGCTGGTTGTTAATGGTAGCATGCTGAGCACGCAGATCACGGTGTCCGCCGGAGCAATGCTGGGAGGAACCGGTACGGTTCAGGCTGTGACGATGCTGACCGGCTCAACTCTGTCAGCAGGCAACAGCCCCGGCACGATGACCTTTAACGGGGATGTGCTTCTGTCTGAAGGTTCTACTAATATGATGGAAATCACCGACATTGCCTATGACATTCTGATGGGTGCAGCCACCAATACGCTGACGATGAGCGGTGTAACCGTCTTTGATTTCACCGGCTTTACCGGCGGTGTCACCAACGGGTACACGCTGACGTGGAGCGATATGTTCCAGAACTGGGGTGCGACGAATATCACCGGAACAGCGACCTATTCAGCGCTTGGCCTAGGAGTTGACCAGTCACTGGACATTACCGGAGACGGGTTCACGGTTATTCCTGAACCGGCAACGATTGGAATGCTGGGTCTGGGAGCGCTGATCACGATCATGCTTCGCCGTATGTGCATCCGTTAAAAAGGGCGGCATATTTATAAAAAAGCCCGGCTTCGTCCGGGCTTTTTTTCTTCGCATCGATTGAGTCTTATCAGCAGAGGAGATTTTATGAGTTCCATAACGTGTCACCGTAAACCCATCCGGTCCGCAACTGCGGTTGTCACGCCTCCTCTGAGTTCCTCGTTGGCTCCTATCGATACTATTCAGGTTTTTGCACAGCAGCTAGAACTCATTGAAGCTCGGAGATGTTCCTGGCTGGAGAAGGCCGACGCCGCTGTGCCGGAGTTATTCAGCACGGTAAAGAACCCTGTTGTCGTCATCGAAGTACAAAAAGATATGTCATCGTTTCAGGGCTGGAAAGCTGTCCGGACGGTTGCGGTGGATTCGGTCTGTAACTGTCCGCTGCTGCCGGGCGACAGTTTTATTTTGGATTTCGGCGAGCATCTGACTGGATATTTCACCTTCTCGCCGCGCCGTTTTGATATTCCGGTCGACGCACCGGTGCGGCTGTCTTTTGTTTTCGGCGAGACGCTCTCAGAAGTTGCCGAACAACTCGACCCATATTCCGGCACACTGTCCCGCTCCTGGCTGCAGGATGAAACCGTCAATATTGATGATGTGCCGCAGACGATCCGAATGCCGCGCCGTTATGCCTTCCGTTATGTAAAAGTAACGGTGGCGGCCGCCAGCCGTTACGGACAATTCGGATTTTCCGGGTTTCAGACCGAAGCGGTTACCTGTGCTGACGAGAGAAAACTCATGCCGTTTACTGCGCGCAACGCGGAGGAAAAAGCGTTGGATATCGTTTCCCTGCGGACGTTGCGCGACTGCATGCAGACGGTGTTTGAAGACGGTCCCAAGCGCGACCGGCGCCTCTGGCTGGGCGACCTGCGCCTTCAGGCGCTGGCAAACTATGCCACCTACCGCAACTATGATCTGGTCAAACGCTCTCTCTACGTCCTCGCCGGGACGTCCACCGACAAAGGTTTGGTGAGCACCTGTTCGTTTGAGCGCCCCGAACTGGTGCGCGGCGGTAACAGTATTCTCGACTATACCGCGCTATTCGCGCCTACCGTGCTGGAATATCTGGAAGCCAGTGGCGACCGTGAGACCGCCGAAGATCTCTGGCCGCTGGTCTTGAAACAACTCGAATTCACACTCGAACCGGTCAATGAAGAGGGGCTGTTCATACCGCCCAAAGACTGGTGGCTGTTCATCGACTGGCACAGCACGCTAGACAAGCAGGCGCCGGAGCAGGCCATCGTTCTGCTGGGGCTGAAAGCCACGCTCCAGCTGGCGGAAAAAATCGGTAAAAATGAAGAAGTCGCCTTTATTCCCGCAACCATTGCCCGCATGGAAACTGCGGCTCAGAAAAATCTATGGGATGAAAAGCTCGGCCTGTTTATCAGCGGACCAGACCGGCAGGTGTCTTGGGCTTCACAGGCGTGGATGGTTTTGTCGGGCATTCCTACACCGGAGCAGAGCCGCAGAGCAATGATCAATGTGATGAAGGATTCCGCCGCAGTGAAACCGGTTACGCCGTATACGTATCATTACATGGTCGAAGCGCTACTGAAGGCCGGTCTGCGCGACGAAGCAATCAAACTGATGTCCGAATACTGGGGCGGAATGATCCGCAAAGGGGCCGACACCTTCTGGGAAGTTTACATTCCCGATGATGACTACGCATCGCCCTATAACAGCCATGTGATGAATAGCTACTGTCACGCATGGAGTTGCACGCCGACCTATCTTTTGCGCGTGCTTCTTCCGGCAACTGCGGAAAAATAGAAAGGGATTTGTCATG
>Ga0247839_1002049_pt1 | contig 31155 bp, 30 predicted proteins | sample LaCruzMarch2015__6_FD_192405 | JGI IMG/M metagenome (GOLD analysis project Ga0247839, IMG submission 192405) | Freshwater microbial communities from meromictic Lake La Cruz, Castile-La Mancha, Spain - LaCruzMarch2015_16m | ecosystem: Environmental > Aquatic > Freshwater > Lake | place: Spain... | reverse complement strand
ACAAACTCAAACACTTCAGGCGCATCGCCACACGCTACGACAAGCTCGCCCGAAACTTCCTCGCAGCCGTCATGCTCGCTTCAGTTCGTATCCAAATGCGCGCTTATGAGTCCACTACCTAGGGCCGGCGCGCCACGAGATCGATCTCAACCAGCGCCCCGACCGCCAGCGCCGTCACGCCAACCGTCGTCCGCGCCGGCAGCTTGCCGGCCGCGAAAAAGCTCGGCCACACGGCGTTCAACGCCGCATAGTCCCGCTCGAACTGGGTGAGATAGATGCGCGCCATCGTCACATGCTCGAGCGTCAGGCCAAGCCCGCCCAGCACAACCTTGAGGTTCTCGACCACGCGCCGCGTCTGCGCCTCCACCCCTTCGGGCAGCGGCGCGTCCGGCGCCGCCGGATCGGTCGGCATCTGTCCGGTGATGAACACCCAGCCATCGGCCTCCACCGCATGGCTGAACGGCGCGACCGGCCGGGGACCCGAGGAGATCATGTGGTGGATGGGCAGGCTCATGATTTCTGGTCTCCGTGCAGTTGCCAAGGTTGTCGATGTACCAGGCGTCACAAGTCAAGATGACAGCCTGTCGCCATTCACGGTTAGTTCATCGCCCCGTCATCATTGTGGCCGTATGGCGTTCCACACGCTGGGCGCCCGAGGAGTTTCCCCGCCTTCATGTTCTCGTTCATCCACGACATCTCCATCTGGCTGGAGGCTGTCCTCACCGCCATTTCCTCCAACTTCTGGCTCTCGCTCCTCTTCATCTTCCTGGTCTGCATCGGCGAAGCCGTCTTCATCCTCGGCCTGCTGGTTCCCTCGCTGCCCATCCTGCTGCTCACCGGCGGCCTGATCGCGCAGGGCGCCCTGCCCTTCTGGCCGATCTTCTTCGCCGCAGCCATCGGCGCCATCATCGGCGACGCCATCTCCTACTCTGTCGGCTACCTGCTGAAGGACCGCATCAAGCTGGTCTGGCCGTTCAACAAGAACGTCGCACTGATCGAGCAGGGCGAGCGCTTCTTCGCCCAACATGGCGGCAAGGCCATCTTCATCGGCCGCTTCATCACCGGGGTGAAGGCCGTGATTCCCGGCGTCGCCGGCATGATGGGCATGTCCTACCGGCACTTCACGGTCATCAATGTCATCTCCGCCTTCGTCTGGGCCGCGGTGCACATCCTGCCCGGCGTGCTGCTGACCGGCTGGCTCAAGTCGATCGGCCTCAGCCTCGAACTCGTCATCATCGTCGGCGCCATCGTCCTCACGGTGCTGTTCCTGTTGATCCACTTCTGGAAGCGCATCCTGCTCGCCATCGCGCCGTTCCTCGGCGGGTTCGGCCGCAGCCTCTCCGCGCGATTGAGCAAACCGGGAACCGAGACGCCGCACTGACCCGGTCGCCCTTCACAGCCCGCATCGAAGCCCCATATGGTGTCGATGCTGGTGACGCGCTTCTGCGTCAGAAAGGTCCATCGATGCCCCTCGATCTCCCAGTCGAACACGAAGAAGATGCCGGCCGCGGCCGCTATGTCATGCGGCTGCCCGATGGCAGCGAGGGCGAGATGACCTATGTCCGCCGCGACCCCTCGACCATCGTCGCCGACCATACAGGCGTACCCCCGCAATATCGCGGCCAGGGCATCGCCGAAAAGCTGATCGCCACCGCCATGGCCGACGCCCGCGCCCGCGGCCAGAAGATCGCCCCGGTCTGTTCCTACGTCGTGGCCCAGTTCCGCCGCCACCCCGAATGGGCCGACCTGCGCGCCGAGTAGCGCGAACGGCCGATCTCCGCGGACGATGGATCGAAACGCATCCCATCGCCGTTCCTCTGCAATATCCAGAGGTGCAAGATGTCGTCCAACGAAGAAATCGCGCAGCGGCTGACTCATTTCGGGGCGAACATCCAGCGCTGGCGCGATGAAGCGGCCCGGCTGACCTTGCTCGCCACCCAGTCGCGGCAGCGCCCGGCCGGCCTGTCCGAACTCACCGCGCTGGAAGAAACTGCTGGCGCGATCTACGCCGACATCAGTTCCTTCAAGTCGACCGTCGACGAAATCGCCGAGAAGAGCCCTGCGGCCGCCGCCGAGCTGGCAGCCGCCAGCGATGCCCTGCACCTCGTGCTGCTCGAGATCACCGAACTCGGCGTTCGGCTCTACAGCGTCCACTCGGGCATCCCGCACGGCGAGGCCGCCAAGGCGCCCATGACCGAACCGGCTGGCGATGCCTGACAGGGGCGATGCGTGGCATTTTGGCAAAATGCTAGCCATATCGGGAAGCTTGCTGGCCGCAGCAGCAACCCGCAACGATGCAAGGCGGTTGTCGTATCAAAAGGAAACGGTAACCATGCGCTTAGCGCCTCTTTTCTCCCTCGGCCTGCTGGCGCTCGCCACCCCGGCGATAGCCCAGCCCACCTTCACCGCCGAGGCGGTCAACGCCGCCGACATCGGCACCCTGCTGTCGACGCCCGCGCGCGCGCCCGGCTGGACCCCCGCCAGCCTGCGCCAGATTGCCCCCGACCCGGCCATGGTCCGGCTGCAGATCCTCCTCGACCGGGCCGGTACATCGCCTGGCGTCATTGACGGCTATGATGGCGACAATGTCCGCAAGGCCATCTTCGCCTTCGAAACGATGCGCGGCCTCCCCGCTGACGGCCAGCTCGATGATGACGTGCTCGGCGCGCTCGAAACCGGCGACCAGGTGATCGGCACCTACGAAGTTACCGCCGACGATATCGCCGCCATCGTGCCTTCGATCCCCAGCGACTATGCCGAAATGGCGCAGCTCGAGTTCCTTGGCTACACCAGCGTGTCCGAAGCCCTGGGCGAACGCTTCCACATGGCCGAAAAGCTGCTCGTCGCACTGAACCCCGGCTCCGGCTTCGCTCCCGGCGACACGGTCGTCGTTGCCGCCTACGGCCCGGACCTCGAGGGCGAGGTCGCCCGGATCGAGGCGGACAAGTCCCTCCGCCAGGTCCGCGCCTACGACGCCGAGGATAGGCTGATCGCCGCCTACCCGGCCACCATCGGCTCCGAGGACAACCCCTCGCCCACCGGTACCCACATCGTCGAAGCCGTCGCGCCCATGCCGAACTACACCTACAATCCGAAGATCAATTTCCAGCAGGGCGACAACACCTCTGTCCTCACCATCCCGCCCGGCCCGAACGGTCCCGTCGGCTCGATGTGGATCGACCTTTCCGAACCCACCTACGGCATCCACGGCACGCCCGAGCCCGCCAAGATCGACAAGACCGGCTCGCACGGCTGCATCCGCCTCACCAGCTGGGACGCAAACGAGCTGGCCGCCATGGTGACGCCCGGCGTGCCGGTGGTGTTCCTGGATTAGGCGCTCTGCTTCATGCCCCAGGCCGGATCCAACGCCACGACCCGGTTGCGGCCCTCGGCCTTGGCGCGGTAGAGCGCCGCGTCGGCAAGATCCACCGCCGCCTCCAGCGTGTCAGCCTCGGCGATCTCGCTCGCCCCGATCGATACGGTGATCGAGATATCCTTGTCGCCCAGCCTCACCGGCCGCGACGACAGTGCCAGCCGCACCGCGTCGGCGATCGGCTGCAGCTCTCCCGTCGCCGTGTTGCTGACCAGCAGGATGAACTCGTCGCCGCCCCAGCGCCCGCAGGCATCCTCGGCCCGCACCATGCCGGTGAGCCGCCGCGCCATTTCCGCCACCAGCGCGTCGCCGGCCTGGTGCCCGATCGTGTCGTTGACACCCTTGAAGGCGTCGATGTCGATCAGCATGAGCGCCAGCCGCGCGTCCCTACCGGCATCTTCGCGAATCCGCTCGAATGCCTCGATGAAGCCGCGGCGGTTGGCGATGCCGGTCAGTTGGTCGCGATAGGCGAGAGCCTTCAGCTCGGCCGTCCGCTCCGCCACCGCCAGCTCCAGCCGCGCCGTGTTGCCGCTGACTTGCGCCGCCATCGCCTCGAAGGTCCGCGACATCCGGCCGATTTCGTCGGTCCCGGCATCCCCGATGCCCGGCGCGAACTTGCCGTCGCTCACCGCGGCGAAGCGGCCCTCGACGCGCGCCAGCCGGTCGTGCACCTGCCGCTTGAACACAAACCCCACCGCCAGCGTCGAGATCAGCATGATGCCGCCCAGCAGCAGCCCGATCGGCAGGAACAGCCCGCGGTCGATGATCTTGTCGACGTCCATCACCGTGACATTGTACCAGCCCAGCCGGTCGAGATAGCCGACGCCCACCAGCACTTCGGCGCCGTTGATCCGCATGAAGTGGCTCTCGACCATGACGTCCGACGAGGTGACCCGCTCCATCATCGCCTGCATGACCGCTCGGTCCTCGGGACGGTCCAGCAGCGAAAACACTGTCTTCTTGCTGCCCATCTCCTTGGTCAGCGAATGGAAATCGACCACCCGCGGGTCCCGATGCGCCTGCACGGCGCCCGACCGGTCTACGAACATCGCCGTCACGCCGGTCTGCGGAATGTCCACCACCTCGCGCACGAACGCACTGAGGTCGAGGCCCGAGCCCAGCACGCCCAGTACAGTCTCCCCGTCGCGGATCACGCAGTTGATCCACACCTTGGTCACGGCGAGCACATCGTCGTGGTCGACGTTGAGGTGGCAGCCTTCGCCGAGGGAAGCTGTCTTGTAGTACCAGCCGTCGCGCGGGTTATCGCGGCTCAGCGTGTGGTTCAGCTGCCGGCCGGCATAGCTGTTGGCCGCATCGTTGAAATAGTAGTTGCCCGAGGCACCGACCACGAAGAAATACGAATGGTCCGAGAACGCCTCGCGAAAGTGCTCGAGCTCCGCGATCCCCTTCTCGCGCAGCGCGGGGTCGTTCTCGTTGCGCGCCCAGGCCTCGATCACCCCCGACCGCGCCAGCGTCTCGGCGAGCCTCACCTCCTGCATCAGCGCGCCGAGGCCGCGATAGCGGTCGAACAGGACCTGCTTTTCGGCGAACAGCGTGCCGAGCTTCACCACGGTGGCGTTGACGATGGCGACAAAGGAGAAGTAGGCGGGTACGGAAACGGCCACGAAGGCGCATAGCGTCAGCAGCAGGATGCGCGTACGCAGGCTCTGCGCCAGCGCGCGCTTGATACCATTCAATGCCACTGCCGATCCAGGCTGCTGCGCCAGCCCGTTCCCCGTTCAAGGGTCGCAAGACTAGTCAGTCAGCCGTTAACGGGTCGCTAAGTTTCTCCCGCCAACAGGCCGGAAAGCCGCCCCGAATATGTTCGGGACGGCGACGTAAGTGTCTGTCAGGTATTGAGGAACTGCTGCACCGCCAGCAGCTCCTCGCGGCGGATGTCGTGTCCGCCGTCGTGCCAGAACAGCGTCACCTCGGCGCCCTGGTCCTTGAGGTACGCAACCAGCAACTCGGCCGAATGCACCGGCACGATCGGGTCGCGCCGCCCCGCCGTAACGATGATCCGCTTGCCCTTGAGGCCCGGCTGCGGCTGCGGCGTGAACGGGATCAGCGGATGCATCAGCACCGCCACGTCGAACGTCTCCGGCACCTCAAATAGCGTCGCGGCAATGATGTTCGCCCCGTTCGAGTAGCCGAGCGCGATCCGCTCGCCCGCGGGGGCCACCGCCGGCACCCAGGCGGCCAGCTTCTTCGTAGCGCGAGCCAGGTCCGCCATGTCGTAGCGGCCCTCGCCGACGCGCCTGAAGTAGCGTAGCGCGCCGCCTTCCGACACATCGCCGCGCACCCCGATCCGCCGCGCCCCGGGCTTCAGCTCCGCCGCGAGGTCGGTGAACTGGTTCTCGTCACCACCCGTGCCGTGGAACAGGAAGAAGGCCGGCGCACCTTCCGACGCGCCGGGGATGTCAACGTTGGTGTAGTCGGCCATTATGCCGCCTCCTTCTCGTCTTCGAGCGGCTGCAGGTGCCCCTCGAGATAGCTGCGCAGGTGCTCGTGCTGCGCCGGCAGCTTCAGCGTCTCGCCCAGATGCGCCGTATCCTCGTCCCGGTCAAAGCCGGGCTCGTTGGTGGCGATCTCGAACAGCACGCCGCCCGGCGTCCGGAAATAGATCGCCCAGAAATAGTCCCGGTCGATCACCGGTGTCACCTGGTAGCCGGTATCGAGCAGCGCCTTGCGGACTTCGAGTTGCGTCGCCCGGTTCTCCACCGCGAACGCCACATGATGCACCGAGCCCGAGCCGAGATCGGCATGCCCGACATCGGGCAGCACCTCGATATCGACGAAGTCAGCGCCGTTGCCATCCGGCCGGATCAGCCGGTTGATGCCCTGCGAGCTCGCTGCGTTCTGGTAGCCCATGTAGCGCAGCAGTTCCTCGGTCGCCCCGCCATCGCGCAGCCGCATCGACACCGAATGGAAGCCGCGGATGGCGTTCTCGCCGTCCACGCCATTGCCGGTCCACGGTACGCGCACGTCGTTCGGCACCTCGACCAGCGCCATCGAGTCACCTTCCGGCGCCCGGAACGTCAGCCGCTTTTCGCCAAAGCTCTCGGCCGCCTCGAGGTCACCGGTGCGCGCCGCCGCCAGCCGGTTCTCCCAGTATTTCAACGAGCCCTTCGGCACCGCGAAGGCCGTGGTCCCGACCTCGCCCGTACCCTGCCGGCCACGGATGATGTTGGGGAACGGGAAATGCGTCATCACCGTGCCGGGCGTGCCAGCCTCGTCGCCATAGTAGAGGTGGTAGACGTCGGGAGCGTCGAAATTGACGGTCTGCTTCACCCGGCGCAGTCCCAGCACCTGGGTGAAGAAGTGGTTGTTCTCGGCCGCGTTGCGCGCCATCGAGGTGACGTGGTGCAGCCCCTTGATCTGAGTGAGCATCGCTCTGTCTCCATTCGCAGCGCCCTCGCCGCGTTCTTGTCGACGCTAGATATAAGGCCGCCATGGAGAGACAAAAGCCTGGAAAGACGTACGCATCGTTCGAGATTTAGAAACAATCGTTCGGCCAGCCGCTGACCGCTTGACCGTTTGTCGCTGCCCTCCTAATTATATGACTATGTCAGTCATAAATAAAGCCATCGAGCGCATTCGGCTCGAAACCCGCACCCGCATCCTCACGGTCATCTCGGTCACCGACATCACCCCGCACATGCGGCGCATCCGCGTCGGTGGGCCGGAACTGGAAGGCTTCCAGTCACCCGGCCACGCCGACCACATCAAGGTGTTCCTCTCCGCCGACGGCCGGCCGCTGCCCCGTCCCGAGCGCCACCCCGATGGCCTCGTCTGGCCCGACGACGTACCGAAGCCCTTCATGCGCGACTACACCCCGCGCTACTTCGACCCCGTCGCGCTGACGCTCGACCTCGATTTCGTGCTGCATGGCGATGGCCCCGCCTCTACCTGGGCGGCGAACGCAGAAGTCGGCGACACATTGATGATCGGCGGCCCGCGCGGCACCATCCGCGTCCCCGACGCCTTCGATTGGTACTTCCTCGCCGGCGACGAAACGGCGCTCCCCACCATCGGCCGTCGCATCGAGGAACTGCCAGCCGACAAGCCGGTGCTCGCCATCATCGAAGTGCCCGAAGCCGCTGACCAGCAAGCGTTCGTCCCACGCGAAAATCTCACGATCCACTGGATCAACCGCAACGGCCTCGCCGCCGGCGTCGAGAACCTCATCCTCGAAGCCACCGCCAGCACCGCCTTCCCGCCCGGCGAAGGCTTTGCCTTCGTCGCCGGCGAAGCCCAGATGGCCAAATCCCTCCGCGCCCACCTCGTCGCCCGCGGCATCCCCAACGACTCCATCAGGGCGGCAGGGTATTGGCTGAGAGGCGAAGCAGCGGAGTGACATCGGGTCGAGCCAAGGTCGGAGGCTGTTGCTCCCCCTTCCGCCTTGCCGGGCACCTGCCACCGCAGGCGAGGCAATCCGCCACTAGTCGGCGACGGTGAAGCTCACCTCGGCCGCGCTGACATAGTGGTCGTCGCGCATCAGCCGGATTTCGTACTCTCCCGCCGGCAGGGGCTCACCGAACAGTTCCGGCCCGATCACTGTGCTGCCCTGCACCCGCCCCGCCGTGTAGGTGTATCCCCAGTAGTTGTAGACGTTGGGTTCGCCCTTGGCATAGACGCCGAGCCACTCGAACCGCTCGCCCTGCGCCGCGGTCCAGTTCACCGTCACCGGTTCGCCCACCCCGTAGCTGGCCTTGCCGATCGTCAGCGTCGGCATGGCACCGGCTGCCACCACGGTAAACTGTGTCCGCGCCCGTTCCTCCCCCTCGGGGGTCGTGAGCACGGCGTCATAGGCGCCCGGCGCCAGAACCCGCCCCGCCAGCTTGATCGTCGGCCGGTCGTAGAGCGGCACATCGGCAATCCCGATGATCGCCTCGTCCGCTGCGCCACCGCGCGGCACCACCATACCCGTCCAGTTGCCCCAGCCCGGCATGTGCGCCCGGATGCGGAACTCGCCATCGGTCGACACCCGCGCCGGCTCGACCGCGATCATTGCCGGGGCATCGGCCGGCTCGACCTCGAAGCTCGAGACCACCGCCCGGTGGTCGCTCGGCCACGGCGACACGCCGACGCCAACATCCGGCCCACCCACTTCACCCACCACCGTGCTTGCGGTCGGCGTGGCGTTGGCGGACAGCACCCAGTCGATCCGGTCGAGCGTCTCGCCGTCCTTCACCACCGGTGCCGGCGACCCTGCCGTCCACGTCAACCCGGGTATGGCCACGGCATCCGGGTTGACCACCCGGTAGGAGTCCGAAAGCCCGATGTCCGCCAGCAGGCGCGAGACCGGCCAGTCCACCGCGAACTTCACCTGCGCCAGCTTGCCCACCGCCGCTTCGGTCCAGTCGAGATGCGACGGCGAGTTGAAATCGCCGGTGAGGAAAACCGGCATACCGGTCGCGATCACCGGCTTCAGCCCGTCGGCGAGCAGTTGCGCTTCCGGCATCCGCGTCTCCGCCTCCACCTGCAGCGCCGCCGCGAGATCGCCGCCCTCCTTGATAGCTTCCGGCCCGTAGGGATTGCTGGTCAGGTGCGTGTTGGCCACGGCCACCACTTTGCCCGGCGCAACCATCACCAGCGCGTGCACCGCGTCCGGATCGAGCGGCGGCATCGAGTATGGCCCGGCGCCGTCCGCTGTCCGCTCGCCCAGCTTCGGATCGAAAATCGGAAACCGCGACAGGATGTTGCGTCGCACGTCGTAGTACGCGAGCCTGGTCATCGCCGACAGGCGGGCCAGGTTCCCGTCCGTCTCCTGCACACCGACAATATCGGCATCCGCCGCCACGATCGCCTCGGCCACTATGTCGAGCGACACCTGTTCGCCGCCATACCAGATGTTGAAGCTCATCACCTTGAGCTCCATCGCCCCGGCCGGCAGGGCCGTGCCAAGCAGCAGCGAGAGTGGCAATACGATGTGTCGCAGCATCGAAATATCTCCAGGGGGATGCTGCCTCCCCTAGAACCCGGCGATGACGCCAGCGTGACGCCGCGCTTGCCAGCCTGCAGCGCCGTCAGGTCCCGACCCTAGAGTCCATCCCGGAAATCGAGCCCCTCGACCGTCGGCTTCACCGGCTTGTATTCGAGCCCGACGAGCCCGCCATAGCCCTGCCCGAACAGCCACTTCAGCCGATCGGCAAAGTCCATCGCGCCGCTACCCGGCTCATGCCGGCCCGGCGCATCGGCGAGGTGCGCGTGTACGACGCGATCGACCCGGCCGTCCAGCACGTCCTCGATCCGCTCGCCCATCACCGCCGAGTGGTAGATGTCGTATATGAGCCGAACCTCAGGCCGCGCCACCTCGTCGACAATGTCGAGCCCCTCCTCGGTCGAGGTCAGGTAGTAGCCCGGATGATCCACCCGGTCGTTCAGCGGCTCCAGCACCAGCACTACGCCGGTGCCCTCGAGGATTTTCGCCGCTTCCTCCAGCACCTTGACGATCGCCGCATGCTGCGCCGTCCGCGCCACGCCCGGCTGGTCGTCGCCAGCCTGCGCGATCATCATCTTTGCGCCCAGCTTCTGTGCGGCGGCAAGCGAGGTGCGCACCCCGTCGAGGAATCCGGCATGCGACTCCGGATTGGTCAGCGGCGCGATCGGCTCGCAGAGGATACCGGCCAGCGGCATCCCGGTCTCATCGAGCGCTGCCTTCACCGCATCGAGATTCTTGTTGGAGAACCGCCAGAACTCCACCGCATCGAGTCCCGCCGCCTTGGCAGCGCGGATGCGATCGGCAAAGTCGGGGTGCTCGGCAGCGAACAGCAGCTCGATACAGGCAGAATAGCGCATGTGACCTCAGACGGTTACGGTGTGCGAAACGCGACCCTTGTCGCCGAAGATGCGAATATAGCGCGCGATCTCGTCAGGCGTTCCGGTCGCCTTCTCGGGATTGTCCGAAAGCTTCACCGCCGGGTGCCCGTCGGCCTCGCTCACCTTGCACACCAGCGAGATCGGGTCGAGCTTCGGGTTCGGCACCGGCGACACGCCGCCGAAATCGTTGGTGAGGTTGGTACCCCAGCCGAACGCCATGCGCACCTTGCCGTAGAAGTGGTGGTACGCCTCCTCGATCATGTCGACGTCGAGCCCGTCCGAGAAGATCAGCAGCTTTTCCCGCGGATCGCGCCCGCGTTTCTTCCACCACTGGATGATCCGGTCGCCGCCGGGGATGGCCGGCGCGCTGTCGGGACGGAAGCCGGTCCAGTCCGCCACCCAGTCGGGCGCATCGCGGAGGAACGAGTCGGTGCCGAACGCGTCGGGCAGCACGATCAGCAGGTTGCCACCATAGTAGCTCTCCCAGTCCTGCAGCACCTGGTAGGGCGAGGCCGTAAGCGCCTCGTCGTTCGGCGCGATCGCCGCCAGCACCATCGGCAGTTCATGCGCATTGGTGCCGAGAGCCTCGAGGTCGGTATCCATCGCGAGCAGCACGTTGGAGGTGCCGGTAAACACTGCGCTCCCCAGTCCCTCCTTCAGCGCTTCCACGCACCAGCGCTGCCACAGGAACGAGTGCCGCCGCCGCGTGCCGAAATCCGAGATGCGCAGGTCCGGCAGCTTCTTCAGCCGCTCCACCTTCTCCCACATCTTCGCCTTCGCCCGCGCATAGACCACGTCGAGCGCGAACGGCGCGTAGGCCTTGAGCGCCGAGCGGCTCCGCAACTCGTTGATGATGGCGAGCGCCGGAATTTCCCACATCGTGGTGTAGAGCCACGGACCGGGGAAGGTCAGCTCATACTGCCCATCGCGCTTTTCGAGGTGGTATTCCGGCAGCCGGAAGCCCTCGAGCCAGCGCAGGAACTCGGGCGCGAAGATCTGCTTGCTGCCATAAAAGCTGTTGCCAGCCAGCCAGATCATCTCCTTCTTGGAGAAGCGCAGCGAGCGCGCGTGGTCGAGCTGCGCGCGCAGTTCACCTTCGTCGATCTCGTCGGCCAGCCGCACCGTCTTCTTGCGGTTGATCAGCGAGAACGTCGCCTCGACCTTGGGGTAGAGGCCCCAGATCATCTGCAGCATCAGCAGCTTGTAAAAGTCGGTGTCGAGCAGGCTGCGAACGATGGGATCGAGTTTCCACGTATGGTCGTAGACCCGCCTGGCAATATCGGTCGTCGTCATCGGCTTGGGCCCCTCTGCTCGCGGCGACAGTTCCTATGCGGATCGGCAGCAAAAAGCCAGCCCGCTCCATCGGCAACTGCCGATGAAAAGCTTCCTTCACCCAGCTGCGTTATCCCAGCGTGGGGACGTACGATTTTGACCAAGATCACCACCACACCTCAGGGCATCCGCGACAAGGCGGCCACCATCGCCCGCGCCGCCGAAGGCCCGGCCATCCTGCCGGCCGTTCTCATCGCGCTCGTGCTGTTCTGGCTGATCCGCGGCCCGGCCTCGCTCGATGTCGGCAATATCGGCTGGCTCGACCTCGACGACCGGGCGATGCACACGCTGGGCTGGTTCTTCTACCGCCTCTCCCCCTGGAGCTGGCCGCCCGGTGCCAGCGACTACGGCCTCGAACTCGGCAACTCCATCGCGCTCGTCGATGGCCTGCCGCTCTTCGCCATCCCCTTCAAGGCGCTGTCGCCCTGGCTGCCCGAAACCTTCCAGTACTGGGGCTGGTGGCACCTGACCAGTTACGTGCTGCAGGCCACCTTCGCCGTCCTCATCGCCCACCACCTCGGCCTCAGCCGCATCCTGCAGTTGGCCGCTGCGATCTTCTGCCTGATCCAGCCCGCCTTCCTCGCCCGGCTCGACGTGCACCTGGCACTCTCCGGCCACTGGATCATCCTCGCCGCAATCTATCTCTACGTGCGCAAGCCCGCTCCGCCGCTCTGGGCCTGGCCGCTGCTGCTCGCCACCGTCTCCGCCATCCACGGCTACCTGCTGGTGATGGTGTTTGCCGTCTGGTTCGCCGCCGCTATCCAGCGCCTCTGGCAGCGCAGCGTACCGCTGCCGCGCGTTGTCATCGAAGCGGCACTGTCGGCCGTCGCCATCGTCGCGACGCTCTGGGCCTGCGGCGTCTTGATGGCCGGCTCCTACGAGAGTTTTGGCTTCGGCCGCTGGCGCATGAACCTGCTCGGCCCCTTCAACCCCGACTTCTGGTCGCTGACCCTGCCGCGGGTCCGGACCGACCCGGAAGAGTGGGAAGGCGCCAACTTCGTCGGCATCGGCATCGCCGCGCTGCTGCTCTTTGCCCTGTTCTCGGCGAACCGCTTCCGCCGCCTGTTCAGCGCGAAATGGGCGCCCATCGCGCTCGTCACCATCGCCATGGCCATCTTCGCGCTGTCCAACAAGGTGGCGTTCGGCTCGATCGAACTGTTCACCATCCCGCTGCCCGACTGGCTGATGCGGTTCCTCACGACCTTCCGCAGCTCCGGCCGCTTCTTCTGGCCGCTCGGCTACCTCATCATCTTCGCCGTGCTGGTGATCGCCGCGCAGCGCCTGAAGCCGCTCTGGGCCACCGCGATCGTCCTCACCCTGGCGCTCGTGCAGATCTACGATGAGCAGCGCGGCTGGCGCGGCATGTACATCAACGAGGCCCGGACGGCCGAGTACGACGCCTTCCGCACCTACCTCGACTCCCCCGCCTGGGATGCCCTCGCCCCGCACTACGCCCGCGTCCGCGCCCTGCCGATCGAGAACAACACGCCGCTCTGGCGCGACCTGAGCTGGTTCGCCTTCCGCAACCACCTCGAAACCGCCACCGTCTCGCTCGGCCGCATCGACCCGAAGGTGGCCGCCAGCGAACGCGCTCGCGGCGAAGACATCATCCGCACCGGCAACTACGACGAGGGCGCCATCTACACCCTCGGCCAGACCGAGGCGCAGGCCACCCTCGCCCACCTGCGCCCCGACGACGCCTTCGGCCGCGTCGATGGCGCCATCGTCTTCGCCCGCGGCGGCAAGCCGTGGCTCGATGCAGCCGGCGTCACCCTCGACCCGTTCATCGACGGTCGCGGTCTCAAGCGCGGCTATACATTCGACAAGCCCTAGCGACTGTCGCCCGGCTGCCGCGTCACCATCGCCAGCCCATCGTCGAAGCTGAGCGGCGGCTGCCAGCCAAGCCCGCGCGCCTTGCCGATATCGACCCTGAGGTCGCAGATCAGCCGGTCGGCAATACCGCCCAGCCCGGCGACCCGCAGGGCCGCCTCGAGCAGCCCGGGTGGCACCGGCAGCAGGCGCGACGGTCGGTCCATCGCCCGCGCCAGCCGCCGCAGCAACTCCGGTATCGACACGTCCTCGCCGTCCGCGAGCACATAGGTCTCGCCCACCGCCGCAGGTTCATCGAGCACCAGCATGATGAAGTCGCAGAGATTGCCGACGGCCACCATCGAGCGGCGGTTATCCACCGCCCCCAGCGGCAGCGGCCAGCCGCGCTCCACCGCGTTGATGAGCTTGCGGAAATTGCCGCCTACCCCGGGTCCGTAGACCAGTGGTGCCCGCACGATCGTCACCGGCAGGTCGAGATCGCCGAGCTCCTGCTCGATCCGCAGCTTCGCCTGCCCGTAGAGATCGAGAGGTTCGGGCGTGTCCGCCTCGCTGAACACCTGTCCCGGCGCAGTCCGCTCGCCATTGACCTTGATCGACGAGAGGAAGACAAACCGCCCCACACCCTGCCCGGCAGCCTGCCGCGCCAGGTTGAGCGTCATCTCGATGTCGCGGTCGAAGGTCTTTGTGTCGCCGACATGCCGGCCCGCCAGATGCACCACCGAGCCGACGCCCTCCAGCATCGGGGCCCAGTCGGTCGCGCCGTCGACGGCACCCGTATCGCGGCTGAGTGCCACGAAAGGCCGCTCAACCGCGGCGAGCGCCGCAACCAGGTTCCGCCCCACGAACCCGGACGCGCCGGTCACCAGTATCGTATCCTGACTGCCGTCCACGCCTGCATTCCCACATTCAGTACCAATTCTATACCACCGAACTTACGATCGGATAACGCTATCCGTCGCTTGGCCAACTTGACGCAACGGCATGGAACCATTCGTAATCGGGACATTGGCGCCATGGAGGATGGGGCCTGCCGGATGAACCAGAGCAGAACGATGAAGATTACCGCCGTTAAGTCCTACCCAGTCTGGGTCGGGATCAGGAACCAGTTGCTCGTCAAGATCGAGACCGACGAGGGGGTGTTCGGCTGGGGCGAAAGCGGCCTGTCGGGCCGCGAGAAGGCCGTCGCCGGAGCGCTCGATCACTACGCGCAAATTCTCATCGGCAAGAACCCGTTCGACATCGGCCACATCTGGCAGCTGCTCTATCGCAGCCAGTATTTCGAGGGCGGCCGCGTCCTCACCGCGGCGCAGTCGGCCATCGATATCGCGCTCTACGACATCAAGGGCAAGGCGCTTGGCGTGCCCGTCTACGAGCTGCTTGGCGGCAAGCAGCGCGACCGCATCCCCACCTTCGCCACCACCTCCGGCGAACCCGGCGAGGCCATGATCGAGCAGGCGAGAATGCTGATGGAACACGGCTGGAAGGCCATGCGCCTCTCGCCCTCCGGCCACGGCGAAACCCTCTACGAGCCGCGCGAGCACATCGCCCCGACGGCCAAATGGATGGTCAAGGCCCGCGAAGCCCTCGGCGAGGAGGTCGTGCTCGGCATCGATTACCACCACCGCCTCTCGGTCGCCGAAGCCGCCAGCTTCTGCCAGAAGATGCCCTCCGGCACCCTCGACTTCCTCGAGGAACCGATCCGCGACGAGACCCCCGAGGCCTACGAGTCGCTGCGCACCCTCACCGACATCCCCTTCGCCATCGGCGAGGAGTTTGCCTCGAAGTGGCAGTTCCTGCCGTACATCGAGCGCGGCATCCACCAGTTCAACCGCATCGACGTCTGCAATGTCGGTGGCCTGACCGAGGCGATGAAGGTCGCCGGCTGGTCCGAGGCGCACTATGTCGACATGATGCCGCACAATCCGCTCGGCCCGGTCTGCACTGCCGCCACCGTGCACTTCTCCGCCGCTGTCGCCAATTTCAGCTGGCTCGAAACCCGCTCCAGCCCGGCCGAAACCCATCTGGGCTTCGACAATTCCGACTTCTTCCCGGTGCAGCCGCGGCTCGAGGGCGCGCACTACCCGGTCAGCGATGCTCCGGGGCTCGGCGTCGAGGTGAACGAAGCGCTGATCCAGAAGCAGAGCTTCAAGTTCTGGCAGGCCCCCATGCTTTATCGGCGCGACGGTTCCGTGACAAATTGGTGAGCTAAAAAATCAGATTAGTTTGATGCTAGCGGGTTGACGGACATCACGGGTCCGTCACTAAGTGTCGACGGACGCAGAATCGAGATCCGGCCCGCCCGCTTGCTGACGCACGCGCCAGCAAGAGCGGATGCAGGGGAATTTTATCTGCCTCCATGAAATTGTTGGTGCGGGGTCTGCGAAGTGACCGATTTTTTTGAGCCGGCCGGTCGGGGCGTGCAGCATGCGAGCTTGCGAGCTTGCGAGCTTGCGAGCTTGCGAGCTGCTAATCGGCGGGCGGTGCTGTCTACGATTGCTTTCAATCCGGGGATTTCGAACGCCGACGTTTCCCGCCGCACCGGCCTGGCGCCGCAGACGGCATCCGCCATTGTTTCCGAACTGGACGACGAGGGGCTGATCAACCGTGGCGATGTGCTGCGCGGCCGACGAGGCCAGCCGGCGACGCCGCTGTTCCTCAAGCTTGATGCCGTCTATTCCATCGGCGTCGATGTCGGCTGGCAGCATCTCGACATCGTGCTGGTCGATCTGTCTGCCCAGCCGATCGCCCGCTACCGGCACAATTTCGACTATCTCGATGCCAGAACCATCATGGCCGAAATCGTCGATGCCTCGAACGGGCTGCTCGGTAAGCTGACCGACGCACAGCGCAAACGGCTCATTGGCATTGGCGTCGCTACACCCACCAACATTGCCCGCAAGATCACCTTGCTCGATGCCCCTGCCGAGCAGGCCGAACTGTGGAAGACGCTCGACATTGCGGTCGAACTGGAACGCGCGCTTGGCATCCCGACGCTGTGGTTCAACAACGGCAACGCCGGTTGCTGGGCCGAGCTGGTGATGCGGCCGGCGCCCCGCCCGGGGAATTTCATCTATCTGTTTGTCGATACCCTCCTCGGGGCCGGCCTGGTTGCAGAGCACAATCTGTGGGAAGGCCCCACCGGCAACTCCGCCAATCTCGGCTCGATGCTGGTCTGCCGTACCGACGGCACGGGCCGCGAGTTTGGCCACGTCCTCGCCTCGACCATGGCGCTCGACCGCCGCCTCGCCGCCGCCGGCATCCAGCACGGCTCCACTGCCCCGGCCGACTGGCCTTGGGACGAGTGGGAGCCGTATGTCGCGCCCTGGCTCACCGAGTGCGGCGACGCTCTGGCCCAGATGATCATGAACAGCGCCGCGGTCATCGAGTGCAACCTCGTCGTCCTTGATGGCGCCCTGCCGCGGCCCGTGCTGGAGCGCCTGCTCGCTGAAACCCGGCGCGCCCTTGCCGCGCTGCCCACCCTGACGTTCGAGACCCCGCGCATCGAGCTCGGTCGCCTTGGGTCGGACTCGATGCCGCTCGGCGCGGCCTTCATGCCGATCTTCCGAAAATACTTCTCGCGCGACCTGCGCGACATGGCGAGCTGGGAACTGGCGCCGACCGCCTAGGACCCCGCTACGCGCGAGCTGGCGCGGCGGGAAACACCCCGCTCATCACCACGAACCCCGGAATCCGCCGCACGCGATCGAGCCAGCGGCGGATCGCCGGGTAGTCCTGCCGCGACACCCCACCCTCCTCCGACAGCACCACGTCGGGGAACACCGCGATATCGGCGATGGTCGGATGCTCGCCCTCCACCAGCCAGTCCCGCCCCTGCTTTTCGCCGAACCACAGATGCTCGTCGAGTTGCCGCAGCAGCCGGTGCGCCTCGGCCTGCAACGCCGGCAGATCGGCATCCCAGCCGAACGCGACGCCGGTCCGCGCCCCGCCCGCGCTGGCCGTGAGCCGCCGCGCGAAATCGGACCAGCCGAGCATCAGGGGATAGACCAGCCAGTCCTGGATGGGATTCCACCGGTCCGTGGCATCATACTTGCCGGCGAGATGGATCAGGCAGGGATTGGCATCGCTGATGATGAACCCGTCGTCGACGAGCACCGGCAGTGTGCCCTCCGGGTTGAGCTTGCTGAACCACTCGCTCCGGTTGTCGCTCCCCGGATAGATATCCACGGATACGGTCTCGTACTGAACACCGAGAATGCTCAGCATCAGCCGCACAGCGTAGCAGTTTGCCGAGAGCTCGAAATCGTACAGCGTCACCATCAGATATCGAGCACCAGCCGCGCCGATTTCGCCCGCGACACGCAGGTCATCATCACGTTGCCCGCCGCCTTCTCGGTCCCGTTGAGATAGACGTCCTGATGGTCGATCTCGCCCTCCAGCACCCGCGTCAGGCAGGTGCCGCAGGCTCCCTGCTCGCAGGACGACGGCGCCGCGATGCCGTTGTCGCGCATCACTTCGAGGATCGACCTGCCCGCCGGCACCGAAAGGCTCAGGGCCGAGCGCGCCAATTCCACCGTGAAACTCGACGATGTGTCGATCTCGTGGGTGTTCTTGAAATACTCGTAGTGCACCGCCTCGTCCGGCCAGCCCAGTTCGGCCGCGATACCTCGAGCCAGCTCCAGCATCGGCCCCGGCCCGCAGATATAGACATGCCGCGCAAAACTGTGCGGCCCGAGCACTCGCCGGATCTGCTCAGCCGTTTCTGGCGGCCCAAGCCCGAAATGCCGGCTGACCCCGCCCCCCAGCGCCTTGAGTTCCGGGCCGAGCGGCAGATGGTCCTCCGACCGCGCAAACGCATGGAAATCGAACGCCAGACCCTGCCGCTGCAGCGCCCGCGCCATCGACAGCAGCGGCGTCAGCCCAATGCCACCGGCGATGAACGTCGTGCGCACTGCATCGCGTCGGAGCGGAAAGTTGTTCCGCGGCTCCGATACCGCCAGCACGTCGCCCTCCCGCAGCGTCTCGGCAATCGCCACGGACCCGCCCCGCGACTCTACTTCACGCTTCACCGCGATGGTGTAGCTCGTCAGCTCCCCCGGCCCGTTGGTGATCGAGTATTGCCGCACCAGCCCATTGGGCAGATGCAGGTCGATATGCGCCCCCGGCTGGAACGTCGGCAGGTGCCCGGATAGCGGCGCCAGCTCGATCCCCGTCACATCCAACGCCGCCTGCCAGCGCCGCTTCACCATCACCCGCACAGTCGCCTGCCGCCCGATCACCAGGTCCGGCATCGTCGCCAGCTCCACCGAAACGGGTTCATAGCGCGGCACGATCGGCTCGGGCAGTTCGATCGCCCGCGCCGCCGCCTCGACCTCGTCCCGCAGGCTCGAAAGTACCGCGTTGAACGCCATCAGCGTCTCGAGGTCCGGCTCCGCCTCGACCACGCCCCGGATCACCGCCCGCGCCGAATCCACCGGCTGCACGAAATACGTCGCCCGCCCCGGCGCACCATTGAGCACCAGCGCCGCCCCGAGCGGCGGCAGTGCTGCCACCGGCTCGCCTTCAACCCGCCCCGCTACCAGTGCCGACAGCACCATCTCCGGCAGAGCATTCACCGGCATCGGCCTGAGCGCAAAGCCCGTCTCGCCGACATCCATCTCCGGCGCATCGGCGCTCAGCGCCGCCCACACCAGCCCGAACCGCTCCTTGACCGGATAGGTTCGGTTGGTGATCCGCCGCGCCGGTGCATCGGCCGGGTGCGCCGGAATATAGGTGCAGCCCGCCGTCCGGTTGGCGTAGCGCCAGCCGTGGTACTGGCACTTGAGTTCGGCCCCGTCATTGATGCCGATGGAGAGCCGCACCCCGCGATGCAGGCAGCGGTTCTCCCACACGTTCACGTAGCCGTCGTCGGCCCGCCAGATGGCGAGTTCCTGGCCCAGCAGCTGCCCATGATAGACGTGCCGGAACGGCAGGTCGTCGCTCGACGCGACAGGATACCAGGCGGCCTGCCTGAGTTCGGCGACACCCAGCCCCATCAGCTCAGCTGCTGCGGGATCACGCCGTAGTTGACCCCCTTCTGGCTCAACCAGCGCCGGTACGCGATGGCCGACTTGTCAGCGCGGATCGGCGTCTCGGCGCGCGGGTCGAGCGGCAGGCGCTTGGGATACTGGTTTTCGAGGATCGGCCGGTCCTGCCCAAAGATCGTCTGCTGGAACCGGCGAATGCCCGCGTCGGTGTTGTCCGCATCGATCATCGACAGCAGCAGGTGCGCCCGGATTGTCTCCTCGGTCATCGGCTGGCAGAAGATGGCGATCACGTCGAGCCGGCTCTCGTCGGTCGGGCAGCTCTTGTAGAGCACCGAGCAATAGGGGTGCGGCACGCGGTAGATGTAGTCGACATCCTGCCCCTCGGTCGCCGTCAGCGCCGCCTTCGGCTGGAAGAACCGGCAGCGCGTCGCCAGGATCTCGTCGCGCTCGAAGCTGATCTCGACGTCGTATTCCTTCACCTCGGTATGCGGCTCCGCCCCGAGGATGTCGGTGTGCACATACGGGAAGTGCCCCATGTCGAGGAAGTTCTCGATCGCCCGCGGCGCCGAGACATTCACCCCGATCGATCCGGCAATGATGTTCCGCCGGTCGCTCTCGCCATACTCGATGATCGGGAACAGGTCGGCGCTCGGCGATCCGAAGCTCGTCCAGATGCAGCCATAGCGCTCGATCACCGGCAGCAGGGTGCCATCGTCGTTGCGCGCCACCCGCAACCGTTCGTTCCGTGACACCGTAAGGCCGGTGTCGAACAGCGTTGTTACGCGCCTGCCGCCCATCGGCACCTCCTGCGAGGCGGCGATCACGTGCCACAGGTCGCGCAGCGCGGGCGCGAGCGTCTTGGAATTCCCCATCTCCGAAGTCCCCCCGGATTTCTTGAGGCCCATCGTGTGACCCTTCGGTGACAATCCACAACCCGCGTTGGATGCATGGCTAGCTTGACGTGAGCGAATGCCACTGCCCATAACCCGGGCCTGTTCCCACTCATTTATTCGAGGCTACCTTGGCTAAGCTCCTCATGTACACCGGCAGCAACAACCGCGGCGGCGACCCCGGCAAGGGCATCGAAGCCTGGTCGGTCGACAGCGACACCGGTGCCGCCGAGCAGCTCGCCACCATCACCGGCATCGACAACCCAAGCTACGTGAAAGTCTCCCCCGACGGCACCCTGCTGGCGGCGGTGGAGGAGGTCGGTGGCTGGAACGAGGGCAACGCCATCCTCTACGCCATAGACCAGACGACCGGTGCCCTCACCTACCTCAACAAGCAGGCGACGCGCGGCTCGATCACCTGCCACTTCAACTTCTCGCCCGACGGCCGCTTCGGCGCCATCGCCAACTACTCGACGCTCGCCGCCGGCACTCCGCCCAATTGCGGCACGGCGGTGTATCCGGTGAGCAGCACCGGCCTCGGCCCCGTCTCCGGCGAAGCCGTGCACTCCGGCACCGGACCCAACCCGCAGCGTCAGGAGCGGTCGCACGCCCACTGCGCCGTCTGGTCGCCCGATGCCCGCCACCTATTCGTCGCCGATCTCGGCCTCGACGGCGTCATGACCTACGGCTTCGACGCCGGAAAGATCACCTTCAAGCGCAAGGCCGAGGTCCCGGCCGGCTCCGGCCCGCGCCACCTCGTTTTCCACCCCAATGGTAAGTTCTTCTACGTCGTCAACGAGCTGATCTCGTCAGTGTCCAGCTTCGCGTACGACGCCGCCGACGGCGTCCTGACCCTGCTGCACACCGAGTCCTCCCTGCCCGCCAGCAACCAGGTTACGAGCTACTGCTCGGCGCTCAAAATCTCGCCCGACGGCAAGCACCTTTACGCCGGCAACCGCGGCCACAACTCCATCACCCGCTTCGCCATCGGTTCCGACGGCATCGCGAAGTTCGTCGACACCACCTCCACCGAAGGCGACTGGCCGCGCGACTTCGACATCGACAAATCCGGCAAGGTGCTCGCGGTGGGCAACCAGCAGTCCCACGACATCCGCCTGTTCCGCATCGGCGCCGACGGCAGCCTGACCCGCTTCGGCGCCCCGATCCCGAGCGGCGGCGTTACGGCAATCGCGTTCGTGAACTGACCCGATATCCGGCCAGGACGGCCCCCTCCCATCCTCCCCCATAAAGGGGGAGGTGCCGGTAGTGGAACACTCCGCCAAAACGGCCACCTCTTCACCTCCCCCTTTATGGGGGAGGCCGGGAGGGGGCCGTCCCGCTCAGACCAATCACGACAAACAAAAAAGGCCGCCGGGTCGCCCCGACGGCCTCAAATCTCTCGGTACCTCGACTTACTCGGCCTTATCAGCCGAATCCGAGTTCAGCTGGCCATACTTCTCGACGCCGATGGCGTTCAGCAGCTGCAGCTGGCTCTCGAGGAAGTCGATGTGACCCTCTTCGTCCGCCAGCAGTTCCTCGAACAGGTTCTTGCTCACGTAGTCGCCGAGCGACTCGCAGAGCTCGCGGCTGGCCTTGTAGGCCTTGCGCGCGTCGTACTCGCCGGCGAGGTCGCACTCGAGCACTTCCTTGATCGTCTGGCCGATGCGGAGTGGCGCGACGCGCTGCAGGTTCGCATGGCCTTCAAGGAAAATGATGCGCTCGATCAGCTTGTCGGCGTGGTGCATCTCTTCGATGGACTCTGCCCGCTCCTTGGCCGCCAGCTTGGTGTAGCCCCAGTCCTGCAGGATGCGGAAATGCACCCAGTACTGGTTTACCGCGCCCAGCTCAAGAAACAGCGCCTCGTTGAGTCGCTCGATGACCTGTGCTTCGCCTTTCATGCCGACCTCCGGTTCTAATGCGTCGCATGGCAGAGAGCCGCGGAGAGACCACAGGTCCCTGGACGGCGCCATTCTCCATTTGGAGGTGGTACTCTTCTGTCACCTTAATAATCAAGTCCACCACATTCGGTACACAGCCGGCGCACTTGAAGCGCTTTTCCAGCTCTCGGTACACCATGGCGGGCACGACGATCTGCCAGGGGTCGGCCGTGAGCAGCGTCAGGATGATCCCTTTGATCTCCCGATCGGTGATCACATTGCAACTGCAGACAAGCATCGGGCGTCCGTAGGCCTCGGAGGTGGCGGCATAAAACGCCCGGTAAACTTGAATGTCAACGTCAGATATAAACCGGCGACGGGGAGGAAACCCGGCCCCGGGTATTGTACGTTCCTGCGCTAGCCCGCCCTGACCAGCCAAGCAGATGTCCCTTTCCCTCGTCGGCCTCCTCAACACCGTAAGCCCCAAGTCCAGCGCCTCCACCCGCATCGCCACCGCGCTGCGCTATGGCCCAGCGGACAAGCACCTGCTTGACCTCTACGGCCCTCGCGCCCCCGGCCCGCATCCGGCGATCGTCTTCTTCTATGGCGGCGCCTGGACCGATGTCGGCGACCGCCGCGACTTCGCCTTCGCCGCCCGCGCCCTTGCGAGCCTCGGCTACGTCGTCGCCGTCCCCGACTATCGCGTCCTGCCGGAGGTGGCCTACCCAGCCTTCCTCGACGATTGCGCCCTCGCGGTGCACTGGGCGCTCGACCATCTCGACGATCATGGCGGCGATCCGTCGCGCCTCGCGCTGGCCGGTCATTCGGCGGGCGCCTACAATGCGGTGATGCTGGCGCTCGACCCGCGCTACGAGCTGCACGGCCGCATCAGCGCCGTTGCCGGCCTCTCGGGCCCCTACGACTTCTATCCCTTCAACGAACCGATCGGCGCGCGCACCTTCGGCCACGTGCCCGACGCCCTCTCGACCCAGCCGGTCAACCACGTCACCCCCAGCGCCCCACCGATGTTCCTCGCCCACGGCGACCGCGATACGCTGGTCGGCACGATCAACGCCGAGTCTCTGTCGAGCCGCCTGCGCGCCGCTGGCGTCGCCGTCGAAGTGCAGAATTATCCGCGCCTCGGCCATGCCGGCCCGGTGATGGAACTGGGTAGCCTCATTCGCGGCCGCTCCAGCCTGTTCGGCGACCTCGGCGGTTTCCTCGCCCGGCACCTCTGAGGCTGGAATTGCCCCGCCGGCTGTGGCTATCATGGCGCCGGAGCGACAGGGAGCAGGAACCAATGAAGATCATGCATCTGGCACTCGCAGCCAGCATGGCGGCCGTGACCACGCCGGGACTTGCCGGTCTCGCTCCGATCGATCAGAAGACCGAAGCATTCATGGCCTGCGCCGCAGCGGCTTCCAGCCAGTACGAGTTGGGCTACGCCAATATCGGCCGCAACAGCACCGACATCGATATCCCCGCCGCTACCACCGCCTGCCAGGCGGCGCTGGGTGAGGCCCCGGACTCGCTACGGCTCAAGGCCTGGCTCGGCCGGGTCTACGAAGCCGCCGAGGACTACCCCAACGCCCTGCCACTGCTCGAAGAAGCCGCCGACGGTGGCGTCCCCCTCGCCCAGGCCATCTACGGCGATCTCCTGATCGTCGGCGAGCATGTGTCGAGCGACTGGACGCGCGGCAACGAGCTGCTCGATCAGGCGGCTGCCCTTGGCTTCGCTCCCGCGATGAACAGCCTGGCCCTCTCCTACGACTATGGCGAGGGCGTCGAACAGGACTACGCGACAGCGCTGGCCTACTACCGTCGGGCCGCCATTGCCGGCCTGCCCCGCGCCGCCACCAATACCGGGCTGATGTACCTCGAGGGCCTCGGCACCGACCGCGACCCGGTCGCCGCGGAAGCCTGGTTGCTCCGCGCTGCCCGCAACGGCGACGCCCGCGCCGCCTACAATCTCGGCAAGCTCTACGAAGGCACCGAACTGGCCGACCTGCCCGACTACGCCGCCGCCGTCACCTGGTACCAGCAGGCCTCCGATGCCGCCTATCCCCTCGCCTCGCTGGCGCTCGGCTACCTGATGCAGCACGGCTATGGCACCCAGGCAGACACCGGCTATGCCGCCCGCCTCTACCAGTACGCCGCCGATAGCGGCATCGCGCAGGCCCAGCTCAACCTCGCCATGCTCTACGAGGCCGGGATCGGCGTGCCGCAGGACTTTGCGCAGGCCCGCCTGCTCTACCGCCAGGCCGCGGACAATGGTCTCTCAGATGCGGCGGCCAATCTCGGGGTGCTCTACCTCGGCGACAGCGGCGACGCCGCCGATTACGACAAGGCGCTGCTCTACACCCAGCGCGCCGCCGATGCCGGCAACCCTATCGCCCTCAACAATCTCGGCAATCTCTACGAGAACGGCCTCGGCACCTCTGCCGACCTGGTGCAAGCGCGCGAGAACTACGAGAGCTCCGCCGCGTTCGGCTACCAGCCCGCCAGCGACAACCTCGCCCGGCTCGATGCCGCCATGGTGATCGAGATGCCCCCGGCCGACGAACCGACGATCATCACCGCCCCGGTTGCTCCAATGGCCGGGCCGAAATTCTACCCGAAAAGCAAGATCGACAACTGAGCGGGACGCCCGGCCTCACAAGCCGCTCTTATCCTTCCGCACCGGCTGCACGCCGCCGGTGCCATGCTCCTGCTCGCGCCGGCTCGCCAGCACCGCGACGGATGCCGCCACCCGGTGGGCGGTCGAGAAGAACTCGCGGTGGATGAGGAACGCCACCGTGATCACGGTCGCCGCGATCGCCGCCCATTCCGAGGCGAACCAGAACACCATCGGCACCGCAAAATAATAGGCGCGGATACCGTTGTTGAAGTTCTTCGCCGCCATCGAATTGAGCTGCGCGATGGCGATCACCTCCTCCGCCGAGGTGTGCCCGGAATGGTCGATCGCCCCGATCAGGATGCAGAAATGGTTGAACTGCCGCAGCGCCAGCGTGAAGGCAAAAAAGCTCAGCACGAACACCGCCAGCATGGTGAACAGATGCACCTGCACATCCGGCGTCGAATAGCTCGCCCGCAGCCCCACCGTCGCCAGCGTATCCATCAGCGCCGTCAGGTTGCCGAAGGCGGTGAACACCGCCAGCATCAAGAGCACCGAAGTCGAGGCCAGGAAACTCACCGACCCCATCAGGTTGCCAGCGAGAATGGCGTCGAGCGGCGTCTCGCGGCGGACGGCGTTCGCCACCCAGCGCCGCCGCTGCATCGACATGATCGTGCTCAGCGAGGGCCGCAGCTTTTCCAGCAGCGGAACCCCGTAATTGTAGGCAAACCAGCAGATCAACGGAAATAGCGTGGCAAACAACGTCACGGCGCCGGCCCCCTCGGGAATCGGCGCACCTTAGCGCGCCGCGCATCCGCTTTGCACCTGCCCGTCGGCGGCAGGTCGAACCGCCCTAGAGCGTCCGCGCGTACTTCATGAAGATCCCCTGGATGCCGTCCAGCACCTCTTTGCCAAGCGTCACGTCGGCCGCGGCGATATCGACCTTCAACTGCTCCATCGTCGTCGCGCCGATGATCACCGAGGTCATGAACGGCTTGGTCAGGCAGAAGGCGATGGCCATCTGGTTCACGTCCAGGCCATGCTGCTTGGCCAGCTCGATATAGGCCCGGATCGCCGGCTCGGTGTACTGGTTGTTGCGATAGGACGACCCGGAGACCGCGCCGCGCGTGCCCGGCGGCAGCACGCCGCCAAGGTACTTGCCGCTGATCGCACCGGCGGCCAGCGGAGAGTAGGCCAGCAGCCCGATATCCTCGTGATAGGCGAGCTCGGCGAGGTCGAGATCGTAGTAGCGGCGCAGCAGATTGTATTCGTTCTGGATGGTCTGCACGCGCGGCAGGCCATGCGCCTCGGCGAACTTGAGATACTGCATGGTGCCCCATGCGGTCTCGTTGGAGAGGCCGAAATGCAGGATCTTGCCTTCCTTGACCAACTCGCCCATCACCTGCAGCACTTCGAGCATGTTGGGCAGCACCGCCGCCTTGTCCTGCGTGTAGGGGTTGTAGTCCCACGAACCTTCAAAGTGGTAGTGCCCGCGGCGCGGCCAGTGGATCTGGTAGAGGTCGATGCGGTCGGTCTGCAGCCGGCGCAGGCTGTCTTCCACCGCCTCGCGCACGCTCGGACCGTCGATGCCGCGTCCGCCGCGCACCCACGGCCGCCCGCCGCCCGCGACCTTGCTGGCCAGCACGACCTCGTTGCGCTTGCCGGTCTTCTGGAACCACGTCCCGATGATCTCCTCGGTCTTGCCGAAGGTCGAGGCATCGGGCGGCACCGCGTACATCTCGGCGGTATCGAAGAAGTTGATGCCCTGGGTGATGGCGTAATCCATCTGCGCGTGGCCGTCGGCCTCGCTGTTCTGCTTGCCCCAGGTCATGGTCCCCAGGCAGATCTCCGACACCATCACGTCCGTGCGGCCGAGCTTCTTCATCTTCATTTGCGGCATCCCCGTTCCCATTCGGCGCGCACCCTAAAGCGCTTTGAGCAAAAGGAGCAGGGCTTTCCGGTCCGAAAGCGCGACAAAATCAAGGGCTTCGATCATCGTTCACGGAAAGCGGACCGCGGGTTGCGCTGGCTGGCGGGATGGGGGAGATTGCGCCCGCCAACCGGGGAAACGCCTTGTTCCGCACCATCGTCTTCGCCTTGCTCGCCGCCTTCCTCGCCCTGACACCTGCCCGTGCGATCGATGAGCCGCAGATGACGCGCATTCCCACCATGTCGGTGAGGGAGCTCGATGCCTTCATCAACTCCGTCGGCGTCGCGGTAAACCAGGATACGCTGAAGCTGCGTGCCTTCGCTCAATCCGGCGCCTGCCTCGAGCTCGTCCGCGCCGCCAACTCTTTCGCCCTCGCTTATACCGCCCTGGCATCCGTGCGCGATGCAGCCGTGAAGCGCGACGAGAAGGAAGCCCCGATCATCCGCGCGCGGGCAGTACAGACCCGCGTCACCACCTTCGCCGCTCGTGTCCGGGCCGAGGAGTATCTGGCGCAGCGCTGCCGCAGTTTCGTCGTGCCGGCCGAAAACGCCGACGATCCGCGCTATGCTACCCCGGTCAAGGTGCCCAACGCCGACTATACCGACGCCGTCATCGACGCGCGCCAGACGGCCGAGACCAACCTCGCCATCGCCGTCGCTGCCGGCCTTTCCGGCAAATGCCCGGAGGCGATCGTCGCCGGGCAGAACATCGCCCTGCTGCTCCCCTATATCCAGAAACTGCTGGCCGACACCGAGAAACGCCCCGAAGTCCTCGGTCCGCGCGCCAGCCGCCGTGGCCTCGAAGTATCGCGCCGCCAACTCGTCGCGGCACTCGAAAAGCTGCAGGCCGAGTTCGGCGAAAAGTGTCGGGCGCCGACGTCCGAACCATCGGGCGCCACCACCGATCCGAAGCAGCCTGAATAACCGTTCAGCCGGCGTTCATCATCACGGCGGAAACCGCGCAGTTTTGCGAATGAAATCCGAACTACCGGTTTTCGAGCTTTTCACGCCGGTTCAAAAAAGTGTCACGCCACTGCGCTTTTGGCCTTGAGCTTCCCGGCCACACCCCCTATATACCCCCCAGCGCCGCGGTGGATGCACCGCACTTCTGAAAAGCGCAAAAAGCCCAAGGCTTACAAATACTTGGCGCGGGGTGGAGCAGCCCGGTAGCTCGTCAGGCTCATAACCTGAAGGTCACAGGTTCAAATCCTGTCCCCGCAACCAATCTAAGCCTCACGAAAGCCCCGCGAAAGCGGGGTTTTTCGTTTCTAGCGCCCGACCACTGGTGGTGGGCCGAAATCGCCCGTGCGCCACCTGTGCGCCACCGCGCTTGGGGTCGGCGGTCGTCGGTTTGACCGCCCAAGGCGAGGATAGTTGGCGAGGCCTCGATGACGAGGCGCACAACCAAGAGGAGCGCCATGGCAATCCGGAAAGTCGCCGCCTCCCCTGAGCTTCGCGAACTCATCTCCAAGTACCTGATCGAGCAGATGGGGTCGGTGCTGCGGGCGGAGCGGCCCACTCGCCGCGAGGCCGCTGTGGAATGCTTGGGGGCCGCCAACTTCGGCACCGCCTCGACTGCTGCCCTCGTGGACCGGGCTCTGGCTACGGCAGCGGCTCATATCAGCCCGCTTCGTAAGCGTCCGGTCCAGTTACCGACCTGGTAAGGTAACGCCGCCGTAACGCAGGCCCCCACCCCACATCATCGGACGTGGCTGTAGCCTTTTAAGTTTCTCCAACCAAAACCCGATTTTTGGCAGCCCAAAAACAGTGAGAAACCGGGGGGTCTCGGCTCCGCAGCTAAGGGCGGCGCTGTACGGTCCCTAAAGGGGGAGGGGGGGGGTAGCTGCTGCCATAGCGACGTCGGGGCGCTAGCCGATAACCCAAGCCTGCGCCTTGATCACTCCGCTTACATTAAGCCCATGCACTCGACCCTCATGGCGTCACAGACGTCGGGGGTATGGGCTTGGCGGATCTCCCCCGCACCCCTCCTAGCTGACCACCGTGAGGCGGTGCACCGCAGCAGTGTGGATAACGAACGGGTGAGCCGCGAACCCAAACTGTAGCGCGTCAACCATCTTGTCCGCCGCGAGGCCATCAAAGCCGCCGTTACCAAGGTGCTGTGCGCCACCTGGCAAAGGTGCCACGCGGCACCTTTGCCAGGTGGCGCCGAGTCCCCGGGTGATGGCGGCCTTCAGCCCTTCGTGCGCATCGCTGATGACCAGCTTCACACCCTTCAGACCCCGCCGGTTGAGGTCGCGCAGGAAGGCCGACCAGATCCGCCCCAAGGTGCCAAAGCTGGCCGCCATCATGGACGACGCCGAGAGCTATGTTCTGGCCTACATGACATTCCCCAGGGAGCATCGCGTCCAGTTGCACAGCACCAACCCGATCGAAACGGGTCAACCGGGAGATCAAGCTCCGATCCAAGGTCGTGGGCATCTTCCCCAACGACGACGCCATCATCCGGCTCGTCGGCGCCATCCTCCTTGAGCAAAACGATGAGTGGGCCGTGCAGAGATCAAGCAGTTCGGACTCACGATCGGCGTCCGAGACGAAATCGGCGGGCCCCTTGATCCCGATCTCGAGGTCGCGGAAGCGCTTGAAATGTTCCAGCGTCAGCGCTCCGGCCTCGCGGGCGGTGGCGACCATTTCGTCGAGAACGGCATCGTATGAAAGCGGCATGATCAGGTGAATCTCCAAGTCTGACCGGAGCTTAGCCCTAGCCCGACACGGTAGAATAACGGGAACCGTGCCAAGCTTCCAACCGTTCTGGGGTGGAGGCGAGGGGTTTGTTGGATCATGGCGGCGAAAATACACATCGTCGTGCGCCACAATGGCGCCGGATGACAGGTGCTGACCATCGGCAAGCCGGCAACGTCCGCTGAAGCCGCACGGCCCTATTCCAGCCGCGAGCAGGCGTTGTCCGATGCGCTGTTCTCAGCCCGCATGCTCGATGCCTTAGGGGAAGAGGTTCAGGTGCTGCTCGAGGGTAGCGACGGGGTCAGGCCTGTCACCGAGGAGACGAGCCAGGTCTGGCTCCGGCACTGATCACTCCGAGCGCCCGGCAAACGCGAGGGTCTTCTGCGAGTTCTTGTCGGTCTTGAGCAGCGCCATCCGCATCCTGGCGTGCAGCCGCTCGGCGTGTTTTTGCGCGAGCGTGATGGCAAGGCGTCGTCCGTTTTCACCAAGGAGGGCCGATAGCGGACCGGCCAGCCGTTTGAGGACGGCCGGCGCATCGGTGGCGAGCAGCGCGTCCTCGAGCGACAGGATAGCCTCGATGTGGCCAGGCTCCCCCTGGCGACCGGCGCGGCCGGCCAACTGGTCGTCGATACGACGCGCCTCGTGGCGTTCCGACATGATGATGTGAAGCCCACCCCGCTCCGCCGCGCCAGGACCGAGCGGGATATCCGTGCCGCGACCGGCCATCGAGGTCACCACGGTGATGCGGCCAAGCTCGCCGGCGCGACCGACGATGGAGGCTTCCTGGGCATCCTGGGCAGCGTTCAGCACGTCGTGCGGCAAGCCGGCCCGGGTCAGCTCGGCGCTTGCCATCTCGGACTGGGCCACCGAGCCGGTGCCGATCAGCACCGGCGCGCCCTCGGCATGCAACTCGGCAGCCCGGGATACGATGCGCTGCCACTTCTGCCCGGCCGTCGGCAGCACAGCGTCGCGGCGGTAGACGCGCTGCGAGGGCTTGTGCGTGGGGATCGTCGCCACCGGCAACCGGTAGACGCGCCAGAGTTCGCCCGCGACGTGGCTGGCGGTGCCGGTCATGCCGGCGAGCCGTCCATAGCGGCGGAAGAACCGCTGGTAGGTCATCCGCGCGATGGTGATGCGCTGCTCGGAGAGCTCCAGCCCCTCCTTGGTCTCGATCATCTGGTGCAGGCCGTCCGACCACGAGCGGTCCTTGGAGCGGCGCCCGGTCGAGGGGTCGACGATCTGCACCTTGCCCTCGAAGATGATGTAGTCCTCGTCCCGGTGGAACAGGTACTCGGCCGACAGCGCCTGGCGCACCAGTTCCTCGCGCATGACGCGCGACTTCCACGGCCCCGGCCGTCCGGCAGAGCGTTCCGCAACTTCGTCGCGGCCGGTCTGGGTCAGGCCGACGCGCTTCTCGTCGGGCATGATGCGGTAGTGCTTATCGGCCTCGAGTGTCCGGGCCAGTTCCAGCGCGAACGCGATGGTGGCAACGTCGTTCTCCGCCTTGGCCTGGCCGGAGATCACCAGCGGGGTCCGCGCCTCGTCGACCAGCACGCTGTCGGCTTCGTCCACCAGCGCGAAGTGCAGGCCGCGCAGCCGCAGCTCGCCCATGCGGCTCTTCGTCGACGCCAGCGCATCCAGGCGGAGCCGCAGGTCGCCAGACTTCTGCCCCAGCACCATGCGGTCGCGCAGGTGTAATTACCCACCCCCTTGTCAGCGGGGTAAATCCCTGAATCCATGATGCTATGGATCGTGGTGATTTGCAGCAGCTCAGCAAAGAGCAACTGATCGAGTTGGTGCTGCG
>Ga0247839_1002045_pt1 | contig 31221 bp, 22 predicted proteins | sample LaCruzMarch2015__6_FD_192405 | JGI IMG/M metagenome (GOLD analysis project Ga0247839, IMG submission 192405) | Freshwater microbial communities from meromictic Lake La Cruz, Castile-La Mancha, Spain - LaCruzMarch2015_16m | ecosystem: Environmental > Aquatic > Freshwater > Lake | place: Spain... | reverse complement strand
CAGCCGATAAGGCTTTTATTCGTTTTAGATTTGAATCGGGTAATCTGCGTGATGGCATATTTTTTTGAAATGATGAATTATAAATGATGAATTATAAAATATGCAAAATTATTACTAAACTTAAAATTATACTATCGCTGAACAGCAATAACACAATTTATTTTTAAATAATGCTATCGATGAACAGCGATATAGCAATATTTTTTTAAATAATATGTACGCTGAACAGCAATAACACAATTTATTTTTAAATAATGCAATCGATTAACAGCGATATAGCAATTTTTTTGTAAATAATATGTTTGCTGAACAAAAATAGCACAATTTATTTTTAAATAATGCTATCGATGAACAGCGATATAGCAATATTTTTTTAAATAATATGTTCGTTGAACAGCGAAATGGTAATATATTTTAAAATCATGGCATCGGCAATAGCCGACATAATAATTTTTTTTTAAATAATATGTTCACTGAACAAAAATAAAATAATTTATTTAAAAAATATGCAATTGCTGAACAGCGAAATGGTATTTTATTTTCAAATTATGGCATCGGCAATAGCCGACATAATAATTTTTTTATATATAATATGTTCGCTGAACAGCGAAATGATAATTTATTTTCAAATCATGGCATCGGCAATAGCCGACATAATAATTTTCTTTTATATAATATGTTCGCTGAACAGCGAAATGATAATTTATTTTCAAATCATGGCATCGGCAATAGCCGAAAAAATAATTTTTTTTGAAATATTGTCTCGCTATTCAGCGAGATGGCATTGCAGAGCTACATTTGGCTTTGATATACCTGTTAGTATGGTTTGTAGCAAGTAAGAATGTAATTGTTTACCGATAGATTGACAAACATTTTATTACTATTGGTTTTGGAATAAAAATTCTTGGGAATCTATTTCATAATTCAATAATTTATAACAAAGTTTTGTATAGTTGTTATTGCTAACGCAATGAAACAATCTCAAACCTACTATGTTTGCAATAACGGTTAGAATTATAAAAGAGTTCTAATTAAAAAAAAGCCAAAATCATTGCTGATTTTGGCTTTTTTGTTGTTTGTTTAAAAAAAATTTGGCTTAAATTTTTCTTTGCTAAATATGGTAATCATCATTGTGGAAGTAAAGAAGCAATCTAACTGAAACCTTTCAATGAGATTGCTTCATAACTCGCAATGACGGTTGGTTTGTTTGAAATTTTTTTAAAACTCTAAAACAGTAAACATTACCCTGCGGTTTTTCTTACGTCCTTCGTCTGTATCGTTATCCGAAATAGGTTGTGTTTCGCCAAATCCTACTGCTTTTAATTGCGAAGCTTTTACCCCTTTTTTTACCGAATAATTCATTACTGCATTGGCTCTGTTTTGCGATAGTACCAAGTTCTTTTGATCATCGCCCACGTTGTCGGTATGGCCACCAACTTCAACCACCATTTGAGGGTTTTCTTTTAGTATATCTGCCATTTTATCTAAAATATTATACGATGCAGCAGTTAATTTATCGGAACCAGTTTCAAAATTGATGGCACTTAATTTAAACACCAATCCTTTTTCTATTTTAGGTTGTTTTAGTTTTACTTCAAACCTGCTGCCTTTTTCGTTTTTCGAAATATCAATGGTTTCTTCTACTGGTATATAACCTTTAGCTGTTACACTCATTTGATAAACGCCTGGCAACAAGTAAAAACTACTAATTCCTGAAGCATCGCCTTTGCCTGAATAAACCAAGTTATTGCCTTTTAAAATGGTAATATTTCCCATTACTGGATTGCCATATTTTTCATCGGTCATGTTTACGTTTACGTTTACTTTATCAGCATTTTTATCTACTTCTGCTGCTTTGTTTTCAACTGGCTTATCAGTTTTTCTGCAAATACGAACCGACAATTGAATTTCTTGAGTTCCGCTAGCAGAGAAAGTATTATACACATCGCCAGTATGGTATTGGTAAGCGTAATTAAGCGTTAAAATATTCCAGTTAAAACCAATACCAGCTATTAAACTTTTATCGGTACGGTAACCTAACTGTGCGCTTACTTTTTCGCTCCAAGTAGCTGTTGCCATTAAATCAACCAATGGGCCAACTTCTTTGTAATTGCGAAGCAATGCCATTGGAGTTATTTTCCAAACATTATTTTTGGTAGTATAATCATAACCTACATTCACATTGTATTGGTTTGAAAAAGCACCAAATTGGTCAAAAATATGTGGGAACGAAAGACCTGCTTTCCATTGTTTAAAATAATAAGAAGCACCAAAACCAACATCAAATTTGTTGCTGTTAAATACTTGAAAGGCAGGGTCATTTATATCTTTAGTATTTACCCTATCGGTATTTAGTGAATTATTGGCCAATCCAGCACTTAAACCTAATGAAAGGTGGCTTTTGCTGTTTAACTTAATGTAATGGGCATACATCAAGTTGGCTGTTAAATAGCTCACCAAAGCACGGTTGTCGCTAGCTAACATACCACCAAGAGTAGAATTTTTACCAATTTTTCCATGAACACCAAAAGTAGAAACGGTGGGTGCATTGTTTAAATCGGTCCATTTGTTTTGTCGGTTTAAAAACGCATTCAAGCAATTGTTTTCGCCCATGGCCGATGGGTTTAGTAAAAATTGATTGTATGGATATAAATTATAAGATACTGGTTGCTGCGCAAATAAATTGGAAGTAAGCCCCAATAATATTGCAATTTGAATAACTATTTTTTTCATTTTGAATGTTTTTATGTGGTTAAATCCTATTGTTTGTTTTTAATTAATAAAGCTCCTTTGGTATTTACTTTTGAACCTTTTATTAGGTAATAATATTCGCCAGATGGAACAGGATTACCATCTAATTTTCCATCCCAAGCATTTGTGTAACCAGTTTGATGAAACACCTCTTGACCAAAAATATTGAACACTATTATTTCGTGTCCGTTTAATTCAGCAGCATTATCAATTACCCAAGTTTCATTTCCACTTTCACCATCGGACGAAAAGGCGTTGTATAAATTTTTGTTAAATTCAGGAACTGGTAAAGTTGTAAATACACTATCAACACCATAAGCTGTTCCTACACTGTTAATGGCATAAGCACGGTAATAATAAGTAGTATTTGCTGTTAATGCAGTAACTGTTTGCGAATAAACACCAGTTCCAGTTCCCATTTGTACTTTGTTGTTGGCTGTAGTTGGGTTTGCAGTAGTTGCAAACACCACACCTCTTTCGGTTAAACTTGTTCCACCATTGGTTAATACATTGCCACCTAAAGTTGCAAAAGTAGTTGAAACCGCTGTTGCTGTTCCTGTTGTTACAATTGGCAAACTAATTCCTGAAGGAGTTGTAAATGTACTATCAGCACCATAACTTGTTCCTGCAATATTTATAGCATAAGCACGAACATGGTAAGTAACTGAAGCAGATAAACCAGTAACCATTTGTGAAAATGTTCCTAAACCAGTTCCCATTGCTACTTTAGTATTAGCTGTGGTTGGATTAATTGAAGTGCTATAAACAATACCTCTTTCAGTAACAGTTGCGCCACCATCTGCGGTTACGTTTCCACCAAGAGTTGCTAGTGTAGTTGCAACAAATGTAGGTGAAGCAGTTGTTACAGTTGCAGTATTAATTAGTATAGGTAAAATATTTCTTGCATAAGTAAGTACCAATGTTGGATCGCTAGACATTCCTCCATATTCACAAACAAAACCTAAGTTATTTGTATTGTTTAAATCATTCCATTTACCTGCATTGGTTGAAAAGAATTGTGCATAATGTTCGCCACCAGCATTATTAGGTTCAAAATTAGACCAATTCAAGTACTTGCCCGGTTGAACAGTAGAAGGAAAATTTCCAGTAGCAAACTTAGTACCTTTTTCTGGCCCTGTAACCCAATACCAATTTCCTTCGGCAGCAGTTTGATTTGCATAAGTAGTTGTTCCTGTGGCTGCATTAATTTCCGAAAACTCGTCAGAAGCACCCATCCAAGCATCGGCCGATAATTTTTGAAATACATATTTGTTTTCAAAACTATCGGCTATAGTAACTAAGTAACCTTGTAAACCAAAGTATGACCTTGCGTTTGCTGCACTTTTAGCAGCTGTAAAAGTTAAAGGAGTTGATACAAATTCGTAAAAATGTCCATTATAAGGTACTGCATTACCCAAAGTAAATGAAACTCTGCGAATAGTACTACTAGTAACCCCATTGGTTTTTAAAGTAACCGAGCGCAATAAGGTTTGGTATTCGGCAGCAGTAGCATTGCCGTTAAATTGCAATACACCATTTAAAGCGCTGTAAGAAGCAGTTACTCCGCTAGGTAAAGTTGATGAGTATGATAACGTATCGCCACTAAGTAAGCCACTAACTATGGTAACATTTGCACCTGTAACTGTTGAAGCACCAGAAATAGTTAATGAATTATCAACCACAATTGCTGTTCCCATTGGAATTGATTTTAAACTAGTATCGCCTGCAAGCACAGTGTAAGGTGCACCTGCTAAAGTTGTAAAAGCACTATCAGCACCATAACTAGTACCAACACTATTAATTGCATAAGCTCTAACATGGTATAAAGTTGATGCTGTTAAACCAGTAACATTTTGAGAAAAACTACCAATTCCGTTTCCAATTTGTACTTTAGTATTAGCAGTAGTTGGGTTAGCAGTAGTAGCATAAACTACGCCTCTATCGGTAACAGTTGCGCCACCAGTAGCTGTAACATTGCCACCTAAAGTAGCCGAAGTACTTCCTGTAAGTGTAGCACTTGCAGTTAAAACTGTTGGCAAATTAGCAGCAGCAGCTAAAGTGGTAAATGTACTATCAGCACCAAAAGCGGTATCGGTATTATTAATAGCAAAACCGCGCACATGATATAATGTTGCTGGTGTTAATCCTGTTACACCTGCTTGAACATTTCCTTGACCTGTACCCATTAATACTTTGGAATTGGCAAAAGTTGGATTAATTGAAGTACCATAAACCACACCGCGCTGCAAAACAGATGAGGCGCCTTCATTTGAAACAATAACTCCTAAAGTAGCCGATGTGGAAGTTATAACAGCTGCACTTTTTGTAGACAAAACAATATCACTTCTAACGATTATTCCATCAAAATAACTTGAGGAATTTTGGGCAAGATTATACAATTTTAGTCTTGGAACTTCAGTATTGAAAGATTCTCTGAATGAAGCGTTTGCACCTTTAAGGCTATCATTAACCCAAATGTCAAATTTTTGGGAAAGAAAGTTTATATTTCTTAATTCAATTTTTGCCCAAGAACCTAATGAATATGGTATTACCAAATTACCACTACCAATAAAATTTATAGCTGCACTGGTTGGTCCTGTTCGTGCTAAAAAACAAAATACCATCCTGTTAGTTAAAGTACTTGTATCGCCAATAATAAAATAACCATTAGCACCTGAAGGTACAGAGGGATCTAATTTTACATACCATGAAACATAACTTAGTGTTTTAGGTGCAATGTTATAATATAAATATTTCGAATGATCTGTTCCTGATAAACTATTTAATTTTAAATGTTTACTACCAGATGCTGAACCACCACTTATAATGGAGTCAGTATGGGCTGTTCCAGCATACTTCCATTTGGCGGTGTCTAATTTGGTGGCCTCAAAATCATCGGTTTGGGCAAATGCTCCTAATGTTGTAAAAAACAAGAAGTAGAGCAAAAATTGTTTTGTAAGCAAATTGCTAAATGGAAGGTAGTTAGCCTTGTAAAATATTTTCATAATTTTAATTTTATTGAATTAAGTGAATAAATATTTTTGCAATATAACAATTACTATACCAAAAAATATGGGTTAATACATAATTTGGATTTTAGTTGTACTTAGCTGTAAGTAAGGTTGTTTCTTTTGTCTGAAACAGGTTTTGCAAGATTGTTGCTGTGGTGTTCCACCTTATCAATAACAAAAAATGTCATGCAACGCATCTCCTTTTTTTGGTAACCAACATTGAATTTACAAGTTGGTTAAAATGATATTTCTTGTTGGTGTCCACCAACAAGGGCTAAACCTGCCGCACCCATTGCCACGCCCTAAAGGGGGTGGCAATGGATTATTGCATATAGACTTTTTTCAAAACTGATAAGCATAAAGATTAGTTTTTGCCTTGGAGTTTATTTATTGCCACGCCCTTCAGGGCGTGGAGAAGGAGATTAGGAACAAATGGCTTTAGCCAAATTCTTTTTTATTAAATACAAGTTTTGGCTAAAGCCAAATTGTGTTTTTTTTATTTATCCACGCCCTGAAGGGCGTGGCAATGGATTATTGCATATAGTCTTTTTTCAACACTGTTAACCTTAAAGATTAGTTTTTGCCTTGGAGTTTATTTATTGCCACGCCCTTCAGGGCGTAGAGAAGGAGATTAAGAACAAATGGCTTTAGCCAAATTCTTTTTTATTAAATACAAGTTTTGGCTAAAGCCAATTGATGTTTTATTTATTCCACGCCCTAAAGGGCGTGTTAATTGGTAGTGGCAATTGGGCTCAGCAATTGGTCTTGATTATTTTCTTACTATAAATATTTGATACCTTCGGCATCTATCAATCAATATTTTCAAGGTCAACAATAAAACAAAACCCTTTACACACTTTTTGGGACAGCCGCTTAAAAACAATCACCACCTTCAAAAAACCGCATACCACCAACCAAAAACCATGTACCACTACCCAAAAATAGTTTACCACCACACTAAAACCAACTACCACCGTCCTAAAATTATATACCACCCCCCTAAAATGGAATACCACCACCCAAAAACCATATACCACCACCAGAAAATGGCTCACCACCATAAAAATAGGGCAAAACAATGCCATTGTTAAATAATAGTTAATTCTGTTGTCTTATACCCCGAATCTTGAATTTATAATTTTATGTTTGTTAAACAAATTTTTAAAAAAATAACAAAAAAATGGAAAATAACACAAATGAAACGCCCAACAATGGTGGCGGAAAAAGCGATTATGTAAGCATTGATGCATTTATTTTACTAGTAAGTACTGCGTGTACCAATGCCAACCATCCCGAAATTGAACCTCTTTTAACCAAGCGTGGTTACACCCCTGCTAGTATTGCTGCCATACCTCCAAAGGTGAGTAATTTAGAAGCATTGAACCAAAAACAGAAAAAAGAGTATAGCGAACAATTTGATGCTACCGAAACTTATATTAAAGATTGGAAATTATTAAATAACATATATGCCGAGCATTTGGAATTGGCAAGAATAGTGTTTGAAAATGATACCAATAATTATGTGCAATTAGGTTTAATTGGTAAGCGCAAAGATAGTTTTAGTGGATATATGCAGCAGGCTAAATTATTTTATGCCAATGCCCTAAAAGCCCAAAACGTATTAGACCAACTAGCCACTAAAGGCATAACTAAAAAAGAGTTGGAAGATACAGAAGCACTAATAACCAAAGTGGAAGATGAAAAGTACAAACAAACCAAAGAAACAGGCGAAGCCAGGCAGGCCACCAAGGACCGCGATGCCGCTTACGATGAATTAGCCAAATGGTATAGCGAATTTAAACGTACTGCCATAGTTGCACTAAGCAATAAACCTCAGCTAGGTGTAATTTTAGGTTTTAAATAACATAAAAAAGCCCAATTGAATATATTTCGGTTGGGCTTTTTTTATGGAGTTGTTTTCATTCATTTATACTTTTAACAAATGGAACAAAGCCTAAATACTTACATTTTAGTGTATCAAACTTTAATGAATCAGGTACTAGAAATTGGAATTTCTCTGCTTCATTCGTCATACCAATAAATCTGTTTTTACAGAAAAAACTAACGTATGCCAATGAATTTGATTTATCATCTTTTGTGAATCCTTCAATTGTTATTTGAGCAAATGAATGGAAAGAAATACCTATAAATAAAAACAGGAAAGAGTAATTTTTAAATAATTTCATAAAAAAATAGTGAAAAATAGTTTGGTAAATAAACGCAAAAAGCTCCACAATATTGCGGAGCTTTTTAAAAAAATTATTCAGTATTTTTAACTATCGTCTATGGTCTATAAACCATCAACTAACAACTAATTTATATTCTTAAACCTTACTCTATGAGGAGCCGAGTCGCCTAAACGTTGTTTTTTGTTTTCTTCGTAAGCACTGTAATCACCTTCAAAGAAATACACTTGCGAGTTTCCTTCAAATGCTAATATATGCGTTGCAATGCGGTTAATAAACCACCTATCGTGGGAAATTACAACTGCACAACCAGCAAAATTTTCAATGGCTTCTTCTAAAGCACGCAGAGTATTTACGTCAATATCGTTGGTAGGCTCATCTAATAAAAGTACGTTTCCACCTTCTTTTAAAGTAATGGCCAAATGCACACGGTTGCGCTCTCCACCTGAAAGTACGCTTACTTTTTTACCTTGATCGCTTCCTCCAAAATTAAATTTAGAAACATAAGCCCTGGCATTTAATTGCTGAGTTCCTACCATAATGGTATCGGTTCCACCACTTATTACTTCATAAACAGTTTTGTCAGGTAATAAATCTTTGTGGCTTTGGTCAACATATGCAGTTTTCACTGTTTCGCCTACTCTAAAAGTTCCACTATCAGGTTGTTCTAAGCCCATCATCATGCGGAACAAGGTAGTTTTACCCACACCATTTGGTCCAATAATTCCAACAATTCCACCTTTTGGCAAACTAAAGTTTAAGTTTTCGTACAATAATTTGTTGCCATACGATTTGCTTACACCTTGCGCTTCTATTACCACATCGCCCAAACGAGGTCCTGGTGGAATAAACAATTCCAAAGTTTGTTCTTTTTCTTTTTGGTCTTCACCCAACATTCTGTCGTAAGCATTCAAACGCGCTTTTTGCTTGGTTTGTCTGCCTTTTGCACCTTGACGAACCCAATCTAATTCACGTTCTAAAGCTTTTGCACGTTTACCTTCCGCTTTTTCTTCCGCTTTTAATCGGTTGGCTTTTTGCTCTAACCAACTGCTGTAATTTCCTTTCCAAGGAATTCCTTCTCCACGATCTAATTCTAAAATCCAACCAGCTACGTTATCTAAGAAATACCTATCATGCGTTACCGCAATTACAGTTCCTGGGAAATTTTTCAAATATTGTTCTAACCAATCTACACTTTCTGCATCCAAATGGTTAGTTGGTTCATCTAATAATAAAATATCAGGATTACTTAATAATAAACGACATAAAGCTACACGTCTGCGTTCACCGCCCGATAAAACTTTTACCATTTGGTCTGGATCAGGGCAGCGCAAAGCATCCATGGCTTGTTCTAATTTATTGTCTAATTCCCAAGCATCGTTTTGGTCTAATAACTCCATTACTACAGCTTGTCTATCCAATATTTTCATCATGTCGTCACCATCCAAATTTGGATCAGCTAAACTGTTGTTTATATTTTCAAATTCTTCTAATAAATCGGTAATGTGTTTTACGCCTTCTTTTACACATTCTACTACTGTTTTGGTTTCATCTAAATTAGGTTCTTGTTCTAAAAAACCAATTTTGTAATCCTTATCAAAAACCACTTCGCCTTGAAAACTTTTATCAATGCCAGCAATAATTTTTAACAAACTTGATTTACCCGAACCATTTAAACCCAAAACGCCAATTTTAGCTCCATAATAAAATGAGAGATAAATGTTTTTGAGTACTTGTTTTTGAGGAGGGAATGTTTTGCTCACTCCTGCCATTGAAAATATAATTTTATTGTCTGCCATAATTTTTTGTTTTTAAAAGGGAGGCAAATATATAAGTTTTATTCATTGGTTTTAGAGCAAAATAGTTGATTTATTTCTAAATCGTTTATAATACAAAGTGTAGTAATTACCATTTAAAATTGCTTTATTTGTGGGTAATAATCATTTGTTGTTTACAATTGTATTGATATTTTTGAAAAAAATAATTTTATAAACTTAATTTAAATATATGAAGATAGCAGTAATTGGTACCGGCTATGTTGGCTTGGTTACAGGAACATGTTTTGCCGAAGTGGGCATTGAAGTAATTTGTATTGATGTTGATCAAAAAAAAATCGACAATTTAAAGAAAGGCATTATGCCTATTTACGAACCCGGATTGGAAGAAATGGTGCTTCGCAACATGGAGAAAGAACGTATTAAGTTCAGTACCAATTTAGCCGAAAGCATTAAAGGTTGCGAAGTAGCTTTTATAGCAGTAGGAACTCCTCCAGGTGAAGATGGTAGTGCCGATTTAAAATATGTATTAGCTGTAGCTCGTGAAATTGGTCAAAACATTGATGAATTTTGTGTAGTAGTTACCAAAAGTACTGTGCCAGTTGGTACAGCCGAAAAAGTTAAAGCAGCTATTCAAGATGAATTAACTAAGCGTAATTCTGATCTTCAGTTTGCAGTAGCTTCAAATCCTGAATTTTTAAAAGAAGGTGCAGCTATTGACGATTTTTTGAAACCTGATAGAATTGTAATTGGTGTGGAAAGCAAGCAAGCTGAAGACATGATGCGCAAGTTATATAAGCCATTTTTATTAAACGGTCATCCAATTATTTTTATGGATGTTCCTAGCGCTGAAATGACTAAATATGCTGCAAATAGTATGCTGGCTACAAAAATTAGTTTCATGAACGATATTGCTAACCTTTGTGAAATTATGGGTGCCGATGTGAACATGGTTCGTAAAGGAATTGGTAGCGATGGCAGAATTGGAAATAAATTCATTTATCCAGGAATTGGATATGGTGGAAGTTGTTTCCCAAAAGATGTGAAAGCACTAATAAAAACAGCTAAAGACAATGGTTATACCATGCAAATTTTAGAATCGGTAGAGGCCGTTAATGATGCACAGAAATCGGTTTTATTCAATAAAATAATGAAACATTTTGATGGCAATATTAAAGGTAAAACTTTTGCCATGTGGGGACTTTCATTTAAACCAAAAACCGATGATATGCGTGAAGCTCCATCGTTGGTAATTATTGAAAAATTATTGGCTGCTGGCGCAAATGTGAAAGCATACGATCCAATTGCGATGAAAGAAGCAAAACATATTTTAGGTGAACAAATTGAGTACACCAAAAATGAAAACAATGCTTTAATTGATGCCGATGCTTTATTGATTGTTACTGAATGGCCTGATTTCCGCTCACCAGATTTCCAAGTAGTGAAAAAATTAATGCGTGGAAATGCCATTTTTGATGGTAGAAATATTTATGATATTGCAGAAATGAAAGAATTAGGTTTCGACTACTATTGTATAGGTGTAAGAACAAACTAATTCAACAAATAAGAGATTGTCTCAAAAGCTTCAAAAAGCTCGTCAGTTCGAGCGTAGTCGAGAACGTAATGATCACGTTTACTAAACATTTCGACTCCACTCAATGTGACAATACCTATTGAGGCTGTCTTTTGAGACAGCCTCTTATTTTTAAAAAATAATTGCCAAGTGTTTTTACAAAACACTTAAACATAAATTGATAAAAAATGACTAAGAAAAGAGTACTAATTACGGGAGCAGCGGGCTTTTTAGGTTCACATTTATGCGATCGTTTTATTAAAGAAGGTTACCATGTAATTGGAATCGATAATTTGATTACAGGCGACTTAAAAAACATAGAACATTTGTTTAAATTGGAGCAATTTGAATTTTACCACCACGATGTAAGTAAGTTCATTTATGTTCCTGGTCAGTTAGATTATATTTTGCATTTTGCAAGTCCAGCTAGCCCAATTGATTATTTAAAAATTCCGATTCAAACTTTAAAAGTTGGTTCTTTAGGAATTCATAATTGTTTAGGTTTAGCCAAACAAAAAGGTGCAAGAGTTTTGATAGCTTCTACTTCAGAAGTATATGGCGATCCATTGGTACATCCACAAACTGAAGAGTATTGGGGAAATGTAAATCCAGTTGGGCCGCGTGGTGTTTACGATGAAGCAAAACGTTTCCAAGAAGCCATTACCATGGCTTATCATACCTATCACGGATTAGAAACTCGCATTGTACGTATTTTTAACACTTATGGTCCTCGTATGCGCCTGAACGATGGAAGGGTTTTACCAGCATTTATTGGACAAGCTTTGCGTGGTGAAGATTTAACCATGTTTGGCGATGGCTCACAAACACGTGCCTTCTGTTATGTAGATGATTTAGTGGAAGGTATTTACAGATTGCTGTTAAGTGATTATGCACAACCTGTAAATATTGGAAATCCGAACGAAATTACCATCAAAGAATTTGGTGAAGAAATTATAAAATTAACTGGAACTAGTCAAAAATTAGTATCGAAACCTTTACCAAAAGACGATCCAAAACAACGCAAGCCAGATATTACCAAAGCCAAGGAAATATTGGGATGGGAACCAAAAGTAAGCAGAGAAGATGGACTGAAAATTACGTATGAATATTTCAAATCACTTTCCCCAGAAGAATTGAAAAAATCAGCTTATCATAAGTTTGATTAAATATAAAAAACACGCTTTAGGGCGTGTTTTTTTATTATTATCTTCGCCACATGTTTTTCATTTCTCAATTATTCATTTACCCAATAAAATCAATGGGTGGAATTGCTTTGAACCAAAGCAACATAGAAGAACGTGGCTTGAAATACGACCGAAGGTGGATGCTATGCAATGAACAAAATGAATTCATTACGCAACGAGAATTTAACGAATTAGCATTATTTAAACTTCAGCTTTCTACAAATGGTTTTGCGGTGCAATATAAAAATGAACAAGTTTTTGAAATTCCTTTTTCAATAGAAGGAAGTACTGAAACGGTAAAAGTTTGGGACGATGAATGCGAAGCAATTGAATACAAAGAAGCATCAGAATGGTTCAGTAAAATGATGAATTTTACTTGCAAATTATTTTACATGCCCAATGAAACTGAGCGAAAAGTGGGGGAACAATATTCAGTAAATAATGAAATTACAAGCTTTACAGATGGCTTTCCAATTTTAATTATTGGAGAAGAATCGTTGAATGATTTGAACAATAAATTGGCAGAAAAAATAACCATAAATAGGTTTCGTCCAAATATAGTTTTTAGTGGTGGAAATGCTTTTGATGAAGATAATTTTATAAATTTTTCAATCAACAAAATCCAATTTAAAGGAGTAAAACTATGCGCTCGTTGTGTAATTATAACAATCAATCAATCAACAGGGAAATCAAGTACGGAGCCTCTAAAAACATTGGCTACTTACCGAACAGTAAATAATAATGTAATGTTTGGTAAAAATGTAATTGCTTTGCAAACCAATGGTTTTATTCAAGTAAATGATGAATTGAAATTATTGTAATAAAAGATAACGAATGACTAAAAATAGTATTGCAATAATTGGTGGTGGTCCATCGGCATTAATGCTGGCAACGCAAATAAACAGGCAGCTTTATGATGTAACCATTTATGAAAAAAATCTCACTTTAGGTCGTAAGTTTTTAGTAGCTGGAGATGGTGGATTAAACATTACTCACTCGGAACATAGCAACGATTTTTTAGCACGTTATACGCCCGCTAGTTTCATAAAACCCTATTTTCAAGCCTTTAATAATACCGATTTGAATAATTGGTTTTGGGACATGGGAATTGAAACTTATGTTGGTTCGAGCAAACGTGTTTTTCCTTTAAAAGATACCAAACCCATTGAAGTGTTAAATGCAATTTTGGCTTTAGTTGAAAAAAATGGAGTAAAAATAGCAACACAACATACTTGGTTAGGTTGGACTGAAAACAATGAATTATTGTTCAACAATCAAAATACCGAAATAGCTGTTAAACCCGATTTTACTGTGTTTGCATTAGGTGGTGCTAGCTGGAAAATTACTGGTTCCGATGGTACTTGGTTGCCATTATTTGCCCAAAAAGGTATTAGAACCATTCCGTTTCAAGCTTCAAATTGTGCTTTTGAAATAGCTTGGCCAACAGAATTTATTGAAACTTGTGAAGGACAATATTTAAAAAATATATCAATTACTTGTGGAAGTTTAACTAAAAAAGGCGAGTTAGCCATTACCAAATTGGGTTTGGAAGGTGGAGCTATTTATGCCTTAAGCAATAAAATTAGAACACAACTAAAGGAAAAAAACGAAGCCATTGTTTTTATTGATTTTAAACCAACATTGCACTTGGGTGCTATTGAAAAAATATTGAGTAATCATTCCAAATCGGTTTCTGAAATATTGAAGTTCGACTTAAATGTAAATGCCACACAAGTGACGTTGCTCAAAGCAATTTTAAGCAAGGAAGACTTTTTATCTGCAGAAATATTAGCTGAAAATATAAAGAAATTACCCATAAAAATAGTTGGAACTGCACCTATTGATGAAGCCATTTCAACGGTTGGAGGCATTGCGTTAAGCGAAGTAAAAACCAATTTGGAATTAAATAAAATGCAAAACACTTTTTGTATGGGCGAAATGCTGGATTGGGATGCTCCAACTGGTGGATATTTACTCCAAGCTAATTTTAGCATGGGCAAGTATTTGGCTGAATATTTTAACGGATTACATTAATTCATAACAACTAGTTTATATACTATCAATATATTTGCCTTGTGAAAAATAAATTTTTTATACCGCTATTATTAGCCTTCAGTTTTAGTACTTGTACTCCAAAGCTAACACTTACCAATACTCAAACTCACAACATAAAAATAAATAAAGATTCTCTTCAACTACATGATGCTAAAATCTTTAACACCATTGTTCCTTATAAAATTAAGTTAGATAGTTTGATGAATGAAGTGTTGTGTTATAATAACCAAGACTTGAAAAAAGATTTACCTGAAGGTACTTTAGGAAATTTTGTTTGTGATGAATTGATGGATTTTGCTAAAAAAAATTATTCAAAACCCGTTGATTTTTGCATGTTTAATAATGGTGGTTTGCGTGTTGGGAGCATTGCCAAAGGCAATATAACTGTAGGAAAAATTTATGAATTAGCCCCTTTCGATAATGCAATTGTTGTAGTAGAATTAGGTGGTAACAATTGTAAACGATTGTTCGATTTAATTGCTCAAAACAATGGAACACCTTGTTCAAAAGAGTTTAAAATGACTATTGAAAACAACTTGGCTACAAATATTTTTATCAATAATCAACCATTTGATAGTACTAAAACATATAAAATTCTAACAAACGATTATGTAGCCAATGGTGGTGATAAAACCGAGCCAATGAAAAATGCAATTGCTGTTACCTCATTAAACTTAATGGTAAGAGATGCTTTGATAAAGCAATTAAGAACCAAAGGAAATAATTCACAACCAATAAACACGATACTAGATGGAAGAATTAAATAAGCAAAACAGACGTAAATTTTTAAAAGATACGGGTGTTTTATTAACAGGTGCTGCTTTAGTGGCTTCGCCCATTAGTCATTTGGTGGCAAGTAATACTCAAACTAAACTTTGTGTTTTACATACCAACGATTGGCATAGTAGGATTGAGCCATTTGATAAAACCGATAAGAACAATGCTGGAATGGGAGGTGCAGAATTTAGAGCTGCGCTAATAAATAAATACAGAAAAGAAAACGAGCATGTGTTATTATTAGATGCAGGCGATATTTTTCAAGGAACACCTTACTTTAATTTTTATGGTGGTGAGTTAGAATATAAATTGATGAGCCAAATGGGTTACGATTGTGTTACGCTAGGAAACCACGATTTTGACAATGGGATTGAAGGTTTATTTAAACAAATGCCTCACGCTACTTTCGATTTTGTGAACTGTAATTACGATTTTACCGACACACTAATTGAAAACAAAGTTTTACCATATAAAATTTATAAAAAAGGTAATTTAAAAATTGGTGTTACCGGAATTGGAATTGAATTGAGTGGATTGGTTCCTGAAAAATTGTATGGTAAAATAAAATACAATGATCCATTAGAAAAACTAAATAAAGTAGCTGCTTATTTAAAACAAGACAAAAAATGCGATTTAGTTATCTGTCTTTCGCATTTGGGTTATAGTTACAAAGACAAAAAAATTAACGATTTGACATTAGCTCCACAAACCAAATTTGTCGATTTAATAATTGGTGGTCATACGCATACGTTTTTAAAAGAACCTACTATTTTAAAAAATGCAATTGGCAAAAATATTATAGTAAATCAGGTGGGTTGGGCTGGACTAAATTTAGGTAAAATAGATTTCACTTTTAACTCACAATTAACTAGTGATTTTATTCACACTTCCGAAAATGTTGATATTGTTGGTGCAAGCTCAAAATGTTGAAAACCTTTGCATGGGTTGAATTTACAAATGTTTGATATTCAACCTTAGAATGAACATAACATTAGTAAGCAGCACACATTTTACAAACAAATTGGTATCAATTATGCAACAAAAAAATAACAGAAAAATATTTGTGTCTATTAATCAGCACCAAAAAAAATAAGTTTACTTTTTGGAATAATAATGTTGAAAAAAACTTTGCAGTGTAAAGTTTTTCACACACTTTTACAGTCCGAAAAAAGTACAATATTATGAGTGAACAGTCGTGTGAAACAGTGTGGAATAATTGCTTGAAATTGATTCAAGATAATGTGAACCCTCAAAGCTTTAGAACTTGGTTTGAACCAATAAAACCAATAAAATTAGACAACAAAATTTTAACAATTCAAGTACCAAGTCAATTTTTTTATGAGTGGTTGGAAGAACATTATGTAAGTTTATTGAAAAAAACTTTAAAGCAAATATTAGGAACTGGAAGCCGCTTAGAGTATAATATTATAGTAGAAAATGGAACTTCAAATTCAAATCCATACATTGTAAATTTACCTGGAAGTCAAAGTTCAAAATTGGAATCTCAGGAAGCTGGTTTAGGTTCAGCTTTAAATGCCAATATCAAAAATCCGTTTGTAATTCCGGGTTTGAAAAAAATAAATATTGATGCAAATTTAAACCATAACTTAAATTTTGACAACTATATAGAAGGCGATAACAACCGTTTGGCAAGAGCTGCGGGCATGGCTGTGGCTTCAAAACCAGGTGGAACTGCATTTAATCCACTAATGTTTTTTGGCGAAACAGGAATGGGAAAAACTCATTTGGTTCATGCCATTGGAAACATGGTGAAACAAAACAATAAAAACAAAATTGTTTTGTACGTACCCATTGAAAAATTTACCAATCAATTTGTAGAAGCAATTAGAAATAACTCGAACCAAGATTTTTTAAATTACTACCAACAGGTAGATGTACTTATTGTTGATGATGTTCAGTTTTTAGAAAATAAACAGAAAACACAAGAAATTTTCTTTACTATTTTCAACCATTTACACCAACAAGGTAAGCAGTTAATTTTAACCAGCGATAGGGCTCCTAAGGATTTAAAAGGAATGGACGAGCGTTTGTTAAGTCGTTTCAAATGGGGCCTTTCAGCCGATATTCAATCGCCAGATTTTGAAACTCGTTTGGCTATTTTAGAGCACATGATGTACAACGATGGCATTAATTTACACCGCGATGTAGTGGAATATGTAGCACATAACATTAACACCAATGTGCGCGAATTACAAGGTGCTTTGGTAAGTTTATTGGCTCAATCATCGTTAAACAAAAAAGAAGTTACACTTGATTTAGCGAAGCAAATTTTGAAAAACTTTGTGAAAAATAACACCCGCGAAATTTCTATTGAATTTATTCAAAAATTGGTATGCGATTATTTTACTATTCCGGTTGAACAAGTAAAATCGAAAACCAGAAAACGCGAAATTGTTCAAGCTCGTCAAATAAGCATGTATTATGCTAAAGATTTAACAAAATCATCGCTAAAAACTATTGGAATGCACTTTGGTGGTAGAGATCATTCAACTGTTATTCATGCTTGCCAAACGGTAAATGATTTGATGGAAACCGATAAGAAATTCCGTGCCGATATAGAAGAAATTGGCAAACGAATAAAAATGAATTTGGTTTAAAACTTTAAACGTAAATTTTAAAAAAGCTTTTGAACTTTATTGTTCAAAAGCTTTTTTATTTTTAAAAAGAAAAACTTGTAATTGCAATTATGCTAATCAATTTAAAAAATCAATCGGAACATTCATTTAGTTGGATAGATGTTAGCTTGCCTACTGAGCAGGAATTACTTGATTTGGCAGTGAAATATAATTTGCCCGAAACAGCCATAAAAGATTGCTTAGATCCTGAACATTTGCCCAAATTTGAACAGTTAGAAGATAAAAATTTTATTATAGTTAGAAACTACGATCATTTGAGTAAAATAAATGCCGACAGTATTCAAAAATTAACAAGAAAAATTGCTGTTTTTTATGGTAAAGATTTTTTAATTACCATTCACCGTCACGAATCGTTGGTAATAAATGGAGTGGCAAAAAAATACGCCAATGGCAGTGTTTGCAAGTCGCCTTTCGATATTATTTGTAAAATTATCAAAGATTCATTGCAATCTTTTGAAACACCATTAAACAATATTGACAAAGAAATTGATTCATTTGAAGAACGAATTTTTTTGAAAAATAAAATACCTAATTTACTTAAAAATTTATACGTAATAAAAAGGAAAATTTATGTAAAAAAACGTTTGTTTACGCTTACCAAAGCAGTTTTTGAACAATTGGGAAACTCGCACAAACACAACACCATTTACGAAGACATGAAAGATACTTATGTAAGAGTAGAAACCATTACTGAAGAAATTTATGACAGTAGCCAAAGTTTATTAAACATTTATATTTCACTTTCGAGCCAAAGAACCAACGAGGTAATGAGGGTTTTAACTGTGTTTTCGGCCTTTTTTTTACCACTAACATTTATAGTTGGTATTTATGGAATGAATTTTCACTACATGCCTGAATTAAACCATCAATATGGTTATCCGGGTATTCTAATTTTTATGCTTTTGCTAACCATTATTATTTACCAATGGTTTAGCAGAAAGGGCTGGATTTAGAAACAAGTATAATTAATACACCAAAAGATAAAAAATTGGTATTTCCTGTTTTGGGATAAAAATAGGGGTTGTCGTCAGCCATGTTTCAGTGGTCGTCAGCCATGTTACAGTGGTCGTCTGTCATGTTTCAGTGGTCGTCTGTCATGTTTCAGTGTTCGTCTGTCACATTTCAGTGTTCGTCTGTCATGTTTCAGTGTTCGTCAGCCATGTTTCAGTGTTCGCCTGTCATGTTTCAGTGTTCGTCAGCCATGTTTCAGTGATCGCCTGTCATGTTTCAGTGTTCGCCTGTCATGTTTCAGTGTTCGTCTATCATGTTTCAGTGTTCGTCTGTCACATTTCAGTGTTGCAAGTTTTAAATTTTGATTGGTATGAATCCAAAACTAGGCTAACTTAATCAATCTGTAAACAACTTTACTTAATTTTTTCTATCAATAATATACTCCACCAACATGGCTAATTTGTCGGCTATTTCTCGGTTGGTTTGCAATGCTAAAATATTCAAAGCTTTTTGTTTGTATTCAATCATGGCTTTGCGGGTGTAATTAATACCATCGTGCTCGTTCACATATTTTATTACTTCGGCCACACGTTTCTTTTCTGTATTGTGATTTTTTATGGCATTAATAATAAAATTTCGTGTGGTTTTATCAGCATGATTAATGGTATAAATAATGGGTAGAGTTAATTTTTTTTCCTTTAAATCTATTCCAGTTGGTTTGCCTATATCGTCATCGCCATAATCAAGCAAATCATCTTTTATTTGAAATGCAATTCCAATGTATTCACCAAAAAGGCGCATTTGCTCTATTTGTTCTTTGTTTGCGCCAGCACTTGCTGCACCCATTGCGCAGCACGATGCAATTAAAGAAGCAGTTTTTTTACTAATTATATCGTAATAAACCTCTTCCGATAAATTTAAGTTACGGGCTTTTTCTATTTGTAATAACTCGCCTTCACTCATTTGTTCTACTGCTGTGCTAACAATTTCAAGCAAATGAAAATCCTTGTTTTTAATGGCTAAAAGCAATCCTTTAGAAAGCAAATAATCGCCAACCAAAACAGCAATTTTATTTTTCCATAAGGCATTTATGCTAAAAAAACCTCTGCGTTCATCGCTGTCATCTACCACATCATCGTGAACCAAAGTAGCAGTATGTAAAAGCTCTACCAAACTAGCTCCACGATAAGTGGCATCGGTAACTTCACCAAATAATTTAGCACAATAAAACACAAACATGGGTCTTACTTGTTTGCCTTTTCGCTTTACTATGTAAGTCATAATAGTATCAAGCAAAGCCACATTACTTTTCATGGCCAATTTAAATTTGCTTTCAAACAAATTTAGCTCGTTGGCTATTGGCTGCTTAATTATTTCTATTTGACTCAAAGGTTATTTTGTTTTATTTTTTACTTTTTTGTGTTGCAATTTTAAGCTTTACTTTGAGCATCTACTACTGCAATAGTAACCATATTTACAATTTCGCGCACACTACTTCCTAATTGAAGCACATGAGCCGATTTTTTTAACCCCAAAAGAATAGGACCAATGGCTTCAACAGCTCCAAGTTCTTGTAACATTTTATAAGTAATATTTCCTGAAGAAAGAGATGGGAAAATAAATGTATTTACTGGCTCACCATTTAATTCACTAAAAGGAAAATTTCGTGATAATAATTTTTGATTTAAAGCAATATTTGCTTGAATATCTCCATCAACAACCATGTACGGATAAAGTTCTTTTAAAGAGTTTCTAACTCTTGTCATTTTTTGTGGTACTTCACCATCTGCCGATCCAAAGTTGCTATAACTTAATAAAGCAATTCGTGGTTCCATATTGAATTTTTTTACTGCTTTATAAGTTGAGTAGGTAATATCTACCAAATCGTCTGAACTTGGGTAACGATTTACTGTTGTATCTGAAAAGAATAATGTGCCTTTTTTGCTCAACATAATGTACATACCTGCTACATTTTTTGTACCTTCTTCTTTACCTAAAATTTGTAAAGCTGGTTTAATTGAAGTAGGATAGTTTTTGGTTAAACCACTTATCAATGCATCGGCTTCGCCCATTTCTACCATCATTGGTGCATAATAATTTCTATCTTGCATTAGTTTTCTGGCTTCGTGTAAAGTAATTCCTTTGCGTTGGCGTTTCATAAAAAATATGTCGGCAAAGGCATTGCATTTTGCTTCTTCTTCTAACGGATCTATGATGCTAACACCACTTAATTTCAAATTGTTTTCAGCAATTATTTCATCTATTTTTTTTCTGTTTCCAAGTAAAATTGGAATGGCAATTCCTTCGTCTTTTACAATTTGCGCAGCACGTAATATTTTATAATTATCGGCCTCAGCAAAAACCACTCTTTTGGCTTCATGTTTTGCTTTATCGGTAATGGCTCTTATAAAATTGCTTTCTTTACCAAGTCTAGCTAAAAGCTGGTTATTATATTTTTCCCAATCGTGAATTGGGTTTTTGGCAACACCACAGTCCATGGCAGCTTTAGCCACAGCAGGAGAAACCGTAGTAATTAAACGTGGGTCAATTGGTTTTGGAATAATGTAATTTTTTCCAAATATTACATTCTTTTCGTTGTAAGCTAAATTTACAATTTCAGGAACTGGTTCTTTGGTTAAATTAGCTAATGCATACACCGCAGCAATTTTCATTTCCTCTGTAATTTTACTTGCTCTTACATCTAAAGCACCTCTAAAAATATATGGAAAACCTAAAACATTATTTACCTGATTAGGATAATCGCTTCGGCCTGTAGCTATAATAATATCGGGGCGAGAAGCAATTGCATCTTCGTACGAAATTTCAGGATTTGGATTTGCTAAAGCAAAAACTACACAATCTTTTGCCATGTTGCGCAACATGTCTTGGCTCACTACATCGGCTTTTGAAAGTCCAACAAAAACATCGGAATTAATCATGGCTTCTTGCAGTGTATGAATATTGCGTGAAGTAGCAAATTGCTTCTTGGTTTCGTCCAAATTTGGGCTATCGGTTCTTATTATACCTTTGCTATCGCACATAATTAAGTTTTCCTTTTTAACGCCCAACGCCAACATAATTTTAGCACAACTTATTGCGGCAGCACCAGCACCATTATAAACTACTTGAATATCGCCTATTTTTTTACCTACAATTTCTAAAGAATTTAGTAAAGCTGCACCCGTAATTATAGCTGTTCCATGCTGGTCATCGTGCATAATTGGAATGTTTAACTCTTCCTTCAAACGCCTTTCTATTTCAAAACATTCGGGTGCTTTTATATCTTCTAAATTTATACCACCAAAAGTGCAAGCAATGTTCTTTACAGTATTTATAAATTCTTCGGTATTTTTAGTGTTTATTTCAATATCAAAAACATCAATGTCGGCAAATATTTTAAACAATATTGCTTTTCCTTCCATTACTGGTTTTGATGCTTCAGGACCAATATCGCCAAGCCCAAGCACCGCAGTTCCATTCGATATAACTGCAACTAAGTTTCCTTTTGAGGTATATTTGTATACATCATCTGGGTTTTCGGCTATGGCTAAACATGGTTCGGCTACTCCTGGAGAATAAGCTAAACTTAAATCGCGTTTGGTATTGGTAGGTTTGGTGGGTACTACGGCTATTTTTCCTGGACGCCCTTTACTATGGTAATTTAAAGCGTCTTCTTTTAATTGACTCATTATTTTTTTTTTATAAAAATGGATGTGTTTTATTGATTTTTTCGAATATAAAAATCAATATTTAGAAACAAACGTACTACTAATTTTTTATATAAAAATTTGATAAAAAATAGAGTTGTAACTGCTTTGAAGCAATTGCAACTATAAAAATTTTAGTAAGTAATAAGTCAAAATGTTTAATGCTTTATTACATATTTAAGCACTTTTTGGTACAACTCTTCCGTTTTAAATGGTTTTGTAACAAAGTCGTTCATACCTGCTTCTATTACTTTTTTGCGGGTTTCTAAAAATGCATCAGCACTTAAAGCTATAATTGGTATATCTGGATTTAAAACTGTTGAATTATTAGAACGTATAAGTTCAGTAGCTTCAAAACCACTCATTTCAGGCATTTGCAAATCCATAAGCACCAAATCAAAATCGCTTCTTTCACTTAAAAATGCAATGGCTTCAACGCCATTATTAGCAATAATAATTTCAGTATTCCATTTTTTGAAAAACTGTTTGGCCACAAACTGATTCATTACATTGTCTTCAACAACTAATATTTTAAATTTACTCAAATCGTAAACTTCATCATCTGTTTTTTCAACTTCAATTTTTTCTACTTTACCAATTTCAAAGTTCAATTCAACAGTAAATGTACTTCCTTCTCCTACTTTACTTTTTATATAAATATTTCCATTTTGAAGCAATGTAAGGTTTTTGGTAATGGCCAAACCTAATCCTGTTCCACCAAATTTGCGGGTTGTATCGGTATAAGCTTGTGTAAAACTTTCAAATATTTTAGATTGTTTGTGTTCAGGAATTCCAATTCCTGTATCAGTAATATTGAATTCTATTTTACAAGAATTATTAATTGTTTCAATTAAATTTACAGCAATAATTATACTTCCTTTTGAAGTAAATTTCAAAGCATTTCCAACCAAATTGAAAAGAATTTGATTCAATCTGTATGGATCTCCTTTTAAAATATTTGGAATTTTTTCGTCTATATTTATAATAAAATCTAAACCTTTTTCTTTCGATCGGTATTCAAAAGTTTTATGCAATTCACTCATTCGTAAACGAAGATCAAAGTCAATACTTTCGAAAGTAATTTTGCCAGCTTCAATCTTCGAAAAGTCCAAAATATCGTTGATAATTACCAATAAATTATCGGCCGAATAGCGAATAGATTTAAGGTTTTCGAGCGATGTGCCAGTAAATATTGAATCATCTAAAAGCAAATCAGTTAAACCCATAATTGCATTCATGGGTGTTCTAATTTCGTGACTCATATTCGATAAAAATTCAGTTTTGGCTTTTGCTGAATTCAATGCATCGTTTCTTGCTTGAAGTAATTCTTTTTGAAATTTTTTATTTTCGGTAATGTCTTTACTAAAAACTGCTACTCCTGTAGTTTCACCTTCACTTTTAATTGGGTTATAGGTGGTTTCAAAACAATTATACTGATTGTTTAAAGTTAACTCTTCTACATGAGTTAAACTTTGACCTTTTAAACATTCAGTAAAATGATTGATAATTTCGTCTTCTTTTATTAAATCTGTTACCGATTGACCAATGTAAACTTCAATATTTTGTTGTAATAAAATTCTGTTTTTAAACGATGAATTGAACGAAATAATTTGTAATGATTTATCAATTGCATAAATATTATTATCGGTACTCTCCACAATTGCAGTAAGCCTGTTGTGGTTTTCTTCAATTTCTTTTTCGGCTTTTAATCGTTTGTTTTCTACTTCCCATAAACGAACACCATTTAATATTACTTTTTGAATATAATCGGGACTCAATTCTGCTTTTGGAAAATAATCAAAAGCACCATTTTTTATCATTTGTACAGCCAGTTTTTCATCGCCTTGCGATGTCATCACTGCTATAGGGGTAAAAACCTTTAGTTCCCTAATTTTTATTAGTAATTCTAGCCCATCAACACCAGGTAAAAGATAATCTAAAAAAATACAATTGTACTTGTTTTTAGTAACTACCTCTAGGGTTTCTGTCGAGTCTTTACAAATATCTAAATCGTAGTTTAAACCGGTTTTTTTCAAAGCCCGTTGAAACGACATGATATCAATATCATCATCATCAACTAATAATAATTTATACTTATCAGATTGCATAATTATTCAATTAATTATTTTAGAAAATAAAAAATTATGCAGGAAATTCACACAATTTCCAGTAGCTATTTAGCGTACTTACTACATCCATAAATTGATCCATAGACAAAGGTTTTAGGATATAACCAGCCACATTTAAATTATAAGCTTCTACTTTATCATTATCTTCGTTCGAAGTAGTCATAACAAAAACGCTAATAGTTTTCAAATGCTCAATTTTTCGTAATTCACGCAAAAATTCTATACCGCCCATTTTAGGCATATTCAAATCAAGCAAAATAATTTTAGGCATTTTTAAAGGTGCTTTTTCATCTATTTCCTTTAAATATTCCAATGCTTCTATTCCGTTATTGGTAACATGTAAGGGATTAGTTACATTGTTTTTTTTGAATGCTCTTCTTACATTCATTATATCTACCTCGTCATCCTCTACCATTAATATGTTTATCATTTTTTCGCTCATTTTATATTGGATAAATAATCACTTTCAATATTAATTTATTTTTTTAATTGTTTGCAGAAAACTTGGAATATTTTTTAAACAATCAATAAAAGTTTCAGTTTCAATTATAAATTATTGGTATTTAAAATATAAGAAGTCAAAAATTACACATTTTATAATTCTTTAGCACTTAAAACTAAATAGCAATTTAAAAGTTTAATATTGTAAAGTTTTATGAAAGTAAATATAGAAATTGACGACAATTCAGGGTTTTGTTTTGGGGTAGTTTTTGCTATTTCAATGGCCGAAGATATTTTGGAAACAGAAGGTAAATTATATTGCCTTGGCGATATAGTTCACAATGATGAAGAGGTAAGTAGGTTAAAAGCAAAAGGCTTACAAATAATTGACCACGAGCAACTAAAAGGTATAAAAAACGAAAAAGTTTTAATTAGGGCGCATGGTGAGCCACCAGAAACTTATAAGCTTGCTATGGAAAATAACATTGAATTGGTTGATGCCAGTTGTCCTGTGGTTTTAAAGTTACAAAATCGAGTTAGAGAAGCTTATAACGACAATGAACAAATTCTTATATATGGAAAACATGGTCATGCAGAAGTAAAAGGATTAGTGGGTCAAACCAACGGAAATGCCATTGTTATTGAAAATTTTGATGAATTAGAAAAACATGATTTACCAAAAAAATTGCAGCTTTTTAGCCAAACAACCAAACGTACCAAAAACCTATATAAACTAAAATCTACTTTGGAAGAAAAAGGTATTGAAGTTGATTTTAACGATACTTTGTGCCGCCAAGTAAGTAATCGCGATTTACAATTACCCACTTTTGTAAAAAAATTCGATAAAGTAATTTTTGTAGCAGGTTTAAAATCATCGAATGGTAAAGTACTTTTTGATGTTTGTAAAGAAAACAATCCAAACACATTTTTTGTTAGTAACAAAGATGAACTTAAAAAAGAGTGGTTCAATGAAAACGAAAACATAGGTATTTGCGGTGCAACAAGTACACCTCAATGGCAAATGGATGAAATAAAAGAAACAATTTTAGCTTTATAAAAACAAAAAAAAATGAAAATGAAAACAATAATTATTACTTTATCTGTACTGTCAATTGGTGCATTTGTATTTTACAGTTTTAAAAATCGTAAAGCTGTAAATTCTGTAAAAGGAAAAAGCTTTTACGATTTATCAATCAAATCACTTGATGGAAAATCAACCATTGTTTTTAGCCAATTTAAAGGCAAAAAAGTATTATTGGTAAATGTGGCAAGCAAATGCGGCTACACACCGCAATACGAAGGTTTAGAAAAGCTTTACGAAGCTAATAAAGACAAGTTAGTAATTATAGGGTTTCCTTGTAACCAATTTCTTTCGCAAGAGTCGGGAAGTGCAGAAGAAATAGCTACTTTTTGCAAAAAAAACTATGGAGTAACATTTCCTTTAACTGAAAAAATAAATGTAAAAGGAACTGAACAGCATCCAGTTTACCAATGGTTAACTAATAAGGAAAACAATGGTGTAAAAGACGTTACTGTAAAATGGAATTTTGGCAAGTTTTTAATTGATGAAAAAGGCCAATTTATTGAATATTTTCCTAGTGGAACAGAGCCATTAAGTGATGAAATTGCAAAGCATTTAAAGTAAAATTCTTGAGAGTTGAGAAATGGGAAGTGGGAAGTAAGAAGTGGGAAATGAGAAAATGTTTAGTAATAAGTCTCTAAATTGTTTTAGATTTTAAACCTTCCAATGATTTAAATTTTACTTTATTGTAAAACACAAACTTTGTGTTTTGCTTCATAATAAAAAACCCGATAACTAAATAATAGTTATCGGGTTTTTTATTGAATATAATGAAGTAATTACCTTCGAGGTTGAGAGCCTGGCCTAACTCTTTGTCCTGGTAATAATTGTTTTGGTTCTGCTTCATTTTCTTTCAACTTAACAGCAGGTGCTACATAATTTATATCTATAACTTTTACTGTAGTTCTTCTATTTTTTTGATGTTCAGATTCAGGGCATTTTTGACCTTGTTCTCTTTCATTTGGACCTTCGCAGGCACAAGCAGGAACTGCTAATTCATTTTCTCCATATCCTTTTGAAACCAATCTGTTTGAATCAACACCGTGACTAATTAAATAACCAACACAAGAGTCAGCACGTCTTTGAGATAGTTTGATATTATATAATGAATCTGCTCTACAATCGGTATGAGAACCTAACTCAAATTTCAGCATTGGATACTTGTTCATAATAATCAACAATGAATCTAATATTTCTGCAGAACGAGGTCTGATATCTGCACTATCCAAACCATAGAAAATACCTTGTACTTCGAATGTTTTTATATTGATTGGCATCAATTCTAAATCTTGAATTAAATCTGTTGACACTTCTAAACCTTTGGTAGTTTGTGAGTAAATCCTACTATCGTAAAATAAAGGTTTATTACCATATAATTCATAATCAGTTCCAGCTCTTAGTGGAATTTTGTAAGAACCAACTCCATCAGTTTTCAAAACTAATTTTATTGTATCAGAACTATTGGTAAATGAAATAGTAGTGTTTTTCAAAATTTCTCTAGTTTCAGAATTACGAGCTACACCACTTAAAGTAAACACTAATGGTGTTTTGGTAAATCTGTAAATATCATCACTACCTTTGCTTCCGTTCGCTCTGTTTGAAGCAAAAAACCCACTTTCTTTATCTTTTGAAACAATAATTGAAAAATCGTCACCACCAGAATTTATTGGCGACTTCATGTTTTGCGCATCACCCCAATCTTTACCTTGGCCTTTAGCAAAATAAATATCAAAACCACCCATTCCACATTTTCCATTAGATGCAAAATACAATGTTCCATCTTCATGTTGGAAAGGAAATGCTTCATCTCCTTCAGTATTTATAGTAGTTCCTAAATTTACAGGATCGCCCCATGCATTTCCTCTTTTACTAAAACTTACGCTGTATAAATCTTTACTCAATTCAACTCCTTCAGGATTTTCGGCACTTGAAACTGGTTTAGCTATACTTCCAGGCATATTACTAGAAAAGAATAAAGTTGTTCCATCTTTACTTAAAAATGGATGACCACAATCGAATGAATCGGTACTAAAAGGTAAAGCAACTGGTACGCTCCATTCTGTTCCGCTTAATTTTGATTCGTAAATTCTGCAATGAGCACCTTTTCCATCAAATTTTTCACCATAATTACATTTTGTAAAATACATGGTGGTGAATTTTGCATCAAAACAGACGGTTCCATCATTCCATTTTCCATTTATACTTTTCTTGTCAACTAAAACTGGTAAACTATAACTTTCAATAATTTCTTTGTTTTTTTTGTTTAGTTTTAAAGTAGTATTATATACATCGCTGTAGCCATTATTAAACCAGCCATATTTATCTTTTCCTCTAACACCAACTTCCAATCTATCGCTAGTAAACATTAATTGATCTTTTCTGAAATACATTGGAGCAAAATCGCTCCATTTTGTATTTAATTTTACAACGTTTTCAACCAAGTAACGCGTTTTCTCTGATTTCCATTTTTGTGAATTTATGCTACCACAATCTTCTAAATCAATTTTAGGGTCAGAACCAACTATTTTTTTGTATTTGTTGGCTTCAGTAATTGATTCAACATATTTTTCGGAAAATTTCAACGCTTGTATTTGACGATATTTAGCTTCAGCATTGGTTGGATCTTGCTGTACAGCCTTTGTGTACCAAGCTTCTGCTACTGGCCAATTGTTCGAAATTCTATAACATTCTGCAGCATAAAAAGCAGCTTCTTTTTTTATATCTTTATCTTTAGTTTTACCATAAACTTTTTTGTAAATATCGCCAGCAGCTGCATATTGTAACTCTTTGAACTTTTTACGAGCTTCGCTAATATCTCCTCCGCCTCCGCCTTTACAAGCACTTAATAATGCAGATAGGATTAGAATAAATCCAGTTAATTTTATCATGTAGTTTTGTTTCATGTTTAAATACTTTGCTTTTGTTTTAGGATAAACGCAATTTTATACATTTTAGCGTATAAAACAATGTTTTTTTTTAAAAGATTTATTTTATTAAACACTTAAAAATGAATACTTTTAAAAAAAACAGCCATTCAATATAAAATTGAATGGCTGTTTTAAAAGGCATAAAAACCCAAATATTATTTTATAAATAACATTTCTCTATATTTTGGTAATTGCCATAAAGTGTCATCTACTATAAACTCTAATGCATCACTCGAAGCACGAACTTGATCAAATAATGGTTTTACTTTATGACAGAAAATTAATGCTGCTTTATGTGTATCAGCTGCATGATGTGCTTTATCTGTTTCTACTAAAAGTTTATCTACATTATCACAAATTGATTTGATATGTTTTGAAATAACTTCTATATTTTTCAATTGTGTTTCGTAAGAAGCTTTGCTTAAGCCCGCTCCTTTTAAAGCTTGAACATTGATGGCTAATTTGCTTTGATATTCAACCGCAGCAGGAACCACATGTGAAATGGCCAATTGTGAAATTGTTTTTGCTTCAATGTCTATTTTTTTTACATACACTTCTTGCATAATTTCGTAACGAGCATATAGCTCTATTTTACTAAAAATATGGTTTCTAATAAACAAATCGGTTGATTGTTTAGAAACATATGCGTTCAATGCTTCTGGAGTGGTTTTTACATTCGATAATCCACGTTTTGCGGCTTCTTTCACCCATTCTTCACTATACCCATTTCCTTCAAATAATATATTTTTTGAAGCTTTGTAATAAACTTTAAGCGTTGCAATAATTGCATCGTTTTTAGATTTTCCTTTTTTAATTAAAGCATCAACATCTGTTTTAAATTTATTCAATTGATCGGCCATTACTGTGTTTAATACAATCATTGCATTTGCACAATTAGCACTTGAACCTACTGCACGGAATTCAAATTTATTTCCGGTAAATGCAAATGGTGAAGTACGATTTCTATCGGTATTATCCAACAAAATATCAGGAATTTTTATTACATTTATAGCTTCTTTCGACTTAGTATTTACTTTAGCACTCGACTTATCGTTTAAAATAGAATCCAATACATTTGTCATTTGGCTTCCAATAAAAATACTCATAATGGCAGGTGGTGCTTCGTTTGCTCCAAGTCTGTGGTCGTTGCTAGCCGAAGCAATAGATGCACGCAATAAATCTGCATTGTCGTTCACTGCTTTCAACACATTTACAAAAAAAGTAAGGAACTGAATATTGGTTTCAGGATTGTGAGTTGGTGCTAATAAATTTACGCCAGTATTTGTAATTAAACTCCAATTGTTGTGTTTTCCGCTTCCATTAACACCAGCAAAAGGTTTTTCGTGTAACAATACTTTTAAACCGTGGCGTTGGCTTACTTTTTCCATCAAATCCATTAGCAATTGATTATGGTCAACTGCTAAATTTGCTTCTTCAAAATTTGGAGCACATTCAAATTGTCCGGGTGCTACTTCATTATGGCGGGTTTTTAAAGGAATTCCTAATTTATAAGCTTCCGTTTCGTAATCCACCATAAAATCGTGAACTCTTGGAGGAATAGAACCAAAATAATGATCTTCTAATTGTTGGCCTTTTTCAGGTGCATGTCCTAGTAAAGTTCTGCCTGTTAGCATTAAATCAGGGCGGGCATAATACATTGCTTCATCTATTAAAAAATATTCTTGTTCAATTCCTAAACTAATAGAAGCTTTGGTTACATTTTTATCAAAATAACTTGAGCAAACGGCAACAACTGCATTTTCTGCTGCATGCAATGCTTTTAAAAGTGGAGCTTTAAAATCTAATGCTTCACCAGTATAAGCAACAAAAATAGTTGGAATACACAATGTTTTACCATTACTTTCTTCCATTATAAATGCTGGCGATGAAGGATCCCAAGCGGTATAACCACGGGCTTCAAAAGTATTTCTAATTCCACCATTTGGAAAACTACTAGCGTCTGGCTCTTGCTGAACCAAAGCACCACCTGAAAACTTTTCCATTGAACGACCCTCT
>Ga0247839_1002038_pt1 | contig 31275 bp, 26 predicted proteins | sample LaCruzMarch2015__6_FD_192405 | JGI IMG/M metagenome (GOLD analysis project Ga0247839, IMG submission 192405) | Freshwater microbial communities from meromictic Lake La Cruz, Castile-La Mancha, Spain - LaCruzMarch2015_16m | ecosystem: Environmental > Aquatic > Freshwater > Lake | place: Spain... | reverse complement strand
ACTTTATTCCCAAAAGAAAAATGAGGAGGCTGGCTCAGTAGCTCTGTTCAAAAAATCACTTTATTCCCAAAAGAAAAATGAGGAGGCGGGCTCAGTAGCTCTGTTCAAAAAATCACTTTAATCTCAAAAGAAAAATGAGGAGGCGGGCTCAGTGACAAGTTTAAGCGTCGAGAAAGGCCTGCAGATCAGCAAGCTTTTGCAAGCCAACCGTCTGCATCGCCTTAATCTCAGACTCACGCGCATAAAGCTCGTGCAATTCAGTCTGAACTTTGGCCGCCTCTTCCGCCAATGCCATTTCAAGGCTCTGCTTTGTCTCTGCGTCGACGCCAAACCCAACCATAGACTCAAAATCAAACGCGCGCTTGACCAGCACCGTAGCCAATTGCTCGACAACTTGTCTGCCATCTTTAAGCATCAATGACCTGAAATCTGAGATATCAAGCTCCAGGGCGAGCGTCATGGCCTCAAGATGCTTCCTAAAAGCGTTGGCTCCCATCTTCTTCTTGTCACAATGCAGCGTGTCGATCCAATTGCCCTTAAAGGCAGCTTGTCTGTAGTTATGAAAATTCTTCATATGCCAGCCAATGGGCGAGCGAGTGTTGAACAGAGCATATAGAGCTTTTTTGTTGCTCTTATCGTTTTTTGTGATGACAGTGGCCGCGACGCGAGCGAGAAGACCGCTTGAAATCCTCTTAAACATCACGCAATCAGGCGTGGCCATTTTGGTTTTTTTCCTCTCTTTTGTTTTTGACATAAACAGGTGGGCACTTTACCTCTTTTTTTTATTTAAAACTTAAACGACATCCATGACAGGGACATCCGTGACACTGACATCCGTGACACTGACATCCATGACACTGACATCTAGGACAGCGATAGCCTGAGCAATTGGCATGTCGCGCTCCTGCGTCAAAATGCGGATCTCTTCCTTGAGCTTTGCAATGGTAACGAGCGCGTCTTCCAGGGTCTCACGTTTGGACTTGGGATATACAGGCGGCCTGCCTATGGGCTCGCCCGTAAAAGTCAGCTCGTAGTAAGTGTTGGGTTGATGGTTGTAGTACTTGATCCAGTCGATGGCGATGCGCTTGTAGATGGGATGCTTCTGCACGGTATAAACAGATTTGCTGAAGCTCACCAGGACGTTGGCATCGAAAAAGCACGCGCTCACTTCAGCTTCCGTCCGTTTCTCAAACAGCACTAGCAAGCAGTAGGTCTTGTTGCGAAGCGCGCACTGGACAATTTGCAGCGTGCGCGGCTTAAGCGTGCTCATGAGCTTGGGATTAAAATTTTGCGAAGGGTAGGTAAAAGCAAAGGTTTTACCGATGGTGGTGGGGTCTTCCGCTTCCATTTTGAGTTTGGATTTAATTCAGGCGACACGCAGACAGCTTCATCAATTTCTATTTTTTTTTTATTTTTTTTTTCTATTTCGGTGAAATAATTTTAACGCGCTTGTGTTTGCTGCGAGCTATTTAAATGCCATCTATCTAAAAGTAAAAATGGACCAGCTGCTGCATAGCAATCTCGCCAGGCTCTCGGCCCTTGTGCCAGCGGGGCTCGCGTTCGACGATGCCCAAACAGAATTTTATGGGACACCAGAAGTTTTCGACAAAACCTTTGAGTCTGACGAAGTCGGTGAAAATTATATCAAGCGCATCACCACTGACATAATCTACGACGTCTGCAACTTTGTGAGAGATAATCAAAAAAAGGCATTAAAACACTTTGAGGCAAAAACGGACGCAATCATAATAAAAATGGAGATGGATTGGGAAGAAATCACGCTCGAAGAGATATGCGTGCGCCCGTGCCTACAGGGCCATAAGCTTTGCACTATCTTGCTATATCAGCTCTACAAACTGGCCCGCCATTGGGACAATAAGCTGACCATACAAAGTTGCACGCTCTCAATGCAAGATACGCTTGTGCGGCGTTTCGGAATGACAGTTGAACCTGATGCCAGCTATGAAGACCCCACCATGGCCAATTGCATCTTGGAAAATGCTAAAGCAATGAAAAAGCAAGTGAAGGCGAGCGACCTCGGCCTTACGGACATCATCACAGAAAGGGACGGAAAATTTCTCGTTGAACTGAAGCCGGCGGCGTTCCCGTCAGCTGAGAGTTTAAGGGACCAAGAATACATTGACAGAATGTTTAAGTCGGCGCTTGACACACAGGAAACTGACAGCGAGCCTGACAGCGAGCCTGAAGCGCCAGCCAAGCAGAGCAAGAAGGCCAGACTAGTGCACTGACAGCCTGCCTGAAGCGCCAGCCAAGCACACCATGACAGTGTTGGCATGAAGGAAAGCTCAGCACGCGCATACCATGACCGTGACATTGTCGGTGCTTCCCATGATCACGGCCAAGTGAGCGGCAATGTACGCGGGGGACTCGCTGCTTTTTTTCTCCAAGCAAGCCACCGAAACGGCGCAAGCGCGCAACCAATTCGCGTGCTCGTTGCTGTATTGCAGCCACCACTGGGCGTTGCCGTATTCTTCAAACGTTGAAAAAAACTGCTCAGATCGCATCGCCGGCAGGTGCTTTTTCCTCAAAAAGACAAGAAACGCCGCCCAGTCTCGAAAGTGCGGTGGCTTGCTATAGTACGCCAAACGCTCCGTCAGCTCCTGGCCCCTTCTATAAAAATTGGCCCTGACAAATTTGAGCGGGTTTAGGACGCAGGCGCACACGGCCTGAATGTCGGCAAAGGCCCCCCTGCTGAAAACGCCGTCGCTGCAAAGCAATACCTTGTATTTGCCCGTAATCTGAACGCGCATGACGGTAGGATGTCGCAGCGCCATACTCTCGTGACAGTCGCCTAGAGCCCGCGTCGGCTGAATGCTGCGGGAAACACGCGAGTCCACCAAGAGCCTGGCATCGCCGATGAGCAACACTGTGCTATCGATGAGCGCATCCGGATGCTCTTTTAGCACCCTTTGATACTCCATTTGCGAATGCGTGTCCTTGAAGATCGCCGCCGCCTGCCTTTTGCTGGTAATGTAGCGCTCAACGCTTTCCAGCGTGTTTTTGACGGGCGCGACAAAGGGCTCGCTCAAAAAGCAGTGGGGGCTTGTTGCCAGCTTGCGGTACCGCTGTGTTTTTAAGGGTTCGGCGAAATCGATTTGCTCACACAGGGGAAGGCCGCATGTGTCGAATACGCAGCCCTGGCAGTCGCCCACCCAGCCAAAATACAGCGCCGAGGGCGTCCATACGGCCGATATCGAAACAACACCACTTGACTCGTCGCTTAGGGCCCCCAGCATTTCATGGTATAAATCGGCTATCTTGAGAACCAGTGGATCAGACCGCACAGGTCCACCACCGGCGGCGGCACAGTCAATGTTGCGATTGGACATCAGCGACACCAACTTGTCAACGGCCTCTGCGCCACTGTGACCGTCGTGCACAGAAAAAAACTGATCTGACACGCTAATTCTGTCCTGCGACATTCAGAGTCACTAAACACGACAAAACACTACTGGTGTCGTGTAGTTTAAAGAGGCCACTATAGTTGGCTCACCTCATTTTGCGGTCTCGCGCCCTGCACCACGCACGCGTTTAACATCTCAAACCCAGGCCCTATCACACGATTTATATATAGAAAAACACGGGCTAAAGCACTAGCAGCAGCCAGCCAGACACACGCGAAGGCTGTGCACTGGCGAATGCTAGAGCTTCCCGAGTCGGTTGTGGTAGAGCCCCTAGGACACGGCGAGCACACGCGCGGGCTAGGAAAAGCTAAAGCAATAGGCCCCTCGCGACGCAGCCCATCTTGTCCATCCACACGTAATCGCCCAGACACACTGTGCATTGGCGAATGCTAGAGCTTCCCGAGTCGGTCGTGGTAGAGCCCCTAGGGCACGGCGAGCACACGCGGCTGCCTGCAAAAGCCGAAAAAGAGCCCACAGCGCAACGCACGCACGCCATTGCGCTCGTCATCGCGTAGCCCGGAATGCATTGGCAATCGGAGCCGCCCGCCTTGCCCATTGAATAAAGCGGGCACGTTTTGCAAACGCCATTTTCGCTATATTGATCCATTCTGCAGCCAACGCAGCCGCCGGCGCTGGAAGCCACTGTGGGTGGCAGGCAACCGCAGTCTGCAATCGACGTGGACCCTGCGCGCGCAGTAAAGAGGGGCGGCTGGCATCGAGTGCAGTTTCCGATGACATCCGCCGTGTCAGCGTAGCTGCCGGCGGGACACGGCGTGCACTGAAGCGTAGGGTAAACAGGAAGCGTGGCAAAGTGGCCCACCCCGCATAGCGTGCAGGACAGGAGCTGGCCATCGACCCATTTTTCGATCCAGCCGGCCGTGCACGAGATTCGCTGAAGCCCCGCATCATACAGGGCCATGGGGGGCACCTGGCTGCAGTAGCTTCGACCGCCCTGCTTGAGCGCGACGAGGCCGCTCTGGCAAGTGCAGTTTTGAATGCTTGTGCTAGCCGGTTTGCTGATGGAGCCCAAAAAACACGCGTTGAGCACCACCCGATTCGAAGCGCACCACTCGCCCACCATGCAAGGGCGGCAGTACGAGTTGGCCGGGCACGGCTCACATGTCTGCAGCTTCGTGCGCATAAGGCCCCACTGACACGAGCACGCGGTGTTGCCCCGCTGTCCAAACGTCGTCTCGTTGCCAGCACAGGGCACACACACGCTCTTGCTGCTGTAGGTTTCAGCGGGGCAAATGCTACAGCCCCCGCCCTGCCCTGTGTTTACGGCGAAGCCAGGCATGCAGACACACTCGCTCAAGGCGATCGCCCCGACGCCCACTGTGGATGTTCCGTAGGGGCACGAGTAGCACGATTGCCCACGCCCCGGCTTGAAGTAGCCCACTTGGCACGGCACATTTTTCACCTCCAGCTGCTGCTGAAGTCCTACCATATGTGGCTGCTGAAGTCCTACCATAGGTGGCTGCTGAAGTCCTACCATACGCGGCAGCACAAGGGGCGCGGCAAGCAATCTTCTGCTGAAATCCAGCTTAATGTATGGCATGGGCGGCTCCTGCAGGCTCATGTAGACGTCTGACCCCAGCACTGGGACGCGTGCTCGCGTCATTTTGTTCAGCTCGATCGCGCGGCCATAGCCCGGCAAAAGAATACAGAGGTCGGCGTCTCCGTCGACTGTGCCCTCGCCATAGGGGCACGCCCAGCACCGACCCGCTCTCTCCATTCGAGTGCCGGTTTCGAGTGGCAGCATGGAGTGTGGCGTGGAAGCGGCGGGCCACCAAGCGATCCCCGGCGTGGCATTCCAGTGAGCGAAAATGAAGGCCGGCTCTTGCGCTGGCATCAGCGAGGAGCACAGGGTGCAGACGCCCACCGCCGACAGTATGTGGTTGACGCGACAGACGCGCGGGCAGTCGCCGACGAGCGGAAAGATGAAAAGCGAGCCTCTAAGCGCGTACGGCACAAAGTCCCAAACCCGCATGCCCATCGCATCGTAAAGGAGGTCTTCCGAGCACTGCAAGCAGCCCACGTTGGTGCTGCTGTTGCCCGAGCACGCTGGAGCGTACTGTCCAGCCGCACATTCATGGCTCCTGAGGCACTGACCGCAGGCACCGCCCTGCAGCCCGTTGGCGACCTGGCTGTTGCGGTACTGCCCCGCCTGGCAAACGCCGTGGCACGTAATATTATCAAAGTTGCACCGCACGCATTGCAGCTCAAATATGTTGACAGGCTTCTCAATGTACACTTGACGCTGCAGCGAGTGAAAGCCGACATCGCAGAGAGCGGTGCAATTGCTCGCGTTGAACCCGCCGTTGGTCGCAAACGAGTAATCGTAGCGATCCAGTATATGCTCGGAGGGAAATGTGCAGGGCCGACACAGCGGCTGAAGGCCGCGCTCCATGCACCCATAATAATCCCTGAAAAGGCCTGGGGCGCACTCCTTATCATTGTCGACCGAGCAGGCCACGCACGCATTGTCAAGCGAAAAATAGCCTCCGAGGCACTCGTACTGGCACTGCTGCTTTATGGCGTCCCATCCACTTGCCCGCGACCCGGCCATCGGCTCGCACGCCTTGCAAATGTCGTTTCGCTTTGTCCACGGAAAGCACTCGCGCTCTACCAGCACAAAGCCATTGTCGCAGACCGCGTCAGCACAGCGCAGGCAGCTCAATTCATCGTCCGCCATGTACCATCCAAGCCCACACGCCCACGGGCAGCGGTCGGAGCCCACTTCGCTTGACCCACCCGTCGTATTCGAACCCATCGGCGGCTCCCTGCACTCACCGATGCAGCCATCGCCACAGCCCGTCGCCGTTCCACACACAGGGCCGCATCCTGGATTGGCTGAGGCCGGCCTGTACATTCCGAGCCGGCAAGTGGTCGTGGGGCAGACAGCGCACGTGCCCGCCTCGATCAGCAGGGCCCCTGGCACAAACACGTTATTGTACGGGTCATCGCTTTGGCCCCCAAAGAGGCTGTTGTAGGCGTCGAAACTCTTGACTCCGTACATGCAGCCCACAAAGCAGCCAGGGACGTTGCCCGCCACGTACATCATTCGCTCCGACGCCAGCGCTGGACACGCTAGCCTGGTCACCGTAAAGCCGGCTGCGGCCCCCGGATTCCCCAAAAAATAGTAGCCGGCCTGCAAAATAAATAAAAAAATTTATTTGGGATAGCAAGACAACAGCAAGACAACAGCGGCCGCTTCGCGGCCGCAAAAGCAGCATTTTGTCGAAGCTATGACTATGGCTATGGCTATGGCTATGGCTATGGCTATGGCTATGGCTATGGCTATGGCTATAGCTATGGCTATAGCTATGGCTATGGCTCACCTCGCGTTCGTTGCTGATGCATTTGTAGGGAGCCGCAGTGAGATTGCCCGGGCACAGCAAGCTTAAATCCTGAAGTGCCTGCGCCGTGACCATAAACTCATTGTTACCACACGGCTTGCATAGCGCGCACTCATTATCCTGCTCCGGCTTGTCCGAGTGCACCGCCACAAATTCGCCGTCGTCGCACGCCCACTTTCGCGCCTGACATGCCACGCTACCCGTCACATTGGCAAAATGCTGGTCATCGCAAGGCAGACATTTTGTGAGGCCCTTCACCGCCGCGTACTGGCCGATTGGACACTTTCCACACGCCGTCGCGCCGGTGACATTGCTGTGTTCGCCCTCTGGGCACATCAAGCAGGCGCTCGCACCGCCAGAAGGGCTATAGCGACCCGCCGAACAGGTCTCGCAGCGCGCGCTGATATTGCTGCTAGCCGTGCCCATGGAGCAGTCGGCGCAGCCATCCCCGCTCTTCTGCTGCCCAGCTGGGCATGGCACGCAGCTGTCCTTGGTCGCGCTCGCCACGAAGCCGCCTGCGCATTTTTCACACTGGCTAGCCTGCCAGGCTCCCGCCCGCGGTGTCATGGTGCCGCTGGGGCAGTCTCTGCAAAAGAAGCCAATGTCGGACTGCACCATATAGCGACCCGCGGCGCATGACTGACAGGCTCCCAGGCGCATCACCGTCCAGTCCGGGCAAGGCATGCACGCCGTGGCGCCGGCGGGAGCGTAGGGCGCCCACTCTTCGCACCGCTCGCACTTGCCGTTGATTCCAAAGGTGTTGTTGGGGCACGGATCGCATAGGGTGCCTGACTTACCAGCAATATATCCGATATCGCACTGCCTGCAAGCTTGGCTCGCCGGCCTGTCCGCGACCGCGCCCACTGAGCAGGTGTGGCAACCGGTTTGGCCCGTCTCGCTCGTATACTTGCCCAGACCGCAGCCGACGCACCTTTCGGAGCCCTCAGCGGCGGCAAAGTAGCCTGCAGCGCACGGCTGGCATGCGGTGTCATTGGCGCCGCGATATTGACCGGCCACGCAAGCGGTGCTGCCGGTGCCCTCCGCATTGGCCACAAAACCGGGGGGCGTCTGCACGCAGCTCGCGTGGTCCATTGCCGCGTAGTCTGTGGCGCGCGTGCAGCGCTGACAAGAGCTGCTGTTGGTGGCATAAGGCTCATTGAGATTGACGAGGCCCGAGGCGCAATGCTGGCAAAATTGGTCCTTGCCGTACATTCCCAGCCCGCATGGAACGCAGCTGTTGTTGGCCACCAAGCCGCCAGTGCAGAAGCCGCAAGCGCTGGAGCCCTCTCCGCTGAAAAGCGAAAGACCAACATCGCACGTCAATACGCAGGGCGCGCTGCTGCCCACATCGGCACCGTAGGTGCCGGCGGCGCACTTGGAGCAAGCGGTAGAGCCTTGGAGGAAGCTATAGGTGCCCGCGCGGCAGTCTTGGCACGTTCCGCCTTCGCCAGCCTGGCCGCTAGGGCACAGCGTGCATACGGTTGCGCCTTTCGCGGGGCCGCCGCTCGCGAACAGGTCAATGTGATCGGAGGGCGTGTAGCTTAGCGGCGGCGTAAAGGAGCCAGCGGGGCAGTGGTCGCAGACGCTCAGGCCCAAGCCCGTCGAAAACTGGCCGCCCGCACAGGGGGCACAGCCCATACCCACCATAAAACGCGTACCCGGCTCGCAGTGCGCGCAGCCGCCGAATGTGGGGGTGGCGGCCGTGCCAACGGGGCAATCCAGCACCGCGGAGCCGTTGTAGAACTTGCCGGCGGCGGGAGCCCAGCACACTGTAGCGTCGAGGCCACACGCATCGTCCGTGTTCAGAGTGCCGCTCGCACAGGTGGCGCAGCCGGATGCAGCGTCGTCCCAATAGCGATTCAGCCCGCACCCACGACCGCAGATGCCGTCCACGGCCAAAATGCAGCTGGCCGTGCAAGCGAGGCACGCGGTCGAGCCCTCATTGGGCGCGTACGTGCCCCTTCTGCAGGCCTCACATGTGACCATGCCCGTAAGCGCCTGAAAGAAGCCGACGGCGCACGGCGAGCAGCGGGTGGCATTGAAGCTAGACGAATAATGGCCCCGCGGGCAATACTCGCAGAAGGGCTGCGCCGCCTGATGCTGCGATTGGCCCGGCACACAGCTGACGCAGCTGCCCGTTCCGGGATCGCACGGATTGCACTGCGACTCGGCCTGTGCGCCGGGCACCGTAAAATGGTTGGCATCGCAAGCCGTGCAGCCAAGGCCGCCCAAGCCGGTGGCATAGGTGCCGGAGGGGCATATACTACACGCGCTGGATGCAACCTCCGCGCTGTAGTGGCCCCTGAAGCACAGCTCGCATTCGTACGCCTGTTTTCTGGCGGGGGGTAGCGGAGCCGAAAAGGAGCCTGGGAGGCACGATAGGCACAGGGCCTGGGGGCCAGCAGGCCATATGAAGCCGGGAGGGCACACCGCCTGCCCCGGCCAGCCAACGTAGCATTGCAGATCTTCCACCCGCCCGCCCGTACTCAGCTCGTATCGCCGCATGGGCCGCAGCAGTGGCGTGGCGGGCACGCGCTCTTGATAGTGATGCGCGACGGTCGCGAGCAGCATGAAGCGGCTCCACCCCCAAATTTCGAGGCCCGCGCCCTTCACAAATTTTAGGTAGTCAGCGTCCGAAGCCAGCGAGCGGCCGCCAAACCGCATGGCATCCTCCCTTGCCTTGGCCCAGGGCCCCCCCAGCACGGCCTCCACATTGGAGCACAGGCAGGTTTGAGTTTGCTGATTCACAGCACCGCAAGGGTACCACAGTCCAGGCAGCCTGTCGGTGACCTGCAGGTTAGGGTCGAGCTCCACGATCCACTCGTTGGTCAAGGGCTGATAGCGCAAAATCTTGGGCTCGCTTCGGGTAGGCCTGAGCGCGTAGAACATGTTTGCATTCCGCACAATGTCATCGTAGTAGCCAACATCAAAGACCGGGCTCACGCCGAACCAATCGCCCGTCGAGCCCGGGCTGCCCACCACCCGCGAAAACGGAAAGCCCTTGGGTGGCGTGCTGGCCACCTGCTTCCTCTCTGCCCACACGGCGCAGCTGGCAATGAATAGGCCCTGGATAACGGCATCGTCACAGCTGCGACAGGTCGTGTCGCCCTCCATCGCAAAAAAACCGACAGCACATTGGACCAGCACGCGATTGCCCCTGCGAAAACAAATAAATGTCAGGCCATCACAAAAGCCATTGAGTCCAGGCCAGGGGCTTACCATCGCTGTGTCGGATCGTAGCATGCCCTCGCTTCCTCTATAAAGATGGAGCCCTCGGGGCAGCTGCACTTGCCATCGATGAAAATGCGTCTCACCGCGCCGTTGCTTAGATCGGCGACGTACATGATGCCCGTATCGGCTGAGAAAACAAGCTTAAAGGGATTGTAGACTCGAGAGGTGCTGCAGGTCTGGTTCACGCGTTCACCGTCGGCGTAGCCCATGCTGCTGCTGGCATTCCAATTCCAGAGGCTGCCGCTCACCTGCTCGCAGGATAAATCGTCGAGGTTGATGCGCGTCACGCCATTGGTCACCGCCACGAACAGGGACTGATCCGTGGCCGCCACGTCGTACGGCTTCCACAGAAAGCACGACCGGCTGTTGGGCACGTTGGTGGTCCGACAGGTTTCAAACGTGTTCTTGACGAGTGCGGGCAAAAAGGAGCAGTAGCGCGTCAAGGTCGCCTGCTTCAAATCCACTAATCCCACGGCATCTTCAGACAGCATGGCCGCGAATAGCTTCGTGTTGTCGCGCGACAGGCCTATGCCCAGGGGTCGCTGCGCCGTCGCGCTGCCCTCATAGTTGTTGCAGTACTCGGCTGCAAGCTTGGCCTGCGTGCCACCCGTGCCGAGGGGGCCAAAACGCCAGCACGGCCTGCCGTCGCCCAGCAGCGTGGTGACATAACGCGTGACAGTGTCTACGACGCGTATGCGGTTGTTGCCGTAATCGCTCAAGTAAAGCAGCTTGCCATCCGATGATAGCTCGAGCTCCGTCGGCGTGTCAAACAGCGCCGCTATGCCATCCACAAAGCCGGCTCTGCCACCGCCCACAAACACAGGCCAGTGTTGCTCTATGACCACGTTACCACCCGCAAAGGTGACGAGCAGGCGGTAGATGGTATGGGTAGATGTCGATGCCGCGTACAAATGGCGCTGCGAGAGCTCCGTGTCTATATAATTTTTCGTGATGGCGAGGCTCGAAATGGCCCGATCGACCAGCAACGGATCGACGCCGCTGGCCAAAAGTATGGTTCCAGCCTTTTGGCACAGCACACTCTTTGCCACGTCGCTGGCGTTGGAGGGGCAATCATCGTGAAAGTAGCTGATGGAGTTGCCGTCCGAGTAAAACACGGCGCCGTTTCGGCCCTGCCATTTTGAGATTCAAAACATTAGTGTTATGTTGTGTTGTGTTGTGTTGTGTTGTGTTTGAGGCTCACCACCGTCAGGGCCCGCATGGCGCTGCCTTTGAGCTGCACGCTCGTCAGCATCTCCCAATTTTCCGTCAGCGCGATGCAACCTTGACCGTCACGTTTTGAGCATTGGCCCGGCGCGCACGCCACCACGCAGTGATGGCTGCCAGCAAGGGAGCTCCAGCCGCCTGGACACGGCACGCAAACGCCGTTGGAGGAAGCATTGGCATAACTGCCCGCCGCGCACGGCTTGCAAGCAGTCGGCGACAGGCTGTTGGCGACCGAGTCCATGCCGGCAGGGCATGCCGCACAGCTCAAGTTTTGGCGGTAAAAGCCCCTGGGACAAATCGACACGCAGGTGTCGATGCGCGCGAGGGGCAGGTTCGATGGGCATTTTTGGCAGCTAATGGCGGCCTCATCCGACACGCTGCCGCTCGGGCAATCCTTGCACATAACGTGTGACCACGCTCCTGCCTGCGTGCCGTACGTCCCGCCCTTGCAGGGCGCCGGGCTGCCATCGGGCTGCGAGTACAGGCCAACGCCCAGCTGCATGCAGATATCATTCATCATGACGTAGCCGCCGACGCAGCCACCGGCACCAGGCACCATGACCGTCGACACCGTCTGGCCCCTAGCCACCAAAAAACGCTGTCCTGCGCTGCACGCCATAGCTTGCCCACCCTTGCCCGCCACCTCCTGAATGTGCCCCGTGCTGTTGCTGCTCATAATATTAAGCTTGTCGCCGTCGCTAAACGCGATGAGCAACGCACCGTCTGTCATCTGCTTGACGCACGCGCTCTTGATGTTTTGAGCCTGCAGTACCTGTCGCTGCGCGTATATGCCGTCATTGCGCGTTTCCGTCATTGTGCCGTCGTCGCTGAAGTAGTAGAGCGCGTTGCTGCCCCTTGCCACAGCGAGGCCCAGGGAGTTGCCGAGGCACTTTGTGAAGACTATCCGACTACCGCGCGTGTCATCGTAGCTGGCAAAGGTAGTCACACTCGCGTCATACAGGCTCACGGCGCGAATGGAGCCGCACCCGGACGCTTCGCTCGCTACATAGAGCACGGGGGTCTGGCCATCCACATGCATGTGGGCCAAGCTCTGGATGCTTGACAAGAGAGCGTACGCCTGCGGTCCATCTGCCGTTCCGGCGGTTTGGCACTTTCCCACCAACACAGTGAGCACACCTGCCATATATCGCCAAATGCAGTGACCGCCCACGCCTGCCGAATACACGATGCTATCATCGTCGCTCAGCGCTAAAAGCCCAAAGGTGAAGGCTTGGCTAGATAGCAGTGCGCCGTTGTACCACAGCCCGCTCGCGGATCCCGCGAAGCCCACGCCCGCGACGCTTGTGATGAAGCTATCCAATACTGTGCCGCTTAACCCGTCTTCCGTGCCGCCGTCCACGCGATCGAGGGGGCCCATGCACCTGTCGGCTGCCTGAAACCGCGTGGTCGTGCCGACGGGACACGCTTCGCATATGCCAGCCGCGATCGCGCGAGTGCCCACGGCACATGGCTGCTGGTTGGCGTCAGTGCCCCACGCGCTGGTCGTGCACACGCCCACCGCCGACAAATATTGCCCCGGCAAGCACCCGGCAACGCACAAGCCCGTCTGGCTGTTGAAAAATTTGTCGCTGGCGCAGATGGGTTCGCAATTGAGCGCCCCGTCCGAGTGCGTTGTGAACATGTTGAGGTACCCGAGCGTTCGCCCTGCACACACAACGCAGCCCTCGCTTCGATTGTGCTTGCCTGCACCCGTGCTAACCGTGCCCGCCTTGCACGGTATCGGCGCCTGCGACCAAGACGGCGCAAAGGTTCCCACGGGCGTCTGCACGCAGTTTCCATCCAAACAGTACAGGCCCGCGTCGCATAAGCAGTCGTCCAAACCGATTTCAAGGATGACAAGACCCTTTGGCTCCATTGGGCTTTGGGCGGTCACATAGAGCGCTACCCCCCAAAAAACGTGTCCGTACACTGTGTCGATTGGGGCGCTCGCCAGCGAATACACCCACAGGTTGTCCATCTCAAAATACGCCACCTTGCTCGGCGTCGCGAATACCTATCGCCATCACGTGAAAAATAATAAAAAATAATAAAAAATAATAAAAAATAATAAAAAATAATAAAAAACATACCACGCTGCCGCGTCCCCGCACCATTCCTGTCGTCATGCTCATGACATCATTTAGCAGCATAGCACTGCACCTTGTTCCGCCGACACCGACGCTTGTCTGGCTACCGCCTCCGCACACCCCCGTTATGGTGGTGCTATCGATGACAGACAGCCCAAATGTCCAGATGCCAAAGTCATCGAGCACCACCACCGTATCTTGACCGTACAAGGAAACGTCGGTGGGCCTGCTAAAGTAGCCGCGTTTGTCGGTGAAACCCGTCGATCGCAGGCTGGTTCCGCGCAATCTCTTGATGATGTTGCCTGCCATCCACACGGAGTTTTCGGACGTGAACAGTATCAGGCCGTCCGCCAAAGCGGCTATGCCCCCAATGGCTGCCGGTGCCACGGCGATGGTTCTCACCTCCATGATCGCATTGAGGCTACGAATTCTTCCTTCACCGCGGCTGCCCTTATCGCTCAGCAAAAACCCATTGTCGTGAGCGACAAGCCCGCTAATTTCCCCAAAGGCGGTGTCAGCGGCCATGAGCCACACGTCGCCCAAGCCCACCTGCCAGAGCAGGCCCGTGGAGCCCCTGTTGTTTGCAACCAGCATCGTTTTTTCGTCGTAGCGAGCGGCGGCGCCCGTCGTCTGCATTCGCGTGGTCCACGCGACATGGCGCACCGTCGCGCTGGTGTTGCTGTGACACGCGGCCCCATCGGTCGCGATTTCGCCGGTGTCGCACTTTCGGGTGCAGAGCGCGCTGCCGGGTCCCATCGTGAAGCCCTCGGCACAGCTCTGGCACGCGCCCACGGCACATGGCACACAGATACCATTGAGCGGCATTGCGCCATCGAGGCACGGATTGCAAACGCCGCCGGGTGTCGTGTCCGGGCACGGGCTCGTCTTCGCGTCGCTCAAGGCGCCGCACGGTGTGCTGACGTAAGTTTGCAGGGGGCTCGCCTGTAGGCAGGGCTGGCAGTCGGTGTCCTTCTCGAGGTCACAGGGCCCGTGCTCGTAAAAGCCTTGCGCGCACGGTGGGCTGCACACCCGCATCTCGCGATTGTTGGTGGCGTTGCCCTCTCGCACCTTGAAGTAGCCCAGCGCCACGGGGCTCCAAGCCAAGCGCACGTTTTCGCCGGGGCAATACATCCCAGGAGGGCACGTGATGCAGTCTTGGCTGGCACACGTATCACCCAGGAGCCTGTCGCACACCACGAAGCCCCTTTCGCAGAAGCGGCACTCGTTGGCGCTGCTCTTTCCGATGCAGCCATCCACAAACCCTTCGCTGTCCCACAGGCATGTGCTCTTGTCATTTGGGCAACTAGTGCACTCGCCCTGTGCCCACGCGGAGCTGTAGGTGCCCGCCGCACATGTTATGCAGCCCGTGCTCTCGGGCAGGCTGGAGTAAGTGCCCGGCTGGCAGGGCGTGCATGGCTCATCGGCGCGCTGGCTGTAGGAGCCGGGCACGCAAATCATGCACCTGGTACCGCCTTGATTCTGCTGGTACGACCCCGTATCGCAGCGCGTGCACTCTGTGCTGCCGGCCTCTGACGAGTAGCTTCCAGCGCTGCAATCGATGCAGCCATCCGCAAACGTTCTGTCGCTGCCCGGCTGCCGTTTTCCGGCTGCGCATAGGGTGCACGCCGTTGTCGTGTGAAGTTCTGCTGCGGCCAGATACGATCCCGCCGCGCAAGGTGTGCATAGGTTCTCGCTATAAAAGGAGCCGGCGAAGCAGCCGATACGAGGCGCGCTCATACCACGATCGGGGCAATAGCGTGCGTTCTCGAGCTTGCACTCCTTTGCGGTACCATCCGCGCAGTAAAAACCTTTGGCGCAACTAAACATCGAGTTGAGCTGGCCATTGCAGGTGAAGCCCGCTGGGCAAGCATCGCACACTGGCTTGCTGTTGTATATTGACGTGGAGCAACTTGTTATCATTGTCTGATTTTGGGCGCACGCACACGGCCGGCACTCTGTGGCCCACTCGAGGCCTTTGGAGGCAACGTCTGGTATAAGGACGCCCAGGTCATCATTCACTATATAAGAAACTTCAGCGTAGTCTTTCATGGCCGCCACCCACATATACTGCCCCTGCGGGCATTCGGAAGCGATGCATATGCCGCGGCTGCAGACGGTGCTCCCAAGCAGGGGGGACGAATAACAGCCGCACATGATGCTGTGCTCACTTGGATTATCACACAGCTTGCACTGCATCTGATATGGAAATTGGCTGCCCCCGCACCAGCAGGCGGCGGAGCCGGAGGACCAGCCATCGTTTATGCAGTTCACCGTTTGATCGCACGAGACCAAGGCGCCGCTGCTACCGTCTAAAAACGCTAGGAATGTTGTGCCGAGGACCCAAGCGATGTGCCTGCACATATAAGCACCAAAAAAAATCGTTTTAGCCATTATATATAGTTTGCTGACTGTTCGATGGTGATGGCATTTGCGAGACGAGCGCTTGCTATAGCGCGTAGCGTTTTTATCGATCTGCGGTTGATCGCGCTCGTCATGGGCGTGTGGCTGTGCATTATTATTCTAATCATGATTGAAATAGGCATCTTTTCGAATAGCTCCTTCATGTCCTACGGCCCTCGCAAGGGCCTCACCTTTATGCATGTCTCCATCGACACATACTACAAGTACAATATGCTCATTGTCATGATTGTGATGCACACCATAATCACAGATGTCATTGCAGACAGCCTCTCGCCCCATGTGCTAAACGTAGTCCAGGACACGCGCTGCAAGTACATACCACACAAGCCTGTGACTTACTACTCCATCACCACTATATGGGCGGTTTACTGCTCTATTTCGCAGCTCTTCATGGTCTTTATAGCCTTTGCTCAGTTTGACCTTTTAATCGCACGGCTGCTCAGCGACGTCTTTGCAAACCTTCTCACCACATCCCTCTATCTTTATGATAAAAACTATAATCCGCACCAATACTACGAGCAACAGCAGCATCCAGACGACGCTGTCATGATGACCGCTCGCTCTGATAACAACGATGACCTTATGCTGCTAGCGCAGACAGAAACGGCGGACCTTGCTCGTCAAGCCTCACATTAAAGCTTTCCGAAACACGTCGCCTACTCGCAAGCATTAAATCTTGCCGAAACACGTCGCCTACTCGCGAGCATTAAAGCTTTCAGCTCAAACGTCTTGCCGAAACACGTCGCCTACTCGCGAGCAAAGTGTAGCCATCGCTCAGAATTCGGCCCCGTCTACCGTACAGCGCGGTTCTTCGAAGCGTCACAACGAAGCGACTCGCAGACGTGTCATCGCAAGAAAAACAGCGCGTGGCTTCGTCGCTTTGGGAAACGCGCACACAACACTTTTTCTTCATCATCACGCCAAGCACTATCGCCACAATATTCGTAAGCGTCGTCTGCTCACATATCCCATACTGTATGCTCCCGCGCTGGAACTCGACAAAGGAACCCACCGCGTCGTCCCAAAAACCACCGCGCGACATGCACGCTTCCGCCAAACACTCAATCTCTCGCTTTGCTCCAATTGCCACGTTGCAGTGTGGGCATCGCCTTAGCGAAACCATTTTTGCGATGCACGCCACGTGAAAACGAGCACCAGCGAACCCGCACGGTGCTGTCTGCCATAAGTCGCCATCCAACATTAAACAAATTCCACACGGTGATTTCATTCTCGTTTTTTTTAATATGCAGATCGTTTTAAATGCAACGCACTCTAGCGCATGCGCTCGCCATCTCATATCAAAAAGCCATGACTTTGCACATAGCCAAAAGCCATAGTCTTGCACATAGCCAAAAGCCATAGACACAAGCATTGCCAAAAGCCACAGACTCGCGACTAGCCAAAAGGCCAAATTACTGGCACGAGCCAGGCACAGGCGGCGCCTCAACACCCAAGAGGGCCTCAAAAGAGCTCCGAGTTTCCATAAAAATAAGCATCCTAGCCTGCTGCAAGACCGCCGCAAGCGCCATCAGCTCCTGGATGCTCTTTGCGATTTTGGGAAGTTTCTGCAGCTTCTCAGACTTGGCGTAGAGAGCCATCACGTCGTCCCGAAGCGCCTCCTCGCTCATCACCTTTTCAGCACCAAGCTCCACGTCGAGCGCCTGCATCTGCAATTTCTTTGCTTCAATCTCATTGGAGATTCTGATCAAGTACTCCTCCGTCGTAGCAATCTCGCGACGACACACTCGCGTTGCCTCGTTCAGAGCGTAGGTCGCGTGATGCACCATGTCCTTTTTGATTGACGCCAGCGCAGAGCGGTCACCGTCCCCGCCGTCTTCTGGAATGTTTTCCGATAGCGTGCCCCATGTCAAATCAATTGACTCCTGCAACATTCAGAGTCACTAAACACGACAAAACACTACTAGTATCGTGTAGCGCTCCCTTAAAGAGGGTAGTTGCAGTTCTCACCTTCATCTTCTCCATGGCAAGTCCCATCTGCTCCTCTCGCCTGTCAGTTTCTTTCTTTTTGAGCTGGAGCTCATTCTCCTTGGCCACCAGTGTTGCGAGCTCCTCTTCAAACATAGTCTTCTGAAGCGTCGCCTTGCCCATCAGCACGGCTCTCGGCACCAGCAGCTTCGCAATGTCCTCTTCCATGCGGCGCTTGCGATCACCCACCTGCGGCTTTTCCGCAATGGCCAGCACTTTCCTGAGAATTTTGAAAAGACAGTCGCGAGAGCCGCTCACCGTCGTCACCTTTGCCCCCACCTTTATGCCCATCATCTCCACTTGCTGCATTCCAAAGTCACTTTCCAACGTCCCAGCCTTTTCCGACACAATCATGGCCTTGAGCAAATCAAACGCCCCCTTGTTTTCAGCCGTCGTCATACTTTCGATCTTGCTCTCCATCGCCAACTCGGCGCTGCTTGTCACAGCCGCAATGCCCGTGCATCCGCTAAGTTCCTTTAACATTGTACTGTGAATGCTCTCCATCACGCTCAGCGAAAATACACGCACGCTGTTTCCGCTGAGGTGTGTATCGGTAAGCGGTGCAATGTACGATTGCTTCACCATATTCAGCATTCGCTCGCCACCATTGGGCTTCTTGGGTTCAGCGCACGGCTCTTCATCCTTTGATTTCTTTGCCTTGCTCTCCTCCACCTTTTCGCTCTCATCCCTGGCGTGCTTTGCTGCCACCAACATGCTGCTTTTGATAATAACGATTTCAGAGTTCAATCATAAACCCCTGGGGACTTTTCCTCTTTTTTTTTCTTTTTGCAAATTTGAATTATTAAAACTGAAATCAGGAGTTAAAGGACAAGCAGTGATAGCCCCCATCTCCCCGTTCCCACACCTGTCCATCGCAGGCCTTGCCCAACACGCACTGGCAGTTTGCCGTTTGCACAAAAACGCCCTGCTTGCCCTGAGGGCATTTGCAGTCACGCTCTACACGCTCGTAGTCGCCGCCGGGGCCTTGCGCCAGGGGTCCGCGTATGGGCTTGCAGACGCAGCCATCGCTGTAGCGCGCCACAGCACCTTGAGGGCATTTCATATTGACCGGACAGCACTCGCTGTTACCGGACCCGATCGTGCGGGTTCCCAGCGGGCACACTGTCATGGTATGGCCATCGCAGCGCCGACCGGACAGGCACGGGGAACAGACTTCGCCCCGCGTGAGATCGAAGCCGCGCCACTCGCCTCGCTTGCACTCTACTGCGACCACCGCCAGCGTGACGTGTGTCATAATAAAAAACGTGAGCCACTTGGACATTTCGGGCTGTCGCCTGCTTGAAAATATTGCTATATATAGGTAAATGCACGCCGATTTTAGGTCAAGTCATGAAAGCCATGGACAGCAAAGGCACGCCGATTTATATGTCAAGTCATGAAGGCACGCCGATTTATATGTCAAGTCATGAAGGCACGCCGATTTATATGTCAAGTCATGAAGGCACGCCGATTTATATGTCAAGTCATGAAAGCCACGGACAGCAAAGGCCAGTGGCGCTTGCCCCAGCCGCGCCATTTCTCATAGGAGGCGTGAAGCTCGCGCTGCGTCACGGCCTGACACGAGGCGCCGATTTCATACCATGGGTTGCCGTCAAAGGCGTGCAGCGCTGCCACCTGATGCTCCGCTGGCGGCGTCACCGCCAAGACAGTGGCAAAATTGGTTGCGGGTACCGCTAAATGGCTTAGGGGGGGCATCTCCGCCAGGTTTTGAATGCGCTTGAGAATCGTGGAAAGCTCATCGTGAACAAAGACAGACTTGGCGGCGTACTCTGCGAGCGCGTAGCCCGCGGACACATAGCTAGGGTGCTGTATAAGCCATGTGACGACTTGCGTAATCTCATTTGGCTCATTTTGCTTACCTAAAACCTTTTCTCGCCTGCTCGACATGTTTTGTTTCCGCTGTAGTATAGCTCACCCTAACTTTTCTGAGATATATATAGCCTAGTTGTTTGGGTTTGAATCCTGCTTTAAGAGCTTGCTATATAGCTCACCCCTAACTTTCCTGACGTATATATAGCCTATATTCGTTTGGTTTAGGATTTGAATCATGCTAAAATTGAACATTCTACTTCTTTTGCCTGCAATCGCGTTGCTTGCATTAGCATTGACACACGCTGATGCTGCGCCAATGCAGCAATGCTTTGACAATATGCCCGCCGCCGCGCCGCCGACATCAGACGAGCAGCCGCTGTGCGGAAACGGTGTGCTCGACGCGGGTGAGACGTGCGACGATGGCAACAGGGACGCCAACGATGGGTGCAATGCCTTTTGCTCCGCCTTTGATGCGATGACCACCGCGTGCACCCTCGCCGGTCGCAGCACCACGTGCGCCTTTGGGAACCCGCGCATTGGAATCTCTCCAGCGCAGACAATCTTTTGCAACCTGCGCGCTATCGACGCGGATCCTCTGGGCGCTTACGTCGTGCTGGCGGACGGCGGCAGCCTCTTCCGCTATGATTTGTTCACAGACTCCACCACCAGCATCCAACGCCTCCCCGCGAGCGCCACGTTTAACATTCAGCCGATTTGCTCGCTCGCCGTCATGCCCGACGCCAGCATCATGATTCACGAGTGCTCAGCGCAGCGATTACGCTCCGTCACAGCCGATGGCCAGACCGCCTACATCACGGCCGACATACCGCTAAAGTCTGCAGCATCGTTTAGGGCCTACTACGACAAGCCCTCCGGCCTCGCTGTGATCGCCGGCGAGCCCCTCTTGCCCGCTACCACATGCATGCAGGTGTGGACCGTCGTCGGTACCTCAAAGCAGCTGCTCGCGGACGTGCCCTGCATAGTCTACAATGTGTGGGCCGACGGCATCGTGTACCCATCATACTCCATCACTGGCATGCACGCTCAGAGCGTGGTCAGCGAGCGCTGTCCCAGACGCATGCAACAAACGGGCACGGCGCTGTGCTACGCCGTTAGCCTGCAGCGCGACGACCTGCAGCAGTTTACCGTCTACACACACATTGAGGGCGGCACCGACGTTGGTTTTGCTATCAGCACAAACATCATGGACAACGCCATGGGCCCCACCATCACAAAGACCCTGGGCACCCAGGTATACACATCTCGCGGCTCCTGCTTCATGTCGCAGAGCAAAATTATTACCAGCAAGGGGCGAACGCCGCCGACTGTGACGCTCGGCAACGCCTGCCGCAATGTGCCTCTCTTCGATTGGCGATGCGCCACGCCGCTCAACAACCCTTTCATGACGGATGTCATCTCGTCGCCCTATCTCCTGCCGCGCGGCCTGAGCTCAACACACACGCACTTGGAGCTGTCAGACATCTTTTCGGCCACGTGCGAGTCGGCGCCCAACGCCACCTCTGGGCCGATGATGTACAAGAATCTCTTGGATAACACGTACGCGAACACGACCCCCCTTGACTTTGTGCCGCTCGCCAGCACGGGGGACATTGTTTTTATCACGAGCACGTCCGTGGGCCTCATCAGCACGAAGCGCACCGTTTTGTTTGACCGCAGCAACCCGGGCTACTGCCGCGCTACCAACCTCCTCTATTGCCCTCACGGCACCTTTGGCGCTGTCGGCGACGTGTGCCACTCCTGCACAAACACCACAGCTCCCATGCATGGACGCTCGGTGGCCTGGCAGATCAAGTGTGCCGGCAATGCCACCGCCGGCGCCAGCAGCAGACGGCTCCTCTCGCTCGCGCAGACGCCCCCCTTTGAGCGTTTCTCAATGGTCGTCGGCTCTGCCGATAGCGTCGCCAGCACAGTCCACCAGGCCATCGCGCAATACACCACGGTAAAGGGAATCGCGCCACCGGCAGAGAGTGACACCTTCCTGAGCCCGATGCAGCAGTACAATATGGCGGCCGACAGCCTCAATTCCCTCATCACAGGCCCCACCAGCGTGACACTCATCGAGTGCCTCATCGCCGCCGCCGAAAACACGACCAAGCGCGCCATCTTCAAAAATAACACGAGCGGCACGGGCGCCGAGTTTACGGCCACGCTCGTTTCCTACGCGGCTGGCCAGCCCCTGCTGAGCTCCATCGCGCGCCCCGTCGCCGTGTCCCAGACAGACGGCTGCTCTTACCTTTTGGGCAAAGACCCGCTGCAGGGCTGGTTGCGATGCACGGCCCTCTCCAAGACCGTAGGCCCCATAGGCCGCCGCTTGCTTCAAACAACAGCGAACAATGGCGTGCTTATCGTCGAGCACCAGGGAACAACGCTCGCCTCCAACTCCATCATCTCATGGAGCTCCGAGTCATCGCACGCGGTTACCCCTCCTGTTGTGACTGTCGACAAGCCTGCACCTGAAACTGCAAGCCCTTTCCCCATTTGGGCGGCGGCTGTCGTAGCCGCCGCAGGCGTGCTTGTCTTGTTATTTGTCGTTTTTATCGCCTACCGCAGACGCGGCGCCCTCAACAAAGCCCGCTAGCCAGAGTTTAATAAAAAAAATTCAGGGCAATTGAAAGTTTTTAAGCTCGGCATGCTGCAGCGTCCATTTGTGCAGCAGAGAGCCGAATTCAACGTACAGAGAAAACATCTGCTGCATTTCCATGTCAATAATCGCATTGTTCGCCTCCAAATTAAAATCAAGCGTATCATTCTTTTGCTTAAACGCTTTTTCAATGTCCTGAATCGAGCTTTTGGAGCCCCGCTTAAGATCCTTGCACTCTGCCACAAAAAAAGCACGATTCGCGGCACGCTCGTTTAAGTTTGCCCATTTTTCGTTCAACGATTTTTCCTTGTGCTCGGCCAGCACCTTGGCCTTACGCCCAAGCAGGGTTTGAAGGCTTTCAATGGTGCCCAAAAGCTCACGCATGCTCTCAATGTGATTTGTCTTGCGCGCCATTCTGATCCTTTCCAAAATAACATGCTTAAATATTCAAATCTGGCACAAAAAGCCTATAGCCTTTAGCAAAAAAATAGCCATATTCGCAATGATAGAAAGTACGCCAACATAAAACAGGCCGTCACTGCAAAACACATGGCTTCTTTAATCATGTAGTTGACGTAGTGTTCTTCTTCCGTGAGCTGCAAACGCATCCAATTTGCGCGTGTCTGTCTAGCTTTTATCTAAATCACACCCGAAAGCACTTGGCGCATGCCCCGCATCAGCGCAGCACAGCTGGCCAAAACTTCGGCCTCGCATCTCTCATCCCAAAGCGTCCCCGGCGGAAACACAATGCGCATCACCGTCCCGCCCTTTCGAGAGGTCTCGAGCGAGGTCTTGCCCTGCCGCACCATCGAGTGATCGCATCCAGCCCATCGATGATAGTCCCACTTGATTTCGCGCATGTTGATCACATCGCACACAAGTGACTCCTGCTTTTGGACCTCTGCCGTCGTCCAGCCCCCAATCGTCCGCAGCATCAAATAATTAATATGCGTCTTCAAATCAATCCCATAGCCAATGTTGCCCCTCAAAAGCAGCATGTAGATACCGCACGTAATACCTGCTTCCGTCATGCGCTGCCGGCTATTGTTACCCAAAAGCAGCAGAAAGTCCGTCACCATCAGCTTGAAGCTGCGAACGCCGCGAAAATCAACCTTTTCCTTGTTTTTTGAAACCATAAAGGTGCCAGCGATGGAGTGCACGGCGTCCTGCTGAATCCGGTTGCCTGCCGTGTCGCGCTTCTTTTTCTTGGCATCGGCGCGATCCAAAATCTGTCGACGCATCAAGCTCGATTCGAGAAGAGGCGCCGTCGTCGCCTTGAGATTTCGCGGCATTGGCATGTCCCATGCCCCACAAGTGTTTTGGATTTTAAACTCCGCTGCCTCGTTGGGCGCGATAAGCTCGTTTGAGTTCATGTGATACGGTATCATAGACATTTCCTCGACCTCGGTCAAAGCATCGGGAATCGCAACGTGAAGCTCCGCATTCACCCACGCGCACGAAAAGGATGCAGCACCAAACCCTACAATATGAAGCTTACCGCTCGCCCACCCCGGTGGGGACACAGTGAACATGTCAAGGACAGACAGCAACTGCTCGCTCGTTTCCTCATCATAGGCGGGTACCTGCACATAATGCTGTCGACAGCCGTAATGCCGCGCCTTAATCGTAAACACAATCGGCATAATGGGAGATACCATCGACTCCGGCGTTCGACGCATTGGTGTTCTTTCGACGAGGGCCATGCTCGCTGCGGGTGACAACATCAACAAGTCTTCATCTTGAAAACAGCTAGAGATATTCTCTTCTTCATCTTCTTCTTCTTCCGAACGCGATTCCTCGGGGTCCGCTTCAAACAGTGGCGCCTCCATTTTGTTTTCTTTACTTTTGATTTTGTTTTCTTTAAGATACCCCTGGGAAATTACCTCTTTTTTTTTTACTTTTTTTATTTTTTGAAATTTTTCCACCTAGCTATTGCGTTTGATGCCAAGCTCTGTCTGCATGGCAAAAAACATCGTCTCCACGCGCTTAAAGTGCTCTATTGCTTCGTCGTGGCGCACCTTTGCTTCGTCATCGTATCTCTTCATCTCAGCGCTGTGCACGATGTCACGAGCCAACAGCTCAGTGCTGTGAGCTTCGTCGCGGGTCTTCATCTCAGCGTCGCGAGCGATGTCGCGAGCCTTCATCTCAGCGTGTACTTCCAATAGCATTGCAAGGATGTCCTCAACAGCTTGTTCCATCATCTCAAGCCTGTCTTTCTCGGCCTGCTTCTTAAGCTGCAAAATGGTTTCGGGAACTTGAATCTCCAACTCATCAACGCGCTTCTGAAGGACTTTGCATCTTTTAGCAATAACACTATTGTCATAGATAGACATTTTGGATGCACTCTTGACATTTTTGAGACAGACCCCTGTGCCGATGTTGTTGTTTTTTTTGTTTTTTTTGGGCTCTTGTTGCTTGTTCCATATAGGGACGCTTTGGCAGCGCGATGATAAAGCCCCGTTAGCTAAGTCGGCATAGCATTGGTCCTATGAGCCAAAGGTCCTGGGTTCAAGCCCCAGACGGGGCACGTTCTATTTTCATTCGTGTGCTATGTTTTGCCTTTTTGTGTGCTAAAGGCAATGCTAAAAGCAATGTTTTGAAATATATAGGCCGCCGCCCTTGGTGATAGCATCGACATATATTAAAAGCCAAGGCCATGCAAGGATGGGATGGGGAGCCACGAGATACCCGAGACCGTACCCAACGATGACGTCATTTTACTCGAAAACGTCTTGACCGCAGTCAAGAGCCTCAAGACGGGCAGCACGCCCACCTGCATAAAATACAAGATTGACATAACACCCACTGGGTACTTGGTGCACGCGACGCTGCCCTCCTCCTCGGAGCATTATGAAATACACCTTGAAGATTTGCTTTTCATTCAGTCAGTGAGCCCCTCGCGCATCGACCACGTGGCCATTGGGCGCCGGCCACCCAACAGCACCGAGCTGGTGGTGCGGGTGCTCGACTTTAAGCAGCGTATTTCGGTGACTTCGAGCGTGGCCTTTTCCTGTGCGACGCGCAAGCGCAAGTTTCAGGCATTGACTTGAGTCATAATGCGACGCGGCGAATGTCGAGCTTGATAATATTTTCACCCTCTGTGATGCTCTTGGCTCGTATTTTGAAAACAGTGGGCAGCAGGGCCTGCATGGGGAGCAACGAGTTTAGAATCTCCATCTTTGGCAGGACCTGCCTTTTTTGAAAAGTGATGCCCACGCGCATTAGATAGAGCATGCTACAGATGAACTCGCGGCCTCTCGTCTGATTTTGCAGCTGTCGCCACACTCGCACCCACCCGTGTTGCATTATGAGATATGTTATGCTCTCTGTGCATTTTTCGCGAATGGCGTGTGTAGACTGCGCGCTAATGTGAGCCCTATGTTTTCGGCAGCCGTAGCACACCATGGCCATAATGTGAAGCATGTTAGGGCGCACACCGTTTGTTTTCTTGTTCTGGGCCAGATCCCTGACGACCCGACAAAAGCAGCTTTGCTCCTTTCCCTCGCTCCGCTCCCGCTCCTGCTTAGCGCACAGCTCCGTCTTGTCTGACATCAAAAGTTCAGACACAACACTCTGGATACTTTCCCACAGGTTCGTGGACCCCACAGCTGCCGGCTTATATTTAGCCGTGGTGCCCACGCGCTCCAGCGCATTGCGTTCAGGTCTCATTTCGTATTCGGCTGTGACACAGCCTGTGATGAGGCAGGCCCTCTCGCCGTTGCCAGAAATCACGTCTGGGCACTTTCCGCGACAGCAAATGTGCATGTGACCGCAAGCAGAGCACACGCAGAAGCCAGAGTCCAGCTGCGTATAGTCGTGAACGCATCCAGCGAAGCTTTCGGGGAACAGGAAGCCGCCGCCTAAGCAGGCCTTGTATATTTTGCGTAGCGCATCATAGTCTGGTCGCCCCTGCTGAATAGATGCTTTCAAAGTCATGCTGGCCCGCCAGCTCAAAGCAGCAGCACCCGTTTGCGCAGGTGTGGTTCAATACCGTTGGGTGCAGCATGCAGGCATCAAAGAGGCCGTAGGCGTGCTGCAAAATTTGGTGGGCCTCGATAACGAGCTTGACCTCTGGGTCGGTGTGCAAAAAAGAAAGGGCGTTTTTTATATCTGCGCTTATATGACCCCTGGGTTCCATGGCGGCGCACAATGCCATGTCCGTCCAAATCTCGGAAGCGCACAGGCGACTTGTTGCTGGCTGCAGTGTTCTTGCCTTGGCGTTGGCCGCGGCGCTGTGGCGTTCCAACACAGCTTCAGCACGCTTGACCTGTTCGGCAATCGTATCAAGCTGCCTTCCTTGTTCGGCTATTGGACCGTTTGCTGCTGTTTCATGACAGTATGCCGCCCACAGCTTCAGTAAACAAAAAATGTGCTGGCACGCTCGACCGCCGCTACCGTGTGCCACGAGCGAACGCGTAAGAAGCATGTTTTTTTGTGTTTAGTGTTTGCAACATACAGCCTTGCACTTTTCAATTTTTTTTAAGCATAGGCCTGCGCTATTCAATGTTTAAAGCCTGCACAGCTGCGCTATTCAATTTTTTAAGCACAGAAAGCAAATGTTGTTTACTGCAAAGGCCTGACGTTGGCGTATACCTCTTCGAAAGCCAAAACGTCCACTGCCCCCTCGCCCAGCAAGTCCGCGATGTTAACGCGAATCTCCATGCGCTGCTTCGAAAGCTGGTAGTTTCCATGAGACGAGCCGTACTGCGCGTAGCCACTTTGCTGCCTGCGCTTGTCCACGTTCACAGACACCGCCACCTTATCATCGACGTCCAGCAGCATGCTCAGTTTGCAGCAAATCAAGCTAGATTCGCTACGGCTTCCATCGAACGGGGCACTTGCATCACGAGTTTGTCCGACAAACTCATAGCGCTCTCGATCGGGAAACGCTTCGACGCGAAGATAAAGGTCGTTCTCAACGGGTACAACGGCGTTTTCAAACTCGTAGGGATCCATGAGCACCTGTCGTCAAGTATAGTCACTGGCAAACGCCTTAGAAAAAAAAAATACAGCAGTTTTCTAAGGCACCTCGGCTCCACTGGCGGCGGTGACGCGGTAAGCAGCTCGGTTAGCGTCATATTCCCGAAGAAGGCCCAGCTCGTTGGATGGCAAGAAAACCAAGACACCGCTGCGATCAAACATGCAAAGCGGCCGCACGTCCAGTCCGATACGGCCTCCCAGATAGTTTCCCGGTGGCGCCACGGCTTCCATCGAACCGGGCACTTGCATCACGAAGCCAACGTCGCTGTTCCACTTGAGCGACGCGAACTCGCCTTCGGCGATGCGAACTGGGCACCACATAGCGACTGGAAAGCTGTAGCTCACCGAGTCAGTGGGCAGGGTCCGCTCGCTGACTTTAAGCATAGCCGCGAGCTGGTATCGCAGAGCGGCAGGTCCCATGTCCTGCTTTCAAAAGTTACTAAACACAGCCATGCTTGTTTTGCAAGTGAATGGTGCTCACCTCAATCACACGCGAGCGAATGGGGGCATCCAAGCCCACGGACTGCATCATATGCTGCTGTCGACGCAGCATTTTTCGTCCAGACGGCCTAAACGGCACCATAAGCATTCCAGAGTTCATCGCAGGCGACGGCATGCCGGTGAATAGCCATGGGCTGCAGACCATGCGATCGGGCACGCAGGTGTGGTAAAAGTACTCGATCCAACGCCCCACACCGAGGAAGCGGCTTGATTGCGAAGGCACGGGCCCGCAAAGGCTGCAGTAGAGGAGCAACCAGCGCATATCCACGCACACGTTTGCCTTTTTGGGGTCCATCATGATCATGCGAATGGGCATTAGTTTGGTCGTCGGCCGCTGCTGCCCATTAAGCCAAAAGTGTTCGAGCGTCTGCGAATCGCCAAACACAGACGGCCATTCCATCTCGATGTTGGAGTTTGTCATCAGCATGCACTGCACGATCTCCGCCCCGTGGCGATTACCCTGAATCTGGCAACTTTCCTGCAAAAGCTTCCAGTTCTGCGAAAAGAGCACGTTACCAATGGTTTGACTCACGACGTTGTCGCTGATTGAGCCGGGCACAGCCAAGTTAACCATCAGATCATTGTGCGTCAAGTAAAAGCAGTCGTTGATTTCGGCGGAGCCGACGCGCTTGTCGTGCATTGTTGCCACCACACGCTGTTGCTGCTCCAACCAAGCCTGTAGTGAGCCTTCCGCCACGCCCGTTTTCAACCACGTCAGAACTTGCTCGATTTCGATATCGGCCGGCACTCCCAGTTTTTGCCCCAGCAACTGCATCAAAATGACGAAATCCGTGCGAAACATGTGCTCAAGGGTATCCGCCATGATCCAGGCTGCAATGTGCGGCGTCGTGCTCTCCATCATCAGGCGCAGCGTCGTGCACTCGATGGCCTCCTGCTGCCCCTTTTGCCTCCGTCCCGCCTCGAGCGTCTGCTCCATCGATGTCAAAATCAGCGACATGGCGACGCCCCTGGCCTTGGAAATTTGAATGCACCTGCCTCTCTCGCCTGGCGTATACATGTCAGGGTTTATCATAAACTTGCTGCTTGCCATCTGACCGTAAAACACTTCGAGGATGGCCTCAAGGCAAGGAGAGGTCGGGAGCTTTCCCAGCATACCCGTCCACTGAATAAAGCCACTCGTGATGACTGTGCACATATTGGCAAAGTACAAGGGTCGTGCGACCACCTTGGCTCTTTCCTTTTTTGCTTCGTTCACCGACGTCACGCACATATCGGCAATGCTGTTGCTGTCTGTCGCATCGGCAGCGGAGGCTATGCTTCGGCACACTGTCAAAAGGGTCTTGAAGCGCTCTCTCGACATGTAGCCCACGAAATTGCTGCAAATGCACCAGTACCCATAGATGACCTGCCGATACTCAATGGCCATCCGGCCCTTGTTCTTTTCATCTTCCTTGGTGCTGGCGAAGCGATTAAGATCAAGCCCCAACGTGTTTCGCACCACGAGCCACGAGACGGCCTGCATGCAGCTCTGCGATTGCAAATCGTTACCGGCCTTGAGCTCCGTGGAGTATCGCCGGCTACACGTGTCCTTGACCGTGTGTGTCTGCTTCAAGACATCGTTGCTGCCGTGTTCTATGACATTGCAGCACTCTTGAAGCAAACCCAGCTCTGTGGTCCGCTTCAGCTCCGAAAAACACGAGTCCATTTCCGCATCGGCGCAGCGTTGGCTGTATTTGCGCATACTGGTATATGCCTTGTGAATTCCCACGCACATGTCACAGCCACAGCCATTGTTCTTGTCGCACACTTGCTTCACCTGAGCGTTTGTCTCTCCCGGTTCCTTGTGATTGGTGCGATAGCTTCCAGCCCCGTCCCGCACGACCACCGTGCTCCCAATTCCATTCTCGGCCCCCCCAATCACGGAATCGTGATAGTTCAAGCACAGCATTGCGTCCGACACCATCAGCTGAATTACCAAAAACAGATTGTCTGGCCTGAGCCGCCACGCCAAATCGTTGCACTCGTACATGACATGCATAAAGAATAGCATGGACTCGTGGATGGGGCACGCCTGCCGAATCGTCACAACTTTTCCAACGAGCATAGCAAAGGCGTCTGCGCACTCCTTGTTCGACTCCGTCGCAGACGCCATGAACTTTGCGTATCCATCAACCCGCTTATTCTCGTACACGTCGCTACCAGCGGCCCGCGTGAGCCCCAATGCCAAGAAGAGCCGCATGATTTTTTTCATATGCTCGAGCCTCTCCTCCTCGTTTTCAATGGCAAGCACGCTGCGCAGGCATTGCGCTCCCCAAAAGGCATCGCCCCCCGATAGCATCAACCGCTTGAGCACCGCCTCATCTCCACGCAGTAGTGTGTTGCTCTCGAGCAATGTCAACAACTCGTCATCTTCGCCGCTGTTTTCACCCACATCGAGCTGCAGCGTCGTCTTCAAAATTTCGAGCGTCACAGAGGTAGGAAAGCCCTTGACGTTGGCCCAAAAAGCCGAGTACGATGGAAAACACTCAATATTAGTTGTCATGTGCACGGTCATGCAGATGGAGCACGCTGGATAACCCGGCGGCGGCAATTGGTCTGACTCATCTGAACTCTCGCCTTGATACGGCGGTGGCGCCAGAATAGAGTTTTCTTCCTCTTCTTCGTTGTCGTCTTCATTTGCCTTTTTCTTCTTTTTGCGATATGTATTGTTGATGCCAGCCTGCACATCGCCGTCATACCTTATGCAACGGTCGATAAATGCCGGTGTCATGCACTCGCCACCCCTGTCGCGAAAACCAAAGCCTTCTGCCACCAAGCTGTTCGCGTCCTTGTGCTTGGTAAAGAAATGGTTCGCTATCCAGTCCTTCAAAAACAAGCCAAGCGTCAGCGAAACAAATGGCTCAACATTTAAAAAAATATAGGCTCACGACTGTCCGATGAACATTAAACATGCTGGTGAACGACTGCGAGTTTGAAACGGAAAACCAGTCCACCGCAGGATCGTAGGACATTGCCAATTCAGCCTGCGTGTACAGGCCCGCCATTATGCTGTGAGAGTGCGCCGCCGTTTCTGCGCTCATTTGCCTCACATGTGTTGCCAACGTATTCCACCAGCTGCGCCGTGTCTCTGCATCTTGCCCGTCCGGACCGCGCCCTTTAGTTTGCAGCGTTTTCGAAACGGCCTTTCGAAGTGAAAAAGCAATAGGAGACGACACCAACAAGACCGTGTAGTGCTCAATCGCATTGTTATCGCCGCGAACCTCGTGAATTCGAAGCTGAATGTCGACCTCCTTGACGGGCTGCATTTCACCATTCGCATCCTGACGCACAATCACTGTTTTTTCCGCACCGCGCTGCTTGCTCATGATCAAACTGAGGCCAGCGACGTTTTTGATATGCGCCCCTTCCTCTCCTTTCAGAACACAAGCGGCCGTGTTGCTCACAAGCCAAATGGCCTTGCGCGCAAGCTCAGGCACCGCCGTTTTATCACTCATGTCAAAAGCCACCGCGAACATAGGCGCTGACAATTCGCTGTCGTAAATGTGTTCGCAACGACAGCGACGGAGCCCTCTTATCGCGTCTTTCCTTTTCAACCTCTCGCCTTGCATTTTCGACTTTTCCGTGTGTTTTTAGAAAATTAACAGCGAGCCACTTTCCTGTTTTTT
>Ga0247839_1002023_pt1 | contig 31404 bp, 31 predicted proteins | sample LaCruzMarch2015__6_FD_192405 | JGI IMG/M metagenome (GOLD analysis project Ga0247839, IMG submission 192405) | Freshwater microbial communities from meromictic Lake La Cruz, Castile-La Mancha, Spain - LaCruzMarch2015_16m | ecosystem: Environmental > Aquatic > Freshwater > Lake | place: Spain... | reverse complement strand
GGAGGTGATCGAGAAACGCTTCGGTGCCCCGGCCGAGCGCCGCATCGAGCCCGAAACCAACGTCGTCCACTGGCTCTATCCCGAGCGCGGCTTCGACCTCGCCCGGCACCCCAAGGGCAAGGTCGTCATCCAGTACGTGAACCGGGCGGACTTCGCGCGGCTGGTGCAACCATTGGGTGGATCCTGATCCTCACCCGACGTACTGCTGCAAATTGCTGCCGAACGGTATCCGAATCAGACAATTCCTACCTCAAACTCAGCCATCGACAGGCAGCTTTGCCTGACTGCTTTAGTTAGTATCGAAGTTGACAGGTTGGCTGGAAGACTTTGGTAAAGACCGGAGGCTGGGATCATGAACAGGCGAGTCGATGTCGCCGTTATCGGCGCGGGTCATGCGGGTTTGAGCGCGATCAGAGAGGTCCGTCAGTCGAACAAGCGCTTCGTGCTGATCAACGGCGGCGGCCCCGGCACCACCTGCGCCCGGATCGGCTGCGTGCCGTCGCGCGTTGCGCTCCATCTGGCGGAGGTCTGCAACGGCCGGCGTGCCGCCGACTGGCTTGGCCGCACGGGCGGCGCGTCCTGGGAGGTCGACCCGACCGCGGTGCTGGACCACATGCGCGTGCTGCACGATTCCTATATCGATTCGGCGCTGACCGGCGGCGTCGATGCGCTGGGCGATGCGCTGATCGAGGATTATGCCCGGTTCATCGGCCCCAACACGCTGCGGGCCGATGGCCAGACCATCGAAGCCGCCGCCATCGTCATCGCGACCGGTGCGCGCAGCGTCGTCCCCTCCGATTGGCAGGAGCGACTGGGCGACCGGGTCCTGACCATTGAAACACTGTTCGAACAGGACCAGCTGCCCGCGGCGGTGGCGGTGGTCGGTTTAGGGCCGATCGGTCTGGAGATGAGCCAGGCGTTACATCGACTGGGGGTGCGGGTGATCGGCATCGATGCCGGTGACCGCGTCGCTCACCTGCCCGACCCGATCGTCAATCAGGCGGCGGTGGCGATGCTGCGCAATGCGTTTCCGATCTGGCTCGGCGCGCGCGCCACGGCGGAGCGCAGCGGTGACAAGGTGCTGGTCCGCGCCGGGCCGAATCAGGTCCTGGTGGATCGGGTTTTCATCGCGACGGGTCGTCATCCCAACCTGGATCGCCTGGGCCTGAACATGGCCGGTTGTGCCACCGACAGCCGTGGTGTGCCGATCCATCACCCCGCAACCCTGCGGGTCGGCCGCCTGCCGATCTATGTTGCCGGCGACGCGGGCGGCACCCCGGCCAATCTGCAACTGGCCGCTGAGCAGGGTCGGGTCGCGGGCTACAACGCCTCTCACCACACGCCCATCACCCTGCCCGCCAAGACCCCCATGTCCATCGTCTTCAGCGAGCCGAGCATTGCGTGGGTGGGTCCCGACTGGTCCGCGTTGGATCATAGCCAGGTTCTGGTCGGGCAGATGCGCTTCGGTCCGCCGGGGCAGCCCGTGTCCTGCGGTCCGCATGGTGCGCTACTGCGGGTCTACGCGGATCGCCGGGATGGCCGCGTCATTGGCGGTGCCATGGTTGGACCTGGCAGCGAGCATTTGGCCCACCTGCTGGCGTGGGGTGCCCAGCAGTGCCTGACCGTCCACCAGATGCTGGAAATGCCCTTCTACCATCCGGTGGTCGAAGAGGTTCTGCAGGACGCCCTGAAGGAACTGGCGCGGCGGATTCCTCCGGTACGGTCGCGCGCGTCCACGCTGGGTCGATTGATCACCTGGCGGGGGCGGGCGGCACACGCGGCCTGATCGGCGAGGGTCGCGCCGCCCGCTCATCCGGCGTGATGGCGTCTCGGTCGTTGTCGTAATCGTTGTCGTAATCGGAGAAGCGATTCAAATTTGGCATGAGCCGCCCGATGCCAATCGGGATTCGATTACGACAACGACAACGATGGGATTGGTTGTTTAACTTATTTCTTACTCGTTACTGAGCCTTGAGACCGCCCGGCCGCCGCGGTTACCGCCTCCACCAACATCCGGCAGCTCTTCACCAAATCGTCGCCCCGGTGCAGATCGCCGCCGATCAGGAGCATGCAGTCGCGGCCGTAGAAGTCGATCAGCTCGGGTACCCGCTCGAGCCGCAGGCCGCCCGCCGGTACCGGGAAAATCGGTCTGAAATGGCCCATAGGGCGGACGGCGCCGTCGACGACCGCGCGGCAGTCCTCCTGGGTAAAGGCGAAGCGTCCGCCGTAGCTCGGAAAGATGGTCGCGTCGGCCCCGGCCAGCCGGTTGAGTTGACCATAGAGGCAGCCGTGGGCGACGCCGCTGCGCGGGTCCAGGGTGAAACTGCCCTGGAAGGCCGGATGGCTCAGGATCGGCAGGTCCAGGGTGTCGTCATCGGCCAGGGTGCGCAGCGCATCCAGACCGGCGAGCCCTGGGCAGAATAGCAGGCCGCCCGCGCCGGCCGCCCGCGCGAACCGGGCGCGGCGGGCGATCTCCAGGGCGGGCGCGGTGACATTGGGCACATAGAGCGCATGTCCGCCCGTTTCCTGATTCGCCCGTGCGACCGCCTCGCCGCAGCGGGTGACGCGCTCGTCGAAGGGGCAGAACGTCTGATCGGCCAGTCCGTGGTCATCCTTGATCAGGTCGATACCGCCCAGGGCCAGCCGGTAGGCCAAATCGGCCAGTGCCCGTGGGCGCAGCCCCATGGGCTTGACGGCCGCGCACAGGAGCGGCCGATGCCGGACCCCGAGTCGGTCGCGCAGCCCCGCCTGTCCGAAGCGCGGTCCGCGATAGAGCAGCGCCAGGCGTTCCGACAGGTCGAAGCGCACCAGCCGAATACCGGGTTTGATGCTGCTATTGCCAAAGAGGCAGTTGACGAGTTGCGTCAGTTCCCGTCCGGCGACCTCGATCGGATAGCGGATGACCGCCTCCCAGCGGTCCTCCTCCAACTGCTCCAGGGCGGCAAGCTGCCCGACGATCTGCTCGCGGATGGCCGCGTGCGGGATCAGATCCTCCGGAAACTCCACCGTCTGTTCCAGGCAGATGTCCAGCGCCCGCTGCCGCGCTTGCGTCGCGGTGGCCGCTCCGGCGAGGTGGTAAACAGCAGTGAAGCGTTCGCCGCAGAGAGTTAGCGGTTGATTGTCGGTATTCATTACGCTATTCCGACGCGATTTTTCATCACGTGTCTCAGACGAAGCGGGATCTCGATCCGATGCGGCGCAGGAGCCTGTGCTATTGCGCCCAAAGGTCTCATAAATCCTCGGTCTTGTCTGCGGTGGCCAAGGTTTCCAGCCGCACCTCAGCCAGCGCCGCCTCGGTGAGCCCAAGCCGAGCGCCGGTCAAGTCCTCCGCCGCGCGCACCAGAGCCATGGCGTCCAGTCCGTATTCGCGCAGCAGATAGTCGCGGCCGGCGCCGTGCGCGTAGGTGTCGCGCAGTCCGAGCCGGATCAGGCGTTTGCCCAGACCGGCCTCGGCCAGCGACTCGGCGACGGCGGAGCCCAGGCCGCCGATGATGCCGTGGTTCTCCATGGTGATGACACCGTGCCTGACGCCGGCAATCGTCTCCAGGATCAGGGGGTCGGTGAAGGGCTTCAAGGTCGAGACATGCAGATGAGCGACCGCGAGCCCGGCGGCACGTAGTGCGGCGGTGGCGCGCAGCGCTTCCTCGGTGCAGATGCCGGTGGACAGCACCGCCAGATCCCCGCCCGCGCCGAGCGGTCGAGCTTGCCCGAGCCGCAGCGGCGCGCCGGGGTCGAACAACCGCGGCACCTCGCCGCGCAGCATCCGCACATAGACTGGGCCATTGATCGCCTGGGCCGCATCGAGCACGGACTCGACCTCGGTCGCATCGCCGCATTCCAGCACCGTCATGTTCGGCAGGAGGCGCATCAGCGCCACATCGTCGATCGCCTGGTGCGTCACGCCGCCCGCGGTGGTGAGGCCGGGCAGGAACCCGATCAGGCGGACCGGCAGGTTGGGGTAGGCGATCGACATGGCGACCTGGTCGAACGGGCGCCGGCAGATGAAGACCGCGAAGGTGTGGACGAAGGGGGTGAAGCCCTCGCGCGCCAGGCCGGCGGCGAAGCTCATCATGTTCTGCTCGGCCATACCCATCGAGAAGAAACGGTCCGGGTAGGCATCGCGGAACCCGTCCGCCTCGCAGGAGGCGGTGAGATCCGCGGAGAGCACCAAGACCTCCGGCCGGTCTTTGGCCCAGCGGACCAGGTTGACTCCATGGGGACGTTGGACTGTTTCGATTGGGGTCGTGGTCATCAGGCGGCTGCCTCGCGCAGGGTCGCCAGCAATTGGCTGTACTCGGCGAACTCCTGTTCGCCTTTGAAGCGGACGTAATGGAGCTTGGGTGCGCGTGCGCGCAGCAGGTCGATGCCCCGGCAGGGGTCGGTGCGGGCGATCACCACCAGCGGTCGGTCACGGTCCGTTGTGCGAGCGGCGGCGGCCGGGGCGGCAAGCGCATCGCTGTCGTGGCCGTCGACCTCGTGCACCTCGGCACCGAAGGCGCGCAGCCGCGCGGCCAGCGGCTCGATGGTCATGACGGACGCCATGGCCCCGTCGCACTGCTGGGCATTGGCGTCGACATAGACGCCGAGCCGGCCGATGCGGTGATGCGCCAGGGCGGCGAAGGCCTCCCAGGCTTGGCCTTCCTGGAACTCACCGTCCGACATGAAGACCCAGACCCAGCCGGGTTCCCCGCGCAGCCGCCGCGCCAGCGCGATGCCGCCGGCCTGGCTGATGGCCTGGGCCAGCGATCCGGCGGTGACCTCATGACCGGGGGAGTGCTCGGCACCGATCAGCTCCACCGTGCTGCCGTCCTGGTTGAACTGCGCAAGCGCAGCGGGTCCCAGCCGGCCGACCTCGATCAGCAGGGAGTAGAGCACGAGCGCATAGTGCACCGGAGAGAAAATGAAGCGGTCGAGCTCCGGCGCCCGCGGGCCGTTGTAGTCCGCACCGGTGAAACTGGCGGGATTGTCGGCGCCGGGCACGCCGGCGAAGGGACGGGGCGTCAGCGGCGCCTGACTCGGCCCCAGGCGCATCACGCGCAAATAGAGAGTCGCCAGCACCTCGGCCGCCGAACAGGCCTGACTCAGATAGCCGCCGTTGTGCAGCAGGGTGTGTTCGAGCACCCGGCGGCGCACGGCGGCGGCGACCTGGCCGACCTGGGTTCGGGGGTCTGGGGAAGGGAATCTGGCTTGGTCCATCGCGGGTCTCGGCTGGTTTCGATCGCTTGGCCGATTGTATCGCCGATTGGAGCGAGGTTACGCGGCTCAAGTGATGTGGTCGCGAGCCTCGATCAAGATTCCGGCCACTTGGGCTCGCCGGGTGCGTAGTCAGGCCATCCTGGCCTGACACCCTCAGGGCTGGAAGCCCTGACGACGCATGCCGCTGGCCGGGATTACCATCAAGGCCGTGGTCACGAGCCTGTCAGTCCCGCGCGGATCTGATATGGTTATGGCAATCCAAGCTCAAAGCCCCGGATCGCGACATGCTTGCGCCTGAACCGGCCAACCCCATCCACCGCATCAGCGTCGAGCAGTTCCAGTCTGGCCCTCGATCTTGGCGCCAAGCTGTCCAACTATGCCCGTGCTGGCATTCACCGCTATTGGGTGGTGGATCTTCGCCATCGCATACTGCACGATCACCGCGATCCGGACCGTTTCGGGCGGCGGTACCGCCAAGTGCATTCCCTGACTACGGGCGAGGTTGTCTTCGAGCTGGGGGATGCGCGGATCGGCGTGCCGGTGGCCGCGATCCTGCCGGACTGACGCATCCGGTTTGCCGCCATGCCCGAATCTGGGGACAATGGTCGGCTAACCACGCTACCGAGAACACCCCCGATGTCCGACAAGGCCCCTTGGATCACCTACCGTCCTGAACTCAAGGTCCTCGACTGCACCATCCGCGACGGCGGTCTGGTCAATGCCCACCAGTTTTCCGACACCTTCGTCGGTGCCGTCTATCGCGCCTGCGTCGACGCCGGCCTGGATTACATGGAGATCGGCTACAAGAATTCGAAAAAAGTCTTCCCGAAAGACAAGTTCGGCCCCTGGCGGCACTGCGATGAGGCCGATATCCGGCGGGTCGTCGGCGACCATGACGCCGCCCGCACCGGGCTGAAGCTCGCCGCGATGGCCGACGCCGGCAAGAGTGACTGGCAGACGGATATCTGTCCCTGCGCGGACAGCCCGCTCGACGTGATCCGGGTCGCCTTCTACGCCCATCAGGTCTCGGAGGCGGTGGAAATGATCCACCACTGCCACGGGCTGGGCTACGAGACCACCGCCAACCTGATGGCCGTCTCCAATATCACCGAGGAGGAGATCGACACCGTCCTGGAGGCGATCGCCGAGACCCCGGCCAGCACCATGGTCATCGTCGACAGCTTCGGCTATCTCTATCGCGAGCAGATCGATCGGCTCTACAAGAAATACGCCGCGGCCATGGCGGGGAGCGGCAAGGAGATCGGCATCCATGCCCACAACAACCTGCAACTCGCCTTCGCCAACACGATCGAAGCGATCATCCTGGGCTGCAATCGGGTAGACTCGACGATCTACGGCTTCGGCCGCGGTGCCGGCAACTGTCATACCGAACTCTTGCTCGGCTTCCTGCGCAACCCCAAGTTCGATTTGCGGCCCATCGTCGACGTGATCCAGCATCATGTGGCACCCCTGCGCAAGGAACTGATCTGGGGGCCGTCGCTGCCCTTCAACCTCACCGGCCAGCTCAACCAGCACCCGCGCTCCGCCATCGAGTGGACCGAGGGCCCCAATCGGGATGACTTCCTGGCCTTCTACGACAAAGTCGTCTCGGAGATCTGAGTGCATCATCGCGCCCCATCCGGCAACCGGCCGCCGCTGAACCGCAACGTCGGGCGGCGCGGCCGCAACGACCCGGTCGACCTGCCGGCTCCCGTGGATGCGCCCGGCGAGCGCCTGCAAAAGGTACTGGCCGAGCAGGGGCTGGGCTCACGCCGTGAGATCGAGGCCTGGATTCGCATCGGGCGGGTGCGGGTCAACGGTCAGGTCGCCACACTCGGCGACCGGGTCACGCCCCTGGATCGGGTGCGGGTGGATGGTCAGGAGATCCGCCGTCGTCCGCGGCGCGACGAGGACATGCAGATCATCGCCTACCACAAGCCGGAGGGCGAGATGGTCACCCGCCGCGATCCGGAGGGGCGTCCGACCGTCTTCCGGCATCTGCCGCGGCCGAAAACCGGGCGCTGGATCGCGGTCGGCCGGCTGGACATCAACACCTCCGGCTTGATTCTCTTCACCACCGACGGCGAACTGGCCAACCGGCTCATGCACCCGTCGCGGGAACTGGAGCGTGAGTATGCGGTGCGCATCCTGGGTCAGGTCCCGGACGGCACCCTGGACCGGCTGACCAGCGGCATTGCGCTCGAAGACGGCCCCGCGCATTTCGATGCGGTCAGCGCGCGCGGCGGCACCGGTGCCAACACCTGGTACCACGTGGTGCTGAAAGAAGGCCGCAACCGCGAGGTGCGCCGCCTGTGGGAGGCGGCCGATTGCCAGGTCAGCCGCCTGATCCGGGTCCGCTACGGCAACGTGGAATTAGGTCGGCGGCTCTTCCCCGGCAACTGGCGCCCGCTGCTCGACGACGAGCGCAAGCTGCTGTTGTCACTGGCCGGGATGGAGTCGGAGCCGCGCAAGCCGCGGCTGCGCAACGCCGCCGCGCGGGTGTGGCAGGGCGGGCGGTAGCGGAGCCGTCCGTCACGCTGAACCGAGTATACGCCGGGCTTGGCGTGACATCGCCTTCGTACCCAGGCATGGCCTTGTCGTAGGGGCGGGTTTCAAACCCGCCCCTACTCGCTGCTACAAGTACAGCAGGATCGCGAAATAGTGGCTCGCGCTGCCGGCAAGGACAAAGAGGTGCCAGATCCCGTGGCACCAGGGCCAGCGGTTATCCAGCGCGTAGAAGATCACCCCGACCGTATAAAACAGACCACCGGCCACCAGCCACCAGAAGCCGGCCGGGGGCAGGGCGGCGATGATGGGGCCTAGTGCGAACAGGATCAGCCAGCCCATCAGCAGATAGATGGCGACCGACAAGAGCCGCCCGCCGCCGCTGCGCAGGGTGTCGATCACCATCCCCGCGACGGCCAAACCCCAGACCGCGCCAAACAGCCACCAACCCGTTTTGCCCTTCAACGCGACCAGGGTAAAGGGGGTATAGGTCCCGGCGATCAGCAGATAGATCGCATGGTGGTCCATGACCTGGAAGAAGTCTTTCGCACGCCCGCGCAGACTGTGATAGAGCGTGGAGGAAAGATACAGTAGAAACAGTGTGGCCCCATACACGGAGAAGCTAACAATGCGGATCGCTTCGCCCTTCACGCCGGCCAGGGTGACCAGCACCGTGGCCCCGATCAGCGCCAGGACCGCGCCGACCAGATGGGAAATGCTGTTGAAGCGCTCGCCGCGGTACATGTTGGTTATGCCCTCTGCCGATCAGCCCGAACGACCGCGAAATTGTGCTTCGAGCCACTGACGCATGCGCTGTGAATCGCCCATCGGCGTGCGTTTGCCGGCTGAATCCAGAAACACCATGTCGAGCCGCCGCCCGCTGATCACCGCCCGCATCACCAGGCAATGGCCGGATTCGCTGACATAGCCGGTCTTGCTCAGTTCCACCCGCCAGTTCGGGTCCTGCACCAGCGGATTGGTATTGCGGTAGGCCAGGCGGTCGGCGTCGCCGTAGGGCTGCACTTCCATGGTCGCGCGGGTGGTGAGTTCCTGAATCAGCGGGTAACCGGCTGCGGCGCGGATCAGCTTCACCAGGTCTTCCGCCGTGGAGCGATTGCCGCCGTCCAGCCCGGTCGGGTCCGCGTAGCGCGTGTCGGCCATCCCGAGCGCGGCCGCCTTGCGGTTCATGGCGGCGACGAAGTCCGGCTTACCGCCGGGGAAGGTCGTCCGCCCCAGGGCGGAGGCCGCCCGATTGTCGGAAGACATCAGCGCCACCGCCAGGGTCTCCCAGCGCTGCAGGGTGGCCGCCCGATCGATGCGCAGGCGCGAGCGGCTGTGGCGCAGTTGATCGCGATCGGATTCCAGGATGGTCAGCGGTTCATCCAGCGGTGCGCCGGAATCCAGCACCACCATGGCCGTCATCAGCTTGGTGATCGAGGCGATCGGCTTCTGATCATGGCTGTGTTTGGCATAGAGCGGCTGTCCGCTCTCATCCACCACCAGCACGGCCGCCGATTGGAGGTTCAGGTTGGGGGTGGTCTTGCGGGGCGGGGCAGTGCTTGTGCCTGCCGCGCTGTTGCGCTCCGGGTCGGCCCCGAGGGCCACGCCCAGGGGGAGAGCGAGGGCGAGGGCGAGCAGGACGCACGCGGTTCGGTGATTCACGCTCATCTGATGATCCATAACTAAGGTGTTGCGGCGAGTGCCGCGGAATCGGGGCCGCGTGATTTTCGGGTTGTCTGTTCCCCGCAAGCGCAATATGGTAGCCGGGTCGCGACCGCAGGTTAAGCACCGATGCGGTTTTTGTTGCCGGAAGCTTGACCTATCGTCTACATGATGTTCCGGCAATCGCCTAATCGCGTTCCCGGAGACAAGCTGACGGCTGACCGCCGGCTGCCGACACTCCCATCGAACGCGTCCACCCACATCCGCAGCAACGAGCCCAAGTGACCCCCACCCACATCCGCCGTATCGATGTCGACCCGGCGCAGCCGCCCGCTGCCAACCCGCGCGAACTGCTGCATCAACTCTACCGCAGCCGTGGACAGGACGCATCCGCGACCGCGTTGGGCCTCGCGGATTTGGCGCCTTATACGACGCTGGCGGGGCTGGAGCCCGCGGTCGCGCTGCTCGCCGCGACCCTGCGTTGCGGCGCGTCGATCCTGGTGGTGGGCGACTATGACGCCGACGGCGCCACCGGCAGTGCGCTGGCCGTGCTGGGTCTGCGCGCCCTGGGCGCCCGCGCCGTATCCTATCTGGTGCCGAGCCGCTTCGCCTACGGCTATGGTCTGAGCCCGCCGGTGGTCGAGGCCGCGGCGCCGCAATCTCCCGGCCTGCTGATCACCGTCGATAACGGCATTGCCAGTGTCGCCGGGGTGGAGCGGGCCAATCAGCTCGGCATCCCGGTGCTGATCACCGACCACCACCTGGCCGGGGCGCAGTTGCCCGCTGCAGCGGCCATCGTCAACCCTAATCAGCCCGGCTGTCCTTTCCCGAGCAAGCACCTGGCCGGGGTCGGCGTGGTCTTCTACGTGCTGGCCGCCCTGCGCGCCCACCTGCGCGCGGCGGGCTGGTTCACTGCCGACCGGCCGGAGCCGAACCTGGCCGAGTACCTGGATCTGGTCGCCCTGGGCACGGTGGCCGACGTGGTGACGCTCGACCGCAACAACCGCATCCTGGTGGAGCAGGGCCTGCGGCGTATCCGGGCCGGACGCTGCCGGCCGGGCATCCGCGCACTGCTCCAGGCGGCGGGGCGCGATCCGGCCCGGGCCACCGCGGCGGACCTGGGATTCTATGTCGGCCCACGGCTCAATGCTGCCGGCCGGCTCACCGAAATGAGTCTGGGGGTCGAATGCCTGCTGTGTGACGACCCGCTCCGCGCCCTGGACCTGGCTGGTCAGCTCGATGCACTCAACCGGGAGCGCCGCGAGATCGAAGGGACCATGCGCGATCAGGCCGAGACGCTGGTGGAACGCATCGTCCTGCGCGGTGACGATCTGCCGCCCGGTCTGTGTCTGTACGGCAAGGGCTGGCACGAGGGGGTGTCGGGGATCGTCGCCGCGCGCATCCGCGAGCGCTATCATCGCCCCGTCATCGCCTTCGCGGACGCCGCCGACGGCTTGCTGCGCGGTTCGGCCCGTTCGGTGGAGGGGTTGAACATCCGCGACGCCATCGACCTGGTCGACCGGCGCCGCCCCGGACTGATCACCCGTTTCGGCGGACACGCCATGGCTGCCGGGGTGACCCTGAAACCCGAATGCCTGAGCGACTTCCGGCTCGCTTTCCGCGACGCGGTGCGTGAGCAACTGGGCGAGGCCCCGCCGGTGCATGAGATTCGTTCGGACGGCGAACTGCCGCCGCGGCTGATGAACCTGGAGACCTGCGACGCCCTGCGCCTGGGCGGACCCTGGGGTAAGGGCTTCCCGGAACCCCTATTCGATGGGGAATTCGAGGTCATTGGCGCACGGCTGGTCGGTGAGCGGCACCTGAAACTCCGGTTGAAACCCGAGCGGGGCCCGTTGCTGGAAGCCATCGGTTTCGGCCAGGGCGAACGCCTGGAACTGGCGCGCGGCCGGGTGCACCTGGCCTACCGCCTGGATGTCAATGAATACCGGGGTGAACGGACCCCCCAACTGATTCTGGAGCACCTGCAATCGACCACCTAGACGATACCATCGACCCTTATGATGCCGAGGATGCGGACGACGCCGAGGACACGGCCGATCCGATCCGTGGCGCCGGCCACCAGGTCCCAGCGGCGGGTGAGGACTGGGAGGAACGCCCGGAGGGTCCGAGCAAAAGCCAGTTCAAACGCGAGCATCAGGCGCTCCAAGCCCTGGCCGAGCGGATGACCAGGATGCCCCGCGCCCAATTGGAGCGGCTCAAGCTCAGCCCGGTCACCTGGCTCGCGCTCGACGAGACTGTGCGCATCAAGGACGTACGCGCCCTGGGGCGGCACTACAAGCGCATCGCCAACCTTCTGCAACGCGAGGACATGCACGCTGTTCACGCTCTGATGGACGAGACCGAGGCCCGCGAACGCGCGGCCGCCGCCGGCCACCATCGCCTGGAGCGCTGGCGCGAACGCCTGATCACCGAGGGCGACGCCGCCCTGAGCGACTTCCTTGACGACCACCCGGACACCGACCGTCAGCAATTGCGCACCCTGGTGCGCGCCGCCAAACGCGACACCGAGCGCGGCAAACCCGAGGCCCCGCGTAAGCTGTTCCGGTTCTTGCGCGATGCGGCGGACGCGGCGGCCGACCAACCGGAGGCCGACGAACCGGAGGCCGAGGCTTTAGCCGGTGGCCCCCACCCAAGATAAGACACCGCCCTTCGGACACCCTCCGGCTGAAGCCTCGGCCTCCAGTTTGCATCCAGTCTCAACCGGAGGCCGAGGCTTTAGCCGGTGGCCCCCCAAGGCAAGACGCCGCCCCGTGGGCACCCTCCGGCTAAAGCCTCGACCTCCAGTTTGCAGCCAGCCTCAACCGGAGGCCGAGGCTTTAGCCGGTGGCGTCGCACGGGAGGCTTTAACGTGAAAGTCCGGCCGCTCACACAGGGTCGCCGCGCGCCCTTCACGGTAAAGCCTCGACCTCCGGTTTTCTTATGGCCGGGACGACGATCAAGGTCCTTTTATTATCACCAAGGCAGCAGCGGTCGCAGCGGTGCGAGCGCCAATCCGGCCAGCAGTGCCAGCACGCAGCACACCAGAATCAGGCGCAGCGCGCGGCGCAGGTGGCCGCCATCCAGATCGGCCGGCCAGTCGGAGTCGCCGATCCAGTCACGTTCGACCCATTCACCGTGATAGCGCGCCGGTCCGACCAACCGCACCCGCAGGGCGCCGGCACAGGCGGCCTCGCTCCAGCCGGAGTTGGGGCTTGGCAAGCGGGCGTGGTAGCGCCAGGCGGCTTGGACAGCAAGGCGCGGATGCAGCCGGAGTAGGGCGGCGGCCAGCGCGATCAAGGGGACCGAAAGGCGCGCCGGCAGCCAGTGCACCAGATCGTCGGAGCGCGCCCCCGCCCAGCCGAAGCGGGCATAGCGCGCGTTCTTGTAGCCGACCATCGAATCCAGCGTCGACACCGCCTTGACCAGAATCAGCCCCGGCAGCCCGAACAGACAGAGCGCCCACAGCGGCGTCAGCACCCCGTCGGTCAGATTCTCCGCCAGACTCTCGATGGTGGCGCGCACCACGCCATCGCGCTGGAGTTGATCCGTGTCACGGCCGACCAGCATCCCGAGCCGTCGGCGCGCGGTCGGCAGATCGTCCAGCGCTTCAAGCACCCGCTGTCCATGAACCAACAGGTCACGCATGCAAAGCAGGCTGTAGGCGATGAAGCAGTCCCAGGCCAGAGCCAGCCAGGGATGCCGCCAGGCAAGTCCCAGGCGGACAGCCCACCAAACCAAGAGCGCCCCGCCGACCACCAGAATCCAGTGCAGCAGGCCCCCAAGTCGACCATTGAGACCGACGGCAAAGAGCAGACGCTCCCCGGCAAGGCTCAAGGCACCCATCAACCGCACGGGGTGCAGGCGATAGACCGGGTCGCCGAACAGGGCGTCGAGCAGACAGGCGGTGAGGATGATTTCGAGGTGAGTGGCTAAGTTCATCGGTGGATCCTAGCGCGCGCGACGGTTGCGGCACCATGATGACTCCATGTCGCCGTCTTGGCTGGAGGTCCCCGGTGGAAGCGCTGAAACTAAAGACACTCGATGACCTGCTGCTGTCGTCCGAGGAGCGGGTGGAACTGATCGGCGGGGAGATCGTGCGCCGGCCGATGACGCGGTTCGCCCATGGACAGACACAAATGCGTACCGCGCGCCGGCTCGGGCCCTTCGATCGCGATGGCGGCCCCGGCGGCGACTGGTGGTTCGCAACCGAAATCAGCGTCGCCTACGAGCCCCACGAGTGCCCGTCGCACGACCTGGCCGGCTGGCGCCGCGAACGCCTGCCGCACCCGCCCGCCGGTGTCATCGAACTGCCGCCGGACTGGGCCTGCGAGATCGTCTCCCCCGGCCACGAGCGCAAGGATACCCGCCACCTGCCGCAATTGCTCAAACGTCACCGGGTGCCCTGCTATTGGCTGATCTGGCCCGAGGACAGGACGCTGGTCGCCTATGCCCTGGACGGCGGGGACTGGCGCGAAATCGCGACCCTGAAGGATCAGGGCCGTGGCCGCATCCTGCCGTTCGATGCCATCGAACTCGATCTGGCCGATCTGCTGGCGGACGGCTAGCCGCTGCGGTCCAGCCTCTCAATGCCGGGCGGGCATTCCGCCCGCCTGGAAAGTTACAAGGCCACGGCATTCGCCACTTCTCCGGGAATCCACACCTTATCGGACGGGCGACCTACCGCATCAACCTGGACCGGCTCTCCATCAAGGACCCGCCGGCCATGGACACCAGCAGTTCACGCATGCACAGCAGGCTATAGGCGATGAAGCAGTCCCAGGCCAGGGCCAGCCAGGCTTCCGTCCGAACGAACTCGTTCGATGCGCCCTTGATCTCGGGCACTACCTGGCATACCTTACGCACAGGCTAGGGACGAAATTCGGCTTCATGCCGTGTGGTTTGTGGGTCTCGATCCGCAAGCCCTATATCCCCGGCCAACTCTGCTTCTCGAAAGCCGCAAGATTGAGCGGCTTTTGTTTTGTGTAGAAGGCCCCCGCGCCAGCCGTTTTCCAGGCGGTCTAGGTCATGGATCTCCCCGACTTAAGACCAGACCAGGCTCAGGAAGCGATCTTCGCGGCGCTCGATCGCTGTAGATGAGTGATTCGCCCGCCTTGCGGATCGGTGCTCATTGATCTGCCGCGTCGCGATCCTGGCGCAGATAGATACGGAGTCCCTGCCGGTCAATACTGAAGGTATCCAGTAGTGCCTTGATCTGGTCGCGAAGGTGATTAGCCGAGAGATTGATCTCGGCATAGACGCCGGAGGGCAGTGCCATCGCCGAGCGTAGTGTCGTCGGGTCGCGCGAAAAGAAAGGGTTGCCGCGGCGAGTGATAAAGGCCGGATCGTCCGGCAGCCGTGCAAAGTGCTCCGGGTCATGCCTCTGCAAGTGTCGGCAGATCAGTTCGTAGATACGCCGCCAGGTATTGACCTCCGCTTGCGCCTCGTCGCCGAGTTGGAAGCCATAGGGGCGCTTGAAGGTGAAGTCCTCGGTGAGCCCATGGACCTGGCGCTGATCTAGGTCGCGGATGATGCGTTCCCTCATATTGGGCGCCTGGTCTTCCGCGCGAACCGTTGTATCAAGGCTGATCGCGGTGAACTGCTGTACCAAGGTTGACAACTCACCGGCCAACTGGTCGAAGGCGGCCATCTTGGCATTGTATGCCTTCTTGAAGGCGACGCCCTCGTCTAATGCCGTGCTATCATTGTGGTCGATACTCAGCCAAATGTCATCCGACAAGGCCAACAGGTCTTCGCGGACCTGTTCTAGTTGCTCCAATATGCCGCGTATCCTCTCTGTCATCGTGCGCCCTCCGCGTTAACAATGGCCGGTTCGTCAATCATCATCTGTTTGCCCCAGCTGATCTCCCGTTGGGTGGCGACCAATGAATCGGATGCATTGATGATGTCGCGTTCGATCTGGTCCGGGCCAGACATCAGCGTGCACTCCGGATGTTTCAGTGATTCCACTTCGCCGACACCGAGTAGCAGCGCCGCCGGCTCCGCCACCCGCGTCGCCTTGGCCATCATGTCGGCGGCGTTCACAGGCGCATACCCTCACGGCGGATGTTCCCGAGCAATCTTGGATTGGAGTAGGTCTCCGGGTGTGCCCACTCCAGATCCCAGACCGGCAGCGGCTGGATGCGGATTCCCGTCTCCAGCAGGACGTCATACGCGACATCCGCCAAGTCCAGTTTGGTGTCGAGAAAATCGCCTGGCTGGCCACGCAGCAGGATCGCGACATCGGCGTCACTGTCCACCCGAAAGCCGCCCCTGGCGCGGCTGCCAAACAGGTAGGCACCGCTGACAGCGTAGCGTGTTGCAACGTGCGCCAGAAAAAGACGTAGGGCCAGCGTCCTATCCGGGTCGAGGGTGCGCGGCGATTCTGTGTTCACGATTCAAGCTTACCGCAATTTGCCAATACCGTTCTCACCGTGATGCGGGTGCCCGTGATGACGGGATCGCCCCCGCAGATCCCCGGATCACGCGTAATGTAAGGCTTGAAATTCATTGTTATACAGGTCTCCGTTCAGCTTGCGATGGGCTCTGCGATGCCCATCGGACCCGTCCGCTCGCCTACGCGCTCCCGATCACACCCAACGGACGGGCGCGTGCGGGGATGGGTGTTGGGTGATGCGGTTCGAGTACTCACCGCATCCTACGCGCTCGACCAGTGCGTGACGCCTGAACACAGGCCGGAACCATGGTCAAAGCGGGGAAGCAGAAAATGGACACTTTCTTAGCGCGGCGTCCCAGTCTCGACAATCTCAATGCCTTTGTCCTGCGCCCACTCGCGCAGGGCCTCCAATGTCTTGCTGTGCTCGTAGTCCTGCCACGCTTCGAGCAGGTCCTGGTGCTCCAGGAATTCCTTGAACCGGCGATAGGCACCGCGGTGCCGGAACATGTCCCGCACCCGGTCGTAGTCGTCCGGCAGCCGCGTTGCCGCGAAGTCGTAGACCAGCACATTGCCGAGATCGAGCTCGCGTTTGCCGGGGACGCGCAGATACCGGTCCGACAGGTCGAATTCTTCCGGTTCGGCGTTCGGATCGTCCTGGCCGGACCACTCGTCACCGATATAATGGAAGGCCCCGGTCTCCCGGTCCAGATAGGCTCCGCCGCCCAATGTTCCGGCGGCATCCGCGAACATGTGGGCTAGTTCCAGGTCGCTCAGAGTGCATTTCATGGGGTTATCCCGCAGGTCGGTTGCTTGTCGGCGCGTGCAATCCCAGGCATTTCGCTTCGAGGCATCGGCTAGTGTTTGTAATCCGACCGTGCGGCCTCCCCAAGCCGAAAAATCCGATCAGATGACGCTGCGGCCAGTCCCAGCAATTCCAAATTTGGGCGGCATCGCGCGACCTCTGGTGGATGCGGCGCGCGCGACCGCCGTGCCGAGTCCCTGACACCGAGCAGCGCGCCTTATCCACCCTACAGGGAAGCCGGTTTCGTAGGGTGGATAAGCGCAGCGCATCCACCATCAGCCTCGCCGACGGGACGCGGTCGGCGGCGGCCACCCAAATTTGGAACTACTGGGCCAGTTCAACCCGGTTGCCTCAGCAGCAGGCGCTCAAGGGCGTCGGTATCCAGATGAGCCTCCACCGCATCGGCCAACCGCTCGATGGCGGCCTCGCGCAGCGCGGCATAATCGCGGGTCCGGGGGCGGTCCAGACCGGCCCAGGCGAGCAGGGCGTCGCAGGCGGCCGGGGATTCGAAGAGGCCGTGCAGATAGGTGCCAAGCACTTGGCCGTCGGCGCTGATGGCTCCGTCCGGGCCTTCATCCAGCCAGGCCGCCGGCCGCTCCAGGGCGGGTCCGGTGCTGATTCCGGCATGGATCTCGTAGCCGGTGACCGGCGCGTCATCCAGGGCGAGCCGGCCGCTGACGTTGGTCAAGCGCTTGTGTGCGTCCAGGGTCGTCTCGAAGTCCAGCAAGCCGAGGCCGGCGGTCCGGCAGGGCACACCCTCCAGGCCCAGCGGGTCATGAATGGCCTGACCGAGCATCTGGAAGCCGCCGCAGATGCCGAGCAGCTTGCCGCCGTAGCGCAGGTGGCGGTTGATGGCCGCGACCCAGCCGCGCGCGCGCAGCCAGTCGAGGTCCGCCGCCACCGACTTGGAGCCGGGCAGCAGGATCAGGTCCGCCACCGGGATGGGGTCGCCCGGTCCGACCAGGCGCAAGTCCACCCCCGGATGCAGGCGCAGCGGGTCGAGATCGGTATGGTTGCTGATGCGCGGCAACACCGGCACCACCACCCGCAGCCCGGCCCCGGTCTTGTCGTCCTGGTCACGGGCCACCGCGTCCTCGGCTTCCAGGTGTAGCCCTTTGAGGTAGGGCAGCACCCCGAGCACCGGTTTGCCGGTGTGCGCGGTGAGCCAGTCGAGACCCGATTGCAGCAGCGCGAGATCGCCGCGAAAGCGGTTGATGACGAAGCCCTGAACCCGCGCCTGTTCGCTCGCGGACAGCAGCGCCAGGGTGCCGACCAGATGGGCAAAGACTCCGCCGCGGTCGATATCGGCGATGAGGATCACCGGGCAGTCCACGCCTTCGGCAAAACCCATGTTGGCGATGTCCTGGGCGCGCAGGTTGATCTCGGCCGGCGAGCCGGCGCCCTCGACAAGAATGGCGTCGTACTGGTCGGCCAGCCGCTCATAGGATTCCAGCACCGCGTTCCAGGCGATGCGTTTGTAGTCCTGGTAGCTGACCGCGTTCATGTTGCCGACGGCCTGACCCTGGATGATGACTTGGGCGCCGATGTCGGTGTTGGGCTTGAGCAGCACCGGGTTCATGTCGGTGTGGGGCGGCAGGCCGGCGGCCTGGGCCTGCACCGCCTGGGCGCGGCCGATCTCGCCGCCGTTGCTGGTCACGGCGCTGTTCAGGGCCATGTTCTGCGGCTTGAAAGGCGCCACCCGCAGTCCGCGGCGGGTCGCCCACCGACACAGGGCGGTGACCAACAGGCTCTTGCCGGCATCGGAGGTGGTGCCTTGCACCATGAGGGTGGGCGTCTTCATCCTGGTTACGACTCGGGGTTTCGACTCGGGGTTGCGGCTGGGGGTTCACGGACCGGGCGCTGCCGTGCCAACAGGGCCGGACGGCGGCAGACTGGCAGGCTCAGGGTCTGAGGGTCAAACCGGCCTTGATCATCGTTCCGGTCGTAGGGTGGACAAGCGCAGCGCAGTCCACCAGCAACGACGCGGGATTCGGTGGACTGCGCTAGCGCTTGTCCACCCTACGATGTCCCGTGGTCGGAACCGTGATCAAGGCCGTCAAACCGTTGTGCTCAGGGCCGCGTCCAGCCGGGTCCATGCGGCTTCGGTTCCCGGCAGTCCAAAGCGCAGCGCGGGAGGGTTGTCGAACAGACGGGTGAGGATGCCGGCACGGGCCAGTGACTCGTGGATCTCAGGCGCCCGGTCGGTGGGTACCCACTGGAACAGTGCGCAGCCGCCTTGGGGCGGCACACCATGGCCGCGCAGCAAATCGGCAAGGCGGGACCCGGCCGCGACGAGCCGGGCCTGGGCCGCCAGTTGCCAGGGGGTGTCGGCGAGTGCCTGGGTGGCGATCCAGCGCGACGGCGCGGCGATGGTCCAGGGGCCGAGCAGCGCGGCCAGCGGTTGAGTCACCGCCGCATCGGCGAGCACGAAGCCGACCCGCGCCCCCGCCAGACCGAAGAACTTGCCGAGTGAGCGCAGCAGGATCAGGCCGGGCCGCGGGCACACGGCGGCGAGGCTCTTCCCCGGCGTGGTGTCCATGAAGGCCTCGTCCACCAGCAGCCAGCCGCCGCGCTCGGCGAGTAAGCCATGCCAACGCAACAGGTCGGCCCGCAGGAAACGGGCGCCAGTCGGGTTGTTGGGATGGATCAGCACCAGGACATCGAGGCTCGGCAGTGCGGACTCGATGGCCTCTACCGCCAGCGGGGTGACCCGGTGTCCCGCGAGCGCCCAAGCGCGGGCGTGTTCGCCATAGCCGGGCGCGATGACGCCGACCCGGCCGGGCGCACGCAGGCGCGGCAGGGCCTGGATCGCCGCCTGGGTTCCCGCCACCGGCAGCAGGTGCCGGGTGCCGTAGTAACTTGCGGCGGCCTGTTCCAGCCCGTCGTCATCCTCGGGCAGGCGCGACCACCAGCCCGGTTCGGTCGCTCCGGACCAGGACAGTGCCCAGCTCTGCGGATTGATACCGGTGGACAGGTCGAGCCAGTCCGCCAGGGGAATCCGGTAGCGGGCGGCGGCCTGACGCAGTCGGCCGCCGTGGGGCAGCAGCGCGTCGAGGTCGAGCGCGGTGATCTCGGGTTCAGCGAATCGGTTCATGGCAGAAACAGTCGGATGGCAGCGCCGGGGTTGGATGGGAAATACAGGTGCAGATAGGAGGCGGTGAGCCGGCCCAGGCGGTAAACCGCTTCGGGGGTACCCTGATCGCGGAGCGGCGTGGTGCGGACCAGCGGCTCCAGGTCGATCATCGCGTTGGAATGGTGAAAGGTATGACCTCTGAGGTCCCCCTCGGGAAGGGTCACGCCGTGCAGCCCCAGGTTGGCAAGGCGTGTCTGCATTCGCGCCCGGCCGGGCAGCAGACCGATCATGGGGGCCGGATCGGCATCCGGGTTGGCCAATGAATCGAGCAGATAGAGCAGCCCGCCGCATTCGGCCAGGAGCGGGCGCCCGGCGGCCTGGTGGGCGCGGATGGCGTCCTTCATGGCCCGGTTGGCGGCGAGCCCGTCCAGGTGCAGTTCCGGGTAGCCGCCGGGCAGATAGAGCGCGTCGCACGCGGGGAGCGTCGGGTCCGCGAGCGGCGAGAAGAAACACAGCTCGGCACCCGCTTCGCGCAGGGTGTCCAGATTCGCTTGATAGAGGAAAGAGAAAGCCAGATCCCGCGCCACGCCGATCCGCACCCCGGTCAGCAGCGGTTCGATCGCCGGCTGGGGCGCGGCCGGGCGGAAGGCGACCCGGACCGGCAGTTGCGCGAGCCCGGTCCGGGCCAGCGCGTCGGCGCCGCGCTCCAGGCGCGCGTCCAAGTCGGCGATCTCCGCCGCCTGCCAGAGTCCCAGGTGACGATGCGGCAACTCCATCCCGGCGTCACGGGCCAGCGCTCCCAGGAAGGGGAGGTCAGCCGGCAGGTGTTCGGTCAGCATGGCCGCGTGACGCGCGCCCCCGACCCGGTTGGCCAAGACCCCGGCGAGGCGCAGCCCCGGACGAAACCGGGTCAGCCCCCAGGCCAGCGCGGCGAAGGTCTGCGCCATGGCGGCGGCGTCGATCACGCACAGCAGCGGCAGTTCGAAGCGGGCGGCCAGATCGGCACCCGAGGGCACACCATCATAGAGGCCCATCACCCCCTCCACCAGGATCAGGTCGACCTCGCCGGCGGCCTGGTGCAGCAGCGCCCGACAGTGATCCTCACCACCCATCCACAGGTCGAGGTTATACACGGGACTGCCGACGGCGCGCTCCAGCGTCATGGGATCGAGAAAGTCCGGTCCGGTCTTGAAGATGCGGACCCGGCGGCCGAGGCGCCGATGCAGTCGGGCAAGCCCCGCGGTCACCGTGGTCTTACCCTGACCGGAGGCCGGCGCGGCGATGAACAGGGCAGGGCAGTGGACGGTCATCGTGGATCGTGTGGCGAGTGCAGGGAGACGGCTTGCGCAAGGCGGGAGTCTACCGGATCTTGAGGCAGAGCGGACGGTGGGAACATTCGGGAACGCCTGTGGCGTCCGGATCGTTGTCGTTGTCGTTGTCGTAATCGAATTGAAACCGAGTGAATCGTTTCTCCGATTACGACAACGACAACGATCGGGGTCGTGTTTAACCTGTTCTTGACTCTCAGGTCCCGCGCTATAGTCGCACCCATGACCGCCGCGGACCCTTTCACCATGCCTCTGATCGCCCCCTTCACCAGCCTGCGCCCGGCCGCCGGACGCGCCGCCGAGTTGATCGCACCGCCCTATGATGTGATGGACACCGCCGAGGCGCGCGCCCTGGTCGCCGGACGCCCCTGGAGTTTCCTGCACCTGTCGCGCCCGGAGGTGGACTTTCCTGCCGATCAGTGCCCCGACGATCCGGTTTGCTTTGCGCGGGCCGCGACCACGCTGGCGCGGATGCTGGCGGCCGGGCTGCTGCGGCGCGACGCGCGGCCTTGCTACTACTGTTATCGACTCATCCGCGGCGCCCAAGTTCAGACCGGGCTGGTGGTGGCGGCGTCGCTAACGGCCTACCGCAAGGGGCGGATCCGGCGCCACGAGGTCACACTGGCGGCCAAGGAAGAGGGTCGGGTGCTGCAGATTGCGGCCCTGAACGCTCAGACCGGGCCGGCCTTGCTGATCCACCGGCGCCTGCCGCAGATCGATGATACCCTGGCGGCCATCACCCGGGGGGAGCCGGACGTGGACATCCTGGCGGCGGACGGGGTGCGGCACACACTCTGGTCGATCGCGGATCAGCCGCTGATCGACCTGCTGACCGCCGGCTTCGCGTCCCAGGAACGTCTCTACATCGCCGACGGACATCATCGCACCGCGGCGGCCGAACGCATCGGCGCCGCCCGTCAGGCGGCCAACCCGGAGCATACCGGCGCCGAAACCTACAACCGTTTCCTGGCGGTCAGTTTCCCCGCCGATGTGCTTCAGGTCCTGTCAGTCAACCGGCTGGTGCGTGATCTCAATGGCCTGGGCGCGGCGGACTTCCTGCGTCGGGTCGCCGCGCGCTTCACCGTGACCGCAAGCCCGGTGCCGGTGCTGCCCGACCGACCGGGTGAGTTCGGCCTGTATCTTGATGAGACTGGGGATCAGATCGGGCACCGGGCCTGGTATCGCCTGACCCTGGACCCGCGCCGCATCCCGACCGCCGACCCGGTGGCCCGCCTGGATGTGCGGTTGCTCCAGGATCACTTACTGGCGCCGATCCTGGGGATCGGCGATCCCCGCCGGGATCCCCGCATCGACTTCGTCGGCGGCATCCGTGGTCTGGAAGGGCTGATGCAACCGGTGGACAGCGGCGCCATGCGCCTGGCCTTCTCGCTCTATCCGACGGCCTTATCCGACCTGTTCGCGGTCGCCGACCGCGGCGAGACCATGCCGCCCAAGTGCACCTGGTTCGAAACCAAGCTGGCGGATGGGATGGTCAGTCTGGTGCTTGACTGACCGCGGTCCGGCCCCTGAGCGCCTGGTTCTGTTGCCGAGGACCCTCAAGTACCGCTTCTGGTGTCGCTTGGCAGTCGCCCAGCCGCGAACCACTCGGTCAGGGGCCGGCTCTCGCCCAAGCCGGCGAGTCGATGATCGATCGCATCCTGATTGCCCCAGACCACGTCCGCCAAAGAGCCGTTTGCCACGCGTGCTTCGATGTCGTGACAATACAGCCCCAGATCGCGCTGGACATAGAAGCCGTAGGTGCGGCACGCCGTTGGGCGCTGTGCGTAGACCAGGCAGGTGCTGGACTGCTGGTCCAGGAGCGGGCAGGTCAGGGGCCGTGCTTGCTGACCGGCCAAGGTCGCAATGTCGCGCTCGATGTCCCGCAACTGCTCCGGCGCGAGTCCTGCGAGACCCTCGCGCAGGAGGTCCCATTCCGCTGCCGTCAGTTGCGGCACGTCGGCGAGTGCCCGACAGCAACCGCCGCAGCCCTTGCCGCACAGCCAGCCGGGATGCTCCGCCAGGGTGATGCGCACACGCGCATCAATGTCGGCATGGAGTCGTGTCAAAGGCGTCTGTTGTGGCATGGATCCCCTGGCCCTGGATTCCGGCATCCTGCCGGAATGATAGTGCAAGTTAGCCCGGTAGGTTGGGGTGACGAAGGAACCCCAACGGCCAACGCCTGGGATCGTTGGGGTTCCTTCGTCACCCCAACCTACGGCACTGATATCCAGACCGACCGTTGGAGTAGGGGCGGGTTTGAAACCCGCCCCTACATCCGGTTGTTACGTTCGACGGCTATGCGTCAAACCGCCCCCCAACCCTCGCGACGGCGCTCGGTCTTGCCGGCGATGACCTGGTCCAGGGTCTGCTGGGGGTATTTATAGGCATGCCCCTTGGCGGCCTGGGCGAGCGCAAGCACCTTGTCTTCCGCGCCGAGGTTCTTGAGGTCGCTTTTCTCCACGTAGAACTCTTCCATCAGGTTGTTCCAGACGATCCCTTCGTCGAACCGGATCAGGCAGTAACGGTGGGCGCCGATTTGCACCAGGGCGCTAGCGGAGATGTTGTCCACGTAGAAGATCGGGATGCAGTCCGGACCCAGATCGGCCTGGAACAGTGACACGAACTCGGATACCTCGTCGATACTCGCGAAGTTGCCGGCGACGAATTGCAACTGGGCGGCGCTCGCGAGCAGCACCGCTTCCTTGAGCAGTGCGCGCGGCGGCGCGCGTTTGCGGGCGACCTCGTCGAATTCGCCGGCCAGCACGATGAAGTCACCGCGAAAGGCATAGAGCCCGTCGGTGCTGGTTTGACCCTGGGCGGTAATGAGCCAGTAGCGTTCCTGTTCCTGGTAGGTTTCGAGCAGCATCGGAGTGAGCCTCTTGAGTCATCAGTCAGTACCGAGCAGTGTGGTCCGCTTCTCGGTGAGATAGAGCATCCCGTCGCGCTCCTGCACCCGCAGCGCGGTCAGTGATTCACCGGCGCAGATTTCACTCAGACAGGCGCCGGTGGCGGGGACATAGGTGATGCCGTGCATGGAGCAGCGAATGGATTCGCCGGCGGCGTCGAAGACGCGCGGCTGCTCGCAGTCCAGTTCTTTGGGCATGTGCACGCACTGATTCAGATACCCGTAGACGACACCCAGGAAGCGCACCAGGATGGCTTCCCGCGGGGTGCCGCGATACAGGACGCGAAACCGGTGTCGCCCCAATTCCGCCAGCTCGGCGGACGGGCAGATGGGAGCCGCGTGTTTGGGCCAGGCGAGGGGCGCGGCCGGGATCGGTGTTTCAGATGCCATAGGGTTGGTTGTACCAATCGCGCAGGACCTTCAAATCGCGCACCGGCAGGTAGGCGTAGGCGCCGATCAGGTCGGCGTGGACCGCCTCGGCCAACCGGTGGGAGACCTTGGGGTTGGTGAGCATGTGGAAGTACCAGGCGAAGGGGTAGCCGAGCACCCGATCGAAGCCATGGATCTGATTGGCAAGCTTGACGCCGCGCGCCACCTCGGCATCCGCCAGGCTGGGGATCTCCACCCGCGGAATGGGCACCGGTTTGGCGCTGAGGTGATCGTCACCGTCCTGGTCGCGATACTCGCGGATCGAGAGTACCCAGTGTTCGCAAAAGGCGCTGGTTTCGCCGGCGCTGCTGCGGTCCCAGTCGTCGAGGAAGCGGCGCAGACGGGGACCCGAATCACTGGAGTCCATCAGTTCGTTGACCGGCACCAGACGCCGGAAGATCATCCGTGCCGGTCCCACCGGTTCAGGTTCCAGCCGGGGGAAGTCGAGCGGGTCGACGAACTCGGCGATGCTGTCGGGGAACCAGTCCGGATCCGAGATCACCCGATCCAGGACTTCCTGCACCTCTTCGACCTCGATCTGGATGTAGTCACGCGCGGTCGGGCCGGTCGGGACCACCAGGTAGTGGGTCTGGCCGTTGAGACGGGTGACGAAGCAGCGCAGGTCACTGACGTAGGCCATCAGTTCGTCGATGTCGCCGCCCGACACCGCCACCGCCCATTCAGCGACGTGATCGGCGATGCGTGTCCCGTCCAGACCCACCACCCCGCCCAAGCGGTGCCAGCCGCCCCGCGTCATGGCGTGCTGGACGTCCTCCGCGCCCAAGGTCTCCCGAACGGCCGCGATCAAGGCGTCGAGATCCGCACCGGCAGGCAGCGCGGCACAGGCATTCGCGACGCGCAACGCGGGCGTCTGGAACTGGTCTGGATCAAGGTCAGTGGCTATCGCTACCATGTCGGGCCTTTCAGTTGGTGAGTTGCGTTCATTTGCGTTCAGGTACGGACGGGTTTCCCCCGCCCTCGATGCGTGCCTGGGCCGCCGACCGGACATCGGCGTCGGCATCCTCCAGCAGCGCGGCGAGCTGCGCCGTCGGCAAGCGTTCCGCCAGACACAGACGCACCCGCCAGTCCGGGTCCCGGAGCAGGTCGGCAGCCTCGTCGCAGCGGATGCGCCCGGCCACCTTGAGGCGGACTTCCGGCTCCGGATCGTCGCGCATCAATCCCAGACTCTCGGGCGGGAGGCGTTCGGCGACGGTGCAGCGCACCTGGCGGTCGGGATCGCGGATCATCCGGAACAGCCGCCCGACCGGGAGGCGCCGGGCGACGGTCTGGCGCACCAGATAGTCCGGGTCGCCGGCCAGGGTCTCGAGACCGGCCGGGGGCAGGCGGTCGGCGACCGTGATCCGCACCTCGCGGTCCGGGTCGGTGATCAGGGGTCCCAGGGCCTCGACCGGCAGCCGGTAGGCCAAGACCCGGCGTACGACCTCGTCGGGGTCGGTGATCAGACTCAGGAGTTTCTGCTGGGAGAGATAGCGCGCGGCGATGGCGCGGCGTTCCCAGAAGGGATCCCCGGCGTAGTCGTCCGCCAGGGACGGATTGACCCGGAAGAAGCGCTCGATCTGACGCCCGCTCATGGCGCGCACGCACACGTCACCCGGCAGGCACCGACCTTGCGTCAGCAGGTCACCGCGGTGCGGGCACCCGGCACAACTGACGAGGGGTTTCGCGGTCACGCCAGACACGCTCGGCGCACAGGATCAGGACGCGACGTCCAGTTGCGCCAGCACCAGGCCGGTGGCGGCGTCCGGATCGGCGGTAAAGCGCATACAGTGCGCCTGTCCGTCGATCAGGTAAAGATTGAAAGTGTCGGTGGTTCGCACCGGGACGGGCGCACCGATCCCGGTGCCGATATCGTCATCCATGCAGTAGGTGAAATGGATCGGCCGAAACGCCTCGCGCAAGGCCGAGAGGGTCTGGTCGTTGAGCCCGGCGCGCTCCACGACCTGCACCACCTGCTCGATCCGTTCCGCGCTGATCATGCCCTATCCCCGTCCAGCAGGTCCGCGGTCGCTTCGAAGCGGATACGTTCCTCGGGCGCTTGACCCATCACCTTGGCGAGCCAGGGCGGGGCTTTCCGGGACAACACATCCTGCAGCTTGACCATGCGCTCGCGGGCGCTGCCGCCGGCCGCGTCTTTGATCGGATGGATATCCAGCTTGATGACTTTCGCGGCCGCCGGACCGCCGATGCTGGCCACATACAACACCTGGCAATCGGCGATCAGTCCGGCGCGATAGGCGTTGCGATCCTCGGCGCCGCTGTCATCGATACGCCGCACGTCGATCAGCCGTACCTCGGACGCCGAAACCTGATAGACCAGAAAACGGCGGGCGGCGCCGAAATGTCCGTCCAGCAACTCGCCGGTATCCGAGGCGCAGGCGACCCGGATCGACCCGGGCAGGTCGCCGTCGCGATAGGGGTCGAGCGGGGGAGGGGGGTCGGACTCCGCCACACCCTCGCCTTTGAGAATGGCCAACGCGGCCTTGAGCGCGTCCTGATCGATATCGGCCAGTTCACCATCGGCCGCGGACTTGAGGTCCTTGACGCGCAAGGTGGCGAGCTTCTCCACCGTCGGCGGCAAGCCGACGGCGGAAGCCAATACTTTGATCAACCGCGCCGGATCGGTCTCCGGCAGGGTCCGGGCGGCCAGCCCGATGCGCAGGGCAATAGCGTCTGAGATTGGGCTAGCCATGGGGATCAAGCCGCGATGATGCAGTTGTCTTCCATGCAGGCATTGACGCACTGCGGCATATCGAACTCACCTTCGCACTCGTTGCAGGTGTTCGGATCGATCTTATACACGCCCTTGAAAGGGGTGATGGACTTGGTAGGGCAGATGGGCTCGCAGTCGCCACATGCGGTGCAAGCGGATCTAACGATTTGCATGGCCATTCGATTTCTCCAGTCAATGGGGGCGGGGATGCGGCACGCATCCCGACCCGGATTTATTCAGCACGCTTGAAGCGCAAGGTGGTCGGAAAGACCGGCGGCGGGCTGATCGGGTCCACATACCATTTGGACCCATCGGTCAGCTCGACCTCACCGCCCCAGCTCTCCGCGGTATCGGTTTCAACGGTGGCGATGGTCTCCTCCATGTCCTTTTTCGCCACGTAGAATAACAGGGCGCCGGAATCACTCTTGCGGATCATTACACTGGGCATTCACTTCTCTCCTGGCGTCGCCGGCCGGCGCGAACGCGCCGGCCGGTCGACGGTAGCGGCCTAGCGAACCAGGTCGTAATTGTAGTCCGTGGTGCCCATGCCGCGGGTCTCTTCATCGAGCCGCTCCAGGACCGCATTGACCAGGGTCGTGAGAATGTACATCGCCCCCTCGTAACCCATGGTCGTCATCCGGTGCAGATGATGACGGTCGAAGATCGGGAAACCGATCCGGATCAGTGGAACTTCGAATTCCTTGCCCTTGTGCAAGGTATCACGCTGAATGAACTTGGCGTAGGAGTTGCCGATCATGAAGTCCGGCTTGTTGGTGAACATCAGTGACCGGAAGTGCCACAGATCGGCGCCGGTATGCACCTGACCAAGCTTGCCGTAGGGCGATTTCGCCAAGATCCCTTCCACCTCCTTTTTCCAGCGCTTGTTGGCATGGTGGCACAGAATATCGGTCGGCTCGGCGCCCAGCTCCAACAGGAACTTCACCATGCCCAGCACGAAATCGGCATCGCCATAGACGGCGAAGCGCTTGCCGTGCAGCCAGGCGTGGCTGTCGGTCATCATGTCGACCAGTCGGCCGCGCTCCTTGGCCAGGGACTCCGGAATGGCTTTGCCGGTCAGTTCCGAGACCTTCATCAGGAAATCATCGGTCCAGTCCAACCCCATCGGGATATTGATGTGGGCGGCGTTCTGGCGCCAGGTGATCTCCACATGCTTCTTGGTCTTGGGCAACTGCCAAGGCTGGAGCAGCAGAGTGTCGATGGCGTTGGGGGCGTCCTTGATCTCGGCCTGGGTGGTGCCGCCCGCATACATCCGGAACTCGCCGTCGGCCGGGGTATCCAGCACTTCGGTCGGATCGCAGAGCATCGAATAGTCGACGCCCATCTCGGTCATCATGCGATGCATGACGCGGTAATTACCCAGGTAGGTCTCGAAGCCCGGCACCAGGTTGATCTTGCCGTTGCTGCCGACCACCTTATCGTCCATGGTGTTCAGGGTGAAGTGTCGGACGATCCCCTCGAACATGTTGTCCCAGCCAGTGGTATGGGAACCCACGAAGCTCGGGGTGTGCGCGAAAGGCACCGGGAAGCCCTCCGCAATATGCCCTTCTTTGCGCGCGTTGTTGATGAAGCTGTTGAGGTCGTCCCCGATGACTTCGGCCATACAGGTGGTGGAGACGGCGATCATCTCCGGCTTGTAGAGCGCGATGGCGTTCTCCAGACCGTCGAACATGTTCTTCTGGCCGCCGAACACCGCCGCGTCTTCCGTCATCGAGTCGGAGACACAGGCGATCGGCTCCTTGAAGTGCCGGTTGAAGTAGGAGCGGAAATAGGCCACACACCCCTGCGAACCATGCACATAGGGCAGGGTCTTCTCAAAGCCCAGGGCACAGAGCACGGCGCCCAGCGGCTGGCAGGCCTTGGCCGGGTTGATGGTCAGGGCTTCGCGCTTGAAGTTGAGTTCTTTGTATTCCTCAGTGGTGGTCCACTGAAAGACCTGCTGAATCTTCTCGTCGGAATAACGCTCCTCCACCCCGTCGCGCTTCTTGGCGAGGTTTTCCTTGTATTCCGGCTGCCTGAACAGGGGGAAGCTCGGCTTGATGTCGTCGACTATTTGGCTCATTCGTATGCTCCTGCCGCGCCGCTAATCCGCGGACGACGGCATGATTGAGACTGCTGTGCGGTCTATGGGAATCCTGCTCCCGGCCGCCGGCTCGACGCCGGCGGCCGGCAACCATCAGGCGCTGGCGCGCTTCAGCGCGGGCTGCTCGGACTGGGCCGCCTGGTCGGCGAGCCAGGGCGCATGCAGCTTGGCCCAGCAGGGATTGTTGATGGTCATATCCATATCGCGGGCAAAGATGGCGAAGCCGTCATAGCCGTGATAGGGGCCGGAATAGTCCCAGGAGTGCATCTGGCGGAAGGGGATGCCCATCTTCTGGAAGATGTACTTCTCCTTGATGCCGGAGCCGATCAGGTCGGGCTTGATGCGCTTGACGAATTCCTCGAACTCATACCCGGTCACGTCGTCATAGAGCAGAGTGGAGTCGGACATATCCTTGATGGTCCGGTCGTAGTCGTCGTTGTGGGCGAACTCGTACCCGGTGCCGACCACCTCCATTCCCAGATCCTCATAGGCGCCGATCACGTGCCGCGGACGCAGGCCGCCGACGTAGAGCATGACGCGCTTGCCTTCCAGGCGCGGACGGTACTTGGCGATGACAGCCTCGTACTGCGCCTCGTATTTGGCGATGACCCGCTCGGCACCGGCCTGAATGGTCTCGTCGAAGCAGGCGGCAATCTTGCGCAGCGACTCGGCGATCTTGGTCGGCCCGAAGAAGTTGTATTCCATCCACGGAATCCCGTACTTTTCTTCCATGTGCCGGCTGATGTAGTTCATCGAGCGGTAGCAATGGATGAGGTTGAGCTTGACCTTGGGGGTCAGCTCGATCTCGGCCAGGGTGCCGTCGCCGGCCCACTGGGCAACCACGCGCAGGCCCATCTCTTCGAGCAGGATGCGCGAGGCCCAGGCGTCGCCGCCGATGTTGTAGTCGCCGATCACCGCCACGTCATAAGGGGTGGTCTGGAAGCTGTCGTCGCCGTCGCGGTTGCCGATGACCCAGTCGCGGATCGAGTCGCAGGCGATGTGATGGCCCAGGGATTGGGAAACACCGCGAAAGCCCTCACAGCGCACGGGAACGACCGGCTTTTCGATCTCCTTCGCCTTCTTCTTGGAGACCGCCTCGATATCGTCGCCAATCAGACCGATCGGACACTCGGACTGGACAGTGATCCCCTTATTGAGAGGGAACAGGCCTTCGATCTCGTCGATCAGTTTGGCGAGCTTCTTGTCGCCGCCGAAGACGATGTCCTTCTCCTGGAAATCCGAGGTGAAGTTCATGGTGCCGAAGGTGTTGACCCCGGTCATGCCGACATAGTAGTTCCGGCGACCGGCGCGCGAGTACTGGCCGCAGCCGACCGGGCCGTGAGAGATGTGGATCATGTCCTTGATCGGACCCCAGACCACGCCCTTGGAGCCGGCATAGGCACAGCCGCGCACCGTCATCACCCCGGGCAGGGACTTGCGGTTGGAGGTGATGCACTTCTTGGACTGTTCGATCGACTGATCGTTGACCGCCAAGTGCTTGGCCCGGTCTTTCTTGGCCTTCTCCGGGTAGACTTCCAAGACCTCCTGAATGAGGTCGAGGGTCTCTTCACGAGTCAAATTTGCCATTCTGGCTCTCCACGAAGGGCGCCGCGGCTAATCCGCCGACAAGACGCTCTGCAACAACGCTGTTCTGAACCACCGCGGCGCCGTCGGCGCCCTGGGGCTCGATCTTGGTCCCTGCCGGATTAGGCCGTGGCTTCCGCAACAGCGGATTTGCCGATGATGGACTCGTCCTCTTCGTCCATCAGGCCGAAGTCCATCAGCAAGGCTTCGAGGGCATCCATGGTGATCGGGGTGGGAATCACGAAGTTCTTGTTATTGATGATCTTGTGCGCAAGATCGCGGTACTCCTGGGCCTGCTTGGCCTTGGGGTCGTACTCGATGACGGTCATCCGGCGGATTTCGGCGCGCTGCACGACGTTATCGCGCGGCACGAAGTGGATCATCTGGGTGCCGAGCTGACGGGCCAGCTCCATAATCAGCTCGTCTTCACGGGCGGTGTTACGGCTGTTGCAGATCAGGCCGGCCAGACGCACACTGCCGGAGTTGGCATACTTCACGATGCCCTTGGCGATGTTGTTGGCCGCGTACATGGCCATCATCTCGCCGGAGCAGACGATGTAAATCTCTTGCGCCTTGTTCTCACGGATGGGCATGGCGAAACCGCCGCACACCACGTCGCCCAACACGTCGTAGAATACGAAGTCGAGGTCGGCCTCGTAGGCGCCTTCCTCTTCCAGGAAGTTGATGGCGGTGA